>Ga0180431_10004230_pt1 | contig 18047 bp, 21 predicted proteins | sample SS_ome_11_FD_132459 | JGI IMG/M metagenome (GOLD analysis project Ga0180431, IMG submission 132459) | Hypersaline lake sediment archaeal communities from the Salton Sea, California, USA - SS_1_MS_1 metaG | ecosystem: Environmental > Aquatic > Non-marine Saline and Alkaline > Hypersaline >... | reverse complement strand
GGGGATCTTGCCCTCACGGCGGATCGAGCGTGCGGCACCTTTGCCGGACGCCTCACGGATCGACGCGGTGAGCTCTGCCGCCTCACTCATTTCACCAGGCTCCTAGAAATCAAACCGCCCGGCCGGGCCGGGCTTTCGTCGCGCTGCCGGCCCTTCGCGGGGCGGCGCAGCGCCGGGGTTATAGGGGAGGGCGGACCCTCACGCAACCTCGCCTAGTCGAAGAGGCTCGACACCGATTCCTCCGACGCGGTGCGCTTGATTGCCTCGGCAATCAGCGGCGCCACCGGCAGGACGCGAATATTGGGCGCGGCCTTTACCGCCGCGGTCGGCTGGATCGAATCGGTGATGACGAGCTCGCGGAGCGCCGAAGAGGTGACGCGCGCCACAGCACCGCCGGACAGGACGCCGTGGGTGATGTAGGCGCGGACGGAGGACGCGCCGCCCTCGACGAGGGCTTCGGCGGCGTTGCAGAGCGTTCCGCCGGAATCGATGATGTCGTCGAAAAGGATGCAGTCGCGGCCCCTGATGTCGCCGATGATGTTCATCACCTCCGATTCGCCAGGCCGCTCGCGGCGCTTGTCGACGATCGCGATCGGCGCGTCGATGCGCTTGGCGAGCGCCCGGGCGCGGACCACGCCGCCGACGTCGGGCGAGACGACGGTGACGTTCTCGATGTCGTTGGTGTCGATGATGTCGCGCGTGACGACAGGCGCGGAATAGAGATTGTCCGTCGGGATATCGAAAAAGCCCTGGATCTGGCCGGCATGGAGGTCGAGCGTCAGCACCCGGTCGGCGCCGGCGCGGGTGATCAGATTGGCCACGAGCTTGGCCGAGATCGGCGTCCGCGGGCCGGGCTTCCGGTCCTGCCGGGCGTAGCCGAAATAGGGGAGCACGGCGGTGATCCGGCGCGCCGAGGCCCTGCGGAGCGCATCGATGATGATGAGCAGCTCCATCAGATGGTCGTTCGCCGGATAGCTCGTCGACTGGATCGCGAAGACGTCCTCGCCGCGGACGTTCTCGCGGATCTCGACGAAGATCTCCTGGTCGGCGAAGCGGCGGACGGAGCACTCGGCAAGGGTCAGGCCGAGATAGGCCGCCATCTCTTCGGAAAGGGTGCGGTTCGAATTGCCCGCAACCAGTTTCATCGATCGCATGTCGTCCAACGGATCGGCAGCCCCCGGCGCCTGGGCATGAGCTGCCCGGCTCTTGGAGCGGCTTCTAGCAATCAGCTCTCGGCAAGCGCAATCGCCGGCCGCTGCAAAGCGTTAAAGGCCAACACCATTTTCGTTGGCCCAGTCGATGAACTGATCGAGCACGTCGTCCATCACGTCGGCGGCGAGGCCGTAGTCGACGATGTCCCAGGGATCCTCGGGGGTCGCCCGCGAATTGATCTGGCCGCCGATGCGAACGAGGCGCTGCCCCGTCGTCCGGTCGTCGAAGTCGAAGACATAGACCAGCAGCGTCCCCGAGCCGCTGGAGACCGTGGACAGGAAGCCGCGCATCCATACCGTCCCGTCCGATCCCGGCGTGAAGGGGATGTCCTTGATGAACGCGCGTTCGCCGGCGGCGGCGAAAAAGAGGTCCTGAACCCGCCCCGGCACGTCGCCGACATCGCGGTACATCAGCTCGATGCCCGCCGGCACCGACGAGGCGTCCGGGTCGTTCGAAACCGCCGGCGTCACGCAGCCGGCGAGAAGGATAGCTGAAAGGAGGGCAGCGACTCGGATCATCGCACTCTAATCGTCTGAAAGCCCACCCGGCGGCGACACTAGCCAGAAAGGCTTTCGGGGACAATTCCCGTCGGGTTTCCGATCAGGCGAGCGCGATCGCCGAGATCATCCGGCCGTAATCGCTCTCGCCACGATGTGTGGTGCGGCGGAAGGAGAAGAAGCGCTCCTCGTCCGCATAGGTGTCGAGCCCGATGGTCGCGATGGCGTCGAGGCCGATGCGTTCGAGGCGCTTGGCGACATAGCCGACCAGATCGAAACGATAGTGATCGGGGCGATCGGAATCGGCGAAGAAGTATGCGTTGACCGGATCGTCGGCCTCGAACCGCTCGCGGAACTCGGCGCCGACCTCGTATGAGGCCTGCGCGATCGCCGGACCGATCGCCGCGACGATCTGCTGCCGGCGTGCGCCCTGCCGGACCATTTCTTCCACCGTCTCGTCGAGCACGCCCCTGATCGCGCCGCCCCAGCCGGCATGAGCCGCGCCGACGACGCCGGCTTCGGCGTCGGCGAAGAGCACCGGTGCGCAGTCGGCGGTGCCGATGCCGATGGCGAGGCCCTTTTTCGTCGTGACGATGCCGTCGGCCTCCGGTCCCTCGCCGGGCGCCCAGGGTTCCTCGGCGACGACGACCGTCGCGCCGTGCACCTGATAGGGCGAGAGGAGGCAATCCGGCTCGACGCCAAGCGCTTCAGCGACCCGCCGCCGGTTCTCAAGCACGGCGTCGCGATTGTCGCCGGAACCAACGCCGCAATTGAGGCTCGAATAGACGCCGCTGGAAACGCCGCCTTCGCGCGAGAAGAAGCCGTGGGCGATCCCGGGCTGTGCGGCAAAGGCCCGATCGACGATCGGTGTCGGGAGATCGTCGGTCATCGTCTGCGTCCCGGCGGGGTGCGGTGAGGGCCGCGCTGGCCAAGCCTTTGGCGGTCATGCTGCCGGAGGCCCGGCCTTTGCTCGGCGCGGTCGAGCCATTGCCGGGCGAGGGCGTGGAGCGGCGCGTAGGCCGCCCAGACGTCGCGCCCCCACAACCAGACCGCCTTATCAAATTGTTCCGGATCATCGCAATCGATCAGATCGCCGATCGTGCGCGTGCCTCGATCGTGCGGAAGGTCCGGCTTCTCGATATCGACCGAACCATCGAGCCAGGCACGCAGCGCCATGTTGGGAGGCGATGGCGGCTGGTCGCGTTCGATGATGCCGCACAGGCCGCAAAGATGGGCGGCGAGTGACTTCGCCGATACGCAGTAATTGTCGGGGTGCTGCAGGGCGTAGATGTCGACCCCCATCGACAGCAGCCGTCCGTAGCGGACGTCGGAATAGACGCGGGCGTTCAACTCCTGCAGGAGCGCCTCGCAGCCGGCATCGCCGCCGGCGATTTCGAGACCGCAGCCCGAGCAGCGCTCGCCCGTCTCGGTCATTGGTCGAAGGCCGGCACCGCGAAGTCCGGCGGCGCAAACGCCATCGCCTTGAAGAGCCGGCCCATCTGGTCCTCGTCCACCAGCCGGGCGAGGGCGGCGGCGATCGCCTCGCGGGTCGCGTCGTCCTTATCTTCGGCCAACTGCTGGGCGCGTTCGGTGATGCCGAGCCGGGCGAGCAACGCGCCCTGTTCCAGCACGGGGCGCGGCGGCGCGCCGGCGGCGGCGGCCGCCGCGGCAAGAGCGGAGAAGTCGACGTGGGAGGTGAGGTCGGCCTCGCCCGGATGGGCGAGAGGGTAGTCGTAGTTCTGGTGGTAGATCGCCTGCAGCGTGTCGCCATAGTCCGGCGTGATGTGACCGTAGTCGACGACGAGCGCAGCGCCGCCCTCGGCGGCAATGCGTGCGCCGAGGGCCTCCGCGATCGCCTCGCCGGACGGGCGGATTTCGAGAACCGATCCCGGCTCGGGCGGCGGGATCGCCGCGGCGGAGCCGCCGGCGGCCTGCCATTCGAGCTCGACGCGGCCGCCGCGTCCGAAAATCAGCTTGCCGTCGTCGTCGATCCCCACCATGCGTTCGGCCCATTGCCCGTCGGCGTGGACGAACTGGCGGATCGGCAGGGCGTCGAAGAACTCGTTGGCGATGACGATGAGTGGACCGCCCGGAATCTCGTCGACGCTCTCGACGAAGTAGGGCTCCGCCAATCCGGCGAGCGCAGCCTGCTGCTTCTCACGAAGGGCGGGGCTGACCTCGAGAAGCGCGATGTCGGCCGCCGCCGCGAAACTCGGGCGCACTGAAGCGGCGCGGAGCGCATCGGCGATCAGTGTGCCGCGGCCAGGCCCAAGCTCGGCGAGGACGAAGCGTTCCGGCTCGCCAAGCTGCTGCCAGGTGGCGACGCACCAGAGGCCAATGAGCTCGCCGAACATCTGGCTCACCTCCGGCGCGGTGACAAAATCGCCCGAGCGGCCAAAGGGCTCGCGCGTCGTGTAGTAGCCGTCGGTCGGGTCGGTGAGGCACGTCGCCATGTACTCGGCGACGCTCATCGGCCCGAAATTCTCGATGCGATCGGCGAGCCGCTCGGCGAGCGGCGTCGGTCCGCCATGACCGTTCGTGGCGCCGTTCTCAGGCATCGCTGCGCTCCGCTGTCTGGCCGGCCTCCGGTCCGCCACGTCGCTGCGCCCACATCATCACGGCGACGCCGGCGATGATCATCGGGATCGACAACAGCATTCCCATCGTCAGCCCGCCGGCGAGAAACCCGATCTGGATGTCGGGCTCGCGGAAGAATTCGACGAAGGTGCGGGCAGCTCCGTAGCCGGCGATGAATGCGCCGGCGATGTAGCCGGGCGTCATCAGTTTCTTTCGGCGATAGGCAAGCCACCACAGGACAAGGATGAGTACCAGCCCCTCTAGGAAGGATTCATAGAGCTGGCTCGGATGACGCGGCGCATCGGCGGCGTAGCCGGCCTCGAGGTTGGTCTCGACTGCGGTCGGGAAGGCCATCCCCCAGGCCACATCGGTGACGCGCCCGTAGAGTTCGCCGTTCACGAAATTGGCGAGGCGGCCGATGAGAAGTCCGAACGGTGCGACCATGGTGATGACGTCGACGAGCGACCACAGGCGGATGCCGCGGCTGCGCGCGAACAGAAACATGGCCACCGCCACACCGACGAAGCCGCCATGGAAGGACATGCCGCCTTCCCAGAGCTCGAAGACGGAAAGCGGCTCGTCGAGCGTTCCTTCGAGGTCGTAGAAGAGCACGTAGCCGAGACGTCCGCCGACGATGATGCCGACGGTTCCCCAGACGACGAAATCGTCGAGTGCGCGCTTGCCGAAGGGCGCGCCGCCGGGCGGCCACAGCGCATCGTTGGAGACGATGCGGCGGGCGTAGTACCAGCCGAACAGGATCCCGAAGACGTAGGCGAGCGCGTACCAGCGGATCGCGAGCGGCCCGATTTCGACGAGGACCGGGTCGATGATCGGGTAGGGGATGGCGAGAAAGGGCATCGTCTTTCAGCGCAGGTCGACGGAGGAGGAAACCCTGGGCCGCCGACGGCCGCCCTTGCGAGATGATTCCGCTGCCACCATAGTAGATTGTGCAGATTCGCGCATGCGCGCGGCCCTCAAAAAGGGACAAGAACTCGCCATGACCCAGACATCCAATCGGTTCTACGATCGTTTCGCGCAGCTCATGAATGACGCTGCCAGTGTTGCTCAAGGCGTACGCAAGGAAGCCTCCACGATGTTCAAGAGCCAGGCTGAGCGGGTGGCGAACGACATGGATCTCGTCAAGCGCGAGGACTTCGACGCCATCAAGGACATGGCGCAGAAGGCGCGCGAAGAGAACGGCAAGCTGGAGGAGCGCATCGCCGCCCTCGAAGCCAAGCTCGGCATCAAGCCGCCCGCCAAGACTGCGCCGAAGAGCGGCACGACCGCGAAGTCCGGCTCGTCGGCCGGAACGACGAAGAAAGCCTCGACCTCGGGCCGGTCGACGCGCTCCACGAGCAGCCGAGCGAAATCCACCGGCTCGCGCTCGACCACCGCCAAATCGGGGACTTCGGCCTCGAAGACCGGTGGCGGACGCGGCACGGGCCGGTCGCGCAGCACATCGTCCAGCGGCGGCACCGCGGGTTCGAACGGCTCCTCGTCCTAATCTGTCCATAAGCGGTCGCGGCGATGCCGGTTTCGGGCACCAGCGCTCCGGGACGGGTATACTGCCCGTGGGCAGATTCGCGATTGCGCGCGTAAACGCGTAAGGGTCGCGCCGCTCGCATACCGGCACGCCGCCGGCCGCTCACACCAAGGGGTTCGCCATGAGCCTGATTGAATTCGCCGCGGAAAGGCACTCCAACCCGGTCGATACGATCGAGCAGATTGCCGGACATCGCGAGTGGCCGTTCGACCGGTCCGGCGAGGACGAGATCACCATCTCGGTCAAAGCCGGTCTTGCCGACTACCATGTCTCCTTCGCCTGGCTCGAAGACATGGAGGCGGTTCATCTTTCTTGTGCCTTCGATCTCAAGGTCACTGAGCGGCGGAAGCTCGAGGTCATGCGGCTCCTGTCGCTGGTCAACGAACAGATGTGGATCGGCCATTTCGACCTCTGGAGCCAGGAAGCGCTGGTGATGTTCCGTCAGACGCTGCTGCTCGCCGGTGGCGCGGAGCCGACGGAACAGCAGGTCGAGGGCCTTCTCTCCTCTGCGATCGAGGCCTGCGAGCGCTACTACCAGGCATTCCAGTTCGTGGTCTGGGCCGGCAACTCGGCGCAAGAGGCGCTGGAGGCGGTGCTCTTCGAAACGGCGGGCGAGGCCTGATCCGGCGCCCGGGCACCTCGCGTATCCGATTGGCAGGCGGTAAGAATCCCGCCTGAGATCGGAGGCCAGATCCATGAACCTTCCGCAATCGGTGAATGCGGAGCGGCCGCTCATCCTTGCCGGCGCCGGCAAGATGGGCGGCGCCATGCTTGCCGGGTGGCTCGAGGGCGGGCTCGACCCGGCGGCGGTGCGCGTGATCGATCCGGCGCCGCCGGATTCGACGGCCACGCTGCTTGCCGATGCCGGCATCCCGCCGCTTCCGACAACGCCGCCCGACACGGTCGCGTCCGTGCTTGTGATCGCGGTGAAGCCGCAGACCATCCCCAACGTGCTGCCTGGTCTTCGACCTCTGGTCGATTCCGCTACCCTGACGCTTTCGATCGCGGCGGGGACGAAGCTGCAGGCGTTCACATCGGGGCTTGAATCGACCCGGGTCGTGCGGGCGATGCCGAACACGCCGGCCCAGATCGGCCGCGGCATGACCGTTCTGGTCGGCGGCCGCGGCATTGCGGCCGAGGACAGGGTGCTCGCGACGGCCCTGCTTGAAGCCGTCGGTGCGGTCGAGTGGATCGAGGACGAGACGCTGATGGATGCGGTGACAGCGCTCTCCGGATCCGGCCCGGCCTATGTCTTCCTTCTCGCGGAGTGTCTGGCCGAGGCGGGCGTCGAAGCCGGTCTCGATGCGGCACTGGCGCGCCGCCTCGCCGATGCCACCATCGCCGGTGCCGGCGCGCTCCTCGACGAATCCGGCGAGGAGCCAGGGACGCTTCGCCGCAACGTCACATCGCCGGGCGGCACCACGGCGGCCGCGCTGGAAGTGCTGACCGCGCCGGTGGGGCTTTCGCCTCTCATTCGCCGCGCTGTCGCCGCCGCCAAGAAGCGCTCTGAAGAGCTGGGTTAGCTAGACCGGTATCCGCACCGTGGCGCGGAGGCCGCCGAGGCGGCTGTCGTCGAGCGCGATTTCGCCGCCATGAGCTCTCGCGATATCGCGCGCGATCGGCAGGCCCAGCCCTGTACCCGAGGCCTCGATGTTGCGCGCCGTGTCGAGCCGATAGAAGGGCTTGAACACCGCCTCGCGCTCGTCCTCGGCGATGCCCGGGCCGTCGTCGTCGACGTGGACGGTGAGCCAGCCCTTGGCGTGATAGCCCCTGATCTCGACGCGGTGGCCATAGCGGAACGCGTTGCGGATGAGGTTGCCGACGCAGCGGCGGAACGACACCGGCCGCAGCGTGATGACGCGGTCGCCGGAATAGCCGACGCGGAAGGGCTGGCCCTCCGATGCCTGCTCGGCCTCGCGCTGGAGGAGAGCGTGGACGTCGGTCGCCTCCGGCTGCTCGGCGGCATCGCCCGATGCAAAGGCGAGATAGTCCTCCAGCATCTGCTGCATGTCCTTGATGTCCTGCCGCAGTTCTTCCGAGCCCTCCTCGTCGCCAAGCAGTTCCAGCTGCAACCGGAAACGGGTCAGGATCGTGCGCAGGTCGTGCGAGACGCCGGCCAGCATCTCGGTGCGCTGCTCCATCTGGCGGACAATGCGCTCGCGCATCTTGATGAAGGCGGCGCTGGCGCGGCGGACCTCGCGGGCACCGCGCGGTGTGAAATTGGCGGCTGCCGGGCGGCCCTTGCCGAAGCTCTCGGCGGCGTCGGCGAGGCGCTGGATCGGTCGGATCTGGTTGCGGAGGAAGAGGATCGCGATCGCCATCAGGATGAGGCTGGTCACCACCATCCAGGTGATGAATATGCCGGAGTTGGAGGCGAAGGCCTGGCTGCGCGGCGCCAGAAACTGAACGATGCGCTCGCCCTGTTGAATGCGGATTTCGACGAAGTTCGAACGCCCGACCGTGTCGATCCAGAAGGGGAGGTCTATTTCCTCCTCGATGAGGCCCGCCAGCGTCCGGTCGAGGAGGGCGAAGAAGGGCTGCGAGGAGGGCGGCGGCAGCGTGTCGGTGGGCAGGATCGCGACGCCGAGATTGAGCTCGTCGCCGGCGACCCGGATGATCTCGTCGACACCGTCCTCGTTCGGAGATGCGGCGAGGAGTTCGATGACCGCCGCGATGTCGCGGGACGTGGCGGCCGCAAGGCTCTGCGTGACGAGTTCGTAGTGGCGTTCGAGGAAGACGAAAGCGACGACCGCCTGAAGGAGGACGATCGGCGCGACGATGATGATGAGCGAGCGGGCGAAGAGGCCCTTCGGCATCTGCCGGCCGAGAAAGCGGGCGAAGCGCCGCCAGGCGTCCCGAATCGCGGTCCAGCTCGGAATCAGGCCGGTGGCGTTCCCGGCCTTGGTCAGCGCGTTGTTGATGCCACGCCGGCCGGCGTCGAATGCCCTGCCGGCCCAGGCGACGCCGCGCCTTACCGGTCCGGGATCGGCGATGCTCGACATGGCGTCAGCTCTCCGTCACCAGGCGGTAGCCGTAGCCCCTGACGGTCTGGAGATAGAGCGGGTTCGACGGATCGTCCTCGATCTTGCGGCGGAGCCGGTTGATCTGAACGTCCACCGTACGGTCGCCGGAGGCGCCGTCATCGCCAAGCAAGGCCAGGCGATCGACGGTCTGGCCCGGCGCCTCGGCGAAGGCACGGAGGATCTGGCGTTCGCGTTCGGTCAGGCGAACCGGCTGGTTGTTGCGGGTCAGCTCCAGCTTCTGGAGATGGAACGTGTAGGGGCCGAAGCGAAGATGCTCGATCAAGGGCTCGTCGCCGGCGTGAGCGCGGCGGAGGATGTTGTTGATGCGCAGCAGCAACTCGCGCGGTTCGAACGGCTTGGCGAGGTAGTCGTCGGCGCCGCCTTCGAGCCCCTCGATCCGCGCCGCCGCCTCGCCTCTGGCGGTGAGAATCAGGATCGGCACATCCAGGCTCTCGCGCAGCGAGCGGGTCAGGCTGAGACCGTCCTCGCCCGGCATCATCAGGTCGACGATAAGGAGATCGAAGGTGAGGCCCTCGATGCGCCGCCGCGCCTCGGCGGCATCGGCCGCCACCGTGACCCGGAAGCCGGAGTCCGACAGATAGCGCGACAACAGCTCCCGCAGCCGGCGATCGTCGTCGATCACCAGAAGGTGCGGTGCGTCGTCGCTCGGGGGCGTCTTGGTCGCCATTGCGCGGGGTCCTATCGGGCGATCAGCCGCGCAACTTTGTCGCGCTCGCCGGCGTCGATGATGCCACGGAGAAACATCTCGGCGGTGTCACGGCAGTCCGGCGGAAGGTCGGAGAGGGCCGATGCGATCCGTCGCGACTGCATCTCGAGGAGGCGGTTGGCGAGTTCGGCGCCGGCGCCGGTCGGGTAGAGGAGGCGCTGGCGGCGGTCGGTCGGGCCCGGCCTTTGCGCGACGAAGTCTCCATCGACCAGCTGCTTCAGCACCCTTGCAAGGCTCTGCTTGGTGATACGGAGGATGTCGAGGAGATCGGCGACGCGGATGCCGGGATGGCGATTGACGAAGTGAAGGACGCGATGGTGCGCACGGCCGAATCCGTATTTCGCAAGTAGCGCATCCGGCTCGGAGACGAAGTCGCGATAGGCAAAGAACAGGAGTTCGACCAAGGGCAGTTCGGCCGGCGTGTCGCCCGTTGCCGGCGCGCTCGGCGGGGCCTTTGAGGTCGGAGACTCAGCCTCGGAAATTAAGTCAGCCATGTTGACTTATTTTGGCACGATTGGTAGCCGTAGTCACGCTTTGATATCATAACAGCGGCTGAGGGTGGTTCGCCCCCCTTACAACAAGCCGCGGCGGGGAGGCCCCCGGAGGTCCGGCGATGCAGCCCTTCGACGATCGCGACGGTACCATCTGGATGAACGGCGAGTTCGTGCCCTGGCGCGACGCCAAACTCCACGTTCTCAGCCACGGCCTTCATTATGCCAGCGCCGTTTTCGAGGGCGAGCGCGCCTATGGCGGCACGATTTTCAAACTCGACGAGCATACGCGGCGCCTGCATGAGTCGGCGACGCTGCTCGGCTTCGAGATTCCGTACACCGTCGAGGAGATCAACGCCGCCTGCATCGAGACGCTCGAGAAGCAGGGGCTGACCGACGGCTATCTGCGGCCGATCGCCTGGCGCGGCTCGGAGATGATGGGCGTCTCGGCGCAGAAGAACACGATCCATCTATCGATCGCCGCATGGGCGTGGCCGTCCTACTTCAAGCCGGAGGAACGGCTGAAGGGCATCCGCCTCGACATTGCCGAGTATCGCCGGCCCGACCCTAAGACCGCGCCGTCGAAATCGAAGGCCGCCGGCCTCTACATGATCTGCACGCTGTCGAAGCACGCCGCGGAGACAAAGGGCTACGCCGACGCGCTGATGCTCGACTGGCGCGGCCGTGTCGCCGAGGCGACGGGCGCCAATGTCTTCTTCGTCCGTGACGGCGAGATCCATACCCCGGTGGCCGACTGCTTCCTCGACGGCATCACGCGGCGTAGCGTCATCAGCCTCGCGGAGTCGCGCGGCTGGTCCGTCATCGAGCGGCCGATCATGCCCGACGAGATGGCGACCTTCTCAGAGTGCTGGCTGACCGGCACGGCAGCCGAGGTGACGCCGGTCTCCGAGATCGGCCCCTACCGCTTCACGCCGGGCGAGAAGTCGCGCCGCCTGATGGTGGACTATGCTCGGCTCGTCGGAAGCCCGGCCGCCGAGGAAATCGCCGCCAGCGGCTGAGGCCGACTAGGCTTCGGCCTGCAGTTCCACCGCCTTCGGCCCCTTGCCGCGCTTGTCCGGCTCGGTTTCGAAGGAGATCCGCATGCCGTCGGTCAGCGCCGGCAGCCCGGACTGCTCGACCGCCGTGACATGGACGAAGACATCCTTGCCGCCATCGTCCGGCGTGATGAACCCGTAGCCCTTGGCCGCGTTGAAGAATTTCACGGTACCATTCTGACGCATTGTGTCGTGACCCCGCCCGTCCCGGCCGGCCAAGCCGACCAGGGTCGTCCAGATATGCTTTCAGCCGGTGTTGATGCGTCGCGGCAAAGCCGGTCCCGCATTCATTGCCCCCACCCGACAAAGATCGGGCCCCTGAAAGAGCGCCCCGTTGGCGCCAAAACTTCGGGCGCCCCACCCGAAGCCCTTTGTGCTTGGCTCGAAAAGCTAGGAAATGCAACGGTTCTTGCTGCCTTTCACGCTCGCGTTATCGCGAGGCTTGGCGGCAGACTTGGATTCTTACGAACCGATGCGACGCGTTGCGAGACTGAATGTGTCAGTTATGCAACATAGGAGTCATTGCCGAGGCCCGCGAGGTATTCGCTTTCCTCGTACATGTGGCGACGCAGAGGTTGCAGGAACGTCCGCTCCATCAGCGGGCGCAACGGGCCGAGCCGAAGCTTGATGCGGTGGGTGTAGCGGCAGCCATCGCCGACGTCGGATACGGCAAACGACATCTCGGGAAACACGAGGCGGACCCAGCGCGACATCGGTCGGCAGATCGCCTGCCGGCCATTGCTGCGGCGCTCGACCGACATTGCCAACGCCAGCCGCCAGCCGCCGATGCGTTCGTCGAAATGGAAGTGATGACGTCGGCCGCCGTCGAGCCAGGCAAAGGACGTGTGGTCCGGGTGCCAATCGAGATAGTGCGCGTCGAGGTTCTCGAAGAACGCGACAATCCGCCCGGCCGGCACGGGAAGGGTGCGTGTCTCCTCGAGGATCATCGTTTCACCATCGGCGCCGCTCTCTGAAACAAGCGTTCAGTCACCGTTCAGCAAACCGCACTTAACGATCGAGAGGCCGGATCGCCTTCTCGTCTCCGGCACTTCCGCAGAGGGGGGCGCCCGAAACGGAAGGACAGGAATGCTCTCCCTACGCAAGCTCACCGCCTTCGGCGCGGCCATTGCCGGCATCCTGCTCGCCCCGGCCATTGCCAACGCGCAGCAGACCACCGCCTTCACCACCTCCGACCTCAACCTTCGTCAGGGGCCGGGGACGCAGTATCAGATCATACTCGCGATGCCGCAGGGCTCGCAGGTCACGGTCAATCATTGCGCCAACAACTCGTCCTGGTGCCACCTCACCTTCGGCCAGTATGCCGGCTGGGCGTCGTCGCGCTATCTGACCACGACCCCGCCGCGCTACGTCGCGGGGCCGGCGCCTCAGCCGCAATACCCGCAGCAGCCGCACTATCCGCAGCAGCCGCAGGTGCATGCGCCGGTCGTCCAGCCGAGCCCGCCGCCTCCGCCGCATGTCGTGCAGCCGCACCCGCAGCCGCCGCCCTACTACCACTACTATGGCTGGCGTTATCCGTGGCTGAACTTCCGCTTCAATTTCTGGTTCCACTGATCGCGCCAAGTCGCTGACGCGGGAATCGAAAAGGCGGCGGCCCCTGGGCCGCCGCCTAGCTTTTCAACTACTCAGCGGTCAGTCGACCTGCATGAATATCTCGGTGACGAGGTCTTGCTCGGGCGTGGCATCCGGATCGCTGAGGTAGACCTCCCAGCAGACCGGCGACATCGGGATGCCCTCCGCCTTGAAGTGCTCCTCGAGTTCGCCATAGGTGTCGCGAAGGCGGTCGTAGGAGCCCTTGTGCACCACCTTGATCGCCTTGCCGGACGGCGTCTGGCCGGCCTTGATCTCGCCGGTTGCCTTGCCAAGCGCGGCGGCGGCGACCGGAAAGCCGACATCGACGGTCATCCCGTTATCGGTGTAATCGCGATAGACCGAGAGCGGCGGGCCGGCGACCTCGATCTGGTTCTCGCCGACGAACTGGCCGAGCTTCTGGAATGCCTCGCCCATGATCCGGCCGATCTCGGCGGAATCCATCGGTGTCTGATAGCTGAGATAGACCCACGGCACGGCGTGGGTCTGGACGGTTTCGGTCTGCATGACGCGGCTCCCTGCAAGACAAGACTGGGGATTGCGTAGCCAGCTGGCTGGCGGACGGCATTGACCTCGCGCAAGGATCGGCTCGTCAGCTTCCGCGCTTGTCTGCCGCACGTTCGGCGACTTCTTCCGTCTCCGACTTGTCGTCGTCCTCGCTCTCAAGAAGCGAGCGACCAAGGTTGCCGAGCGGGGCGGGCGTCGGCTCCTCCATCGGATCGTCGTTATCGGCGGTTTCGCGGCCGTCGGCGCGGTCGGTTTGCTGATGGCGCTCGCGCTGCTGCTCGTCCGCGATCTGCTCCGCCTCATAGGCTTCGGGAGTGGCGAAGGCGAACTCATCGTCCGCCGCTTCCTGCCGTTTCTCCTCGCGCTCTCCGCGGAGCCGTTCGATCTCGCGCTCGAGTTCGTCGACGCGGCTGTGATCTGCCTTCGAATCCCGTTGATTGGTCATTGTCTCGTCTCCTGCTTTCAGCTTCGTCGAATCAACGAAGAACCCGCGCTTTCTGTTCCCGCGACCCCTCGCCATTCCCGTTCTGTTCCTCCATATTGAGGCGATGGCCAAATCCCCCAAGAAGCAATCCGGATTCGAAGAAGCGCCCCAGCCGGAGCTTGAAGGAGAGCCGCTTTCCGGCCCGATCTCCGAATGGGCCGACCAAATCGCCAAGGAGGCGGAGAAACCCAAGGCGAAAGCGAAGGGCGGAAGCGGCAAGGGCAAGTCCGAGAAGGCGCTGAAGACCTCGCGCGGCACCTCGATCGGCGGGCCGGCCTCGCCGAAAGAGCGCGCCGCCGCCGGGCTCAATCCGGTGCCGGGCGTCGATGTCGCGCTGGAGGATGTCGGCAAGCTGCCGACCGACGGCGTCACTGCGACGGTCGCGGCGTTGTCGCGGCTGATCGAGGAGGGACGGCCGGAGCTTCAGGACAAGACCTGGGTGCCGCACCGGCCCGAGCGGCCGACGAAGAGCGAGGGCGGCGTCCCGCTCAGGATCGTCTCCGAGTTCGAGCCGAAGGGCGACCAGCCGCAGGCGATCGAGGAGCTCGTCGCCGGCGTGAAGGAGCATGAGCGCGACCAGGTGCTGCTTGGCGTCACCGGCTCGGGCAAGACCTACACGGTCGCCAAGGTGATCGAGGAGACGCAGCGGCCGGCGCTGATCCTGGCGCCGAACAAGACGCTGGCGGCGCAGCTCTATGGCGAGTTCAAGTCGTTCTTCCCGGAGAACGCGGTCGAATACTTTGTCAGCTACTACGACTACTATCAGCCGGAAGCCTACGTCCCGCGCACCGACACCTATATCGAGAAGGAATCCTCGATCAACGAGCAGATCGACCGCATGCGCCATTCGGCGACGCGGGCGCTGCTCGAACGCGACGACGTCATCATCGTCGCCTCGGTGTCGTGCATCTACGGCATCGGCTCGGTCGAGACCTATACGGCGATGACGTTCGCGCTCGAGGTCGGCGAGAAGATCGACCAGCGCCAGCTGCTCGCCGATCTGGTGGCGCTGCAATACAAGCGCACCGACGTCGCGTTCGTCCGCGGCACGTTCCGCGTCAGAGGCGACACGGTCGAGCTGTTCCCCGCGCATCTGGAAGACCGCGCCTGGCGGATCAGCCTGTTCGGCGACGAGGTGGAATCGATCACCGAGTTCGATCCGCTCACCGGCCACAAGCAGGCCGAGATGAAGTCGGTCCGGGTCTACGCCAACTCGCATTACGTGACGCCGCGGCCGACGCTGGCGCAGGCGACAAAAGGCATCAAGGCCGAGCTGAAATGGCGGCTGGAGGAGCTCAACAAGGCCGGGCGCCTCCTTGAGGCGCAGCGGCTCGAGCAGCGGACGCGCTTCGACCTCGAAATGATCGAGGCGACGGGCGCCTGCGCCGGCATCGAGAACTATTCGCGTTATCTCACCGGTCGGAAGCCGGGCGAGCCGCCGCCGACGCTGTTCGAATATCTGCCCGACAATGCACTCGTCTTCGTCGATGAGAGCCATGTGACGGTGCCGCAGATCGGCGCGATGTATCGCGGCGACTTCCGGCGGAAGGCGACGCTCGCCGAGTTCGGCTTCCGCCTGCCATCCTGCATGGACAACAGACCGCTCCGCTTCGAGGAGTGGGACATCATGCGGCCGCAGACGATGTATGTTTCGGCGACGCCGGGGCCGTGGGAGATCGACCGTGCCGGTGGCGTGTTCGTCGAGCAGGTCATCCGCCCGACGGGCCTCACCGATCCGCCGGTCGAGATCCGGCCGGCGAAGAGCCAGGTCGACGATCTTCTCGACGAGATCAAGCAGGTCACCGGTCGCGGCTATCGCGTGCTGGTGACGACGCTGACCAAGCGCATGGCCGAGGACCTCACCGAATATCTCCACGAGAACGGCGTGAAGGTCCGCTACATGCATTCCGACGTCGAGACGCTGGAGCGGATCGAGATCATCCGCGACCTTCGCCTCGGCGCGTTCGACGTGCTGGTCGGCATCAATCTCCTGCGCGAGGGCCTCGATATTCCGGAGTGCGCGCTGGTCGCGATCCTCGACGCCGACAAGGAGGGGTTCCTCCGCTCCGAAACCTCGCTGATCCAGACCATCGGCCGCGCCGCGCGGAACGTCGACGGCAAGGTGATCCTCTATGCCGACGGCATGACCGGCTCGATGGAGCGGGCGATCGCCGAGACCGACCGGCGGCGCGAGAAACAGGTCGCCTACAATGTCGAGCACGGCATCACGCCGGAGAGCGTCCGTTCGAAGATCGGCGACATTCTGGGGTCCGTCTATGAGCGCGACCACGTCATCGTCGACACCGGCCTCAGCGAGGAGGGCGTCACCGTCGGCCACAATCTCCGCGCGACGATCTCCGACATGGAGGCGAAGATGCGCGACGCGGCGGCCAATCTCGAATTCGAGGAGGCCGCTAGCCTTCGCGACGAGATCAAACGGCTGGAGGAGATGGAACTCGCCATGGGCCCCGACGCGCTCGCGGGCGAGGGCGGTGGTTCACGCGGCTCGGACGGCCGCTCGTCTCGACGGGGCAGGAGCGATGGGTCCCCGACCGGAGGGAGGCAAGGCCGAACGGCCGCCGGGCCGAAGGCCCGCCCCCGCGGAGCCGGCGAGGCGTCAGCCGAGCCTGGCGTGAGCGATAAGGTGAGAAAGAACAACCTCGACGAGATGACGGTCCGACGGACCGAAGTCCCGCTCGCTCCGCGCGGCCGCTCACGCGGCGGCCGGCCCGGCTCTCAGGCGGGGCGAAGGGGGAGGCGGTAGGTGGAAGCTGCCAGCATTCTGGAGGGTCTGGCCGTTGCTTTTCCGGTGGCCTTTGTGACATCCGGGCTGACGTACTTCTTCACCAATCGGCGCTTCCGAAGAGAAAGGACGTGGGACAAGAAAGTCGAGATATATGCTAGTGTTCTGAAGGCCTTGTACGATCAAGGTGTGTTCTTTGACGAAACACTGGATGCAATGGTGGAGAATCGCGATCTATCCAAGGCGCGGGAACAGAAGCTTTCCGAGCAATCGATGCAAGGTCAAGATACGCTTGTCTATTTGATTAATACAGGGCAGTTGTTTCTGTCCAGATCTGCCACAGATCGACTTTCGGTCTTTTTGAGTGAATGGGCGGCCGCCGGAAATACAACCCACTGGGCCGAAATGGTGATGAACCGAAGTGAAGCGACGAGGCGTTGTCTCGCGGAACTGACGGCGATAGCGAAAGGAGATCTTGGAGTCGGACCTGACCGACTTTCTCCGATGTCAAGGGTGGACACGATACGTTCCCAGAATTCGGCTTCTGTCCCGATCTCTCCCCCTCCGATCCAAATAGCGTTGCTGCCTTTCAGCACAGTTCGACAAAGTACTGTTTTGCCGCTCTTCGTTGGTCCAGTGATTGACAAGACGGCGTAGCCGGTATCGAGATAATCTCGCAGCTGGTTTTCGAGCCCGAAGGCAGTGCGTTCTACGTAGGTGATCGTTGGTTGACCTCCTGCTACGAATACCTTTGAAACTCGTATAGCGCACATGCATACTCCCCTCTTGCTAGTGATGCCGTCGACAATGTTATTGAGTTGGACTCGACGTCCGGCGGTTGTGGAGTATCGCAATTGCACAACGCCTTGTCGACAAGGGGCAAGTAGGGGAGCGGGCCCGCTAATCAGATCGATTGCCGCGCTGGCTAGAGGAAGTTTGCTGCGCGGGTTTGTGGTTGGCTACCTTGTCGTGGTCCGTTCTGGACACAGTCGGGCGATCGGTGGGTTTGATGCCCGGGGTTGGCCGTTTCTTTGTTTTATGCGCCCACACACTCATCCGAGTCCCGATCCGTCGGGGTGAGCGTCACGTCGACTGACGGGCCGTCGAGCGAGGAGACCGTCAGGGTGCCGGTGGCGGTGTCGTAGTCGGTCGCCGAGACCTCCCAGCTATAGGTGCCCTTCATCAGGCTCACGATGGCGAAGCCGGTGGCGTCGGTGGTGGCGCTGGCGCCGAGCGGATCGTCGGTGATGGAGATCCTGGCGCCGTCGACCGGGCAGGCGCCATCGGCGGCCATCACGGTAAACGTCACCGTCGACAATTGCTGCGCCGAGGCAGGGGCGGCGAGCAGCAGAAGGCCGATTAGGAGACGGGTACGTGCGTTGGGGTGGACGTTCTGCATTTGCTTCGTCGTCCGGCTGCCACCTTCACCCGTGCAACTCTAGCGCCAACCGATCCAGATAGATGAGGAGATGATCGGTGCTGCCGGCAACGATGGTGACCTCGGTCTCGTATCCCTCGAATCCCTTGGGGCTGAGCACGACCTGAAAGGTGCCGGGCGGAAGCGAACCGATCTTGAAACG
>Ga0180431_10004228_pt1 | contig 18051 bp, 30 predicted proteins | sample SS_ome_11_FD_132459 | JGI IMG/M metagenome (GOLD analysis project Ga0180431, IMG submission 132459) | Hypersaline lake sediment archaeal communities from the Salton Sea, California, USA - SS_1_MS_1 metaG | ecosystem: Environmental > Aquatic > Non-marine Saline and Alkaline > Hypersaline >... | reverse complement strand
AGATGCCAAGAGAATCATTCAGTCGATGGTGGTCGTTGCCGACGCGCTCATTGAGACATGCGGAATGATCGCCGAGAACCAGTATCGCCTGAACGTGGGACACCAGATCGCCTATGTCGAAGAGGCTTTTTCTTCTGTCGCTGAAAAGATGAAAAGGCGAATTGCGGAAATTGATGCCGAAACTGAAAACGAAGAGTACGAAGTCGGCAAGCGCATGCTTGACGGCCGCGAGCACAACGACAAACCGTGGGAGGCGTGATGGCTGATTTCTGTAGGCAATGCAGCATAGACATTTTCGGGGAAGATCACCGGGAATTAGCTGGCATCACAACCCAAGAGGCGTGGGAGGATGGCCGAGCAGCGTGTGTTATTTGTGAAGGCTGTGGCTTTATTCAAGTGGACCCGGAAGGCAACTGTGTGTCATTTGATTGTCTTGCAAAGGGCAAGGCGGGACACGGATTGCCATGGAGGAAATGATAATGCCAAAGACATGCGGAAATCGGGGTGACGTGATGGACAGAAGCATGACGCCGTTATCAGAGAAAAAACCTTGGGACACTGACTGCCAGGCGACCAAGGTTGCGCTTGAACGGTTTGTGCGATCCCTGGTGATGGTGGGTGGTCACTTCACTGACAGTTTCTTTCTGCCCACCGGCGAGGTGGCCAGGCCCAACCGATACACCAGTGTTTTCTTCCGAGTGTGGATCCCGGTTGGTCAGGAGGAACGCTTCAAGGAATTGAGCAAGATGAAACTGGCTCCACCGCCAAGGCTACAGGTGAACTGATGGCTACCCACGGCGACGGCAGACAATAAAAATCTAAAAAGGAAGGCAGGCACATTTCAAGAAAATAAATAGAAGCAGAGTGGATCGATTCGGCACGCCGAGAGAACCGGCCGAGAACTTGCGAATCGGTTGTTTGGAAAACGTAAATGGAAAGGGAGAAGAAGATGAACGCGAGCGCCGATGTCGCGATAGAGAGGAATAGAGAGGGATACCAATACTTATCAATTGAACTCTCGTGTTGCAGGTGTGGCAAACAGTCTGGGAATATAGAGAAAAGTAACAGCCGCGATGCGCTGCTCATTCCAAACGGATGGGCGGTGAACACCGATGAAGATGGAAGGCTGCAAGCGATTTGTTACAACTGCATCGATCAGATGGTCGGGCTGGCGCTGGTCAAAGGGTCGCTTTAAAATACAGGAGAAGAAGACATGGGACGATGGGAAGGATTCGATGAGGAGCTTGCGAAGAAGGTCAAGACGATCTTTCTGGACATGGACGGAGTGTTGGCCAACTTCGTGATGGGAGCGTGCAAGCTGTTCGAGAGGGACTACGACCAGACCATCAGAGAATGGCCGAAGGGAGAGTACGGCATCGAGAAGGTGTTCGGCGTCAGCAGGTCGGAGTTTTGGAAGAAGGTAGATTCCAGAGGTACGCATTTCTGGAGTTCGCTTCCGGAATATCCGGAGGCCGGCGATCTGGCCGTGGTATCTTTGAAGTTAGGAGACACCTATGTCGCGACGACTCCGTCTCTCAGTTCGGATTCCATGGCCGGTAAGTTGGCTTGGATGGATCGAATAGGAAAGCAGCTGCGGAGCAAGGGAGAGGCGTTCAGAAACTACGTGCTCACTCCGCACAAGCACCTGCTCGCCGGGCCGGAGTCACTGCTGATCGACGACAGCGTGGAGAACGTGAATTTGTTTGTCGAGCGTGGCGGTGAAGCGATCTTGGTTAGCAGGCCGTGGAACGCCAGCGGTTTGCCGCTGTGCGACATCGTCAGGCTGCTGCAGGATGCTGCAAAGAAGAAATGCCAGAAGTAGGAGGATCGGAGAGATGAGGACCAGGACGAGAATCAGAATCGCGGCTAGGAAGTTCTTCAGGCTGTTCGATCCGAGGTGGTGGCGCCTGCGGCTTCTCAAGCGTAGGTACAGGAAGGAACTGGATCGATTCTACGTGAAGAACAGAGAAGATGATTTCGTCGCTGTTTCGAAGGAGGCTTTTTTCAACGGTTATGTCTTTTGTCCATACGTTCCACTGTTCATCGCACCGACATTTCCGATGAGCTACAAAGAACAGACCGCAGATTTGAAGAAGAGGATCGCCAGGATGGAGCGCGGCGAGCAACCGTACGAGACGGTCAGGTCGGAGGACGGTCGGATCGAATACTGGAAGTGAGGAGGTGAGAGATGGATGAAGAGATCAGGTGTCCGTTCTACGTCAACGGAAGACAGTGCAGTGGTTCGTTGGTTTGCAGTGGGCATGGTCAAACTTATCTTGGAACCATCAACGGCATCGACGCCAACGAACACAGCGAAACGTTTCGCTGCGACGCGTGTGGTAGGAAGTTCGTCAGAACGTGGCAGTGGTCCGAAGGTGGTTGAGACGATTGAGGGTAAGAGATCATGGCTGGAAGGAATGTGAGAGTTTTTGTGGAAGGCACGCAGCGTGGTTATGCGGTGGGCATCAAGCGCACGACGAAGAACGGCGAGTTTATCGTGAAGGAGAATTATTTTCATCACGATAGCAGTTCAGTTGGAATCGATCGAGCATATCGAGAAGCCAGTCGGTTTGCAGCTGGATTGGAAAGCACTTTGAAGCTTAGGCCATCTCTGTTGCGACGCCAGGGTTGGTTGTAAGCTGAATCGTTCGATTCATCTGAAGATCTATCTTGCGAGGAGAACATTGAAATGTACGAGCTAAAGAGAACGAAAGAAGAGATCGACGAGATGTTGAAGAGAGTTGCCAAGGGTAGGATCAAGAAAGAGTCGGTCAGAAACTTCAAGACATATGAAGAGGGACTTGAATCTGGGATTGCCTGGCTGCTTGGGTTGTTGGAAGAGGACGAGGATCCGATGTTGGATTGATCGCACAGCAGGAGAAGAGGTTGGATAGATGGGAAGGAAGAGATCGCTGAGAGCAGAGTTCAACCACGAGCTTCGAAGGAGGAGGATCGAGGCTGGGTTGACATTCAAGGCACTGGCGACTGCGGCTGGAATACATGCGACGATTTATCACAAACTGGAGTTCATGAAGGTCAGTCCGTTGGACGAGAGATCTGGCGATTGGAGGACGATCGCGAGGAAGCTGTCCGAGTTTTGGAGGGTTCCCGAGGAAGATCTTTTCCCGAAGGCCGCCGAGGAAAAGAGGAAGAGGGCTGCAAGAGCAGAGGCCGTCGTGTCGGCCGTGGAGTGCTGCTCAGAGTACACGAGTTGTGCTTCGCGACAGGAATTTGACTTCGATTATTTGGATGCACCGTTCTTGGCGGCGGCCGTAGATAGGGTGTTGAACTCTCTTCCAGACAGCAGAAGAATTCGAAACAGGCTGCGGAAGAACAAGTATAGTTGTGAAGACATCATTCGAATGAGATTTCATGAAGACATGACTTTGCAAGAGATAGCAGATATTGTCGGGGTCAATCGTGAGAGGATTAGACAAATTGAAGTGAAAGCTCTCAGGATGCTAAGGCATCCGAGCAGGTCGAGGTGGTTGAAGCAGTACGTTGTGGGTGAGGATGGGTTGGATTATCATGCTAGATCGTTCGTAGAGAAGGAGCGGCATGTTGAAGAGGAGAAGGCTGTCGAAGAAAAGGTTGAAGAGGAGAAGGCTGTCGAAGAAAAGGTTGAAGAGGAGAAGCCGAAGAAGAGATCTAAGCCGAGGTCGGAGCCGAAGAGAGTGGCCGTGAACAGGGTTCAAATGCCTGCGTTGAAGGAGGTTCGTATCGGATACGGTACGACGTGGTATTTACGGACGTTCGATCCGATGGAGATATTTTGTAGGATACCGGGAGGAAGGTTTGTCGCACAATCACGAGACGGGCCGGCCTTCTTCGAAGTTATCGAAGGCCAAATCTGTATGATGCCTGCGCCCAACGAGTTGTGTGTACACGAGCCTATGGATTGCGAGAAGAAGGAGAAGGGATTCGACACCAGGATCGCCAAGTACGTGAGAGTCGACGATGGGACGTCTTTGTATGCGCGACGCTACGTTCCGATCAGAAGAGCCGTGTTGTTCGGAGGAATGAGGAAGAGAAAGCGGTTCAGGTTTGCGAAGCGAGAGCGCAGCTTGAACCGATAGACGAGCGGTTGACCGAGAGCCATATGTTAGAGGCCGCGGACTCGGCAACCGCGCGCACTCTTCTTCTCCTGTTGGCCGCCGCGCGATCGGGAAAAAGAGTTGAATCAAAACCCGATCGCGCGGCGGCGTTTGTCAGAGAGGGTGCCAGATGCCGAATCAGACCGACGCAGCATCGAATAGCACGAACAAGAGGATATGTCCATACGTCAGAGCTGTGGCGGCCAACGGCGTCGTGGGCGTGAAGAACGTTCGCGGCGAGGTGGAGCAGGTGGAGTGTTGGATGTGGATCAGAAGGAAGTGCGATCTGTGCAGGTCCGACGACCGAGTCGACCTGACGGAGACAGTATAGCGTAAACACAATCGAACCGAGAGGAGAGGAAGAGATGGAAACGCCGAAAGTCGAAGAGAAGACCACATCTGAAGAGATGACGGAAGAACTGATGGATGCTCCCGAGGAGAAGGCGCCGGAGAGCATAGACTCGATCTTGGCAGACGGAAGCTCGAAGGAGATCAAGAATGCTCTGGCGGATTTGACGCTGGACGACGTCAACGACGCGATGACCGACGAGGAGTGGAAGGCGCTTCTGTCGACCTTCGGACAGACTCTCAACAATCAGAAGTGTCCGTGCGGAAGCGGAGAGAATTTCGAGGGCTGCTGCAAGCACATGTGGACGATGGTCCGCCGCTTGAGGGAAAGCCGAGAGAGCCGAGAGCGCGCCAGGAAGAAGGAAGAGAAGAAGACGGAGAAGATGCAGGAGGACGTCGTCTGGCTGATGAAGCTCGGTCTGCGAGGAGACGGCGCCACGGTGATCGGCGGCTTGTCTCCGAAGATGGAGACGATGCGGTTCACTGACCTTCTGAAGTTCGTGCAGAGCGCTTGGATAGAGATTCTCGCGAAGTTCCTGCAGAACATGACCACCGGCATCAGCCGAGAGATGGTCATGCAGGCGTTCAAGGAGATCGATTCCGCCAGGGCTGCGGCGGAGGACGAGAAGAAGATCGAGCTGGTGAAGGGGTAGTCGCATGGCGCGCTTCGAAGAGTCGAAAGAGAACGAAAGCAGCGTTGATTTCAAGATAGTCGACGAGCCGCTCGAGTCGAGCTTCATCGAGGTCGACGAAGACAGCGGACAGGTTCGGCTGGGCTTGAGCTTCGACGTAGAGGAAGAGAAGAAGGGATTGTGGACTGCTACCTGTCCCGAGCTGAAGATTTCATCGTGCAGCACCGAGAGCAAGGAGAGCGCGGTGGAGGGACTCGTCGAGGCCGTGCAGCTGTTCTTGGACAGCTGCGCGGACAGGGGCGTTCTGGAAGAGGCGTTGGAAGAGCTTGGGTGGAGATAGAACCGGAGGTGCGGACGTGTCGAAGAAGACCAACCTGGCCGTCAGGCAGAAGTACGACGTGAGATTGGCAGAGATGCCGGACGGCAGCCACCAAGAGGTTGCCCTGGTCCCGATGAACGAGGCGCTGACTCTTGCCGACATGAAGAGGAAGCAGGGGATCATAAAGAGAGTCGGAAGATCCGTGGCGTCGTGGTTCAGGCCGAAGACTTCCGACGCCGACGACGAGGGCACCACGGAGATCGGAGCAGCCGCCGCGGCGGACACGTCGGAGAGCCTGGCGAGCATAGTCGATCGATTGAACACGACCGACAGCAGAAGGCTCGCCGTGTACGACGACTGCGACAAGATGGACGCGACCTGTGTCGAACTCGGGAGAGGAGTTGCTATCACGGCGGACAACGCTTTCGCCAGCAGGGAAGGAGATCAGGACAGCTACAGGCTTGAGAGCGACGACAAGCGAGTCCTTGAGACGATCGAAGGCGTGGACGATCGCTGCGACCTGCCGAACGAGATGCCGGAGATCGTCAAGCAGTTTTTGAAGTACGGAGACGACTTCGAAGAGCTGGCGATCAGCGCAAGGTTTCTGGTCGAGCGGGTGAAGTGGCTCAACCAGAAGTTCATGTATAGGCATGAGGACGAGTACGGCAGACTGGAATCGGATGCGGCGTTCACCATGAAGTCGAGCGGCGGAAGGACCGTGGCAGCGTTCAAGCCGTGGCAGGTGGTCCACTTTAGACACGATCATCAGCGAGGGAACTTGTATGGACGATCGTTCTTCTTCCACGGCAGGAAGCCTTGGAGGTCGCTGCACGCCATGGAGGACGGCGTGGTCATGAACAGGTTGACGCGAGCCGTGGACAGACTCGTGTACATGATTCCGCTTCCGGACAACGCGGACGAAGAGGAACGGGCGCTGATCATAGCCAGGGCCAAGCGGCAGCTCAAGCGGCGATCTGTGGTGGATCCGAACACCGGTCGAATGGACTTCACCAAGGCGAGCATAGCGGACGACAGCGACATCTTCATCGGAGTGGACAACAAGGGTAGAGACATCGTGAAGGTGGAGAGGCTGGGCAGCAGCGACGTGACCGGCAAGCTCGGCGACGTCGAATACTTTCAGAACAAGGTCATGATGTCGACCGGAGTGCCGAAAGCGTACTTGGCGGTAGAGAGGGACGTAAATGCGAAGGCAACGCTCTCTTGGCAGGACATACAGTACGCTCGCATCGTCAGGGGAGTCCAGAAGACAGCGGCTTCCGGTCAGAGGAAGATCTACGACGTTCAGCTGGTGCTCGACGGCATCGTGCCGGAGAAGGATCTGTACAAGGTGATCTACCCGGCGATCTCGTTCGTCGACGAGCAGATGAAGATGGAGATCGAGCGGCTGCGGTGGGAGATCGCGGTGCTGGCCAAGGGCATGAACCTTCCGGTGCGGTGGATTCTGATAGAGCTTCTCGGAAGGACCGAGGAGGAGGCCGAAGAGATCGTCGCGGAGATGGGTCCGCAGGTTCCGACCGGTTCGGCGCAGCCGACCGGCGAAGCTCTCGACTCCGCCAGGATCGCGGCGTTCACGAACCCGAGGCTTGCCCAGATGATCTCCGAGCTGCGGGACGTCGTTCGCGTCGTTCAGGCCGAGAGGTTGAACAGGCAGGCGGAGTTCTAGCGATGAAGCTCAAGCTGATGAGGGCGCTGACCTGGCTCGCTCTGAAGGGCAGACTGTATTACGTCTGGAGCCGAGTCTACAGGTGGTTGTGGGAGAGGTCGTTCAGGGACATAGAGCTTCCGACGTTCGAGACGATGGAGGAGCTGCTGCACTTCGCTAGTGAGATTCAATGGAGACGGGATACGTGGATTCAGTTATGGGATGCTGTTGGAGATCCGAGAGCGACCTACGCGCGGCACGTCACCGGGATGCAGAAGGATTGGGCGTCTGATTGTGACGATATATCAATTTTTATCGCCGATCGAATGAGGAACATGATCGTCGAGGGCAAGCTGAAGCACGTGACCGAGGTCGGGATGCTTAGCTGTCCTTGGATGAAGCGCGACGGGAAGATAGGCGGACACAACGTCTGCGCGTTCGAGTACACGTCGAGCATGCCGAGCACGAGCGAAGATCGAGTGGAGCTGATCAGGAGATGGGGACACGCGTCCAACTGGGACGGCGCTCGACCGAGCCTCGGCCATGCGTCCGTCAGAGACTTGGTGCAAGACGTGGTGTCGAAGGGCGCCGGAGAGGGAGGAAAGTCGCTCGGGTGGGCGCTGTGCAACACCGACCTGGAGCTGCGTCGATACGACGGCGGGAAGGACATAGTCGGATGATGGATTGTCTATACGACGGAACTAAAACGACGTTTGATTCGGATTTCAATTCGTCATACTTGATGATCGATCGTGATGTTGATTTGTTATTCGACAAACCGGATCAATTCCACAAGATTGCGCTGCTGCACGGCGACGATTGTCTGGAGATGGAAGAGAAGAAGCCGAGGGCAAAGGATGTTCCGAGGAAGACCGTCAAGATCGGTCGAATGAAGCAGTGGTCCGGTCGCAACTTCAGAAAGGCGGCTGCGTGATCTGCACCGACTGCGAGTTGTCTGGAGTGTGTCCGATGCTCGGGCTGTCTCCGGTGAGCACCGACGACGGCAGCGACGATCGAGCGGAGTGCGTGTTCGTCGGGCAGGTCGAAGGGAGCCATGCGATCGTCAGCATGCCGAATAGATTGGTCGTATCGTGCAGGACGGAGAACAGAAAGAAGGTCGCCGGACACGTCGAGCAAGTGGTCTACGAAATGGTCAAGATCGATCTGAAGAAGGAAGGGAAGAGGCGCTGGTGGAAGTTCTTTCGCAAGAGCTGATCTCGATCGACGATCTGCGTCGGTTGACCGACGACGAGCTGGCCGCTCTGAAGCACGCGTGCGATGAGGCGGTCAGGGAGATCGAGCAGAATGCCGGAACGATGGTGGTCGAGGGCAAGCTGTCGAGCAATATGGGAAGGATCCGCGCCGACTACTTCAGAGACATGGATAAGATCACCGGAGATCTGGAGAAAGGCAGGATCGGAGTAGAGGAGTTCGACCGAAGAGCGCACGCCACGATAGGGAAGGGGTTCGAGAGGGCGTATGCGGCCAACAGAGGCGCTCCGCTGAACGACGGCGACAGGGAGTACATTAGGAGAGCAACGGAGGCGGAGCTGGGCCACGCCAGGAAGTTCGGTCGGCAGATAGCGGACGGAACAACCAGAATGCCGAGGACTCGGCGCGTCGGCATGTACGCGCAGACTTTGGACGGCATCGGATGGAACGCCAAGATAGAGGCGCAGCCGGACGACGTGCGAATCGGTTGGAAACTTGGAAAGGCCGAACACTGTCTCTCGTGCATATTGCTCGCGAGTCAGTCGCCTTACACCAAGTGGAACCTTCCGACGACTCCGCGAGCAGGTGCTACGGAATGCCTGTGCATTACGACTCCGTGGTCGCGCGTGATGTGTCGTCGCGGGTTGGTTCCGATCTCGGAAGTGAAGGTCGGCGACGAAGTATTTACTCATCGAGATAGGTGGCGAAAGGTAACTGCCGTCACCAGGAACAAGCCGAACGAGAACCACAGACGAGCGGTAGTCGAAGCGATAAACGGAGAGGTTGTCGGTTGCACATCGGATCATGAGTTTCTGACTGTGGACGGATGGAAGACGGTTGAAGACATATCGAAGGGTGAGTTTGTTGCTGAAATTATCGTCGACGAATACATCTCAAGGTTTTTGGAGATGAGAGCGACTGTCGGTCCTCCGTGCTTGGGATGTCATGTCATGCCAGACATGGCTGGTCCGATGTATGACTGTTTACGAAAGCAGGGAGATGTCCTTTACGACATCGAAGTAGAAGAAGACCATTCGTTCGTGATCGAAGGCCTGATCGCGCACAACTCGAACTGCAAGTGCAAGCTGACGTTCACCACAGGTGTTCTTCGAGGAGACGAACTCGACGACGTGGACGAGTATGCTGCGAGGAGGGATCAGTCTCTCAGAGAGCTGGCAGAAGGACCGGAACCGCCGAAGGGACTGCGAAGGCCGGACGAGATCGAGCGAAAGTACATCGACAGTCTTCGAAACCGAATCAACTACCAGCGCAGAGTCGTGGCAACCGCGGTCGATGAGGACGTGATCAGAAAAGCTGCCTCGAAGAGAGCAGCGTTGAACAAGGAGCTGATCGAGTTTACCGAGAAGAACAAGATCCACGAGGTGCCGATCTGGAGCGTGGACGACGTGATCGACGAGAGACACATCGGCCGCAGAGCGGAGCGCGAGCTGTTCCGCCACGGCATAGACGGCAGGTCGTTGGACCTTGTGCAGAGGAAGAGGCTGCTGTCGATTCTGGACCGGTACGAGGACGAGTTCGGGTCGGTGTTCAGCGAGGAAGCGATTCTGAAGGAGCTTGACTGACATGGCTACGGCGACCGTCAACTACATAGGCGAGACGATCGAGGACAACGGCCGCATTCTGGCGATGGCGGCGAAGGTTCTCTCCGAGCAGGGCGGCGGAGTTCGTCTAGCTCCGTTCAGAGACGACCTGGTCGTGCGAATCGGCGTCTGGATAGAAGGCGACGCCGAGCAGGTCAGGCAGTTTACCACGAGGCTCGACGATCTGTTGAGCGACGAGAAGATACCATACAGCTCGCTGCCCTGGACTAGGGCGGCCGAGAGAGGATAGGAGGAAGACGTGGCGAACCCGAGAGGACAGAAGAGGCCGAAGGACGGCAGAGGCGGCGGAAAAGGGATCTCCGGAGGACAGCGCGGCGGCAGGAACCGCGGCGGATGTTCGAAGGGTGGAAGCGGCAAGGGAAAGGGCGGCGGCAGAGGACGCGGCTCTGGAAGGAAGGGGTGACGACATGCCCGCAGCACTGGTGAAGTCGTTCGCGAAGAAGGCCGGCAAGACGACCAAGGCGGTCGAGAAGCTCTGGAGGAAGGCCAAGGCGCAAGCCAAGAAGCAGAAGCGCGGAGGTGACTACAACTACGTGGTCGGCATCCTGAAGCGGATGCTCAAGATCGAGCAGGGCACGGTGGAGGACTTCTTCAGAGAGCAGGAGATCGCCCTGACCGACGACGAGCTTCAGAAGATGCTCGACGCGAAGATACGAGAGCGCGCTCGCTGGCGGTTCAAGGATCCTCAGAACGCCGAGAACGAGGTCGAGACGATCGCCAAAGAGATCTACGACGACATCATCGCCGACTTCTCGTTCAACGACCAGGTCGTGAAGGCGACGCGCGCCGTGAAGAAGTTCAACCAGGCTTACGTTCGCCGCGTGATCTCCAAGGCTCTGAAGGCCGGCGACTTCGACAAGCATTTCCTGTCGATGTCGAGCGAGGTCGCGAGCGCAGTCGGAATGATAGCTCTCGGCAATGGCTGATCTGTCCGCAAAGCTGCTGGAGAGGATCATGTCCGCCGTGTTCAGCAAGCAGGCGGAGAAGGTCCACCGGCTGAAGGGGAAGCACGTCGAGCGCGACGGCAAGATCTTCCTGATCACCAAGGTCGACTGGAGGCGCGGGAAGATAACCGCCAGCGACTTGAAGACTCCCATCGATCAGGTGACTAAGTTCAGCATTCGGTCTTTTCTGTCGAAGTCGGTGACGGTGCTGGACGACGCGGAGGCGGAGCGGGACGGTGCGAAGATCGACAGGAAGCCGAGTTCGAAGGACGCGCTGAAGGCGATAGAGCAGCGGTGATTATATCAGTGATATAATCGAGGAGAGTGAGATGGACCATCCCGAGTATCCGCGGCCGAAGCCGCAGACGCTGTTTCGAGTGTTCGGTCCGGAGACGATCAACGGGATGAGGCAGTGGAAGATCCTGTGCGCTCGGACCGGGCGCCAGGTGGGACCTCCGTGCTTCAGCATCGAAGAGGCGGAGCAGCGAGTCAGAGAGCTTCTGGTCGGCAAGCAGGTCTACTGGTTCGGCCATCACAAGTTCACTCCGAAGAAGCTGTAGAAAATCTCGATAGACGAGCGGTTGACAGAAACCCATATATTGGAGGCGGGAGTTCGTGGATTGGGAAGCGATCCATTCGAATGTGAAAAGCGTCGTCGAAGACGAGTTCGAGGATCTCGTCCGCGCCGGGACCAATCCGGTTCTGGCCGGTTGGATAGAACGGGTCGGAAAGAAGAAGATTTCCAAGGCTCTCAAGTCGAAAAAGCTCAAGCAGTCTGCCAGAGAGCGGCTGAAGAAGATCGGCGGGAAAGAAAAGTGAGCAAGAACGTCGACAGAGCGAGGGCTGTCGGCCTTCCGATCGAGATGGATGGAGCGAGCTTGACGGACTATCAGGCTCGCGTCTTGTTCGGAATCTATCGAAAGCTGGTGGTCGAGGCGGAACATCCGCAGCACGTGGCGGTTGCCAAGGCGATCGAGGTCTTTCGAGAGATGTACGGGAAGAGCGGCGACAAGTGGCAGCCGAAGAGGGTGTTGATTCTGAAGAATCACGCTGGAGCGATTGTTCGAAACAGACACTTCGGTGCCGAGCGGAGGAAGAAGGTCATGGGAAGGGTGAGGGCAGAGGTGGCCAGAGAAAAGAAGCGGATCAAGGATTCGTTCGAGAAGATCGTGGAGGCTGGAGCGCGCAACAGCAGGGGCGACAAGGAGAGGATCGGATCGGCGATCGGCGCGATGTTCAACGTTCTGACGAAGAAGGATCAGCAGAAGGTTCTGAAGAAGCTGGGCGACAAGCTCGGCAAGCGGATCAGGTTCGCCGCGGAGGACTAGTGAGATGAAGAAGAAGCCGTTGACCGAGCAGGTGCCGTTCTATACTACGCTGACCGAGGTGAAGTCGGCGGGAGAGATGCCTCCGGGCATCATCATGCAGTTTCGAGGAAAGTTCGGACACGCCGGCAGGATCACCGAGAACGGCAGGCTGTATCCGCGCGCGGTCATGGAGCGCGAGATCGAAGCGCTTCAGGAAAAGATCAAGGAAAGAGCGGTCGTCGGAGAGGCAGATCATCCGGGGCCGATGCAGGGAACTTCCACGATACGCCAGAGTGCGTTCCTCATCACGGGACTGATGTTGAACGAGGACGGCGAGGTTTTGGGAGAGGGCGACGTTTACGACAAACCGGCGGGCCGAGATTTCGCGGTCATGGTTCGGGCAGGGACGCAGGTCGGCATAAGCTCGCGAGGAACTGGTTCTTCGCGGCGCAATCGCATGACCAGTCAGCATCCGGACTTTGAGATGAACAAGGACTGGGACGGCAAGGACTTCGAGGAGGTCGACAGCGACTTTTCTCTGAAGACCTTCGACGCCGTGGTCGGTCCGGCCGTGCAGGACGCGAACGTCGCTGACTACAACGAACAAGACGAGGAGGAAGAATCGATGAAGATCAAATTGGAAGACGTCTTGAAGAACGAGGAGCTGATGAAGGGCATCCTCGAGAGCGAGACGATCAAGGCGAAGATCGCCGAGGCGGTCGCCGCGAAGGAGAGCGAGCTGGAGGCGGACTTCCAGAAGCGCGTTCAAGAAACGGTGGTCGAGTACATGACCAGCGAGGAGTTCGCCAAGAAGTTCACCGTCGAGGAAGGTGAAGGCGAGTCCGAGGGTGACGAGGATCTGACCGAGGCCAAGTGCGCCGAGTGCGAGGCGAGCATTCCGAAGGGTTCGAAGTTCTGCCCGAGCTGCGGGCTGCGCGTGGCGCCCAAGAAGGACGAGCAGACGCAGGACGAGAAGAACGAAAAGATCGCGAACCTTCAGAAGGACCTCGAAGACCAGAAGAAGAAGAACGAGGAGTTGTCGAAGAAGATCGACGCGGTGGTCGAGGCCGGCAAAGAGAAGGACGAGCAGGCTGCGGTCGAGAAGGTCCTGAACGAGTCGCTGAAGGACCAGCCGAAGGCCATCTCCGAAGCCATCCGAGAGGATCTGGAAGGCGTGAAGCTGACCGAGGAAGAGGCGAAGGAGATCGTCGAGAAGAAGATCGAACGCCAGAAGAAGATGTTCGAGGCTCTTGGCGTGGACATGTCGCCGAAGGGTCTGGGCGTGTCGCAGCCGAACGACGCGGACGACGACAAGGACAAGAAGCCCGACGTGGGCATGCTGAAGAGCCTGATGTAGGAGCGGTGCTCGACTGCGGGAGAAGAAGAGGACGCTGACGCCGAATCACGCGGGAGACGTTAGACACGAAAAGAAGGAGTTAGCGATAATGAAGACGAACAAGACAATCGTCGAGCAAGCTCTGGAGAGCTTGAAAGGCACCGGGCCGGTCGAAGGAGATCGCGCCTGGATGCTCGAAGACAGCAACCGCCGGGAACGGTGGACGCCGTACTTCGAGAACGAGTTCGATCTGCGAGAGGACAAGGTCCTCAAGCACTACGACACGCCGCCCGAGCAATGCGAGCTGATTCGGCGGCAGACCGAGCAGCTGTTGGACAACGTGCTCATGGAGCGCTTGGTGTCCGAGGGTTCGGTCCTGTCCGAGGCGACGGCGACCACAGACATCGCGACGTTCACCACCTGGGCGCTGCCGCTGATTCGAAAGATCTGGCCTCGGCTGTTCGCGAACCAGATCGTATCCGTCCAGCCGATGAAGGGACCGACGGGCAAGGCCCACACGGTCGACTTCCAGTACGGTTCCAGCGGCGGAGCGTACGCCAGCGGGACGAGCATCTACGCGAATCCCGACTACAACTACAGCAACGACCCCGGAGAGGCGACCGAGCCGAAAGAGATCAACATGAAGGTCACGTCGCAGACTCTCACGGCGATCGCCAAGAAGCTGAAGGCGCTGTACAGCCGCGAGGCCGTCCAAGATCTGGCCAGCCAGTACGGTCTGAACCTGGACAGCGAGGTCTTCAAGATCTTGGGCATGCAGATCGAGCGCGAGATCAACGGCGAGATCATCTTGGCGGTGTACGCCGCGGCGACCACGAACACCACGTGGTCCTCGACTCAGCCTGTGTCCGGCGCCTGGTCGAACGCGACTCCCAAGGAGTACGCGGAGAGCCTGTTCGACAGCGTCAACGACGCGAACAAGCAGATCTTCGATCGCATCTTCCGAGACGGCAACTGGATCCTCTGCGGCTCCTCGTTTGCCAACCGACTGCGGAAGTTGAGCAGCTTTCGAGTGCTGGACAAGGATGCGGAAGGATCGGTGGTCAGCGGACCGAACCTGTTCGGCGTTCTGAAGGAGCAGTTCAAGGTCTACAAGGATCCGTTCTTCAGCGCAGACCAGGCGATCGTCGGGCACAAGAGCGCCGACTGGATGTACACGGGCTACGTGTATGCGCCTTACATCCCGCTGTGGGCGACTCCGATCATCTACAACACCAAGATGGAGCCGAGCCGAGGCGTCATGAGCCGCTACGCGAAGTTCGCGAAGAACGGCGACTTCTTTGCGACGGTGACGGTGACTTCGTAGCGGAGAGGAGAACGAATCAAACAGAAGAGTGGGCAACTGAGATCGACCGGGCGCGGTCCGGTCGATCTCTTTTCGGTTGAAAACCTTAGACAGGAGAAAGAGAGATGGGCAGAAAGAAGAAAGCGGTTGTCAGAGACGAAGATGGCCTGTTGAAGGAGATCGCGGTCGAGGCCGAGATCGCGGACTTCAAGGAACCTATGGCGAACGACGCCGGCGTGATTCCGCAGTATGTGAACGTCAGCACGAAGATCCAGTATCTCAGCGTCCCGAACGATCCGAATACAATCGAGGTGGATCGGTTTGGAATTCTGAGGGGCGAGCAGTGGCGCTACATCGTGTTCGCCAAGAGCTGGGGCGGAAACTCACCGTTCGTCGAGAGAAAGCACGTGAACGGAAAGTTCGACGAGAAGTATCTGCTCACGGAAGAGCAGATGATCAAAGAGATCGGTCGAATCACCAGGCGAAAGGGAGTTCGAGAACTGATCGACAACGCCGTGATCGTCGGGGAGACGGAGAGAGGGCGAGAGGATCGCCACGAGGTTCAGGACGCCGCGCTCAAGCAGTACAACAACATCGAGGAGCGAGAGGCCAAGCGTAGGCAGGAACTCGGGATAACCGAGCAGGAGTCGGTCTACTAGGAGGATCGGTTCCGATGCGTTCGCGGAAGGAGTCGCGAGACGATGCAGCTTCTGATCGACTTCAAGGAGTACCTGGCCGATAGGCCCGAAACAGCGTTCCTGGCTTTGACGCTTGTGGCGCTGTTCTACATGTTCCGAAAGTACGATCAGGCGCAGCAGAATCATCTCGCGACCCTTTCTCGAATCGCACCGTTGGCCGACCGGCTGGCGCGAGTCATCGACAAGGTCAAGAAGAAAAAGAACGGAGGGTGATCGTGGGTCTGATGTCGCGATTGCTCTGGGTTTTCTTCCGCCGCAAGGAGAAGGGCACCTTCACCAAGGGCGGCTTCGTCAAGCGCGAGACGCAGAAGTTTCGAACGAAGCTCGACGGCATCCATCAGAGTCTTTCGGAGACGGCGGACGAAGACATATTCGACGAATGGACAGATCCGGGGGTAGGAGAAGGGACGGTCTGAAATGAATGTTGTGGATGCAGCGGCGAGCGGAGGTGATTCGGTTTTGGTCTTGTCGTTGTCGGTGGCTGGAGTAGTTATCGTTCTTTTGGTTGCTGTTCTTGCGTGGTTGCTGAAGGACAGGCTTCGAGCGCGGCAGCGATACGAGGAGCTTTTGGAGAAAAGGCTCTCCAGCGGCTCGGAGACGATGCACCAGCTTCGAATCCAGATCGAGCAGATGCAGGCGACGTTCCTTGAGCAGCTGGCGCAGATGGCCAGCAACGACAAGGTCGACGACTACATAAAGACTCACAGCGAGAAGCACGACACGATCGATAGGCGCTTCGACAATATGAAGGACATCCACCACGAGCTGAGCGAGCGCATGACCGCTTTGACGCAGAAGGTGGAAACCGGACTGGAGTCCATGACGAAGATGCTCGGTCAGATACTCGAAGTGAAAGGTTGCGAGGCGTAGATTGGTTTTGGTGGTTCCATCTTCCGACGGGCTGTCTCACGATGCGTTGAACATCGATGTAGACGACCACCATCCTCGGCCGAAGCAGGTGACGATCGACGAGACGTCTCAGGTCATCGCCGGAATGAGTACCTACGATCTAGACGTTCCGCTCGGCTCAAGCGGCTATCGAATGGCTTTCGTGCAGGCCATGGGTCCGAGGAGAATCTTCTTTTCGAATCGCGGCAGGGAAGGAACGGATCTTATCTTGACGAGGAGTTCGTCGGAGGGAACAGGAACGTCTTACAGAGACACCGGTTCCGGGAAGCACTACAGCGCTGCGTTCAACAAAGCTGCGGGCGATGCGTTTCTAAGCTTCAAGATCTACGATTCGTTGACCGGAACGGGCCAGCTCTACATATCGATTCAGAGTGCTTGGTTGAACGGAAGCGATCTCAGGATCAGGTTTTACAACCACGCTTCTTCTAACAAGACGCTGTGGGTCAAGGGACAGGCGCAGGTGTACTGATGAAGACCAAGGTCGAACATCAGGTGAGGCTTCATGCGCTGCTGCAGGACGTCGGTGAGAATGACCACCACAACCGAGGTGAAAGTTTTTCGGTGAACATAAATGCACTGTCCGTGCCGTCCGGAACTTCCGAGGTCAGGATAGACGTCGGCAAGACTGGATTCAGAACCGTTAGATGTTTCGCCATGGGCAAAGATTTCCACGTTACCGGTGGATACGATGGATGTTACTTCTATGGAACGACGGTCGCTGCGGAGAGTTGTGCCAAGTCGATCAAGAAGGGAACGAGTACCTACATCTACATCGGTGCATTTTCCAGGATGCACGGCGACAGCTACATTTCGGATGGAGCCGTGTTCGGTTCAAATCTGTACATGGTGTCGGTACACGTTGACGGCAGCGACGTCGTTTTTACTGTTTACAATAACACTGGATCGAACAAGACCTTCACCATGCGTGCGACGGGAGTCGTGAAGTGAAAACGTTCAACGATCTTCAGCACGCGATCGATCACGATCTCTATTCGGATATTGGAGTTGACGATCACCACGATCGACCGTCGGCGTTTCATGTCAGCAACACTACGTTGAACGTTCCGCCGCTGCCTGGCGGTCCGGCCGTGTGGGACATATCGGTTCCGACCAATGCGAAGGTCGTGCAGTTCTTATTTCAAGGTCCGAAGGTAGTTGCTCCGCAGTCGGGGAAGGCTGGAGCCGGGGCGATTGCATACGATGCTGGCTACAGGGCGACGGGTCAGGGAATCGGCGCATGGACGTCGATGGCTACGACCAACTACACGAGCATCTGGTCGCTGATGGTTTCGTCGTTCATCGGATACAAAGTCTTCACAGCTTCCGGAGAATACGTCGGGCTGTCGAATGCGTATCTTTTGACGTCCGGAGGGAGGTGGCTCAGAACGGAGTGGACGAACATCGGAGCATCAAACTATACGCTGACCGCAAAGGGAATCGTCGCGGTTCTTGGATAGACGGGAGAAGAAGATGAGAGTTCTAGCTGTTTGCAAGGAGGATCCGGAGTTCATCCTCGGAGGCATGGGCCGACATGTCGGAGAGCTGTATCGAGCGATGGCGAAGATCGATGGGATAGAGATCGATCTGCTGACTGGCATCTCTCATTCGGGTTGTGATTATAGCATGCTATACAACGGACACGCGAAGTTCCATGCCGACAACGT
>Ga0180431_10004227_pt1 | contig 18051 bp, 12 predicted proteins | sample SS_ome_11_FD_132459 | JGI IMG/M metagenome (GOLD analysis project Ga0180431, IMG submission 132459) | Hypersaline lake sediment archaeal communities from the Salton Sea, California, USA - SS_1_MS_1 metaG | ecosystem: Environmental > Aquatic > Non-marine Saline and Alkaline > Hypersaline >... | reverse complement strand
TCCTCGTCTATGTGGAGACCTGCCATCTTTCGATCCACGCCCGGAATCATGGACGCGATTTGATCCAGCGACCCCATTTTCTTGATCTGCTGAAGTTGCTCGTAGAAGTCTTCCAATGTGAACGATTGCTTCTTGATTCTTTGAGCAAGCTTTTCTGCCTTTTTCTTATCGACGGCCTCTTGCGCTTTCTCTACGAGAGTAACCACGTCCCCCTTGCCGAGAATCCGTGAAGCCATACGATCGGGATGGAACGGCTCTATCGCATCCAGTTTCTCGCCGACAGAGATGAATTTGATGGGCTTACCCGTCACGGCACGGATGGAAAGGGCTGCTCCACCCCGTGCATCGCCATCCAGTTTGGTCAGCACGATGCCGTCAAAATCGAGTCGATCCAGAAAAGCTTCCGCCGAACGTACCGCATCCTGGCCTGTCATACCATCGGCAACGAACAGGATTTCGGTGGGTTCTACGGCCTTTTTGATATCTTCCAGCTCGGACATCATGGCCTCATCCACGTGAAGGCGGCCGGCTGTATCCAGAATGAGGGTGTCATGAACTTGCTTTCGGGCCGAGGTCAAAGCATCCCTGACGATCTTGACAGGGGTTTCACCGTCTTGGGAGAAGACGGGCAGACCGACGGATTCCCCCAGCGTGACCAACTGTTCGACGGCCGCCGGGCGATAGACATCGGCTGCCACCAGCACGGGGCTTCTCCCGCGTTTATGGAGATAGGCACCCAGTTTTCCGACAAACGTTGTCTTGCCCGATCCCTGAAGCCCGACGATCATGATGACTGATGGAAGGGCATCGCTCGACTTTAGAGGCACATTGGCGTGGCCCAGCAGTTCCACCAGTTCATCGTGTACAATCTTCACGACCTGCTGACCCGGCGTCACACTCTTGTGCACCTCTTCACCGATAGCCTTTGTCTGAACCCGAGCGATAAAATCCTTGACAACTCGATAATTTACATCGGCTTCCAGCAGAACACGCCGTATCTCCCGCATCGATTCTGCGATGTTTTTATCCGTCAGTTTACCCATCCCCCTAATTTTTCTGACGGTTATGTCGAGTTTTTCTACCAGATCATCAAACATCACCATTCTCCGCAAAACTTTTGAATTTATATAATTAAAATAATTTATGCAAGCTATTTTTATTTTTCGGATTTTTTAATTTGTTCTTGATAAAATCAAAACAGATAATTAAAATAGAGACATTGAAATACTCGATACATATTCGGAGGTTCATAGAGTGAAATTATTCGCTTTTTCCAGGGAAGATGGAGAATTCGGTATTGGTGTTGAAATAAACGACGATACCTTGAATTTAACACGCGCTCTGGATATTTTTCAGAAAGCCAGGGGTATCAAAACCCCTGTGTCGTTCACATTCCTCCAAGTCCTGGTAGAGTTGGGGTATTGTTCTGGGAGTATTATCCGAAACGTACTGGATGAACCCTGGGTTCAATCCAAGCAGGAAGAACTCCGGTTGGTGAAAGAACTGAATTTTGAACTGCCCATTTCCCGACCCTCCAAAATTCTCGGCATAGGACGCAACTACAAGGCCCATGCCAAGGAGCTAAAACACGACATTCCTTCCGAACCCCTTTTCTTTGCCAAATCGCCTTCGGCTCTGGTACCTCACATGGCCGATATCGTCATCCCCCGATGGCTGGAGGGAGAGGTTCATCATGAAGCCGAACTGGCCGTCGTCATCGGGAAACAAGGCAAGGATATTCCCGAAGACCAGGCCATGTCCTATGTGGCGGGTTATTCTATACTGAACGACGTCACGGCCAGGGCGATGCAGAAAGAGGATCAGCAGAAAAACCGCCCTTGGTTCCGGTCCAAGAATTTAGATACGTTTTGTCCCATGGGGCCTTACCTGGTTCCTGCCGATGAAATCCAAGATCCCCAGACACTGGACATCACCCTGACAATCAACGGTAAAAAGCAGCAGCATGCCAAGACGTCTTCGATGATCTTTACGATTCCCCGGCTGATTGCCCATCTCTCTCGTTATATGACTCTGGAAGCCGGAGATATTATCGCAACGGGAACCCCCGAAGGCGTCTCTCCCATCAAGGACGGGGATAAGATTGCAATTACTATAACACAGCTGGGCACATTACACAACCGGGTCGTAAGCGCATCGTAAACAAACGCTCTTTTTAGGAAGGAGGCATTGTTGAACATTCTGGTGACAGGCGGTGCTGGATTTATCGGATCGCATGTGGTAGATGGTTTTTTGGATCGAGGTCACGATGTGACTGTGATGGACAATCTCTGTACGGGCCGGATGGAAAACGTCAATCCCAGAGCCCATTTTTACTTGATGGATATCCGAGCCAAGGAAGTGACGAAAATATTCGAACTCAACCGGTTCGACGCTGTGTGTCATCATGCAGCCCAGATGGATGTACGCACCTCTGTCGACGATCCCCTGTACGATGCGGATGTGAACATCATGGGCAGCCTGAACCTGCTCCAGAACTCTGCCAACTTTGGTGTTCAAAAATTCATATTTGCGTCCACTGGCGGAGCGGTATACGGCGAACAGAACGTGTACCCGTGCGATGAAACCCATCCCAACAACCCCATCTCCCCCTACGGCGTGGGTAAGCTGACGGTAGAAAAGTACCTGCATTACTTCAGCACAGAATTCGGCATCCGTTATACCGTGCTGCGTTACGCCAACATCTACGGCCCTCGTCAAAACGCCTCCGGAGAGGCGGGCGTGATCGCTATTTTCTGCCATAGACTCATCCGGGGAGAACAGCCTATCATCAACGGAGACGGCAAACAGACACGGGATTATGTGTATGTCGCCGACACGGTAAAGGCCAATCTCAAGAGCCTGACCTACGATAAAAACGATGTATTCAACATCGGCACAGGCATCGAAACCGATGTGAACACACTTTTTACCCTCATCAACGGAATGACAGGCGGCCAGGCCCAGGAAAATCACGGCCCGGCCAAGCCGGGAGAACAAAGGCGGAGTGTCATCAGCTACGAAAAAGCCGACCAGTTACTGGACTGGCGGCCGGAAATCCAGCTGCAGGAAGGGCTGAAACGCACTGTCGCGTTTTTCAAAAAGTAGGACGATGAAAATCACCGTCATGGGTTCGGCCTCGGGAATGGCCGTTCCCCACAGAAATCCATCCGCTTATCTGGTCGAGACGAAGCACGGCTTCTACATCATCGACGCGGGCGACGGTGTGGCCAGGCAACTGGTTCAATACAACGTGGATGTGGAGAAAATCCTGGCCGTTTTCATCAGCCATACCCACGCGGATCACGCTGCGGGGCTCATGGGACTCCTCCAGTATTTCCATCTAGCGGGTAGGAAAAAAGCCCTTGATATCTTCCTGCCCAGCGGTGTCCTGCCGGGTTTCGAGACCCTCTTTCCCTACTTCCATATTTTTCAGGAGAAATGGCCCTTCCGTTTTCGCCTGCGTCCCATCATGCCTGGTAAAGTAGTAGAAAAACCCGGCTTTCACCTCTGGGCTATACCCAACGATCATCTGAAGGGCAACCAGCCTTATGCAAAAAAAGCCGGGATGGACTGCGACAGCTACAGTTTCCGCTTTTGGGAATCGGAAGGCCGCCCCGTCCTTTATACGGCAGATATCGATTCGTTGGAACATGTGACCTCCGAGCTTAACGACGTAGACGTCTTCATCTCCGAGTGCACCCACGTGCCCGTCGAGGCCATCATCCAATCAGCTGTGACTGCCAGAGTTCCTCGCATCGTCCTGACGCATATTCCTCCTGAACTGGACGGAAAGGGTTTGAATGTCGACAGTGCACCGGAATGGATGGATATCACCTTTGCCAGCGATGGACTCAACATCGAGGTATGAATGGCAGAACAGGGTCGAAAAAATAAAAAAATGTCTTTATCGGAGACGTTGGGATTGATCGGGAAATCCGAGGCGTTCTTGCAGGTTATTGAGAGTATCCGGCAGGTGGCGCCCACCAACATCACCGTCCTCATTACCGGTGAGAGTGGGACAGGCAAGGAAATGATCGCCAAAGCCATTCATCAACTCAGCACGCGGAAGGAAAAACCCCTGCTCACGGTCAACTGCGGTGCTATTCCCGAGGGAATCCTGGAAAGCGAACTCTTCGGCCACGAGAAGGGATCTTTCACCGGTGCTGTGGAGACGCGGAAGGGATACTTTGAGCTGTCCGATGGCGGCACCCTGTTCCTGGACGAGATCGGAGAAATGCCGACAGGAACACAGGTGAAACTGCTCCGTGTTCTGGAAGAAAAAGAATTCATGAAAGTGGGCGGTTCCAGGGTACAGCATGTGGATGTCAGGGTACTGGCCGCAACCAACAGAGACCTGGAGATCGCCGTTAAAAAAGGAGAATTTCGGAAAGATCTTTTCTACCGCTTGAATGCCGTAAAAATTAACGCCCCCCCCTTGCGAGAGCGGAAAGAAGATATCCGTCTACTGGCAGAACGGTTTGCCCAGGATGTATGCAAAACCAACAATATCGCTTTTGAAGGATTCAGCGAAGAAGCCTTTTCATTCCTAGAAGGCCGACTCTGGCCCGGTAATATTCGCGAACTCCGTAACGTGATTGAGCGCATCATCGTCCTGGAAAAAGGTCGCCTTGTGGATCGTGCCATGCTGCTGAATCATGTAGGTGAAACCGTTGAAACCGATCGGAACCTTCCGGTGGTCGTCCATAAGACCACGGATCAAGCCGAACGGGAACTGATATACAGGGCTCTCCTGGATATACGGATGGCAGTGGAAGACATCCACACCCATCTGTTGGGCCATCGACCACAAACCGTCGACTCGGCGGGCTTCCGCTTCAGGCCCGACGCCGAAGTCACGACCCAGACCGACGTACCCACCGATGAAGAACTGTCGTTGAAAGATGTGGAGCGAACAGCCATCGAAAAGGCATTGAATCGCTTCGATGGAAATCGACGCAAGGCTGCCCGCGCCCTGGGAATCGGAGAGCGTACGCTTTACCGAAAACTGAAGGAGTACGGTCTTGAATAGACAAGGAAGAGACGTCCTGATTACGATTTTTTTCTTCACTGGAATGATGCTTTTTCTCGTAAAGTGCGGTTCCTATTCCTTCTCAGGATCGACGATACCGGCACACATCAAAACCGTGGCCGTCCCCCTGTTTGAGGATGAAACGGCAGAAATCGGTATCGATCAGAGCCTCACAGACGGGCTGGTCGACGCCATCACCCAAGACAACACCCTGAAGATAGCCGGGCCCCGGGGCGGCGACTCTATCCTTAAAGGCACCATTCTCCGGGTCGAAGAGCGCGCAGGGCAGTACGATGAGAGTGAAACAGCCTCGGATTTCAGGGTGACTCTGACTGTAAAAATCGTGTTCGAGGACGTTCAGAAACGGAAAATCCTATGGGAGGAGACATTCCGTCACTGGGGAAGCTACGATAATTCGGAGACGACTCGGGACGACGGTATTCAGGAAGCGACGGAAAAAATCATCACGGATGTCGTGAATCGTATGGTTTCCGGATGGTAATTAGGACGGCAGAAGAAGCGTAATCACGATGGAAATCATTCATCTCAACGTTCTGACGAGCTCACACGGATGGCTCTTTTTACAGGTATGAACGGCTTATCAACCATCGGCCAGGATATTATCATTCATAGAAAAAATCGAACATAGAAAGCGCTCCTTTTGACGATGCGCCTGTTGTTACATGACGTGTCAATTGAGCCCGATCTCCGGACAGAGATCAGGCATAAATAAAAGCTATTAAAAGATATACATCCAATTCTTAAAAACACTTGCGATTGGCCTTCCTTTTTCATACATTTTGATAAGAACCGAGTAAACAACTTCCTTTAATATAAGTGAGTATAACCGATGACCGACGAAGAGAACATTCAGTATTTGGAGGCCCGTCTTCGAGACAACCCCAAGTCCCTGCATTTCGCACGACTCGCCGACTATTATCTCAAGCAGGGACGTATCGACGAGGCCATCCAACTCTGTTTGGAAGGAATCAACCACCATCCTTCCTACGTGACGGGTAATTTCATCCTAGCCAAAGCCTACCTGGCAAAAGGAGAGCGTGAAAAAGCCGAAGCAGAGTATAAAAAGGTCCTTACTCACGACCAGCAGTACCTTGCCGCACATCGCGAACTCGGCGACCTGATGGCCAAAACGGGATGGGAAAATAAAGCCATCATGCATTACAAGACCATACTTCGCATCGATCCCCTGGATGAAGAAACACGGCAGATGTTACGATCGGTCTCGGGCGAGGGGCGAATCGCAACACCAACCGTTGGAAAAAAGAAGATCGAAGAGATACCTTCACCCGAAACGGAAAAAACAACAGACATCGGTGGAGAGCCGGAAGAGGACTGGAGTAAAGAACTGGAAGACGTATTCTCCACAGAAAAGACAGAGCATGCTGAAGAAGCAACCACGCCGCCTCACGATGGTACGCCCGAGAGTCCAACTGTCGAACTCCCCGAACTGGAGGGAAAAAAGGAGGACGTCGAAGAACCCATCACACTGGATTTGCCCCAGGATTTAGCCGAGGAGAAAACATCCGAAGAAACCTCCCCCCCATCTGCTGAAAGCCAGCTCATCGGGGACGAACCCGTGTTCGAGCCGATGGAAGGACAGACGACCGAAGACATGGAAACACCTGTGCCCCAAAAAGAGCCGGAGCCTGAGACCAAATCTGATGAGAGAGAATTCTCATTCGACATCGCCGACGTAGCCACAGAGATGGACGACACGGAAGAAAAGCAAGAAGACCTCTCAGAGGACACACTGCTGGATGTTGGCGACATGCCTCCGGAAACCCGTACAGAAGAAACACCCCTTGCACCGGAAACGATGCCCGATACAGAGTCTGAAGAGGAAGTACCTCGGGAAACACCATCGGAAGATGATACATCTGAAACACCTTTAACGGCAGCTGAACCAGAATCCGAGGCCAAAGCTCCGAAGCCGGAAGCCGGTGCTGCATCAGAAGAGAAAAAGGAGACAAAGATTGTCAGCCCCACTTTGGGAGAAATCTATGCGGCCCAGGGACAATACGCCAAAGCCATCAAAATCTACGAGACCTTGATCAATAACAACCCCAAGGAAGAATCCCGATACCGCGAGAAGATTGATGCACTGAAAAAAAAGCTCGATGAAGACACTTAAACGTATGCTAATAATGGTCTTGTACGATACACCATCAACGCTTCGAATAAAAACCGTGACTCCTTCCATTCGCACATCCCGAACAAGGGATTGAAATCCGGTAACCAATACCGGAGACAATACTCCATTAAAACGTTCGCCGCGTAGCACGATGAAAAAATTCATCTTCCAGCCGCTCCCACCCATGTCATTTAGGAATAGATTTCCCTTCTCATCCTTTCCCCATCAAATCGATGTATCCGATGACAAGACTTTCCGCTACCAAACACCGATTTTATCCCCTACCGGATGCGAAGCACGAAATTTAGTAACTATTTTACTAAATTTTCGTAAAAATGAACCGTGGATAATCCCATTATTGTTTAGAGTGTTTGCCACTTATATCAACAGTCGACCTTTAATGACATCGATAGAATATACTGCGTATAAATAAAAGCGAAAACGATCCTGAAAAGGAGTGCGACATGAGAAAAAGCGCGTGGATCCTTGGCATCCTGCTTCTCCATCCTCATATCCTGAAAAGTCAGGTAATCTTTGAGAATCCCCTGAGCCCCCGGAATGCCAATTACCGGATGGATGTGACCCTGGATGTCGAGAAAAAGCAAATCCAGGGCCATCAAGTCCTCACGTGGACCAACCTCTCCCGCGATCTCGTACAGGAGCTCCAATTTCACCTGTACCTGAATGCGTTCAAGAACAACCGATCCACCTACTTCCGCGAGAAGGACGGAGATACGGGTATCCTGGGTGAAAAAGAAGCCTGGGGATGGATAGACGTAAACACCCTGATCGTAGACGGTACAGATCTCACGGACCGGATCGAATTCATACACCCCGACGATGATAACGAAGACGACCAGACCGTGATACGCATACCCTTTGCTAGATCGATACGGCCGGGTCAGCAAATCCAGGTTGAGATGGATTATCTCGCCCAGCTTCCTTATGTGTATGAACGAAATGGTTATCGCAAGAACTTTTTCTTTGCAGCCCAATGGTTTCCCAAGATTGGCGTGTACATCGACGGTGCTTGGAATTGTCACCAATACCACGCACATTCTGAATTTTTTGCAGACTACGGCGTCTACGAAGTCAGCATAACCTTGCCGCGGGAACACGTTGTCGGCGCAACCGGCACGCTTCAACATACGAACGAATCGGGGGCCAATAAGACGCTCACCTACAGGGCCGAAGACGTCCATGATTTTGCGTGGACGTCCTGGCCTGAATTTCGAGTAGCCAAAGAGACGTACAAAGACGTCGACATCACCATCCTGTACGATAAAGACCATGCCTCCTCAGTACCCCGATACATGCGGGCCGTCGAAATCGACCTCGACTTTTTCTCCCAATGGGTGGGCGAATATCCCTACCCCGGCATCACCGTAGTCGATCCACCGACGGGTTGCTCGGGCGTCTCCGGAATGGAGTACCCCACACTCATCACAGCAGGCACTTTCTGGAGCATTCCCAAAGGACTGAGATTCCCTGAAGTCGTCATCATCCATGAATTCGGTCACAACTGGTGGTACGGCATGGTTGGCAACAACGAATTCGAGGAGGCCTGGCTTGATGAGGGCATCAACACGTATACCGAAATAAAAATCTTTAACACATATTTTGATAAAGACCGATCGCTCATTGACATCCGAGGGATTCGCGTCGGTGAACTCGACTTCAATCGTGCCCAATACATCGGGATAACGCGGCGGGACTACTCGGTCAAGAATGCCTGGTCTTTCATCGGTAAGGGGGCCCGGACGTTCCTCTACGTGAAACCGGCCCTGATGCTCTTGACGCTGGAGAACATCATCGGTCAAGAGACCATGGATCGAATCATGCGGACGTTCTTCCAGCGGTGGAAATTTCGACATCCCAAAACCCAAGACTTTATCGATATCGTGAACGAAATCATGGGAGAAAGCTACGATTGGTATTTCGACCAAATCCTGAAGGAATCGTACGAACTGGATTATCAGGTGGCCTCGGTATGTACGAAGAAAGTAATAAAACCGATGGGCTATTTCGATCATGAAGGGGAACGAATCGTCCTCCCAGATTCGGGAGAGCGGCAGAGAAGGCGAGGCATCGACTACGGCCTGAAGGATTCCCAGAACCGATACCTTTATGAATCGAGGGTCGACATACACCGTCAGGGAGAGGTCATCATTCCCGTGGATGTTCTTATCGTCTTCGAGAACGGGGACAGCGTGCGCCACGTGTGGGATGGCAGGGATCGCTGGGTCCGGTACGATTTTCTGAGGCCGACCAAGCTGGCCTACGCTGCCGTCGATCCGGACAGAAAACTGCTCCTCGATTCCAACTTTGCCAACAACAGCCGAACCGTCAAGCCCCAAAGAAAAGCGTTGAATTATCTGAATACACGGTTTCTCTACTGGTTCCAAACGATGCTTCATCTCTTCGGATTCTTTGGTTAAGGAGAACAAGACATGAGTGTCTTCGATATATTCTTAAACGGGATTAAAAAGACCATCGACAACCTGAGAATGTGGTTTATTCTATTCGGAGTACAACTGGTTTTCGCCATTGTTCTGCTTCGGCCCCTTGGCGATCAACTGGATAAAATGCTCGGTCACAGTCTGATGGGACAGGACGTCCTGCGGGGAATCGGAATGCAGGTCTTCTTAGAATTCATCATAGACTACGGCCAGTCCGCCTCCCCGGAGGTGAAATTAATATGGATCATTGGTCTTATTTATCTAGTGACCTCCATCTTTTTTAACGGGGGGATTCTGGGCGTTTTTGTTCAAGACGATAAAGAATTCTCGGCACATCGATTCTTCGGGAATGCGGGCCGATACTTCGGCAGGTTCCTGCGCCTTTTTCTGTTCTCCATCCTATTCATCATCGCTGCGCTTCTCATCCACAGCGGTCTTGGGGCATTGTTCAATTCGATTGCCGGGGATTCAGAGCCTTTACGGATTCTTTTTTTATTGATTAAGACGGGGATTTTTCTCTTTCTGCTTTTTTTCATCAATATGATCTTCGATTACGCGAAAATTGGCACCGTGTTCCGGGATCGTAAACGCATGGGTAAAACAGCTCTGCAATCGTGGACATTCGTCTTCCAGAACCTGGGCCGGACGCTGAAAGTGTACTATCTGGTGGCCCTGCTCGGCCTGTTGTGTTTTGTCATATATTCTCTCGTGGGTAAGCTCTTCGGCCCTTCCACCAGTCTGGGCATTCTCCTCCTGCTGATCTGGCAACAGATGTATGCATTCTGCCGCATCGGTGTACGCTTGAATTTCTTTGCGAGCCAGACGATCCTCTACAAAGAACTGACAGAGCCATACCTGAAAGCCTGGTTTAAGGAGGATGCAACCTAGTGAACATCATGGATCACATCACCCATGGATAATGCTGATTCGGGAGAGCAGCCCGCAAAGAATCGGGTCATCGCCGACATGTTCAACCGCATGGCCGATATCCTGGAATTCCAGGGTGAAGGCCCTTTCAAGGTCAACGCGTATCGCAAGGCGGCACGTGTCATCAAAGACCTCCAGGAAAATATCGAGAGTCTGGGTCAGGCGAATCAACTGAAGTCGATTCCTGGAGTGGGAGCCGGCCTGGCTAAAAAGATCGACGAGTTCTTGAGGACAGAACGGATGTCCAAATACGAGGAGATCGTTCAGTCCGTACCGACGGGCTTAATCGATTTGCTGGGAATCCATAATCTTGGCCCCAAGACCCTTGCCCTGGCCCACGAGCGACTGGGCATCCAGGACCTGAACGGCCTGAAACGGGCCATCGATGATGGGCGTCTGGCCAACCTTCCGGGTATGGGAGAGAAAAAAGCGGAGAATATCCTCAAGGGAATCGAACTCAGGGAAAAAGGAGCGGGGCGCATTCCGTTGGGCCAGGCGCTTGCCCTGGTGGAGGATATGATTCACCGCCTGCGAAAGCTCCCCAGCGTAGGCCGTATCTATCCGGCCGGTTCCATCCGCCGTATGCAGGAGACCGTCGGGGACATCGATATCCTGATCGAAACCGAGGAGGGAGAAACGATCGTAAAGGCATTCACATCCCTCCCTCAGGTCACGCGCGTGCTGAGTTCAGGTAAAACCAAGGGCAGTGTCCTGGTGGAAGGCGACATACAGATCGATGTTCGCGCCATCGATAGGGATTCTTACGGCAGCGCGCTCCAGTACTTCACCGGATCCCAGGCCCACAACATCCGGCTGCGCGGCATCGCGAAACAAAAGGGAATGAAAATCAGCGAATACGGCATCTTCCGTAGAGAAGAAAAAATCGGTGGCGGTACGGAAGAAGAAATCTACGAGGCCCTGGGCATGCCGTGGATTCCTCCCGAACTTCGGGAAGACCGGGGCGAAGTGGAAGCAGCCCTGGAAGGTAATCTCCCGGAACTGGTGGATTTGGTCGACATCAACGGTGATCTTCACGTCCATACCCGATGGAGTGACGGTGAGGCCACCATCGACGAGATGGCTCAGAAAGCCATAACTCTGGGTTATTCCTTCATCGCCATTTGTGACCACTCCCGTTCTGCTGCATATGCCGGGGGATTAACACACGAAAGACTCGAAGAGCAGTTGGACGAAATCCATGCCCTCAATGAGGGAATGGAAAATTTCCGAATTCTGACTGGAAGCGAAGTCGATATCCGCAGTGACGGGTCGTTGGACTTTCCCGATGAACTGCTGTCGCGACTGGACATCGTCATCGCTGCCATCCATTCGGGTTTCAAGCAGAACGTGACCCAGCGCTTGATCGCTGCCGCCCAGAATCCCCTCGTGACCATCATCGCCCATCCCACGGGCCGACTCATCAATCAACGGGAAGGGTATGACGTCGATCTGGAACGGGTCATGCAGGCCTGCTCCGATACCGGTACAGCCATGGAGATCAACGCCTGCGGGGAGCGACTCGACCTGAACGACATCCATACCCGGCACGCCAAGGAAGCCGGTATTCGCCTGGCCATCGGCACCGATGCCCATCATTCCGAAGATTTGGCATCCATGCGGCTGGGAATAGGCGTTGCCCGAAGGGGCTGGCTGGAAAAAAAACATGTGATGAATTGCCGAACAACAGAAGAACTTCTGAAGATGAAGACTAAGGGAACGGACTTTAAATACGGAGATTCATAACCGGAGAATCCCAAAACCGAAACACACGATCTGAAAAATTTATAAGGCAAAATATAACACCATGTCTAAAATCATCATCGGCATCCACGGCCTTCGAAACAAACCGCCCAAATGGATTCTCAAGCATTGGTGGAAAAAATCCATTCGAGAAGGTTTGAAAAGGACCGGACATCCACATGGATTCTTCCGGTTCGATCTGGTGTACTGGGCGCATCTTCTCCATCCCAAACCTTTAAAACCTTGGATTCGAAATGAGAACCATCCTCTGTATGCGAAATCACGCTACCGGCCCGGCAGAGGAAATAAAGAGCAGAAATCCCGACGGCCACGTAAAATCATGCTCGCCGTTCTGGAAAAGGAAATGGATAAAATCTTCCTGAACGACGATCTCACCTTCAATTTCGAGGCCATCACGGACCGGATTATCCGCCGTTACTTTGAAGACCTGGATGCATACTACACGAAAACCATCCGGGACAATAAAAGAAACGACCGTCAGGTAAAAGATCTGATACGGGAAGAGCTGGCGCGAGTACTCCGAAAACACCGGCATAAGCGAATTCTTCTCATCGCCCACTCCATGGGCAGCATCATCGCCTACGATGTCTTGAGCCAGGGTATATCCGATATAAAAGTAGACACCCTGGTGACCATCGGCTCGCCCCTGGGCATACCCATCGTCATCCGTAAATTTCACGCAGAACGCCACGAACAAAGTTTGGAAGTAAAACCCCGAACTCCCGAAAGCATCACGCGTGCCTGGTACAATTTCTCCGATCTCGACGATAAAGTCGTCCTGGATTATACCCTGGCCGATGATTACCGCAAGAATTCGAAAGGCATTCGCGCCGTGGATCATCTCGTGTTCAACGACTATGAGATCGACGGTGAACGGAATCCGCACAAGTCGTACGGGTATCTCAGGACACCGGAGATGTCCGACGTGTTACATCATTTCTTGAGCGAGTGATGAAAAAACCGATGCTGATCGAACACTGAAATCTGCACTCGTCGGGCAAAGACCGAACGACCATGCCAATCGATACCATCCTTGAAATCCTACGCCCCCCGTACAACCCTACTTCAGTATATATATGACAGTAAAAACGACAACAGAAAAACGAACGTGTAAACCGCGGGTATGTTACATTCCTTCAGTTTGTGGCTCTTCTCCCATGACGATGATATCGATACCCGTGACCTCGGGCTCTTCCGACGTTAATGTGATGTGCTGTGCCTGCTTGGAATCTTTGCCTTTCATGGGATCTTCGACAAAATAGCTGAGGACTTCTCTATGACCTTCTTTTCCACCCGAGGAGATATACAGTTCATCAGTCATCTGCGCGACGATGACCAGTTCTTCGCCCAATTTAACATCCGCCATACGCCAGGGGCAGGTATCCGGTGGGTGGCATTTAAGAGCCACGAGGATTACAGGCTCTCCATCTTTGGTGTAGAGTCCCACAGACAAAGATTTACCTTCACCCTCATCGCCTGACGGCACATCTCCACTCTTTATCACCCGACCGGAAATCGAGCCGGTTCCCGCCTGTTGACATTGGATAAAAAGAAAATAGCTCCCTAGAAATGTGAGACAAAGCAAAAAAACGGTTAGCTGTTTCATAACTCTTCCCTCCTCTGTTGATGTGTTATTCGTGATGACTCATCGGATAGTATGAAGTGCAGACAGAACGGCCTGTGCTTCGTTTGCCTTCCGATGGTCACGATCGGCTCCCTCCCAGGAACGCATGACTTTTTTCAGGTATTCGACAGCCTCTGTGGTATCCTGACGTGCGGCATGAAGTTTCCCCAGCTCGAACAACGATTCCGTCCAGAGTCTGCTTCTCCAGAGACCTCCGGCACGCGATGCCGGCAGAAACGACGTGAACACTTCGCCTGCATGATCGAGAATAACTTGGTATTTTGCCAGAGCCTCGGCTTCCTGCACCATAGCCGTGCAGAAGGCGATCTCTTTTTGTGCCATCCAGTAAATGGGATCGCCGCTATGAAACTTCTTCACCTGGCTGAAACATCTGATGGCTTCTTCGTACGCCTGTTCTTCACGGGCAACCGCGCCAAGAATAAAATTCTCAAAGGATGATCTGCGCTTGGTAAAAAAGGGATCATCGCTTTCCAATGATTGAATCTTTGCTATGATGTCTAGCGCCTTCGATTCCAGTCCCATCTTGGCATAGCTCATCCCTACAAACGCGAACTCGAAAAAAGGCGAGACACAGAGCCGAAGAGCCTCTTCCATTTCATGTATCGATTCGGCCGTCCTGCCCTGTTCACGTCTTATCTCTCCGAGTAAATAATGAAAATAGGCTTCCTCTCCCGGATTATTTGCTTCCCGACAAAAATTGATTCCGGCAATAGCCTCGTCGGCAGCTGTCTGCAATTGGCCCTTGAAATAATGAAACGACACAAGAAACGCCTGGGTTCTTCCTTTCATCGTATTCATGGGATTATCGAAATTGGACTGAAAAATGGCTTCCGCAGAATCCAATTCTCCCTTCATCCAGAATGCTCTGGCCATGTAGCTATCCGTGGTCAGGTAAGAAGGACGGATGTTTTTACTCTTTCTATAAAAATCCAGAACCGCATCGGCCCTCCCGGCCATGGCACAGGCGAATCCCGAGTTGTTGTAGCATGTGCCTTCCAAATACGGATCCAATGCCATGGCCCGTTGATTTTCCACCAGTGCCGTGTGATAATTCCCGATGAACATGGCCAGATGACCCAGGGTGGCATGTCCGAAGGCATCCGTTGGATACATCAAGGTCCATTGCTTGGCATAGTGGTACGCCTGATCATAATCCATTTCAAAATAGACACCGTAGTAATTAGTCAAGATTTTAAATCGCTCCCTGTCCGTGACGCGGTCGATTAAGGGGAGAATACGCCGATGATAATACAAAGCCTTGTCATGCTCACCCAATTTTCGGTATAAATATGAAAGAGAGCTAATGGCCATGACAAACGATGTGTCAATGGATAGGGACTCTTCTATCAGCTTTATGGCTTCGTCGAATTGTCCCTTCGATTCGAGCAGCGTGCCGCGTGAATAAAGTTCCAGGGCTTGAAGATACGGTGTTGTCATCTTTTCCAGGGGAAGGCTCGTACTGGATATCGTCCGTAACGATTCACCGAGATCTTTTCGGATATCTTCCGCCAGCTCATCGGCACCCGAAAGAACATCCTCGATACGGGCAACCTCCACACGCCGAAGCTTGACCGCTTCCCCCGTCTCTGCATCGATAATCTTGCTCGACAGGATATAATTCGATCCGATTTTGCTAATCCTCGGAACGACAACGATGGGTGCACCTTCGCGTTTGGCAACGTCGACAGAGGTTTTTTCGTCCAATCGATGATCGCCCGATAGTCCCATGCGAACCAGGGCGTCGGTAATTCGATAATTCGGAAGTACGTTTATGAACGACGACTGCTGAAGCGTCACCCGAAAGGCCTCGGTCAGGGAATGGTTGAAAACATCCTCGTTGGTAAGGTTTTCAATCTCGGAAACGAGGACGTAATCATTGGAACCTAGAGATACAGGCGTTCTTATCAAAAGGTACCAAACGAATAGAAACGCGGAAAAAACAACAGGTATGGCGATGGCGACCCGTCTTTTTCGGATGAAGCGGGTTAGCTTCTGGAGGAATTTAGACGGAGCTTTCTTTGGAAGAAGCTTCGCTCCCGGAGCCCGCGCGGATATCAGGGTATTCAGTGCTTCTGTGATGGATTGAAATCGATCGTCGGGATCCTTCACCAGCGTTTTTTTAAGAAGATACACCACCTCCTTGGGAACATCGCTTTTAGAGACCGCAAGAAAGTCCGGCTCTTCATTCAGGATCGCATAAATCACAGCCTGATAATAATCCCCTTTAAAGGGTAAATGCCCGGTAAACATTTCGTACATCACAACGCCCAACGACCACATATCGGACCTGTGATCGACTTCTTCACCCCGGGTTTGCTCAGGAGACATGTAGGCAACCGTACCCATGGCCATACCGGTTTTGGTGATCCTGCTCTGCCCGGCTAGTTTTGCCAGGCCAAAATCCACGACCTTGACTTCGCCCCTGTCGGTAATCATGATATTGCTTGGCTTGATATCACGGTGTACCATGCCGGCTTCATGCGCCCGTTCCAGACCCTGTGCCACCTGAATGGCTATGTCAAGGGCCTCTTCAACGGCAATGGGACCACGTTCGATCTTGGCCTTGAGTGTCTCGCCCTGGTAACAGGCCATGGCGATGAACAGCAAGCCGTCGTCGGTCTCGCCAATTTCATGAATATTGCAGATGTTGGGATGATCCAGCGCCGATGCTGCCTGCGCTTCGTGAATAAACCGCTGCTTTGTATCCGGGTCCCGCGTTAACTCCGAAGGCAAGAACTTAAGCGCCACATGGCGTTTCAGCTTCGTATCCTCGGCCTTATAGACCACTCCCATGCCTCCCCCGCCGAGTTTCTCGAGAATTTTATAATGGGATATTGTCTCTCCTACCATCATCGGAGGATAACTCCATCATCTGATATGAAAAAGTAAAGCCGAGACCTAAAAGTGCCCCCGCACCTTCGGCAGCCCGGCTCTCTTGGTAAGCGATTAAAACCAAGCCATGATCCGTTGACTAAAGTCGCCATTCTCTATTCCTTTAAATAGGATAAACAGCTTACTTTAGAACCGCCGCTATTTGCCCACGGTTTTTCGGTATTTACGTTTGCTTGTACAACTGACTATGTCTTACTGTATACGGCCCCCTTCATTCAAATTGAGAAAATGATCAAGATGATAGAATACATGAAATGCATGCCAACACTAAAGATTATTCAAAATTTATTTTAAAAAGTCAAGGAAAAAATGAGTGTCAGATATTTTTAACATTATATTCATAGATTTAAATAATCTTCTGTAAGGCGTGCATCATCGTCAAATCGATACCCGTATGACCATCGGATCGATCCCGTATACTCTCACCTTCGACCGAAGGATGCCAACGGCACAACAGAATGAAGCTCGATAACAAAGCCGGAACACTCGAAGACGCCGCCAACCCTTAGAAGGATTTATCCAAACTACATGATAATATCATCATGAGCTGCAATATGTTCGATAGCTGCCGGAGTGTCGCCAGACAGTGTTCCAGCGTTACTTAAGCTTTCTATATAGTATGATAATAATGAATTACACGAGCATTCAGGATCATGCTGAAAAACAAGCAAAATAAAACCCCCTGAAAGCCTATAACCTTCAGGGGGTGTGATGACATTTCGGACGGGCAGTGCGTACCGCGGTTCCGGTGCTACCGTAATAGAATCATTTTACGAACTTTCTCGAAATCCCCGGTCACCATCTTGTAAAAATAAACGCCCGAAGACACGGTTCTGCCCTCTGTATCCGTGCCGTCCCACTCCACCTGCAGCCGGTCTCCGTCCAGCCGAAATTCACGGATTTGCTTTCCCAGAAGGTTGTAGATGGAAATCGTCACGGGCTGGGATTGGACCAGTCGGAACCGGATGGTCGTGCGCGTGTTAAACGGGTTGGGATAGTTCTGGAGCAGGTCGTACGTAAAATCCACGATATCGTCCCCAGAAGAACCGTTGACATCCGTGGAGAATGTATACGCATCGGCCGTGGTGAGGGGATTGGGATAGTTGATATGTACCACATCACCCCAATTAAAATCCGTTTCCCAAAAAACAAGATTCCAGGTCAAGTGATCCTGTTCGTTGCTATT
>Ga0180431_10004226_pt1 | contig 18053 bp, 14 predicted proteins | sample SS_ome_11_FD_132459 | JGI IMG/M metagenome (GOLD analysis project Ga0180431, IMG submission 132459) | Hypersaline lake sediment archaeal communities from the Salton Sea, California, USA - SS_1_MS_1 metaG | ecosystem: Environmental > Aquatic > Non-marine Saline and Alkaline > Hypersaline >... | reverse complement strand
CAGTGCGGTTATGGAGTGGATATATTTTCGGATCAAGAGAGCGGATCATAAGCAGGTCCGAAAGGCCTTTGATACCGTCTTTGACAGAGTCGTCAAAGAACTCTTAGACAACCGCCTGGTACAACGATGGAGAAGCCCCCACACTAGTCTTGATGAAGCTCTGAGAGTGGCCAGCAATCGCTGGCTGAGTTGGCTCCCAAAATGGGCTGTGGATGCCCTGGACGCTGAGGATATACTCCCTTTGATTTTGGGCATGACTGGAGGAACTGAAATGCCCGAAAAGGACATCTATACCCAGGCGGCCTGCAACGAAAACATTTGGAAAGAGAACAAAAAGATCCGATTCATCCTATACGGTCACACCCATAGGCCACTTCAGTATCCGCTGGATGCCGAGGATGAGCACGAAGTCTTTTACATCAATACCGGCACCTGGAGAAACCGCATCCATAAAACAGTGGCGTTGGACAAGGCCCCCGATTTTGTGGACCTGAAACAGATGACCTACACGGCAATCTACAGACCGGACGAGGACGTCCGAGGAAAGAAGGAGGGGACGGTCAGCTTCGATGTGTGGACCGGGATGAAGAAGAAGTCCTATGTCCCTGACATTTCATGAAAAGCTATGGATTACGCCTGCTGTTGAAGTTGATTTCATAGAGGAAAAAGATGTAAGTCCGATTTCCGGATTTATGCCAAGTACGTGATCATTATTTGGGGAACTCAGCTCTGTTCCTGCCAGTGAAGGCCACGGCTATGCCTTGAACAAAATCTTATGAATATTCGACTCCGTGCGTCAAATTGGGGACATCCATCACCAAATAAATAACTCTGCAGCTGCGAATGAAAGGCACGGGGGTCAGCCGTTGAATCAGGACAGTTCGGCGTGGAGTCGCTTCAGAGAGGAACAGATCATCAACTGGCTCAAGATGGGAATCGGAATCAGGCGCATTCCCTCAGGGCATACTGAATTTCGATCGCCGAAAGGAGTGAAAAATGACAGATTTTCAAGTGATCGTCATCGGCAGTGGTGCAGGCGGGTTATCATCAGCCCTTTTTCTGGCGAAACAGGGATTTTCCACCCTTTTGCTGGAAGCGATGCCCTCCTTCGGTGGATATCTGAATCCCTTTCGGCGAGGCCCGTACAGCTTTGATACCGGCCTCCACTATCTGGGGCAGCTCGGCAGAGGAGAAGCTTTTTTAGATCTGTTGGAGAGTTTGGGAATCGCCGACAAGGTGGACTTTGTTGAGTTGGACCCGGAGGGGTTTGACCGCTATGTCTTCCCGGACTATGAAATTGCCTTGTGCAAGGGCAAGGAGCACTACAAGGAAAAACTTACCAGAGAATTCCCCGGTGAGCAGACGGGCATAGAAAAATATTTCCGTGTACTCGATCGGGTTACCCAGGCCATGGGAGCCTCCATTTCCGGCAGTGGCGGTATCTTAGGGATGCTGGGGCTGCTTATTAGACACCCCGTAATGCTGAAATATGGACGGGCCACCTACCAGAAACTTTTGGACGATGTGACCCAAGATAAGCTTTTGCAAGCAGTTCTTTCAGCCCTTTCCGCGACCTATGGCTTATCGCCTTCCAGGGCCTCCGCCTTAATACCGCTTATGGTTTTAGATCATTACCTCCAGGGCGGGTACTATCCCAAAGGCGGCAGCGGAGCATTTCGGGATGCTTTTGTCGATGCTTTAAAATCTCACGGCGTTCAGACAAAAAGGCTGGCGAGGGTGGTTGAAATGGACAAAAAGGGTGATGAGTTTTTCATGAAGACTGAATCCGGCGAACAGTACACCGCAAAGAGCGTGATCAGTAACGCAGATCCGGCACTTACACTAGGCCGACTAATGAATCCCGAGATAATCCCTTCTAAAATTCGCCGGAAAGCCATGCATCTGCGTCCGTCTGTGGGGGCCTTCTATGCATTCATCGGCACGGACCTGGATCTTCCTTCCTGCGGTATAACAGGCGCCAATATCCATCACTATCATGACATCGATTTCAATAGGATATACCGGACAGGATATGCTTCATCCATGAAGGAGGAGTTGCCGGGGTTTTTCATGACCAGCCCATCCGTAAAGGATCCGGAGGGCGGGCATGCGCCTCAGGGAAAGCACACCCTGGAAATAACGACCATGATGGACTACGAGCGTTTTGAAAAATGGGCTGATGCGCCTTCCATGAAGCGGGGCGAATACTACGAAGACTTCAAGAATCGAATCGGGGAGCGCTTGGTCAAGGCTGCGGAAATATACATCCCCGATCTCTCGAGCCACCTGGATCATGTCGAATATGCCACCCCTCTTTCCAATGCATACTGGGTCAATGCCGTGCGGGGAGGGTGTTACGGTCCGGAAGAGACCCCGGATCAAGTGGGTCCGGGCAGGTTCTCAGATTTTACCGCCGGTGTTGAAGGGCTCTTTTTGGTCGGAGCCGGCACCTTAGGTGGAGGGATCATGGCTTGTGTCGCTTCAGGAGTATTTGCAGGAAGAAAGGCTGCGGCATACCTCCAATCGTCTCGGTAGCAAAAGCATCGCTGTGCATGGCTGGAGGGCACGAAAATGTCTATTAGTGAATTAATGGACAATAAGGAATGTCATGGAAATCATTGAGCACAAAGAGGCGAGCAAAATTATCCTTGCAGTAATCGGCCGAATGGATTCACTGACCGCTCCGGCCTTTGACCAGTACGTTTCGAATTGCGTATCGCGCTGGAAGCTTACCCTTCAATCTATGAGTTTTCAGTCGAGGATGAAAGGCGTCATTCCTCAACATCTCCGATGCCGACCGGATATCCTCGGTTTTTTGGGGATGCTTTTTAACTGCCTTCCTGGCCGCGCGAATGAAGGTACGGGAACGTAATAGCTCTCTTTTCACCCCAATATCTCCTTCATCATTTCCTCGGGAGTCGCCTTTTGAAGTTTCCCCTTTTTATACTCCCTATCGGCGGCCTTGATCTCTTTGCTTAATTCATCGCGGCGATGCTCGATGATCCGCTTTTGGAGGATATGGACCAATTCTTCCTGTTCCTCCAAAGACAACCTGTCTGCAGAATCCAGGACCTTTTCAAAATGCGGGACTTGTTCCATGGGTTTTACCCCTCCTATCCAGTGTTCTCCGGGACAACATTATGCCCGCACTTGATTAAATATTCAGCCAGTGGCTTATGGTAGTCCGCTGTTGGCTCAAGACCAAAAACCACTTTCTCCAGGCAATGCTTGACCTTTACCGCCTCCATATGGGCATGAAGCTTTTCAAATCCATCTATGCTGTTTTCAAAGATCAGTCGCCTTAAAAGCGTCTTCCCTGTCGCCGTACCAAAAAATGCATGGTGATTATCCTTGGCAACGTCTATACCTATAATCAGATACCCCTCCGATCCCCTGACCTCTTTCTCTAATTGACGAAATTCCTTAATTCTGTTACTCTCTTTAACATTCATATGAGGCCTCCTGTTTAAGTTATTTGATTTTGCCGATCTTCTACTTAACAGGAGGTTTCTTTTTTGGATAGCTATTATAAAATTTTTTCCTATGTTATATGGGGGACTATAACCCCTTGATCTTTTAATATATAACGTTGTTGACTTCGATGAATAAGCCGGTGCGATTAAGAGGAAAATGGCTGACAATGCATGACCTTTTGGTTTCCTGTGAGAACCTTTTATCGTGTCCAGAGCAAGAAGCCCATGACACCGATCATACAGGAAAGGATGACCTCGAAATGGCGCTGGCGAATGCGGCGGTTGATTTTCAGCCCTAAGAAAAAACCCGCCACGGCGAAGGGGGCCGAGATCCCGGAAGCGGTCAGTACAGAGGCGTTCAGGAGGCCGTGATAGGCGTAGCTTCCGATGATGAGGAGGTGTGCCACCAGGAAAAAACTGTGAAGCATCCCGATAACCTGTTCCTTACTCCACGGTTTCAGTGCCGCATACACGACCACGGGTGGCCCGTCCGTTCCAAAAGCGCCGCCCAAAAGGCCGCTGAGAAATCCCGTGGGAATCGCCCAAAACAGGGAAAAATGCAGCTTGACTGCGGGCGCGCAAAGCTTGTAGGCCGCATACAGGATGAGCAGCGTCCCCAGGATCTTCATGATGATTGCCGGTTCCAGGCTTTTCAGAAAATAGGTGCCGAGAAACGCGCCCGGTGCCGCGGCCGCGATCAACAGGAGCGAGTGATTCCACATGAGGTTCCTGCGCAATGCGAAAAGGGCCGGAATACGATTGATGGTGTAACAGAGGACCACCACGGGCGCGGCCCATTTCGGGTCGACAAAGAGAACTAAAAGGGGCATGGAAAAAAGGGCGCCGCCGAACCCGCTCAGGCCCAGGACCATGGCACCGGCAAAAATGATCAAGGCGCTGAAGAAGAGGGTTTCCATTCGTCTCGGAGGAGGCTCACTGTGACGATCAAGGGATACAGGGTTGTCGTTCCCTTACGGGTCTTTTTATGTTCCCTACATTGATATGATTACTCTTGTGTGTAATGCGTTAATAATCATGCAAAAGGCTGCAAGCCAGTTTGTATAGGCAAACAGCTTTTTAAGGTGTCTGGGCTTCGTCCTTAATGCGAACCTTCCACCCAGGATTCCCCCAATCACTGTGACGGCGGCCAGTGGAACGGCCCATGAAGGATTGAAATCCCCCTGGAGCGCATGCCCTGTAAAACCCATAAAAGCGGTTGCCGCTATTAATGTGGATGCCGTCCCCACTGCGGTGTGCATTGGAACACCACAAGCCAGTACCATAAGGGGTACCAAAAAGGACCCTCCTGTCACACCCACCATCCCGGAACCAAAGCCCGTTAAAACCTTTACAGGAAGGGCGATCCACAAATTGACACTATATATGTCGTCGCCCGATTTGATTTCGATAATACCAGGATGTTTAGGTTTCACATTCTTCCCACCCTCTGAGACGGGAACGAGCATCAGGCCTCCGGCTATGAACAGCATAAGCGCGAATATCAGTTTTAGAGAAAAACCACTGAACAAGTGAGAAAAATAGCCGCCGCCCAGTGCGCTTAATGCCGTAAAAGTGCCCGCTAAAACGGCCAGAACCCATGATACAGCCCTGTTCTTTTGAAAAACGATTATCGCCGCGAGAGAGGCCGAAAAGAGCATGAACTGACCCGTGGTTGCCGCCTCGTGCATGGGGATGCCGGCCATTGTCAAAATGACCACATAAAAATTGCCGCCTCCCTTGCCGACCATGGTCATGACGACAGCTACACCAAAAATGAGGAAGCCCACTATAATCAAACTTGTCATCTATGAATAGGACCCTATTCTTTTCTTTGAATGGCTTTGAGAACTTCACCCGGTTTCAGTGTCTCTGTCAGAGCGGCATAGCGTAAATTTCTTAAGGACTTCTTCCATCTCGATCCCCTTTTTCGGCTCCAGTTCTCCGCAGGCGCGGCATTTCAGAAACTGGATGCTTTTCGTGCCACCCACAATAATCCCGGCCCCCCTCGTTTGTCAAACACCGGGAAGGCCCCCTGATTATGGCGCCCCAGGCCCGATGGCCCGGAAGCGCCATGACCTGCGGTTTTTTCATCAATAATCTTATTGCCCGGCCATCATGGCGGCGATGTCTTCCTGGACGGTGCCGGTGGGTTTGATGTCGAATTTATCCACCAGCACCTTGGCCACGTTGGGAGATAAAAACGCCGGCAGTGTGGGACCCAGCCGCATTCCCTTGACACCCAGGAACAGGAGGGCCAGCAAAACGGCCACGGCCTTCTGCTCGTACCAGGCGATGTCATAGGAGACGGGCAAGGCATTGATGTCATCGAGGCCGAAGGCCTCTTTGAGTTTCAGGGCGATCACGGCCAGTGAGTACGAGTCGTTGCACTGCCCGGCATCCAGAATGCGGGGAATCCCGTTGATATCGCCCAGGTCGAGCTTGTTGTACCGGTATTTGGCGCACCCCGCCGTGAGGATCACCGTATCCCCGGGGAGGTTCTCCGCCACTTCCGTGAAATAACTCCGGGTCTTGTGCCGCCCGTCGCAGCCGGCCATGACCACAAAGCGCTTGATGGCTCCCGACTTCACGGCGTCGATCACCTTGTCGGCCAGGGCCAGGACCTGGTTATGGGCAAACCCGCCCATAATCCTGCCGGACTCGAGCTCTTCGGGCGGAGCGCATTTCCTGGCCGATTCCACGACCGGAGAAAAATCCTTTGAACCGCCTTGGGGCCTGTCCGCAATATGCTCGGCCCCGGGATAGTTGACCACGCCCGTGGTGAAAAGCCTGTCCCCGTAGGTGTTTTCCTTTTTTATGGAAACCAGGCAGTTGGTGGTCAGAATGATGGGACCCTTAAAGGATTCAAACTCCTTGTTCTGGTGCCACCACGACCCGCCGTAGTTGCCCACGAAGTGGTCATATTTTTTGAAAGCGGGATAGGCGTTGGCCGGCAGCATTTCCCCGTGGGTGTAAACATCCACCCCCGTTGCTTCCGTCTGTACCAGGAGTTCTTCCATGTCTTTGAGGTCGTGACCGGAAATGAGGATGCCCGGATTGTTCCGGACTCCGATATTGACCTCCGTGATCTCTGGATGGCCGTAGGCTCCGGTGTTGGCCTGGTCCAGAAGGGCCATGGTTGTTACGGCGGCCTCTCCGGCCTTCATGACCATATTGATCATCTCATCCGTTGAAAGGTCCCGGGTGGTGGATGCCAGGGCTTCCATGAGGAATCCATAGATATCGTCCCTTTCATGACCGAGGACGGCGGCATGATGCGCGTAAGCGGCGATTCCTTTACACCCGATAGTCAGCAGTTCCCTCAGAGAGCGGACGTCCTCGTTCGGGGCGGCTGTAATGCGAAGGTCATCCGATGCGGCCTTGGCCGCTATCTCTTCCCTGCCCTTGCCGGTCCAGGTGGCGCAATCCGGGAGCGTCCCGGATATCCCGCCTCCCACCTTTTCCCGAAGCAGGTCCCGAACCTTGAGCCCTTCCCTGATCCGGTTGATAATCCTGTCATCGTCCCAGGCCACGTTGGTAATGGTGGTGAAAAGGGCCTCACAAAGGAAACGGGCGGCCTTCTTGTCCACCTCTCCCTTTTCCTTCAGCTTTTCCCCGTATACCGAGATGCCCCTGCACACGTAAATGAGCAGATCCTGAAGATCCGCCGTCTCCTCGGGCTTACCGCACATGCCCTTGACCGTGCACCCTTGGTTCTTCGCCGTTTCCTGACATTGAAAACAAAACATGGCTTTTCTCCTTTGCTCTATGATTTTGGTGTCTTCCCCGTCCTCTCCCACGGTCGCCCCCGTCCAGAGGAACGGTCGCCGCCCACAGAGGAGGATCGCACTTCCCACCAATTATGGTTATCTGGATCCAAGACTTCCTTGACTTAAATCAAAGGGCATTTGATCAAAAGGCCTTATCACTCGATTTCCCGCCAGGGACCGCTCACCGAAGCTGCGCGCTGGTTTTTTGCCTGGTTCAGGAGAGGGGCTTGATTTCATTCAACTTCCGGGCTATTTAACGAGACGCGTTAATTAAAAACAGACGATTTGGGTGGTGTCCTGGACGGTTTTTTTGATATATTCCAAGGGGATTGTGCCTCGATCTTATTTTGCGTCCTTCGTGACGATTTTTTGGAGGCTACCGGGTAAACACGGATGAAAACAGATAAGGCCAAACAACTGTTACTAGAAACAGCTGCAGATCTAAGCCGGGAGAAGAGCCTTGTACCGGCTCAGGCAAATTATGTTCTCAAAATCTCCGGACTGAACAGGGTCAGCAAGCAGGTCTTATTCGGGAAGACCCTGACCATTAGGCACTTTCCATTCACCATAGGAAGATCTTCCTCGGCCTACGACGCCTCTTTCCGGGGGCCGGATTTCTTGATTTTTGAACATGCCCCGGGGCATGTCTCTCGACAGCATCTTTCCATAGAACTCCTGGACGGCCGGATCTTTGTTGCTGATGAAACCAGCCGGTTCGGCTCATTGATCAACGGGGAACAGCTGGGAAAAAATGCGGGAGGCAAGGAGCGGATTCCTTTACGATATGGGAGGAACGTGGTCAAGCTGGGGGGCCGGTCATCCCCTTTTGTTTTTGAGATGGAGATAACACCAGGGGATGGTACAGAAGTGTTTGACGATTATGTGCCATGGGAAAATGACACCATCCACGTGGCTTCGCTGTACCTCAAACTGTGCCAGGCAACCAGGGAGATTATCACCTCTTCAAAGATTGACAAACAAAAGCGAATGACCATGGCCACGAACCTGAGCGCCGGCATAGCCGACGATCCCCAGGTAGCGGAAACGCTCTATTGTTATGCCACACATCCCGACACTTTTACCGATGCCGTTGTCGCCCATTCGATCAATGTGTGTATTTATGCCATCCAACTGGCCCGTGCCTTATCTTATGGCAAGGAATATATTATAAAGACCGGGGCGGCAGCCCTCCTCCATGATATCGGCATGTACAGCGTTCCCCGGGAGATCACCGAAAAAAGAGAAACTGTCACCGAGGCGGAATTTGAGATTTTAAAGAGACATACCACCGACGGGTACGAGAAGCTTTATGACGCCCGGGATCACCTGGCCCTTGTCCCTGTCGTGGCCCATGAGCATCACGAAAGGGTTGATGGAAGCGGTTATCCTCAAGGAAAAAGGACCTTGCAGGAAATTGTGGAACTCTTTGGTCTCGTGGATTTTTTTGAGGCGGTCACCCACTACCGGCCCCAGAGGGGGCCGGTTACGCCCCATCAGGGCATTAAGATGCTTATGGAGGGGAAATATGAGTACTTCAGCCCCAACTTGTTGAAGACCTTTGTCAATGTTTTTTCTCTTTTTCCCGTATTCAGCGTCGTGCGCCTGAATACCGGCGAGATTGGACAAGTGGTTAAGTCCAACCTGGATTTGATCCTTCGACCGGTCGTAAAAGTCTTATTGGATAAACACGGCCAGCCCCTGTCTCAAAAAAAAGAGGTGGACCTCTCAGAGGAAAAAAACCTCTTTATTACAAAGGATATATCCGACCGTATCTTTATCGATTCCTATTTTAAAATCGGGGTTTGAAAACGTGACCCTGTTGACTTCGATGAACAAGGCAATGCCCTTGAAAAAAGAGAAGCTTATCCCCGCCTGGAATAAACCTTAAATCCGCAAGCCTTTGGCGAGCCCGTTCCATCACCTTCTCACCACCTCTTAACCCCGTATTTCTTCATCTGCTTCCACACGGTCACACGGGATATCCCAAGGATCCGGGCGGCTTCCGAGCGGTTCCCCCCTGTCCTTTTGACTTTGATGAATAATGCCACTGAAATGTGATCATTGCTCTGAGGCCCACCTTATTTGACCTTTTCCTGAACATTTAATTCATCGTAGAGGCCGGTGGTTTTGAACAGAAGCAAAGGCCGGTAATCTATCGCTTACCAAAGACTTGCTTTAAAAGATCCGTTACTCTTGCAGCAGGGTCTTCCCGGATTCTTCTTTCTTCTTCGGCAATCATAAGGAATAGTCCATCCAATGCCTTGTCATTGACATACGTGTCCAGGTCAAATTGCTTGGTTCCCAGTATCGGGATGCCCGCCACTTTTTGTTCGAGCTGGTAGTACCTGTTAGTTACCCCGACTTTTTCCATGGATTTATGAACAATCGGTTTGAAAATCCCGGTCAAGGCGCCGTAGGTTTTCTCCTTGAAGTAAAGGGTGGCTGCATTCTCCGGTCCATTAAGAATTTTTCGGGCATCGGTGATGGTCATTTGCTTTATGGCATCCAAGAAAATCCTTTTCGCTTCCGGGGCGGCCTTCTCTGCTGCTTGGTTCATACTCCGCACAAAGGCGTCCACCTGGGGGCCGTATCCCATCAACCGGAGAATTTTTTCCATCTTCTGAACCGCCGCGGGAAGGGGAATCTTGATCTCAGGGTTGTTGTAATACCCTCCAACCCTGGAAACGGTCTGTATGGCATTGGCCGTTCCTATCTCAAGGGCCTCCTTCAATCCGTCCGCTATTTTACCACTAGAAAGAAGGCCTCCGATTCCCAGTGTTTTCTGTAGATCCTTAAGGAAATTACCCAAGGGGGATTGAGCCTGGGCAAAATGGACAGGCGCAAAAATGATGAATATGGAGAGCACCAAAGGCCGAAAAGTTTTCATGGAACCTCCTTGATAGGGCGTGCCTTCGACCACACTCTCATTATATCAAGGACCGGGCAAAATAAAAGAGGTAAGGACTATAGGGAGGAGGAAACGTGCATCCCGGCTCCGATCAAAGGCTCTGCAGGGCTCCGGACCGTGGATCACATCGGCATATTATCCGGATTTTTCTTTATCCATTAGCACGTCGGCCACATTGGAAGCCAAAAACGCCGGCAATGCAGGACCCCCAGGCGCATGCCCTTGACGCTTATCTTCGTCTCTTCAAGGAAGAAACAACCGAAAATACCGCCAAGTTGGTGAAAACGCCTATCAACAAACCGTCAAACCCGCCGGGGGCCCCGAGCAGGCGGTTCCACAAGATCACACCTCCGATCCCGGAAGCCGCCCCGGCAAAAAATGCGGCCTTTGTGATGCGGAATCCCATGAGAACCGCTGCCAGGGGGACCAGTATAATGGGGGACCAGAAATTATAGGCATAAATGAGTATATCGAGAAGGCTTCGAATCTTGAGGGCGAAAACCACCGCCACAGACCCGGTTGCCAGGGTGGTGACCCTCGCCCACCTAAGGCCCGTGCGGCTGGCCAGGGGAACCCCTCTGAGGGGATTGATGATATCATTGACGAGGGCGATGGAGGCGGAATTCAAAAATGAATCAGCCGAGGACATGACCACCGATATCAAGCTGGCGATCACCAGGGCTCGAAGCCCCTCGGGGAGTACCGACTGAATGATGTAGGGCATGGACAGGTTGGGATCCAAACCCGGTTCCATGGCCAGGGCCACCAGGCCGATACCACCGGTGAATGCAAAAAAGGGTATGGAGAATATGCCGCTCCATAAGGTGCCCCTTTCGATTCGTGTGATATCGCGGCTTATAAACAGACGGCGCACATAAGGGGGTACGAGGGTCTCGCCCAGAAGAAACGTCAAAAAAAGCGACAAAAACTGCACAGGCGTGATGGCGCCGAAAAGCGCGAAATGCCCCGGCGGGAGGGCCGCCCTCATGGCATCCATGCCGCCCACCGCCCGGATGCCCATGAAGAGGCATACCGGGATACCCACGGCCAGCATCAAAAACTGCATGATGTCTGTGGCCACAATGGCCCTCATCCCGCCGATGGTATCATAGGCGATAATGATACCCATGCCCATAAGAACGCCGCCCCAGAGGGGAAACCCCAGAAAGAGGTTGAACATGTAGCCCATGCCGGCAATCTGAGCCCCCAGTATCCCCGCACACAAGAGCACGGAAAAAACGCCGGTAATGATCTTTCCCACCCGTCCGCAGTCCCGTTCCATGACATCGCCCACCGAGATGGCATCGGGGAATGCGCCGATCCTGGGTGCAATGATTTTGGCCACCAGAATCTCTTTGAGGCTGAACCCCCAGAGGGCCGCCACGTTCACAATACCGAGGGTGAAGACTTTTTCGGCGTTGCCCATGGTGAATCCACCGCCGATAAAGGATGCGCTCAAGGTTGCAAAGACGACAAAGCTTGAATAGGAACGGCCCGCCACCGCATACTCCTCAAAACTCCCCACGCGCCGCCCCGCCAGTACGCCTATGACCAGAACCGCCGCCAGGTAACACCCGATGATGGTAAAATCAAATGCCCCCAATTGAGACATAGCATGTTTCCTTGCCTGTAAGGCTTCCCATGGAATTTTTTGCGAGTGGCGGGAAGATATACGAGGAGGGAATTCAAGTCAAGCGCCTGATTCCGGCTAATCGGCCCTGCAGCCGTTCCCCTATATACAGGGTTCCAGGTATTGACATCCGTCCCGGGAATTCCTACACTGCCGGACCCAAAATCCTCTCAGGAGCACCATGTTAAGAATCAAAGAGGTCGATCCCAAACAAATAGACCACGATTCCAACCTGTTTCAAAGTTCATTCTGGGCCCGATTAAAAGAAAAACGGGGTTACGACACCCAGGCCTTTCAAATCACCTACCTGGGCGACCGGACCTTCATCATCATGGTCCACCGTCCCTGCACGGATGACGCCGCCTTCGGGTATGTCCCCTACGGACCGGATATTGACATATCCCATGAGGATCAGGGCCCTTTCCTGGAGACCCTTTCAGAAAAAATCAGGCCCCTCTTGCCCGGTGAGTGCCGTTTTCTGCGTTATGACCTTCCCTGGTCCAGCCCCTACGCCCCTTCAGGAAAGGACAAACTCAACTGGACCGGTCCCCCGGAGCCCCGGATACGGGAAATGCGGATGAACTTTGGAAGCCGAAACTGGAACCTTCGCAAGGCCCCCACGGACATGCAGCCCCCTGCCACGGTTTTGATGGACCTCGGAAAATCGGCTCCCCAAATCCTGCGCGCAATGCACGGCAAGACCAGGTACTGCATCCGTCGTGCCTTCCGGGAAGGGGTCAACGTCCGGGTCAACGGACATGAGGCCCTGCCGGAGTGGTACCCCATCTATGTGGACATGGCAAAGCGCAAACAGATTGTCTCAGAAGACCCGGCCTATTTCCAGGAGCTCTTCACCACGGCGCGCAAACACGCGGTGAGCCTGCGTTTATATCTCGCCTTCCAGGGGGAGAGGATCTTGGCGGGAAGCGTCATCGCCTTTCACAACGCCACGGCCTATTACCTCCACAGCACCTCTTGCAGGCGGGGAAGGAGGCTTTTCGCATCCTTTGCCGTGCTGTGGAAGGCCATTATGGATGCAAAGGTACAGGGGTACCGGTATTTTGATTTACTGGGGATCCCTCCCACCACCGATCCCCGGCATCCCATGCACGGCCTCTTTCTTTTCAAAACCCGCTTCGGCGGCGAAGTCCGCCATTTCCGGGGCTGCTGGGACTATCCCTTCGATGAAGGAAGATACTCCAGCCTGGCCTTCCTCTCATCTTTTCAGTGGGAAGGCATGGTCCCCAATAAAACCTAGACCCTTCAGGAACACCAAGATCCTCTTGTCAGATCGTTCACCCTCCTCACTATTCGTTTATCTATTTATAATTTAAAGCAATCTACTGGTCAACGCTCCCCTTAAAAAGACAAAAAAACAATTTTTTTGATTTTTTTATTGACACATGGGCAAGAATAGATGAGAATCCCAACTGAGTGCTCAGTCAGTTTTTAGGGAAATAATTGATCAAATGACCAAAAAAGAATCCATAATCCGTGCCGCCACCCTCCTCTTCTCACGAAAGGGGTTTGAGAATACCCGTATGTCGGAAATATCCCAGATGACCGGTGCCGCCGAGGGCACCATCTTCTATCATTTTAAGAGCAAAGAGGACCTTTTCCTGGCCATCCTGGAGCAGTTGAGGCAGGACCTGATGGATGAATTTGACCATTATTTGAGAGAGATGGACTTTGAAAGCGGCATGGATATGCTGGAAGGGGCCCTCTCTTTCTATCTCTCCCTGGCCGGCAAGATGGAAGACCGGTTTTTGCTTTTACACCGTCACGACGCCTATGAACTGGCAAGGGTTAATGAGGCCTGCAAAGATCACCTTGAGACCATATATAACGGCCTGGTGAACATCTTTGAGAATGCCTTGGTCAAGGGCCAGGAGGACGGCTCCATGGCGCCCATGCCCCCCAAAAAGACCGCCCTGATCATTTTCTCCATGGTGGACGGCCTCGTGAGGTTCAACACCTATGAGCTCTACGACGCCGGCTCCCTTTACTATGACCTGATCACCGCCTGCCGAAGAATGGTTGGGAATCATGGAAATTCCGAAACAGGTGATGAATATGCGGCATAAAATATTTCCCTTTCTGTCCTGGTTTAAGCATTACACGATGAACAGTTTGAGGCTGGACGCCCTCTCCGGCTTGACCGTGGCACTCGTCCTTATACCGCAGTCCATGGCCTACGCACAATTGGCGGGGCTTCCGGCCTACTACGGCCTTTACGCCTCGTTCCTGCCACCCATGGTCGCCGCGCTTTTCGGGTCCAGCCGTCAGCTGGCAACCGGTCCCGTGGCTGTAGTCTCTTTGATGACCGCAGCCTCCCTTGAACCCCTGGCCACCGCCGGCAGTGAAGGGTATATCGCCTATGCCATCATGCTTGCCCTCATGGTGGGCGTATTCCAGCTCGCCCTGGGGGTTTTAAGGCTCGGTCTTGTGGTCAACTTCCTCTCCCACCCGGTGGTGAACGGCTTTACCAACGCGGCGGCCATCATTATCGCCTCTTCCCAGCTCTCCAAGATGTTCGGTGTCTATGTGGATAAGGCCGATCACCATTACGCGACCATCCTGCGTGTTATCGAGGCGGCGTTTCATTACACCCATTGGCCCACCTTTTTCATGGGGGCACTGGCTTTTGCCATCATGTATTTCCTAAGGTGGATCTCACCCCGGATCCCCAATGTGCTGGTGGCCGTAGCGGTGACCACCATCCTCTCATGGGCCACGGGGTTTCAACACAACAAAACGGTTGACCTCTCCGCCGTCGCCTCTCCCCAGGTGCGGGAGTTGATTACCAAATTCAATGAAACCGTCGATAAAATCCCCGAACTCTCCGAGGAGCGGTCCGAAGCCTATAAGGCCCTGGAGGCATTCAAGGAGGCCCACCATTTTCAAGGGGCCCTTGACGCGGAGCACGCCGCAAAGCGCCTCACATTCCAGATCGAGGGGTTGAAGGAAAAGGCCCACGAGTACCGCACTCAACTCAGAAACATTGTACTGAGGGCGGTTCCACAGCCCGACGGCTCACTAGAATTTTACCGGGACGGCCACATCCCGGTGGGACGTGAGCATGACGGCCGCGTTTGGCGTCTCAAGATCGGCAACCGTCACCTCCCTGAAGATCATTTGACTATGATGGGAGGCGGCGCGGTTGTGGGAACCATCCCCGCGGGCCTGCCGTCGTTGTCGGTTCCCGGCATCGACGCCAGAGTGATCTTCCATCTTTTCCCCTATGCGGCCATCATATCCCTCCTCGGCTTTATGGAGGCCATATCCATTGCCAAAGCCATGGCGGCCAAGACAGGCCAACGTCTCGATCCGAACCAGGAACTCATCGGCCAGGGGTTGGCCAACATCTGCGGCGCCATGGGTAAAAGCTATCCCACATCCGGGTCATTTTCCAGATCTGCGGTCAACCTCCAAGCCGGTGCGGTATCTGGCCTTTCCAGCGTCTTTACGAGTCTCGCCGTTGTGATTGTGCTTCTCTTTTTTACACCCCTTCTCTACTATCTCCCCCAGGCGGTCTTAGCGGCGGTTATCATGATGGCGGTGATCGGCCTGATCAATGTCTCCGGATTCTTACATGCCTGGAAGGCCCAGTGGTATGACGGGGCCATCTCCATTATCACCTTTGTGTGCACCCTGGCTTTCGCCCCCCACCTGGATAAGGGGATTATGATCGGCGTCGTCCTTTCTCTTGGCGTGTTTCTCTACAAGAATATGCGCCCCAAGGTCGTCTCCCTTTCGAGACATAAGGATGAGGCGCTTCGGTGTGTCACCACACACGGGTTGAAGGAATGCCCCTATGTTTCCATGTTCCGCTTCGACGGCCCGCTTTTCTTTGCAAATTCGAGCTATCTCGAGGATAAGGTAACGGAACTCATGCGGAACAAGAAGGACCTCAAACACATTATCATTGTGTCCAACGGCATTAATGATATTGATGCCTCAGGAGAAGAGACCCTGTCCTTGTTGGTGGACCGGGTTCGAAGTGCGGGCGTGGATATCTCTCTTAGCGGCGTGAACGAGTCCGTCATGGATGTTTTGGAACGCACCTATTTTACGGCCAAGATAGGCAGGAATAATATATTTCCTACCATGGAAAAGGCTATTGAATCCGTCCATGAAAAAGCACATGGATCAGCGGAGGAGGAAGTTTGTCCCCTCCTTTCGGCGACTCCTTCCACATAGGATTTGAAACCCGGTAAGAAAAGGGCACGCATGGATTTCGGAAGGCTTCTAAACAGGAAGCGACAATAAGGGAGGCTTAAATGACAGCAGTCAGCATATTCAGCGGTATCTGTTGCGGTGAAAAATCGATTGTGACCAGGCTTGTTTCCGACACGGGATACAAGCTGATGAATGATTCGGATATTGTGTCTGAAGCCAGCACGCTTTCAGGTATTCCTCCGCAGAAGGTAAAGCGCGCCTTTTCAGCCAAGACCTCTGTGTTCAATAAATTCACCCATGAAAGAGAACGATCCATCGCCTATGTCAAGTTGGCGCTGGCCCAGATACTCTCGGAGGAGAACCTTGTGATCCGGGGGTTCATCTCCCACTTAATTCCAAAGGAGATCACCCACGTGCTCCGGGTGTGTCTTATCGCAGACATGGCTTTCAGGATACAGACAGCCATTCACGGCCATAATTTGAGTGCAAGTGACGCCGTGCGCTTTATTCGGAAGGGCGATGAGGATGCCGCCGCGTGGGTGCACGGACTTATGGAGGTCAACGATCCCTGGGACCCGGTGTTATATGACATGCTTTTGCCCACGGATAAGCCGGGTCAGACCCAAGTCGTCGAACGCATACGGGAGGGGATGAAAAACGAGGCGGTAAAAGCCACGGCTCGATCAAAGAGGGCGGTGGAGGATTTTCTCCTTTCCGCCCAGGTCGAGGTGAGACTGGTCAAGGAAGGTCATAATGTGGGCGTGGAAGCAAAAAACGGCGATATAACCTTAACGATCAATAAACACGTTCTCATGTTGAATCGCCTCGAAGAAGAGCTCATCCACATCGTAAGCCAGGTTCCGGGCGTGAAAAGCGCGAAAGTAGACGTGGGTAAAGGATTTCATCAGGCGGACATATACCGGAAACATGATTTCGAAACGCCCTCAAAAGTGTTGCTTGTTGACGACGAACGGGAATTTGTAGAAACCCTCTCCGAGCGCCTGCTCATGCGGGATATGGGTTCGGCGGTCGCCTACGACGGCGAATCCGCCCTGGAGTTGATTGAGATGGACGAGCCCGAAGTCATGATCCTGGATCTCAGGATGCCCGGCATTGACGGGATCGAGGTTTTAAAACGGGTGAAACAGACCAACCCGGAAATAGAGGTTATCATCCTGACGGGGCACGGATCGGAGGCTGACAGGGAAACCTGCATGAAACTTGGGGCCTTTGCGTATCTTCAGAAACCCGTCGATATTGACAACCTGAGCCGGACCATCAAAAAGGCGAACGAAAAGATCAGGCAAAGGAAGGCTTCGGGAGAGCGGTAAACCCCGTGAAGCCTGGCTTTTAAAGAACTCCAAATCGTATTCACTCAGGATGACTTTTTTGAGCAGGATAAAGCCCTCTTTCTGGGATAAACAGGAGATCGCACCCGGCGCATCCAGGCATCAGTATACCTACCGGCGCATCTGGAAACTGGCTGTTTTGTTGACAGGCGGGGTTTCCCTGGTACCGCTCATTTTTATTACCGTGGTGAATTACAAGGCCATGCAAAGGGCCATTGAATCTGAATACCTTTTCCGCACCACCCGGGTTGTATCAAACACCAGGCGCGCCGTATCCTTTTTCCTGAAAGAACGGAAATTCGCCTTGGACTTTATCGTTCATGACAATGGCTTTGAGAGTTTAAGCAACAAGGAGAGGCTGTCCGGGATCCTCGAAAACCTCAAGCGAAGCTTCGGCGGGGGATTTGTCGATATCGGTGTGATCAACGCCGCAGGATATCAGGTCAATTACGTGGGACCCTATAACCTTGAGGGGAAAGATTACAGCGGGCAAAAATGGTTCAAGCAAGTGTTGGAAAACGGCATCTACATCAGTGATGTGTTCCTGGGATATCGGAAGGTGCCCCACCTGGTGATTGCAGTCAAGGGGACCGGTCAAAGCGGGGCCTCTTATGTGCTCCGCGCTTCCTTAAGCATCGCCCCCTTTGAAAACCTTTTATCCAATCTGGTACTTGCCGGTTCCGGTGATGCATTCATCATCAATCACGAGGGAATTCTCCAGACGTCCACCCGTTACCATGGGAAGGT
>Ga0180431_10004224_pt1 | contig 18055 bp, 15 predicted proteins | sample SS_ome_11_FD_132459 | JGI IMG/M metagenome (GOLD analysis project Ga0180431, IMG submission 132459) | Hypersaline lake sediment archaeal communities from the Salton Sea, California, USA - SS_1_MS_1 metaG | ecosystem: Environmental > Aquatic > Non-marine Saline and Alkaline > Hypersaline >... | reverse complement strand
TGTCTGAGTGTCCATCAAATACTTGGATAAAGGCGTGGCTATCTTTTGATAGAGAAATACCGGGTATAACTGCGATCTTAGCGCCATTCAACCCTACTTGTTTGAAGTACCAACCCTCGAAGTAACCTTGTTTATCCAGATTTCCCTGAAATATCGCGGGGTCCCTTAATCGGCTCAGAAAATCAAACATAGCAAATATCTCAGAGCTCTATCTTCCAGCCTACATCATACCTTGTGCTACACTCGGGACAAATCAAAATGACCCTATATATAGAATCATCTTTCAGGAATGAGGAGTGGAACCCACGGTCGTAGCCACACTCATCGCATTTCCTGAACTCATCCCCAGGTGGCCTGTTTCGGATACTCATGTGTGTTTGAAGGGAATCATTTTATTTAAACCACAGAAAAGAGGGCACGGTTTAAAAAAATCAATTTCTTAGACTATATGAGTTCTATGGGTTCAAAGTGGAGACGGGTTCTTTCGCCGATTAATGTGATAATGCTGACGGTCTTGGTAGATATGACTGGTTTTGGGATGATAATACCCTTGATACCGTTTTATGCTCAAAGATTCGCATCGGGTGCAAGTGGGATAGGAATACTGCTTGCGAGTTTTAGCGTGATGCAGCTTATTTTCAGTCCTCTTCTTGGCAGGGTCTCGGATACCAGGGGGAGAAAACCAGTACTGTTGTTTAGCATATTGACCTCAATTGGTAGTTTCTTGTTCTTCACCTTCGCAAACAGCTATCTTGTACTTCTACTCTCTAGGATTATCGCTGGTCTCGCGACAGAGGGAGCAGTAGCGCAGGCGTATATCGCGGATATTACCACCAAGGAAGAAAGATCAATAGGTATCGGAAAAGTTGGAGCCGCAATTGGAATCGGGTTTATTCTGGGACCAGTGATTGGGGGATTGCTTAGTCCATATGGTATCAGGGCTCCGGGTGCAGCTGCATTAATTCTATCAATAATCAACTTGGTGTTTGTTTTCGTGTTTCTACCTGAGCCAGATAGGTTGATGAAAGGTGATGAGAAAGCCAGCTTCATGCAGAGCATGAGAGGGATATTAGAGGCGGTAAAAGAGCCACTGACTGGGCAAGTTTATGTTATCTTTTTTGTGGTTTCTCTTGCTTTTTCCGCGATACCAGTTATTGTTCCATTGTTGGCCATCCAGTATTTTGGATTCACAGAGGTCGAGATGAGCTATGTCTTCATATTCATAGGCATAGTACAAGTGTTCCTTCAGGGATTCGGAATAAGGCGTCTGATAGCCAAGCTTGGTGAGGAGAAGCTCATCATTCTTGGTCCTCTGCTATTGGCTATAGGTGTTACGTTGACCCCTCTATTACAGAGCATCGGAGGCTTTGGGGTCTCAACAATATTGGTTGCTTCTGGGGTGGGAATAACCAATACAGCTGTTCCTGGGTTCGTATCCTTGATGACTTCAGCGGAGAAACAGGGCAGCAAGCTAGGGGTTATCCAATCAATTGGCAGTGTAGCTAGGATATTTGGCCCGATTATGGCTGGGTATATTACCGAGTTTAGTAGTGTTCAGTCTTCTTTCTACTTCAGCGGTCTATTACTCATTATTCCATTTGTTCTCGGATGTAGGCTCTTCAGGGCATGTACCTTGAAGGGGCTTCTTGAGCCACTTGATAGAAGATCAAGGGAGGAATTCGGCCCTATTCCACCCTATTAAATCCTGATTGGGCGGGAAAAAGGGCTTGATTATAAACACTTGTAGGACATATTGGCTACAAACACACTGCTATAATGGATTAGTAACATTGATTTCAAACATGAAACAAGAGACCATCAAACAAAAAGTGCCATATGCCTTGTATCATCTGGTATGCATGGAGGAATTGAAACCAGCCAAAAAAGCCGCTGTAAAGTATATTTTCTCCGGCTCAAGCATCTACGAGATCGAAAAAGCACAATAGCTTTTTCTTGGCCTCGGATTCAAGCTCTCTCGTATTGTATAATTCGATAAGACAAAAGAGGTTGAGCCCAGACTTTGCGTCCTATTTATATTACGTAGTGTTGGATTCTCTATACAATGTTTTCATCCTTGAACAGGAACCTTCGATATCTCTTCATTCTGAATATCGCGTTTGGTTTTTCTGTTCAACTGATAAATCCCTTGTTCCCACTCTACCTGTCTGAAATAGGAGCCACAGCAGCGCAAAACGCCCGGGTAATCAGCCTCGGAGGTCTTGTAGCCACCGCACTAATGCTACCAGCAGGACTGTATCTTGACAGGATTGGCAGAAAAAAACTCCTAATCGGAAGCTCGGTGATAAACATGATTGCCATGTATTTAATGAGTAACGCTACCACCTGGCAACAGATAACCCCTTTATTCATGATCTACAGCGCAATAGGAGCACTCTTCATGCCCGCACGAATGTCAATGATAACATCCAACAGCGAATTAAAAGACAGAGCGTCAACATTCGGCATTATGAATACTGCTTGGCCTATAGCAGGGGTAGTGAGCACGCTTATCAGCGGATACATGGTGGAGGCTGTTGGCTGGAGAGAGGTCTTCATAGTTGGATCAATCGTAAATGCATTGAGCATACTGCCTGGGCTAAGAATCGAGAAAAGGAAAAACTACCAGCCACCAAGGGACACAGGATTCAGGGACCTCTTCAGTAGAGAAGTAGGCTCGGTTCTACTGATCTTCTTCATCTACGGTATACTATTGACAACCGCATTAGGTGGAATAAACCTAATCATCCCACTATACCTTGAGTCAAAATTCGCGTTATCAGCATCCCAGATAGCATTATTCTTCACAGCGCAGAGTGCACTGAATCTGGTAACACAGATACCCAGCGGTAAAATTGCTGATAGGTTCGGGAGGAAGCGTACTGTACTCACTTTGATTGGATTGCTGCCTTTTCTTTATGCATCTTGGCACTTCATAGGAGACTGGAGACTCTTATTGGTAGTGAGTACGCTATCTTTCGGGTTATGGAGCATGACATGGCCAGCCACATTATCTCTTCTATCAGGATCTGTTCCAAGTAAGCTCGTGGGAGCAGCTTTTGGGGTAAACACAACAGGAAACCGGCTAGGGTTTACAATTGGTCCTTTGATTGCGGGGTATTTCTATGTGAATTATTTTGATACAGCGCCGTTCCTGGTCTCTGGTGCTATCTGTTTGGTCGCTGTAATATTTGCATTTGGTTTAAGAGACTCAGTAAAAGAATAAGATTAGTAGTGAGGTTCTGGCACCCATTTGCCTTGTTTCTGTATCTCTCAGTAGCTTCGAATTAGTTGGGAGTCTGGATGCAGCTTTTTACCACCTCAACGAGGTCCAAGACTCTCAGAGATGGTTTTTTCTCTCTTGCTGTGTTCCTGAGGCTCAGTAGGCACGTTGGACACCCTGTAATAATTCCATCAATATTATCTGGAAGAGTCTCGGCTAATTTCATCTGTGAGACATGGTTGGTTAGCTCCTCACGGTACATCCATAAACCGCCTCCCGCACCACAACATACCGCGTGTTCTCGGTTGAGGATGGGCTCAACCAGGTTCAAACCGGGGATTGATTCAAGAACGTATCTTGGAGGCTCAAAAACATGAGAATGCCTACCCAAGTCGCATGGGTCATGCCACGTAAAGGAACCCCTGTATTCTTTGAGTTGGAGTCGCCCGTCCTGTATCGATTCTTTGATTATCTGGGATGTATGAAGGACATCAAATGGGACGTTCAATCCTAGAATAGGATATACTCTTGAGAAACAGTAGTAGCATCCTGAGCAGTTGGTAACAAGACGCTTGACGCCATCGAGACTCTCAAGTATCTTCTCCCCATTACGCCTAGCCTCATCCCAGTGACCCGACAAATACAGGATTAGCCCGCAGCAACCCTCATTCTCCCCGAGAAGCCCAAAATCATAATCTGCCGCTTCAAGAATCTCACATGTATCCTCGACTAGCTCAGGCAATCTATAGGATGTTGTGCATCCCGGCCAGAAGAGAACAGGGTTATCTTTGTAGGGATGTTTTTCGACTTGTTCTTCTATCCACAGGACCCGGTCTTCTTGGGGGAGTCCGGCTGGGTTCCCTTGTGCTTTTATGTTTTCTAGTGCAGTGTTGAAGTTTTTTGGTGCATTGTTGCCTTGGGTTAGCTTGTTGCGGGTCTTGATGATGAGGTTGTTTACCTCAAGACTATCCAAGGAGACTTGATCATAGCACTGGCCACATGCGGTGCAGCTATAGATTGAATCACTGAGAAGTTCGCTCTCTTCTAGGTCTCCATTCAGGTATCCCTTTGCTAGTAAGAGGCGACCTTTGGAGGAGTAGGTCTGTACATTATCAAAGTAAGACTGGACGACGCAAAATCCAATATCCTCTTCGTTCTCCCACAGTCTATACCCATCTCTCCCTTGGAGGGATGAAACCAGCCAGTGAGAAAATGAGGACACATCCTTTAGAGTCTGTTTCTGCTCTCCTCTTTTTTCATCCAACTCATAGAGCCTGTTGATTAAACTATCAATGGTCACTGGTTTTTGGGCATCAAGAAGAATGTAAGGTCCTTGATACTCTTCAACCATCTCATGTTGATCGCTTCGCACTATCCGAACACCGGAGCCCTCAAGCAGCTCAGTCAAACCTGACTCATCAAGATTATCTCCCAGCCTAACAATGGCTAACGGTTGGTGGAACGGTTTGATGCCAAATTCTCCAAAATGGGAGTAAACATAGATATGTTCCGGATCGGTGAGTACATTCCCTTTGCCTAACTCGGAAACCAGTTTAGTCAATAAGCTCATATCGTCAGGCATCGGATCACCAAATATTCACGTATTTACCGCTATATAGCCGGGCTATCATATACAGACTATTTATAGTATTTACGATATATCGTTATTCAGTGATTTTATGGAAAACGGATGGGCAGGAAAGGTCCTACAACTAGACCTCTCAACAAAGAAAACCTCAACCACCCCCTGGAACAAAGACGCCAAAAGGTTCCTAGGGGGAAGAGGGGGTAACGCATGGCTTTACTGGAACCACGCAAAGCAAAATCAAGACCCATATGACCCCGATGCTCCTTTAATCTTCGGCGCGGGTGCCTTGGCGGGCACAGGGCTCATAGGAGCATCAAGGATGGAGGTAACGGTTGTCTCTGCAGCGAAAACCGAGACTAATTCTCTCGGGAACGTTGGTATGGGAAGCTCTTGGGCGCCTGAACTCAAGTTTGCTGGTTATGATCATGTTGTGATCAAGGGAAAATCAGAGAAACCAGTCTACCTAAACATCTATAATGATGAGGTAGAGATACTCGACGCTTCACCAGTATGGGGCAAGGGAACATTCGAGACAGAGACCCTGCTCAGAGAAATGGTAGAAGACGAGGACGCACAGGTAGCCAGCATTGGACCAGCTGGGGAGAACCTAGCAGTACAGGCAACAGTAGAGCATGGGTATAGGAGTGGAACCCCTGTCGGCTCATCAATGGGTGCAAAGAAACTCAAAGCAGTCGTTGTCAGGGGAACAGGACCAGTATATGTTCACGACGCAGACAAGATACTCGAATACAATGATAAGCTTGTTAAAGCGGTTCAAGCCACACGGAAACGGCTTGGAATCGCAAATATTGAAAGAGATATGGGAAAAGACGCATACCTACAGGGATTCCTCGTTGGAGATGCAGGAGTAGTAGGTAACTATGAGAGCCACGCGTGGCGAGATAGACCTGACGTGAGAAAAGAGTATGAGGAGAATTATCTCAGCGAGTACTATGAGAAGAATATAGGATGTTTTGGCTGCCCATTCCCATGCCAACCCCTGTACAATATCCCGGGAACTGGAGCCAACATATGGCGATGCTACCCCACCTATTGGCCTTGGAAACTTTGGATGACAGACCTGGCCTCAGCATTCAAGGCGACTCGCTATATGTCGGATCTTGGCATGGACAATAAGGAGATCGCGACGATAGTATCATGGCTTACCCACCTCTATACGGACGGAGTGATAACCGAGAAACAATTAGATGATATTCCCTTTGAAAGGGCTAGTAGTCATGCTCTAGTTGAGACGGCTCGAAAGATCGCTTACCGTGAGGGCTTTGGTAAAGTACTGGGTGATGGTCCTGTTGCATTTGCGGATAAACTTGGCAAACAAGCAAAAGACTACCTTTACCAAAATCATGGTCTAACATTGAGAACGTTCGAGTTCAGAGCAGAGCCGGGTACTGCTCTTGGAGAGGCAATATCCAGCCGGGGAAACAGCCTGCGGGCAACAACATACCATGTGGTTCTCTGGGATAAACCAGCTAAAGATGAGTACAAAGGATATGACCCAGAGGAATCCAAAGCCGCATACAAGTGGTCCAAGGAGATGTTTGGCACCGAAAAAGCCATAGTAGCCACAGCCTATGAAGGAAAACCAGCATCCCTAATCTATGAGATGAATGGAGCTGCAGTAGCGGACTCTCTCGGATACTGTACAACAATGATACGACCTGAACGCGTTGGTGCTCCAGGGTCCCAATTCGGTGATACATCATACCAGTTTGCAGCAGAGAGATTCACAGCGGCAACAGGAATACCAATGGATGAGAAAAAAATGCTCCAGATAGGGGAAAGGATATGCAACCTTGAGAGAGCAATCGTTGTAAGAGATGGAAGAACCCGAGCAACAGACGCCTTACCAGATTTCTTCTTCAAGGTACCAGTACCAGATGGCGCTCAGGCGGGTAAAAAACTCGATAAGGCACTGTTTGAGAAGATGAAAGACGAGTACTATAGTCTCAGGGGCTGGGATGTGGAGACAGGTTACCAGAAGGAGAGCACATTGAAGACTCTGGATATGAAGGATATCGCCAAGGATCTCAAGAAGATGAAGAAGCTTGGAGCCAAGAAAAAAACCAAGGAGGGATCAAATTGAAGGTACTCAGCGTAGATATCGAGAAATGCACAGGATGCAAGACATGTGAGACCGTCTGCTCACTAAAAAACACTGGAAGGGTCCAACCATCCAGATCACGTATCAAGATAGTTAGATACGAGAAACTCGGTGAATACCACAACTATCTCCCCATGGTGTGCCTCCAATGCACTACCCCACTGTGCATGGAAGCCTGCCCAACCAACGCCATATCAAGAAACGAAGAAACAGGAGCAATGACTGTTGATGACAAAGCCTGTGTAGGGTGTCGTATCTGTACCATGGCTTGTCCCATTGGCGGAATCAGCGTAGACCCTGTTAGTAATGTCGCCTTCAAGTGTGATCTGTGTGGAGGTGACCCTGAGTGTGTCAAGTACTGTGATGCCGAGGCAATATCCTATGTCCCGTTGGATAAGCTAGACTCCTCCATAAAACGCAGCAAGTCAGTGAAAATCAGCGAGTTATATGCCCTCATGAGGGGTCAATAACCCATTTTTTAATGGCAGATATTGCATGGGAACGAGGAGTGAGTAACCTCTATTTTTATGGCATAAGAATGAAGCCAGACAACTGAAACGACCACGAGGATGAAAACGGATAAGATGAGGATTGTTTTTCGGTTCAATTCTATTCCAAGAATATCCATACCAAGAATAGAGATATTGAAGTTTATGAAGATGTATTTTATTCAACCAACCCCCAAGTAAAACATGTAACTACCTTGAGCAGAATATGGGGACAGGTTTTCGATATAAAGCACTATGCGGTACACGATGGCCCAGGGATAAGAATAACCATCTTCCTCAAAGGCTGCCCCCTTAACTGCGTTTGGTGCCATAGCCCCGAAAGCCAGAGTAGGTCCCCTGAACTACTAACAAATCAAGAGAAATGCATTGGATGCGGAACCTGTGTTAAGGCTTGTCCAGTTGATGCAGTAAAAGGTCCGGGAGAGATCGATAGAAAAGCCTGTAATGTTTGTGGAGCTTGTGCAGAAGTTTGCTACGCTAACGCCATTGAGATCATTGGAAGGGAAAAGACCATAGAGCAAGTTCTCGCAGAAGTGGAGAAAGACCGTGACCTATTGATGGTTTCTGGGGGAGGCGTTACATTATCTGGGGGCGAGCCCATGGCTCAACCAGAGTTTACATTAGAGCTTTTGAAACACCTCAAACAAGAAGGATATCATACAGCGCTGGATACCAGCGGATATGCGCCATGGGTGAAACTAAAACAGGCGCTGGATTACACTGATCTCGTGCTCTATGACCTGAAACATATGGATTCATCCAAGCATCAGCAGTATACTGGGGTCAAGAATGAACTCATACTGGAGAACCTTGATAGAATAAGTGATCATGGTAAACGCATCTGGGTAAGAGTCCCCCTAATACCCGGAGTAAATGATGACGAGGAACACATCAAGACTCTAATAGAGTATGTAAGGGACTTGAACGTTGAGCGCACATTCTTTTTGCCCTATCATGAGATAGGCGTACCGAAATATGAAGCCCTGAACAGAGTATACAATTACTCAGGTGAGCCGCATAGCCTTGATCGGCTCAAGGAAATAAAAAAACAAGCATCAGAGATCCTAGATAACGTGGTGGTGATGGGAATTGAATAGAATAGAGACATTGAAGAAGAATCTGAACAAGATCAAAAGAGTTGAAAACACAGAGCAACGACTAACCATACTGGATAGACCCGGAGTAGAAGCGGAACCACTGCCCATCAGGAAAGCCATGGCACTGGACCTCTATCTCAGCCAAGTACCCATTCACATCTACCCGGAGGAACTCATCGTCGGAATGCCCTTTAGGGAGCGCCCAGACCCACAGGACCCATCAACACGACTGTTACCGCCAAGTAGTGCCTCAGGGCAGTTATACATAGATGCTGGAAACAAGCTTATCGAAGGAGGATTCACAGACGAGACCTATCACCCTGTATTAGAAAGCCTAGAGAGTTATGGTGGGAGTACAAGATACGCTTTATTCCCTCATTATGCAACAGAAATGGAACGAGCTAGAGCGAGAAGATTTGGGTTAGATGAAAGTTGCCACCCGGGTCACCAGCAAGCAGGAAACCACAGGGTAATCCAGTATGGGTGGAGAGGATTACAGGAGAAAGCAGTAAAACAATTGGAATACATAGACCATTCTAGTCCTCAGGCTAAGCAACAAGAAGCGTTCCTACGATCAGTTATCCTAAGCCTCGAAGCAGCCAAAAAACTAGCCCTCCGATACTCAAAACACGCTGAGAATCAGGCAGAGAAAGAAGAGGACTCCAGAAGAAAGATGGAACTATTGCGAATATCAGAAGTCTGTAGGTTCATCACGGAGAGGGCTCCTATGAGTTGGTGGGAGGCTTTGCAGCTTCACTGGTTCAGCCACATGATTAATCACACTCAGGGTGCTCATCAGGCGGGAAGATTCGACCAGTATATGTGGGCTCCATTAAGAAAAGAGCTAGAGATGGGAACCATCCACGAGGAAGAGGCTCAAGAGCTCCTTGAATGCCTCTGGATAAAATACAGCAGCTACACTAACTATACAAGCGATAATCTCCAGAACATTATCTTGGGTGGCGTCACACCAGATGGAGAAGATGCTACTAACAAGTTATCTTACATGTGCTTGACTGCCACTGACAATCTTGATATCATTGATCCCAAGTGGAACATCAGGGTTCATCGAAACAGTCCAGATGAGTTCCTCCAAAGAGCAGCAGAATTGATAAAGAAAAACAAGAGTATGCCCGGAATATACAATGATGAAATAATCATAGAAGCCCTTGTTAAAGCTGGGGTTCCGCTCCGTAATGCCCGGGATTACACCAATGATGGATGTAGCGAGATACTCGTACAGGGGAGAACCAACCCTTGGGCTTTCGAGGGCAAGATAAAGCTTCTGAAGTGCTTGGAGAAAGCAACATGGAAACTAACTGAATATGAGTCCTATGAAGAACTGCTCGATGAAGTGAAACAAGAGATCAGTGTAGCTGTCGCGATGGCTGTCAGCAGCATCAATATATTGCAGAGAGCAGCTCCCAAGATTTCACCCAATCCATGGCTCTCAGCGAGTGTAGAGAGTTGTGTAGAAACCCATCTGGATTTGACTATGGGAGGAGCCACATACAATAATGCCACGATAAACGTCTCAGGCGTAGCAGATACAGCAGATAGCCTAGCGGCAGTCAAGAAACTGATCTACGAGGAGAAAAAGATCAAAGCAGAAGAGCTGAAACAAGCATTGGACTCCAACTATGTAGGTTATGAGCCCTTGAGACAACGACTACTCAATAGGGCTCCAAAGTTTGGAAACGATGACGATTATGTGGATAATATAGCCAAAAAACTGGTAGGCTATATCGCAGCAGAGGTAACCAAACATAGGAACCCCATGGGTGGAAAATACAACCTGGGGCTCTTCAGCTACGGCGAATACATCAGCCATGGCATGGTGACGCGAGCCACCCCAGACGGAAGAAGAGACGGGGACAGCCTTAGCCCAAACTTCTCCCCATCACCCGGAAGAGACAGAAAAGGACCCTACTCTGTAATGAAATCCACGACAAAGGTAGACCAATCATTGATGTCTAATGGAAACGCACTGGACATAGCGCTCCACCCGACAGCATTGATGGGTCCTGAAGGAACAGATAAACTAGTGTCTATGTTGAAGGCGTTTAACCGGCTTGGAGGAATCCAAGTACAGTTCAATATTTTAGACAGGGAGACACTCATCGCGGCTCAAGAGACGCCAGAGAAATATGAGAACCTTACAGTAAGGCTCTGGGGTTTACCAGCCTACTTTACAAAACTACCAAAAGAGTTCCAAGATCACTTGATTAAACGAACTGAACATGTTTTTTAAATCAGAGAGTTTTATTGGAAGTTTTACCTCAATATATTATTCACATGTTTTATGGAAGTATAATAGGGAAAAATATGCATCAGTAATATAGAATACTAATATGGAACACTCGTTCCATTTTTTTCTAATAGGGTTCTTATTATACTCAAATGACTTCTCTATATTTACCGGTAGCCAGGTGAGGGAATACTGCTACGTCTAATTATAGTAGATGATGAGCCAAATAGTCTTGAGATTACTCGACGGATTATTTCGCATCATGATAGGGAGCTGGATATAGAGATATCATCTTCTCCCAGAGAGGCTCTTGAATGGGTCAGGGAAAACAACCCTGATTGTATATTGTCAGATTATAACATGCCAGATTTAAACGGTATAGAGTTTACACGAAAGCTGAGAGAATCATCCCAGATACCCGTGATTCTGTACACGAATCAATCCATGGACAATGTCATGGATGAGGCTTTCGAGGCGGGAATAAGCGTTTATGTGCAGAAAGATAACGATGCCATGCACTATATTCTGCTTTTGCGTAGGATCAAGAACGCCGTGGACAAGTATAGGCTGGAGATGCAGTTGGACAAAAAACAACCAGATTGAGTACAAATCACAATCGATCTCTCATTTATGGGTTTCAGTTAAAGGACCCTTGGTCTTTCTCATAAGTATCTCAGAGTGCCCCCTTACAATAAAGTCTTTGAACTCTCCAATCTCTTCATAGCCAAGTCTCTGATATAGATTCCGAGCACCGGTATTGAAACTTGAGACCAGTAAAAACACGTTAGGTGTCTCTAAAAAGATTCTTTCCTCAGCGTAACACATCAAGGATGAGCCGATTCCCTTGTCCCGTTGATTAGGTGAGACACAAATAGACTTGATGTACCCCTTAAAGGTCCCATTCATCTCTATAATTACAAATCCCACAATCTCCTCATCAACACACGCTAGAAATACCGCCCTAGATGGCTCAACGATTACCTCAAACGACTCCTCATAACCTCTCTCAAGTCTAATCCAAGGCTCCGAGTCAGCCATCATACTCGCGCAAATCTTAGCTTCTTCAAAAGAGCTAAGGGGTTTGATAATGAGATTATCCAAATTAAGATTACTTAGAGCTAGTAAAGATATAAAATTTATAGAAGTTCTAAGAAAACCCTTAATTCTGACTGGTGTCTGAAAAGTACATTCAGCTCCCCTTATGTGACATAGATGAATGATCCACTATTCGTGATCCCAGACTCAACCCAAGATCCACCTAAAAGATACCATGTAAAAGACAAAGCGGGGAACATCCTGTTCATCACGAGCCTAAAAGACATAAATCCTGAAGAAACAGCGGTTAAATGGGCTATAAAGAGAGGAGGATGGCTAGCTGGACTCCTTGAAGGAGGAAACATCACATCCAGTAAGAAGGATAAGACTGTTTTACTCAGCTTCGGAGTAGACAAGCCATTATACATAGTACTGGATGGGTACAGGAGACGTTTTCTGGTCGTGGATGACGATGAAAATGTGCTTTTTTTAACAGATTTGGATGATCAAGAACCAGAACAAGCGGCAACTCTTGCAGCTATGAAGCTGGGAGGATGGCTTAAGGGAGCGGTAAGGTCAAACACTTGACATCTCCTCTGCAGAGGATATTACTACTGGAATAACTCAACGACTATACTGTAAAATAGAGAATCCCCCCCATCTATCCCATGAGTTATAAAGTAAAAGACATAATCCTCGCACCACAAGGCGAGCTAAACATCGGATGGGCAACAGGACACATGCCCGTCCTAGGAATAATCAAAGATAGATTCCATAAAGAGAAACCCCTGAAGGGAGTGACCATCGCAGCAAGCCTACACTGCACAAAAGAGACAGCAGTACTCATCAGGGTACTGGAAGCTGGAGGAGCAAAGATAGCACTCGCTGGAAGCAACCCCCTCACAACCCAAGACGACGTAGTTGCTGCATTAGCAAAAACAGGCACCAACGTCTATGCCTGGAGGGGCCAGACCAAGGAAGAGTATTATGAGTGCATCAACAGCGTGCTTGACTTCAAGCCTAATATTACAATAGACGATGGATGCGATCTGGTTAGCACTGTTCACAGCGCAAGGACAGAACTCCTTGATGGGGTCAGGGCAGGAAGCGAAGAGACCACAACAGGAGTCATCAGGCTAAGGGCTATGGCAGACAGTGGTGCATTGAAGTATCCAATGATAGCGGTGAATGATACCCCCACCAAGAACATGTTTGACAACAGGTATGGCTCAGGACAGAGCACTATAGATGGCGTCGTTCGAGCAACCGGTGGAATGCTGTTAGCTGGAAAGAATTTTGTGATGAGTGGCTATGGCTGGTGTGGTCAGGGGATAGCTAAACGAGCATCTGGAATGGGGTGTAATGTTATAGTGACTGAGGTTGACCCGGTCCGAGCACTTGAGGCAGCCATGGAGGGATACAAGGTCATGAGCCTAGCAGAAGCCTCAAAGATAGGTGACATATTCTTAACGAGTACTGGCTGCAAACACGTAATAGACAAAAAACACTTGGAAATCATGAAATCTGGGGCAGTGCTAGCCAACAGTGGTCACTTCAATGTCGAGATAAATATACCAGCCCTAGAAGAGATGAGTACAAAGAAGGTTCGAATCAGACCAGACGTCGACGAGTACCATACCAAAGATGGGAGAAAACTATACCTCCTCTCAGAGGGAAGACTGGTAAACCTTGCAGCAGCCGATGGCTCCGCGTCAGAAGTCATGGATATGAGCTTCGCTAACCACGCACTAGTTGCAGAGTGGTTAATGAAAACTAACCTTGAGACAACGGTGCATAATGTTCCCGAGAGTATAGACCACATGATTGCTTCACTGAAACTGGAGGCCATGGGATTCCAGTTAGACACACTTACTGAGGAACAACGGAAATATCTCACAAGCTGGCAGGAAGGAACAGTATAATACCCATCTTTTTTAATTAAACAAAATGCGGTTTATTCGACTACGGTATAATCCTCTAAGGGTTGATGAAATTTTGCCTCGGGGTCAACTAGGGCTGTTTTGATTGTTTTAATTATTTCATCAACTTTTACCGGTTTGAGCAAAACATAATATTTTGAGTCTTTTGAGGATAAATGCTGGACTAAGTCGTAAGAACCAGTAATGAACAGGATATGGGTGGCTGGATTTTTCTCACTTATTTCTGCGGCTACAACATTGCCATTTACTCCAGGCAATCTAAAATCAATAATCGCTAAATCATAAGAATTGCACTTGGATTTCTCAATTGCATCCTCACCATCTTTTGCCAAATCTACATTAAACCCTAATTCCTCCAGATAATACCCATACAGCTCTTGAATCTCTTCAACGTCTTCCACGACAAGTATATGCGTCTCATCCGGTGATTTTATGTACATTTTCAATAAACACTTTCATGTTTTGCATTTAAAGAAAATGGTATTAAAGTACATGAAATTGTGTCAAATATGCAATATTGGGCAAAACGCACTCTACCAGTACAAACAAAACGGAATAATTAATCGAGTAGAACAAGAAAAATAACAGTAAAAGTTACATATTTACAGTTAACTAAAAACACAAGATTCACTAGTTTTATCACAAAAAGGTATGGAAAATTAATCCATATTTAAAATAAATATTGAGCATATTTAGTTCATTATAGAATAAAAACTAGATATTGATATAAAACAATATGAGATAGCGTTCCACAGCGTTCTTTAAATATGTGCTAAACGTTATTTTTGTTCGAGTAGAAAGAAAGTGAGACGTAGGTTTACCGTAATCGCGCTTATCGCGTTGCTCTGTTTCAGCACATCTATTCAGATGACGTATGCTGAACCAAGTGGTAAACAAGAACCTACAGTCTACATCATGATAAAGGAAGCTGCCGAAGCCCGAGAAAGTGAACTTCTCTACCTGCTTGATGAAGACCTCTAACCAACCGTACTCGATTCCCTTTTAGAAGGCCTTAATGAGATGAGGCTCGCTGAAAACACCGAAGATCCAAATGATGCACTAGAACACTATATGAATGCCCTGAAGAGTTTCAGGGAGACCATGAGCAATTATCTTAGGGAAAACGAGGATACATCAACAAATATCTTAGAGCCGATTATTGACCCAATTGGCCCGCCTGAGCCGGAAGACCTCGATGAAGAGATCAAAGAAAACACTATCCGATTAATCACTAAGTTCCAGGAGCAAATTGAGAAAAAGTTCTCTGTTTATTATGAGGAGGTTGAGGAGATGCTGGAGTTCCTCCCAGAGGAAGCCGAGGAGATCAAGGAGAAGGTCGAAAGGGTTCAAAATAAAATTGAGAAGGTGAAGGAAAGGTCGAATAAGGGCAAATTTAACGAGGCTGTAGAACTGTTGGATGAGGATTTAGACTCGTTTGATGAAGATCTTGACTATCTGGATGAGAGGAACAACACAAAGACCACCAAAAAGATAGAGAAGATGGAAGAAGACGCCCGGAAGGAGAAAGAGGCACAAGAACGCAAGGCAAGGAAAGAAAAAGAAAACAAGAAGAATAAAAAACCGGTAAAGCCTGTTACGGCAAACAATGATAATAAACCAGAACCACAAACCAATGAGCCAAATAATCAAAATGAAGAAACAATAGAAAAAACTCCACCGGGACAAGAAAACAATAACCCACTAGGCAACAAGATAGCCCACAAGAAGATGACAAGAACACTCCACCAGGACAAGATAAAGAGAATCCCGGAAAGGATAAAAAAGACAATTAATTGTTAAATAACGGATAATTTAGCCAATATTTATCATATACAAGAACCAATGAACCCGATTTATACAGTTCATTTTTTTAATAGATAAATCCAGTCACAGATGAGCTATTTTGAATAAAAAACTGGTACACATAACAACTAGCATCTCATAATAAGCATCCAAGTATTCTCAATAATCTCAGTAATCGCCAAACCATAAAGCATCCAGAATCTATACGGTACGCCATAAATCAATCATTTTTCAACTACAAATCGGATCAATTGAAATTTATGCATCCTGTAAAGGACGAATACGAATAAAACCCACAAACAAGACAAAAAGACGACACTTGGAAAATAAATACGTATTCACTCAAACTTCCCAGAACCAAATAGACAAAGGCAAAATATACGGTCAAGCAAATAACACATACATTGAAAGCCCTGCTACTAATAGGAGGACTGGCCACCAGACTTCGCCCACTAAGCCTAAACAGACCCAAATGCCTGTTTCCGCTACAAAACAAGCCAATAATAGAATACCTACTCGAAAACCTCTCAAATGCAGGATGCAAAGAAGCAATACTAGCGGTAAACAATCTAGTAGATACAATAGAGCGCCACCTTGGAGAAGAGAAATACGGCATAAAACTCCATTATAGCCTCGAAGAGACACCTCTCGGAACAGGTGGACCAGTGAAACTCGCTCAAAAATATCTATGCGATGATGATTTTCTGGTATTAAACGGGGATATACTCAGTTTCATAGATTACCGGGCACTCATGAACAAACACAAGAACAATAAATCCACCGCAACCCTAACCCTCACACAAGTAAAAGACCCTTCACGCTTTGGGGTAGTAAGATTTGGTTCAAACGACGCCATAAAAGAGTTCGTGGAAAAACCAACCAAGGAGGAAGCCCCAAGCAACTGGATAAACGCAGGCTGCTACGCTCTCAACCCAGAAATACTCGATTATATACCAGCGGATAAGAAGATCTCAATAGAAAGAGAAGTATTCCCAAAGCTCGCTGATGAGAACAAACTCAAAGGCTACAGATATTATGGTGAATGGATAGACATAGGCGTCCCAGACGACTATTTACAGGCACACAAGATTCTTCAAACAAAAAATGAACGAGCCAGTTCAATACACCCCAGCGTCAAGATTGGGATAGGAAGCAAGATACTGGATAGCATAATCTGGGAGAACACCAGTATAGGGAACACAAACGAGATCACAGACACAATCATTGGAGCAAATTGCATAATTGGGGATAGAATCAAGATAACTGGCGCAGTAATTGGAGACGGGGTAACGATCAAGAACGACATTATAATCTCAACGGGAACACGAGTCTGGCCCAATAAAATCGTAGAAGCCAGTATCGTAGAAGCAAAAGAAATAAAATAAAAAAAAGGGGAGGAGTGTTAGAACTCGTAATCTTCCTGTTCGAGTTCAGCTGGCTTAGTAACATGCACGTAATCTACAGGGTTGTAGTCTTCATCATCAGCTTGTTGATCCTCATCAACATACACTTCTTCTTCATCAATTAGGTCCTTAATCGATTGTTTGATGTTTAATTTGTATTTGCTTAATCGGGGATCCGAGTCTAAGAATAGCTTGGTTCCCTGAACGAGGATTAACATACTGATCAATAGAGAGGCTATTAGCCAGTTTCCATTTACCAATCTTAGGATCCATGGAGTAGTCTGGTAGTTATCATAGAAAGTCATCAAGTACACTCCGAAGCTTGCAGCCGGTAATGAAAAGGAGCCAAAAAACATTAGCCCCTTTGCGTAGCTCTTCTTTACAAAAAGCAGAAAAGCTGACATAGCGAAACCTGAAAGCATCATAGCTCCAAGATAGAAGAAACTATACCAGAACCTGCTCTCCAGAGAGAACATTTCGTCAAAAAACTGACTTACATACATGTGGCCTGTACCAGCAATAGATAATATTTGGAAGAAGTAGGGCACCGCCAGAGGGAAACTACTATCAAACATGACAGTAACAATACTTAGCACTAGGAACATATCTAGCGCGTATAGTATTAGTAGCTCTGGGGCGTGCACCATTCTTTTTCACATCATTTTTCAATAGGGGGGAGAGTCACTGCTACTCGATCACGTCTATAGCGAGTTCTAAGTAGCAGGTTTCCGCTGAGGCTCCTGCAGCTGCTTTCGTCTCTATTTGTATAGTCCACTCGGTACTCGCCGGCAAAGTTACGTAAGCCGTCGGATCAGGAGTAAACCAGAAGTCTCCTGTTGTTGTGTAAGTTAGTGTTCTCTGCACCGTTCCCGCTACATCAACCAGCTTGAAATCAAACTGCGTAAAGTTTCCTACACTTTCAGTTCCATTAGCTGGAGATATCGTTACGTGTCTTAGCCTTATGTCATGAGGTGCGATATCGGTGTTTGTTATGTTGACTGCTTGTTCATAGTATAGTGTGACGTTTGGGTATGCGTTCAAGGAGAGGACACAGTAGGTCTCGTTTAGACCTGGTGTGTACCCAGCTGCT
>Ga0180431_10004223_pt1 | contig 18057 bp, 12 predicted proteins | sample SS_ome_11_FD_132459 | JGI IMG/M metagenome (GOLD analysis project Ga0180431, IMG submission 132459) | Hypersaline lake sediment archaeal communities from the Salton Sea, California, USA - SS_1_MS_1 metaG | ecosystem: Environmental > Aquatic > Non-marine Saline and Alkaline > Hypersaline >... | reverse complement strand
TCCATGGTTTTTTCATGATCTCCATTCTATCGTCACTTTTCCCGTGCAAGGTCATTGACAGAAGTCTTTCTCGAATCAGTTAGTACCAAAACGGAGACATGGAAAAAGCAGAGGAAGTTGTTTTGTCTTTAAGCTCATTTAAATCAACATGTTACAAAAACATGCGATCAAAGGGCATCGTCCAACAAGGACTATTACCCCACAAATCAGCTTGCGCAGCAACGGAGATTTGATCCGTTGCGCCGCGCATTTTTGAAATAACAAGGCTTGGGGTGTGGTGACACAATAGACCAAGTGCACGACCAAACACTCAACAAGTGAAATCACCCCGTTCCTTGAAATACAGTAAAAATGTGGTGATTCTCAAGATACAAGCACCCTCGATATTGGCTAAAAACGGGGGTCTCTTTGCAGAGGAATTAATTGAACAATCTGCGATTCCAGCTCAAGAACGACGCTTTTTTGCCCCCGTTTTCAATGGACTCTGCGAAAAAGGGTTGTGCTGGTGTAGAATCGACGATCGTCCTGTGATTGGTGTCGTAGATCATATTCTCGGATATCTTGCTTTAAATCGACCTGCTGTCGCAGTATTATTGCCGGTATCGCGTGCAGGAGTCTGGACTATGACGCTAAATGGTAAATCCCGAATGTAGGTAGTCAGAGCACTTCTCTAGGTTTGTAGAGGACTCGACGGCAAATCGGGGCTCTGCATATAAGGATGACATTTTCTTCATTGAGGGCAAGACTATGAAACGGTTTATCGCGGCTGTTATCGTCGTGTTGGCGTTGAATCCTGTGGTTGGGTCGCCGCGGGTGCATTTTGCAGATCCGGATCTCAAGGCGGCGGTGGAGTCCGAACTGGGGGCGACAAATCCGACAGCCAGCAATATGCTTGGTTTGACTTACCTTGCCGTCAGTTTCCGCCATTACGTAACTTCAGTTCAGTACGAACAAGGTGAGCGGCTGCTGAAATCTCATGATGGAGAGCTTGATGAGATCAAAGCCAGACAGAAGAGAGTATACTCAGATCTGGCTGCGGGAAGGCTTGCTCCAGAGTATCTGCAGGCAGTTCTTGATTCTGTTGAAACGCCTGACCTGGTTAAGCCACGTTCAGGCAGGCAAGGCACACAGTCTCAAACTGGAGCAAAAACAGCGGATGGACCAGTGATTGATGAGCGAGGTGATAATCTGTATGTTACTGTGGCCGATTATGAACCAGTAAGACTGTGTGATCCTACAAGGAGAATTCTGGCAAAGTTGCATCATCCGATAGATGTGAAGTTGTATTATGCCAAAAGCGCAGTCGAAGGCGTGCAGGGAATCAAATATAACTTCAGCCACTATTTTGAAACGGTCCTTAAACTCTTGAAAGGATATGAGGCTACTTCGAACGGCATGATCAGGCTTCATGTGATTGATCCTGAGCCATACTCGCAAGCTGAACAGGAGGCAATCAATCTCGACTTAAAGAAGTATGCGCTTTCTCAGGAAGAGAACTTCTTTTTTGGACTAGTCGTTGAGACACAGGGTGGTGTCAAGAAGACAATCCCGATCTTAGCTCCAGGGCGACAGCATTTTCTCGAATACGACATCACTGCTCTGATAGATATGGCTATCATGCCAGAGAGGAAGCGGATCGGAATACTCAGTTCGCTTCCGGTATTTGGCGATGATGTCAGCGGTTATATGATCCAGATGATGAAACATCAGGGACAAGCACCCACGCCGGCCTGGACCTTTGTCGAGCAGTTACGTCAGAGATATCAGGTCGAGAAAGTACCCACAAATGTCGCCGAAATTGGTGATATCGACCTTTTGATGGTCATTCATCCCAAGAACCTTGATGATAGAACACTGTTTGCCATCGATCAGTTTGTTCTCAAAGGCGGCAGAGCGGTAATATGTGTTGATCCACACTCTTTTGCGGACAGACCCCCAAAACAAACCCAGATTAAAGAACAAATGGAATACTCGAGCAGTTCGGAGATGAACGAGCTATTTAATTCATGGGGACTCAGAATGCCGGCAAACACGTTTGCAGGAGATATGAGTCTTGCCGCCATGGCTTCGGTTCGTAAGGATCAGGAACCTGAAAAGATTATTGGTTATCTCAACCTTACATCGGATGGGGGTTGTTTCACCAAGGACAACATAGTGACGACGGAATTGGACCAGGTCAAAGTACTTTTCGCAGGCGTGCTGAGTGAGACAGTGGGATCGGAAGCAGCCTCGAGTGCCAATTCCCGCATCAAACGGACACCCCTTATAAAGACCACAGAAAGAGGTAATGCTTTCGAGATTGAATCTCAACATGAGATGATGTTTCTTGACGGCTCGCGTCTGATGAAAAAATTCGTAGATGGAACGAAGCCTGTCTCAATGGGCTATCTGATTACCGGCCCCCTCAGGAGCAGCTTTCCTGATGGTATCGAGGTCAAAGAAGCTTCACTTAAGCCAAATAGTCCAGCTGAGACTACAACAGCAAGTGTGCGAGTAACTGGACTGACTGAAGCGGTGAGAAATTGCACAGTCGCAGTTTTCTCCGATGTCGATTTCATAACTGACGCCCTAGCATACCAAACCTCCTTCTTCGGCAAGACAGTAGTTGGCGATAACAGCACGCTTATGTTGAATACAATTGACGCTCTACTTGGCTCAGATGAGCAGATCGAAATGCTCGACTGTAAAATACACCACCAGCCTAGGAATTTTGTACAAGAGATCCGCCACAGAGTAGAGAGCGAATATGAACGTAGACTGAAAGAGCCTACAGAGAAGGTAAATAGCCAGATAGCTGAGTTCGAGGCGGAAATCAAACAGCTGACTGATTCCGCCAAAAAGGACGGTCAAGCCGAGATCGTTAGTGCCGCTATACTCTCAAAGAAAGCCGAACTGGAAGGCAAGATAAACAAAGTTAAGGCAACCTTGAATGGTCTAAAACGCGAGCGATACGAGAAGAAAAAGCAAATTGAGCGATTGACCAAGGATCTCAAGGGATTCAACATTCCGTTGTCCTTGATTGAGGAGATAGACATAAAAGATCTGGAATCATTGATCTTGAACATTGAACCGAATACGGTAAGACTGAAGCGTAAAGGCAAAGGGACTATTATAATTACGAGAGAAATATCTTATAGATCATCCAGTCCGGAAAACCAGACGTTTGCAGGTCCATTATCAGAAAGAGAATCCAAGTCAGTGCTGGCTCCGCTCATACAGGGATTGGATACTTCACAAATTGCATTCATTGAGATCGCCGTTGATGGCAACAAGAATGTACTCAAGCGACAAGAAGATAAGTTTGTCCTGCCCAGCAAGGGCGAGTATCCTGCAAACACAGAAACTGTCAACAGGCTCCTTCGAATGTGCACGGATATCGTAGTCTCTGGTTCTATTACCGACAAGATTCAAGATCACAAGTCTCTGGGAGTAACCTTAGAAGATGCAGACACTTTTGTCAAATTTCTTAAAGAGGACAGATCTTTGCTGGCCGGTCTCGTGGTCGGTAAGTCCGATCCGCAAGGCCTTGGCCGTTTTGTCAGATCTCTGCCCAGTGCTAGTGTTTATGTTACTCAAGAGGTCCCGTCAATCGGCGAGGATATCATTCAATTCGTGGACCAAGAGCTCCTTACGCTTCATATCGATGATGTAAATTCAGTCAAAGTCATCTCCATAGAAGGCAAACACACACTAGTGCCACAAAAGGACGGTTCAATTGCTATACGAGAAGGGACACATGCAGGAAAGAATGTAAATGATAACGTCATCAAGATATTGTGTAACCTCAGTTTTGTAGACATTATCAGGAAGGAAAAAATTCAGAATGAATCCAATTTCTCACACGTATACATACTTGGTATGAAAGATTCAACTGAGTACGTCTGCCTGGTTTCACAAAGAAACAATGACATTTTTGTGGCGATCACATCTGATTTCACTGACAAGAACCCTGTGACTATAAAGCCAGGTGAAGTAGAGTCGCCGGATGCTCTCAGAGCAAAGGAGGCAAAACTTATAGCCAAAAAACATGCCATGAATTTCTCGAAAAAGCACAAGGGGTGGTTGTATCGAATCAGCAAAGAATCCGGCAGGCATCTGATCCAACGAATCGAATCACTGATTGAATAGTCGAAGTGCGAGCAACCCTCACCGGACCTCGGATGTTCACTGTCTGGGCTGTTTCCCGGACGGCAGGACTCTTGCGTCCGGCGGGAACGATAGCACGGTTAGACTCCGGAACCTTCTTCTGAACGAACAGGTTGCAGTTCTCGAAGGCCACAGGCCGGGCGTCTGGGACGTCGCTTTCTCACCCGATGGACAGACTCTAGCCTCGACAAGCCTTGCATACCTCGTTACCTCAGTATACATTAAGTTCCGTTCTGGCTTGGTCTGTGGTCGGGTCTTATCCTGCTTTCGTTGGGCCCTCAGGATATAGTCACGGTGTGGTGTCAGTTCATATTCACGAATCAAATCTTGCACGGTTAACGCAGGGTCTAACGAAGCGAGCGTCACCAGGTCTTCGTCATGGTACCAGGTAACTTCTACTCGTGAGCCGTACTTCTTCTGGATGTCCCGCATCTTGCTCACGTGAAAATCTATCTCGAATACGGTCTTGCCCAGCGGCAAGACGGCGCCTGTCCACTGCTGAAACCTTCCGGTTGTTGCGAGCCTCTCGCCCGTGATATCGTAGATGCTCGCCGGGCGACTCTTTGTCGACGCGACGACAAAATATTGATTGAGCCAGGCCAGTGTTCGTATTTGCCGGGTGGCCGGGTACGCGGATGCAAAGAAGACGATCTTTGCTCCCTTGGCTCTGAGACGCTGCCACTGCCCGTGCCAATTGACGTCGAAGCAAATTTGAATTCCAATCGTGCCGAAGTCCGTTTCAAATACCGGTGGGTCTTTGGGACCTGGACAAATCCCGCGATCGAGTTCGCCCTCGGTGGGACGAATCTTGCAATACCGTCCGATGATGCGACCCTGCCGGCCAATCACGATAGCAGCATTGTAGGTGCGGTCGTTTTCACGGATGAGGATAGGGCAGATTACGTAACACTTGTGTCTTTTGGCCCATCGTGACAAGCGTCTTGTGGTTGGACCCGGGACCGCCTCCGGATCCCCACTCGTGAATGACTCTGGCAGGCAGGCGATATCCGGGTGAAAAGATGCGGCACGTTCCAGACGCGTCAGCGTGGCGTCGATGAGCGCCTTTCCCTTTCTGTCTTGGAGTCCGTCCTGCGAGATGGTAACTACCCGCACCAGGGTGTTACGTGGTTGCCCTTGAATCGAAGAAGGTTCGGTTTGCGCGAGCGAGGCGCCGGACAACATCGCCGGCAAGAAGCAGGTCGTCAGCGTCAACACCACTTGTGAGTATCTCATCGTCATGGCTCCGGTAACATGGATTCTGATCCGTTGGACACAGCTTGTATAATATCAGATTTGCTGTAGTGAGACAATTTGTCGAACGAAGTATTGAAGATCGTCTCAGCGGCAGCCAGATTCTCTCAATGCGCCCATGAACAAAGAGCCGACGACTATCGCAAGCTGCTACCCCTTCCAGACTGTGAAGATATGGCAACTGCAAAAGTTCTGCTTTACGGCATCACAACCAGAATCGAATACAGTTCCAATCGTGGCAATGTGACCGTTGCCCGGCCATTGGCCCACGATACGTCCAGCGATTTGCCTTCCGGCTGCATCATGATCGATTTCGGGGCCTGATCCAAAGCGATCGATACCGTAAGCGGCCCTACGGGTTTGACTTCTGTGATACCTCCGTCCGGGGCGTCGTCATGCGGGCCGGACGTATTGACCAGGTGAATCGATAGTTTCCCTTTCAATATTCGCGGACTCACGTCGACATCCTTCGCGCCCGCAACTTCAACTATCGGTTTGGGGAAAGCCTTCTGAAGAACAGTAGCAAATGCGTCGTCGACCTCGTCAACAAAGACGATGGAAGATTTGGTATTTGGGCCCAACTCCGCGTTGAAGAGTTTCGCGGGCCCGGGCCCGATCAGCAATAGGCTGCCGTCCGATTTCGCATAGGAAGCCAACTCGTCACGAAAATCCGGTTCAAGATATTCCCAGCCCGGCACCACGATGACGGGCCACCTGGACATGTTTCCTTTCAGGTGATGCTCGCTGAGGATTTGCACGCCGTATTGTTTCTGGAGTATCTCAGTCAGTGCCTTCCGCAGCACGCGGACTCCGTTGCTGCCGGCCCAGTGGAACAGTCTCGGCGATTCCCTATAATGGCCGGCCGTCGAGTAGAGCAGAGCAATCTGCGGTACGGCAACCGAGCGGTGGCAATAGGCCTGTCGCTTACGGCAGAACCGGGCAACCTCAGCCATTACATCCATCTCGGCCGGGTCGCGGATCGCTCCGTCTCGATCCTGCTTGAAGTAGGCCTGATATCCGCCGCCCAGGGCAAGAACCAGGGCTGCTTCCTGCATAAGCTGCACGGCCGGTTTCTGCTTCCGCGTTTTGCGACTGAAAGACCACGACATCAAGTCCCATGGCACACCCTGATCCTCCAGACACCGTCCGGCAAACCGAGCCGAGTTCACACTGTCATCCGGCGAGAAGTCGCCGGACAGGCCTGCAACCTCGGCCGACACGGGCTCTGGCATATGATCGCTAAACGCCCAATTGCTGATCACCTGGAAGTCCGGGTGGGAGGCTTTCAACTCATTGACGTAATGTCGAACGTAGTTTCGGAAACCCTCACGATTGAAGTCCATCCATTCATTCCAATGGGCCTCGCCCACCTTGCGCGGTGCGGCCTCGGCACCCGTTTGTTCACAGAATTTGCTGACAGCTACGGAGCCATAGTCGACCGTGGTGCCCCAACAATCGCCGTCGACCCAGACGCCGTCAACGCCATACTCGCCAGCCAACTCGCGGAGTTGGGGTATCATAAGCGTATCTACGTACGGCCCGAACACTGAGGTAGCCCTATCATTGGGCTTGCCGTTCGCATTGATAGCTGCCCAGTCCGGATGGTCGGCGACGGCCTTATAGTCCCAGACACCCGAATAGTGCATGAAAAGGGGAATTCCCCGCTTCCTTGTCACGTTCCGCCAAACTCGTAGCGGATCGCCGACGAATCCAGGTGCCGGGTTACCCACTTTTGTGGGATAACTCGAATAGCCGCGATGCCCTTTGCAGTCAATCTGAATGTAGTCGGGTTTGACCTTGTTGATTACCAATTCGACCATCTCAGGTGTGGTTCGTTCGCCAACGCGGTTGCAATCCTCGCCGGCATGGAAATCAAAATGGATGCCGAGGAATGCATCGGCACGTTTCATCCGTGGCGGATCGGCAGCGTCCACGCAGGCGGCGCCTACGAAACAGGTGGCGGCCAGGCCGGTTAAGAGCACCATAAGAGGCTGTGTCAATCGGCTAACAGATCGGTTGTGTGTGATTTTCATAAAGCACTCCCTTGGCTACCAATATCTTTCACAGCGATGACGCATGTTCGTAGCATTATAGCAGTGTCCGCTTCATATGTCAAAACCAGCCGGAAGTCTTAGCGCATCTACTGACCGCCGAACAGAAGATGAAGACGGAAGTGGCGGTGGTCAAGGTGGGGATATCACCCTATGGGAATCGGGTACTCGCTCCGGTGCTAATCCTTGAGAACAAAGTGCCGATTGAGTGGCGAGAGAAGCAGCATGATTCATTAAGATCAAGAAGCACATGGGCGATGGAAGTTACGTCTAAGCTCTATATCCATGGGCAAACAAAGAGGCTATACCCTGATCGAGCTTCTTGTTGTGATTGCCATCATAGCGATATTGATGGCTATTGTACCACACCGGCAGCTTGAGGCGTGTGTGCAATCACTTCCAGCAAACGAAACACCATCAGTTTCGTCTATCCACCCCCATTAAGCGTGCGCCGCATTGGCGATCGATGCAGCACTCGCTTGCGCGAGCTTGCGCTCCATGCGGTGCAACAAAACCATCTCATGGTGTTTTTCAGTCTTCGGGGATGTCTCCACTGTCACCAGAACCTGCGCCTAAGAGTTCCGTAGCCTATCCTCAGGCGGAGATTTGGTAGTCTTGTGGTGTGTCGGGCGTCATTCCGGCATCAGTCTCTTCTCGATTCCAGTTGTGCTGCCAGTGTGCGGCGGGTGTACGAGCAGCCCACTATTGACGCCAAAAAACACGTTTAAAGGAATAAGAGACAAGCACTTATACGCTGACAAGGGACTTCGTAAACCGAAGGTCGCAGGTTCGAGTCCTGCCGGGCGTATTGCTTCAGCGGAAATGCAATGATTCACGCCAATTAGAGTCGCCGGAAAATCAGAATATTTTTCTGTAAACGTGGCAATAAGGCGTCTTGCCGTTCTTCTGGTAATAATCCTGATGGTACAACTCGGCCGGCCAGAACTTTGTTCCCTCGGTAACCTCTGTCTTGACGTTGAACCCTTTTTCCTTGAGCGTCTTAATCAGACTCTGGGCTGCTTTTTTCTGCTCTTCATTCAGGTAGAAGATCGCAGAACGATACTGTTTGCCAATATCGGGACCCTGTCGGTTCAATTGCGTGAAGTCATGTGTCTCGAAAAACAGACGTGCCAGTTTTTCGTAAGAAGTTTTGGCCGGATCATAGGTCACATCAACCGCCTCGGCGTGGCCGGTTTTGTCCGTGCAGACCTGCTTGTATGTCGGATTCGGAACACTTCCCCCCGTGTAGCCGACCGTCGTTGATATCACTCCGGGGGCTCTCTTAAGGTGGTATTCGGTGCCCCAGAAACAGCCTGAGGCAAAAATCGCCCGCTCTGTCTTGATCTCTCCGGCGGGAACAAAATCTATTGAAATCGAGTTGACACAATGACGGATATTCTTGTCGGTCAGACGCTCGCCGGTAAAGACGTGTCCGAGATGCCCGCCGCAATTGGCGCAAATGATCTCCGTGCGTATCCCGTCTCTGTCGGGAAGTCTTTTGACCGCCCCGGGTATCTCATCGTCAAAGGCCGGCCAGCCGCAGCCGGAGTTAAACTTGGACGATGATTCATAGAGCTTGGCGCCGCACCGTTTGCAGGTGTATACACCCTTCTCGAAATGCTTGTCATACTTTCCCGTGAAAGGTTTTTCTGTTCCCTTGTTGATGATGATTCGTTCTTCTTCGGGAGTGAGCTTCTTATACATATCTTTGTCTCCATAGAAGGCGATTTCGTCGAGAAAGATATCGGCGTCGAGTTTTTTTCCCGAAGCGGCAATCGCAACGCCCCTTATCGACGTCGTATCAAGCGGTTTCCTCAGGGATGTCGACTTGAATTTCGCGAAAGGAATCATGATCTCCTGCCATTTGCCGCTTGTCGGAAAGACAGCCTTGTAGTGCTGCCACCGCAACCGTGCATCGTTAGTCTGTAAATTAACGGCATAGGACTCTCCGTTTCCTTTGACAAGTAGTTTTATGCCCTTGAACTTGCCGGCATCGAAAGTCTTGCGTTTCGAGAGCAGGCTGAGTCTGGCCTGGATAAATCCGCCTTTGTTCCTGGCGGATACCGATCCGGCCATGTGCAGACATTTCCTGCCGTCGTATTCGCCGAATTCTATCCGCCCTTTCGAGGCACCGCCCAATGCCCGGTCGTTGATGAGCTGCCATTTAGCGCGCTGCTTCTTCTCCGATCCGGCGTCGGCGTATGAAAAATCATCTATCAACGCCGTCTTGAGTGTTGTCTTGTCGGCTTCTGCTGTTCCTTTGGGTTCCTGCTTTGCGGCTCCGGTCAAAACGACCACTACAGCGAGCGAAAACAAAAGGGCTAACTTAGCTGTTCTACCTTTTATACGTTTCATTTCAGTATCCACCTATCTTGTTTACATTTTCCATTGTAGATACTACCGGCGGCAGACCCAATTTGTTTGCAGAAAAGCCCGACCATTTGCGTATATCCCTTTTCCCGGCGGTTATTGGAACACCGAGACGCAGAATAATATTTTATTTATTTTTTATTGAATTTTTGATGTCCCTGCCATTATATTATGGTGTTTATGGCGTATATTCTTTCGTCTCTCAAGATTATACACGCAATAAGTCAAGAAGTGAGAGACAATATTTTATGGCCTGAATACGGGCCGGGAGAAGTTTAAGTGGGTACAGGTACAGTAAAGTGGTTTAATTCAAGTAAGGGATTTGGATTCATAGTCCCGGATGACGGCGGCGAAGATTTATTTGTCCACCATTCCGAAATCAAGACGACCGGCTACGCTACGCTCGACGAAGGGCAGAAGGTTGAGTACGAGGTCGGACAAGGCAAAAAGGGCCCCTGCGCGACCAACGTAATTCCGGGCTAACCTCAAAGCAAGACTCCAGAAGTTTCGAATTGCCTTTATCAGCATCGGACCTTCACGTGTGAGATTGTTGTCTCCTGTCGGTTAGTTAGATTTTTCGCAGTCCTACTTAGCACGTCTCTCTACAACTCTTGCTTGCGGACGTGATGTCGGCGGAAAGTAGTAACGGGCTGGCTCAGTCTTCATCACTACCTGGCGACGGCGAGGGCAGAGTACTCAACCGAGAACGGGCGGAGTCGATTCCCGACAAGGCGGATCGCTTGTGCAACGAGGATCAGGTGTTATCCATTCCCTTGCCAGGCTTCTTATGGGCAGTTAAAGCCGCAGTCAGAACTACACGGCTGCCCTTTCCCGGAGTTGATTCGGTTTGAAGCGAGCCGCTGAAATACTCCATGCGTTCTCGAACGGTGAACAGACCCAGTCCGCTCGACGATTCCTCGCCGGCCTCGGCTCTGGCCCGATCGAAACCTATGCCGTCATCATGGATCTCAACCATAACGGTATTGTCTATATTTGCAAGTGTAACATTTACGTTCTGAGCTCGGGCGTGCTTGATAACGTTCATAAGCACCTCGCGGATTGCCCGGTACAGGGCGACTCTCAAATCTTCGTTCAGATGCAGAGGCTGCCCTCTTGTTTCAAGATTCACATTGATTTTGTGCTTTTCGGCCATTTCCTTTTGTAGCCAGTCCCGCACGGCCGCTTCCAATCCGATATCGTATAGAATCGGCGGGCACAAGTCGAGCGTCAGAGACCGCATATCATTGAACATCTCGCTGACGTAGTCGTGAATATTGTCCAGAGCCTCGACTTGCTTATTTGAAGTCAATGATTCGCGCAACATACTGAGCTTCATTTTGGACAGGGCGAGCTTTTGAAGTACATCGTCGTGCAGGAGGGATGCAATATTTTTCCTTTCACGATCCTCGGCAATCGTCAACTCAGAGACAAGAGAGCGGAGTTGATTTCTGTACACAGCCAACTCTTTCTCCTTTTTCTTCTGCTCTGTGATGTCCTCGCCTGAGCTGAGTGTGTAGACAATACGACCCTCGTCGTTTCTCAACACAGTGTTGTGCCAGGACATGAGTTTTTCCTCACCATCCCTGGTAAGAACGGGATTCTCGTAGTACTCAGTAGGCTCTATTTCACCGGTTATCAGCTTATCGTAAACAACCTTTACCTGCTCTCTCAGTCTTTCCGGCAGGAAATTGTCAAACCATTTCTTGCCGAGTATCTCGTCTTCATCGTACCCGAGAACCTCACAGCCCTTTTTGTTTACCAGGTCGACGCGCTGTTCACTGTCAATGACCACCAGTATGACTCCCGCCACGTCGAGATATCTCTGGATTCTCTCTTTCTCCCGGCGAAGCTCCTTCTCACTGGCAGTTAGTTGCTGATTGGTAGCTCTCAATTGTTGCTCGCTCGCCATTAATTGCTGATTGGCGGCCTGAAGCGCTGGTCCGCTCCTGGTACATCCGACAACAAAGCGGCCAAAGACGATGCTTACTATGACCGTTACAATCAGACAAACGGCAATCAAGACTGCCTGGACCGTTCGAAACGTCGCCAGGTCCTTGCTGATAAGGTTCTGTAGCTCAGTCTCCACCCGGTCCGCCTGGACGCCGAAATCTCTGAACGCAGCACGATACTGTTTCTCAATTTGATTATCTGAATCCGCGTCATTATTCGACTGCCACCGCAAATCGGTGATTTGCCTGAACTCACTGAGTTTCTTTCGTACCTCTTTGATTTCCTCCCGTAATTGCGAATCCTTCAACGGCACAATCTTGCCCTCGGTTCTCCCGGCTCCGTCAAGCATGGCTTTCGCGTACCAGTCCGCCTGATCGATGTGCTTAAAGACATTCTCAATGCCACCTTGTCGGCCGCCGCTTATTAGCTCCTCCAACAATAGACGCCCCATGGTTACTTCGATCTTAATCTTCATAGCGGCATTAATCCCGGGCGTGTGGCCGGCTGTCATTTGATTCCCTACATAAGAGACGTAGCCCATCGAGCCGACTACAATCGCCGCGACTAAGCCGATAAGCAGATAAACCTTCAGTATAGATTTCCTTCCGCTTTCAAAGGGAGCTGGCGTTTGATCTTTCATTTATCTTGTCTTCCTGAAGATGTTATCACTGCGTCATCGATTTCTGGTTTCCACAAGAGTTCTTTTTGTCCGTTCCCTTTGCCATAGGTAATCCTGCCGGTCTCGATATCAAGAAAAATGCTCTTTCTCTCCGTGCCGCCAAGCGCCGTCGCTCTTATCGGGATGCCTCTCTCTTCCAAAACCCGCACGGTCGATCCCATGTTGTCCACGCAGATAGTGTCGTTGTCCTTTTTCAGCACGTTGCCGGCGCCCACCAGACATACCTCGATATTGCCCTTTTGTGAGCCGCCGCGTACCATCAAGCCGACCATTTCCTCTATGGCATTCTCTGCGTATCGTGTCTTCTCGGCTGACTCTTCCGGGGCGCTGCCGGGCAACATGATATGAGCTATAGCACCGATTCCCGCCCGGCAATCGTAGGCCGCCGCGGTAATGCAGGAGCCTATGGCGAGCGAACGCAGAATTACGTCGCCCTTGCCAAGTCTTACCTGCCCGGTGTTGACATCTATGATGTCTTTCATATTCAAGCCACAAGCGTTACGAACGAAAGACTTTAGTTGGTTCGTAGATGCCGATTCTAACGGTTATGCCGCGGCAGGACTACTAAATTTCGCCAAATCCCGGATCGCAAACGTAATGCCGTGCCGGAAATATCGCCCGGCAAAGACTATTCATCATAATCCTCAAACGTTCTTCGTTGTGTGTCGTGAAAGTTAATCCTGCGGTCTCTACCAATGCTCCATACCGCAAAATCAGGCAATATTTTGCTTGAATAGGGGAGTCTTTTATGCTAAAATAACATTTTGAGAATTGAGGGCAGGCACAACTGGATAATCATTGAGAATTGTCCCGACAAATACACCGCAGGAACTAAAGATGCGGGGGAGATGAAATGAAAAGCTCTGGCGTGGTAAAATCCGGCAGGCTCTCGCGGCTTATACCGCCGACGATGCTTATGCTTGCAGCCGCTGTGATTTCGGGCTGCGCAAGGGCTCATATCGACCACCCAAAAGCGCCATCGCCACCGAAAAGAACGCCCTTTAAACTTGAGCACATGCCGTCAGAGAGTGTTTTGGTCAGCGAAGTGCACGCCGTCAGGGACGGGGACGGGATGTTGGTCTACGGCAAAGTGAAGCGCGCCGCCGATAATTGCTGCGACGCCGCCAGAGGACACGTGAACATAACGGTCGTCGGACCTGATGGAGATATATTAGACGTTGTCAGCGTTCGCTACAGCCCGCGCAACATTCCCAAAACCCGAAGCCGATCATCTCGCTTTAGCACCAGGCTCCCTTATGTGGTTCCCAGCGACTTTCCTTTGAGAATATCGTACCATAGCGATGACGAGGACGCCTTTTACGGCACAGATCCAACCGACAATCTGGCATGGAAAAAAGCCCAGGCAAAATCCGACAGCAAAAGCTAAAGTCGGCAACATCGTCATAAAGTCCTGCGACAGGCTCCTCCAAAAGTGTAAAACACCGTAATTATCATCAAGAGTTTTGCAAAAGTCCGGCTATTATCTTAGAATTGCGGCTGCAGACTTTTGCTTTACACAGAGTTGATGTTTCACTTGACAACCAAAGCAACATGAAGATAGCCAGTTTCAATGTGAACTCGTTGCGTGTTCGCCTGCCGATAGTGACTAAGTGGCTTGCCGATCATCAGGTAGATGTCCTTTGCGTGCAGGAGACGAAAGTCCAGGATCCGGACTTCCCGGCCGAGCCGTTCGACGAGATAGGATACAACTACGCTTTCAAGGGGCAGAAGACTTACAACGGCGTAGCAATATTGAGCAAACATCCGATCGAAAACGTAATATGCGGCTTCGCTGAAGAGCCGACAGATGAAGCGCGCCTGATCAGAGCACAGATCGACGGCGTCATTATTGTCAACTCCTATGTCCCACAGGGGTACTCTGCGGATTCCGAGAAATTCCAGTATAAGCTCAACTGGTTCGAGCGCCTTCTGGACTACTTCCGGCAGAACTTCAGCCCCGAGGATGCGGTGCTCTGGCTGGGCGATTTGAACATCGCGCCGGAACCTATGGACGTTCACGATCCCGAGGCAATGGCCGGACACGTCTGCTTCCACCCGGAAGTCCGTGCCGCTCTCAAAAAAGTCATGGGCTGGGGATTCGTCGATTTATTCAGAAAACACTGTAGCGAGGCCGGTCAATACACGTTCTGGGATTATAGAATGAGAAATCCGTTAGTGCGCAACCAGGGCTGGAGAATAGACCACCTGATGGCAACCGCTCCGCTGGCGCAGAAATGTACCGCCTGCTATATCGATACCGAACCTCGCACCGCCACGCGCCCCAGCGACCACACGCCCATCGTCGCTGAATTCGATCTGAGTTAGACCCAGACAGATCAATCAGTTTGTTCGCTTCGGCTCCCTTTTAGAGATAATATTTCATGTCCGCGTTTTCTTTGGCGTTTCTACTTCTTCGATTTTTGCTATAATATCAGAATGTCGTGTGAGCTGTACAAGCTGATGTTTCACCAAAGGAAATCCCAATGACAAAAGAAAATCAATCGGTCAATCGTAGAGAGTTTCTCAAAACACTAAGTCTTGCCGCGGCAGGATTGCCATTCACTGTTAATTGTGCTTCAGGCCGCCGTTTAACCCGTTCGAAACGAAAGCCCAGGAATGTCGTATTTATCCTAAGCGACGACCACCGCTACGATTTCATGAGCTTTCTCAATAAGCCGAAGTTCCTCGAAACTCCCAACATGGATCGCATGGCCGGCGAAGGAGCTTATGTCAAGAACGCAACGGTTTCAACCGCTCTGTGCTCGCCCAGCCGGGCCAGTATTCTCACGGGCCAATACGCCCACAAACACGGCGTCGTTGACAATAACACCCTCGTGCCTGAAGGCACGCGGTTCTTCCCGCAGGATTTGCAGGAAGCCGGATGGCAGACCGCGTTCATGGGCAAATGGCACATGGGCGGCTCCACCGATGCGCCCCGGCCGGGCTTTCATAAATGGATCAGTTTCAGAGGCCAGGGTGTGTATTTCAATCCGACGTTCAATATCGACGGCAAGCGCGTCAAGCGCGAGGGTCACGTCTCCGACCTGCTCACCGACTACGCCCTCGACTGGCTCAAGAACGACCGCGACCAGGATAAGCCCTTCTTCCTCTATCTTTCGCACAAGGCGGTCCATGCGATGTTCGAGCCGGCCAAACGTCACCTCGGCAAATACGAGAACGTCAAGCTCGAGTATCCAAAAAGCATGGCCTACAGCGAGGAAAACTACAAGGGCAAGCCCGACTGGGTCAAAGAGCAGCGAAATAGCTGGCACGGCGTCGATCACATGTATCACGGCCAGATGGATTTCGACACGTTTTATCGCCGATACTGCGAGACCCTGCTCAGCGTCGATGAGAGCATCGGAAGAGTTCTGAAGTACCTCGAAGACAATAAGCTGGCCGAGGACACGCTCGTCATCTATATGGGCGACAACGGATTCGTCTTCGGCGAACACGGGCTGATCGACAAACGTCACATGTACGAAGAGTCGATGCGCGTGCCGTTCCTGGCCTGGTGCCCGGGCATGATCAAAGCCGGCTCGGTTGTCGAGGAACTCATTCAGAACATCGACATCGGCCCGACTGTCATGGATATAGCGGGTCTCAAGACTCCCGAGCGAATGGACGGGCAATCCTTCCTACCGATCCTGCAGGGCAGGAAGGTTGGCTGGCGCGATTCGGCCTTCTACGAATACTATTGGGAGCGGAACTTCCCGCACACTCCCACCACTCACGGCGTCCGCACCAACCGGTACAAGTACATCCACTATCACGGGATCTGGGATATCGACGAGTTGTACGACCTGAAAGAAGACCCGGAGGAAATGAACAACCTCATCGACAGCCCCGAACATCAGAAGCTGGTCACCCAACTCAACAAACGGATGTTCGATTGGCTTGAGGAAACCGACGGAATGCTGATTCCACTTCGCCGTGACACAAAATTCCGCGCGATCGAGCGCAACCCGGACAAGATCAGAAAGTAACGGGCCAATTAACAGCATGGGCAACAAGTTGCCCATCCTACTTTGCTGTAATTGGGTGGCAGCCTCAAACGAAGTTTGGGGATGGCTCGGGTCATACTCACCATCCCCAAAGCCTTTGGCTTTGAGGCTGCCACCCTAACGAAATGTCAAATCTGGTTCGATCGACTACTACTTGCCTTTCACAAGCGGCGCGGCATTCTCATCGGTCGTGACACCCGGGGGCAGCTCCATGATCTTGATGTTGCGGAAATGGATCTCGGCGCCTTCGGATTCCAGGCAGACGTAGCCTTTCTTGACCGATGCCTTGCTGACGCCGTTAACGAACTTGCCGTTGATCGCCAGCTTGATCGTGCCATCCACCGCGACGATATCGTAGGTGTTCCACTCGCCCTTGCCTTTGCAGCGCAGCTCAATCGACTTGCTCCGCTCGCCGCGGGGGTTGTCGGGAGTGGTCCTGAGCCCCCCCACACCCCAGACTTCGCCGCTCACGTAGGCGATGTCGCGCGGCTTGCCGTTCCTGTCCTTATGCAAATTCGGCCATTCGAGTTCAAGCATCTGGACCTCGACGCCACGCGGGAGGCGCTTGCCCTTGGGCACGGTGCCATCGGCCCATAGGAACGTGCCGGAATTGCCCCCGGCCTCCATGTGCCGCCATTCGATATGCATAATGAAGTTCTCGTACTGCTTCTCCGTGCGCATCACGCCTATGGGGTGTCCGGTGCATACTAACAGGCCATCCCGCACGGACCATGTATCCTTGGCCGTATTGACATTGACCCAGCCGGTAAGGTCCTTGCCGTTAAAGATATCGCGGAATTGCATCGGCTCAGCGGCAGCTACCCAACAATTCGCACACATCAAAACAACTACAACACAGGTCACTGTATTTCTCATATTCTTCATGGTTTACTCCTTTTTCCCAGGGTGGGGCTTGCCCCACCATTCATGCGGTGTGCGGTGCACACCCTACAGCTTATATGTCTCGATCACGTTGACCTATAGCTACAACCTGGCCGTCAACCAAGCTTAAAATAACTCGTCCCGTGCGATCCACAGCCATCCCCCACGGCACTGGAGCGGCAGGCAGCGTTTGACTCCAGAGCCGTTGGCCTGTTCGGAGATCAACGGCGACTACTTGCTTGGAGTCGGCGATCACAACGGCGTTCTTCGCAACCGCAAGAGCGAGACTGCCCTCGCAGCTATGTTGCCAAAGCGGTTTCTCCGAGACCTTAAATTCTCCCCAGGCCTGCGTGACATGCTTCGGGATTTTCTGGTCCGTCACGCATCTGCTCAGAACGGCTTTATCGAGCGGCTCGTAGCAGGCCAGCCTGTTGTTATCTCTCCAGACGATGTCCCGCTGCCCGTTAGATGCGTGCAGCAGCTTCTTTGTCACCGTATGGTCGTATACCGGAATATCCGGGTGCGTGTACAGCGGCTTGCCGCATGCGATCACACGATTACCCACCAGAAACAGCTCCCAGCCCCGCGGGCTGGTCGATTCGCATTTCGCCAGAGGCGCCGGATCATTAAGGCATCGCCCGTTGCGAATATCGTACACACCCGGCGATACGGCATTGCCCCCGGCAAGGTAGAGCTTGTTATCGTTAAGCAAGAGGTGCCCCTG
>Ga0180431_10004221_pt1 | contig 18060 bp, 18 predicted proteins | sample SS_ome_11_FD_132459 | JGI IMG/M metagenome (GOLD analysis project Ga0180431, IMG submission 132459) | Hypersaline lake sediment archaeal communities from the Salton Sea, California, USA - SS_1_MS_1 metaG | ecosystem: Environmental > Aquatic > Non-marine Saline and Alkaline > Hypersaline >... | reverse complement strand
GTCAAATTTAGTCAATGAACTACGAACAACGAACAATGAACTATGAACTACGAACAACGAACAATGAACTATGAACTACGCCTGTCCGCCGTAGCCCTGGCAAAGGCGGAAACTACGAACTATGAACAACGAACTACGAACTATTTTATCCAAAACAAACCCAATTTCCCGAATGCCCAAATGAACATAACTTCTGTTATATCAATGAACTATGAACAACGAACTACGAACTATTTTCTGCAAAACAAACCCAATCAAACCCAATTTCAACCGGCCAATCTGCCCATCGAAAGTATGGAGACAAAATTATTGAATTTTCACAATAAAAAAAAATAGTTTGACAGGCCTGCGTAATTCGCTAAAATGCCTGTTTTTCGTTGGCTTAGGGATTTTGTATGAAGAGTTTTATGGCAAAAAAACAGCAGTTGGAAGAACCTAAATGGCTGATTGTAGATGCCGATGGTGCCGTTCTGGGCCGGATGGCTTCGAGAATAGCCCCTATTCTGATGGGCAAGAATAAGCCCACATATACCCCTCACGTCGATACGGGTGATTATGTGGTTGTGATAAATGCCGATAAAATCAAGGTTACCGGCCAAAAGGCCCGCGACAAGGAGTATGATTATTACACGCATTATCCCGGCGGCCATAAATTCGTAAGCTTTGCAGATATGATGGCGAAAGAGCCGGAAAAAGTGGTTGAATTGGCGGTAAAAAGAATGCTTCCCAAGAACAAGCTCGGCAGAAAGATGCTGCGGAAGCTCAAGGTTTACCGCGGCCCCGAGCACGAGCATCAGGCCCAGAGACCTCAAAAGATAGAACTGTTTTAATGCTGCACCTGTTTTTTAAGGGCGTCATAATAGAGAGCGCAAATTATGGCAAAAACCAAAGCTGTTAATCCTGCTGCTAAGGCGACCGTTGGCAAGGTGGCGAAAGCGCCAAAGTCTCAAAAGCCTTCGAAAAAAGGGCCCGACAAGGGAGGTTACTACTGGGGCACCGGCAGGCGGAAAAGTTCTGTTGCCAGGGTACGAATCAAGCCGGGAAGCGGCAAACTGCTGGTTAATAAGAAAAAGCTTGGAGATTACTTTGCTCGTGAGCAGGACAGAAAAGCGGTTTTGGCCCCTTTGAAGACGGTTGATGTGGAAAAGTCTTTTGATGTTTTTGTCAATGTCAAAGGCGGCGGCACTACCGGACAAGCCGGCGCGACGCTGCTTGGAATTGCCAGAGCATTGAAAAATTACGATGAGAACTATATTCAGCCACTTCGTGACGGCGGACATCTTACTCGTGACAGCAGAATGGTCGAGAGGAAGAAACCGGGTCAAAGAGGCGCAAGAAAAAGGTTCCAGTTTTCGAAACGTTAGTTTGCGGTTTTTTTTATCGAATATCGCAGGCTGAATTTTTGCTTTTTCTTTTTTTAACCTTCCTTTGTTTAGGTGTAACCAATGATACGAGTTGCCATTATTGGCGCAAGCGGATATACCGGCGCCGAGTCAATAAATATAATTTTGCGGCACAGCGAGGCCGAACTGACTTATCTCAGCGCTTTGCCGGAGGAATGCGGTGCGGTTGCAGAGGTCTTTGGGCAGTTCAGGGGCCGGTGCGAGCTGCAGATAGAGCCGTTGGATTTTGATAAGCTCACCGGCCTGGCTGACGTCGCCCTTTGCTGTCTGCCTCATAAGGTCTCTATGGGCTTTGTGCCGAAACTGCTGGATGCAGGACTGAAAGTTATTGATTTCAGTGCGGACTATCGGATTAAAAACATTAAAATTTATGAAAAGTTCTACGACGTAGAGCATACCGATACTGCTAATCTTGAGCGGGCGGTTTACGGTCTGCCGGAGTGCTTTCGCAAACAGATAAAAGATGCTGATTTGATTGCCAATCCCGGCTGTTACCCTACGGGGGCGTTGCTGGCCATTGCACCACTGCTGAAAGAAGCCCTTATTGAGACGGGCTCGATTATTGTCAATGCGGTAACCGGTTCATCCGGAGCGGGCAAGAATCCTTCGAGTATATTTCATTTTCCCAATATGAACGAAAATGTCTTTGCTTACGGCGTCGGCGCTCATCGTCATATGCCGGAGATGGAGCAGGTGGCCGGCCAAATTGCCGGAACGGATGTCAATATCCTGTTTCAGCCGCACGTCGGATGCTTTGACAGGGGAATCCTCTCGACGGTTTATTGTCAGCCGAAAGGCAAAGTTAGCGCAGAACAACTGTCAAAGCTTTATTACGATTTCTACCAGGCGGAACCTTTCGTGCAAATCTGCGGTGCCGCCCCTGCCGTTAAGAACGTCGCCGGTACAAACTACTGCCATATCTTTGTTACCTCTGTTAAAGGCAGAATTTTGGTTTTTTCGGCAATTGACAATCTGGTAAAGGGCGCTTCCGGCCAGGCAATTCAGAATATGAACATCATTTTCGGCTTGGAAGAAACTTTGGGGCTATTGTAGGAGCAAAGATGTCTTCCGGCAGATTGAAAGTCGCGACGTGTCAGTTCGCTGTGAGCAGTTCTATAAAACGAAACGCCCGGCAAATACAGAAGTATATGATGCGGGCTAAACAGGCCAAAGCCGATATCGTCCATTTTCCCGAATGTGCTCTTAGCGGTTATGCGGGCATCGACTTTAGCTCGTTTGATGGTTTCGATTGGCAACTGCTGCGGGAAGAAACGGAGAAGATTATGTCGCTTGCGGCCAAACTCGGCCTTTGGGTCGTGCTCGGCAGTACCCACAGATTAGCCAAAGCCAATAAGCCGCACAATAGTCTATATTTGGTAAATCCAAAAGGTAAAATTGCTGGCCGGTATGACAAGAGATTTTGCATATCGCGCGAGCTGGGCCATTATACGCCGGGCAACAGGTTTGTAAATTTTACCATTAATGGTGTAAGATGCTCGCTGTTGATATGTTTTGACGTGCGGTTTCCGGAGCTTTATCGCCGGTTGTATAAGCAGGGCGTCGATTGTATTTTCCAGTCGTTTTACAACGCCCGGCAGAAAGGCCCGAGTGTGCACACCTATATTATGCGTCAGTCGATGCAGTGCCGGGCGGCGACGAACTATTTCTGGGTGAGTATGGCAAATTCGAGCGGCTGCTATTCGCCGTATCCATCGTGTTTCATTCAGCCGGATGGGAAAATCGTCCGACAGTTAAGGCAAAACCACCCCGGCTTGATGGTCAATAAAGTGGATTTGAAAAAGAAATTCTATGACCCGATGGCCGAGTTCAGGGATTTGGCCATCGCCGGAAAGCTCAACAACGCACCGAAGGCCATTAAAGACCCTCGGTCAAAAAATAGGACTATTCTTTAGATTGCCCATTGTAAAAAATGCTTGGTTGGGAAGGCTGCTTGGGGTTATAATGCTTTATGTGAGAGAATTTATCCGGTTTGTTTGAGGATTTAATAATGCCTGAGAGATGGAAGGATTGGTTGGCCCAGGCCAAACGGGATTTAAATCATGCGGTAAACGCCAGCAGAGACGGAGACTTTGAATGGTCGTGTTTCAGCGCTCAGCAGTCGGCGGAAAAGGCGGTCAAGGCCGTTTTTCTTTTTCTTCACGGCGAAGGCTGGGGGCACTCGGTTTATGGTTTGCTCGGAGCCCTGAGAGATAAAGTAAAGGTGCCGGCAAAGCTGTTAGAGACAGCAAAGATTTTGGATAAGCACTATATTCCCACACGTTATCCTAACGCCTTTGATAGTGGTATTCCTGCCGATTACTATACGAAAAAAGAAGCACGAGAGGCAATAAGAAATGCTCGAGAAATCATCAAATTCTGTCAAGGTTGTTTTCGCCGATAAAAAGAAGGTTCTGCGTCAGTTGAAAGATTATGCGAAAAGCGTTAAACGGACTCACCCAGAAGTGGAACGGGTGGGTTATTTTGGCTCTTATGCTACCGATACTTTCGGCCCGGCCAGCGATGTGGATTTGCTGATAATTCTGCGAAAAAGCGACAAGCGTTTTTTGGATAGAATCCCGGAATTTATTCCTGACAATCTTTCAATCTGCTGTGATGTTTTCCCTTATACCAACGACGAAATTAAAAAGATGAAACGGGAAGGCAACCGATGGATTAGCCATATTCTTAAAGAAGTAGTCTGGCTTTGAACATGCGATTCAGCCTGTGAAAATGTTGTGAATGGAACAACCTACGTGGTTTGAAAAAACTAACCAAGGAAAATTTGAGGGTGGGATATGGAAGAATTAGAGTTTCTTCAACGTATTGTAAGTGAAACTGCGAGGATGTCGTACCCTGGAAGATTCGGTGGGAAGCTTAGAGGGGGTGCTAAAAAAGCTATTGAAGCATATTTTGAAAGAGAATATCCGGCCAAACTTCAGGGGCAGATAGTGGACTACGATGTTTGGCACAGAAAACGGGTTGAACAACTCAGTCATTTCATCGAAGATGAAAATTACAGGCAGGACAACAACGATACATCTTTTGCGCTTTCGGCAAAATTGGTCAATACCTTTATGCATCAGCTTATAAAGTATGGTAGATTTCGGTATCTCTACGAGAGTTTGCATCTGCCGTTAGACAGAACTGTGTTTCAACGTTTTTTAAGGAGAGAATATAGCCATAACGAACTGCGAAATCTTGTAAGGGCGTTCGCGAATCGTCCTTACCAGTTCGAGCCGGAGACATACGTGCAAATTCAAGAAAAACTGATGGAAGTGGTGGGCTATTTCAATGCTAACGTTCTTCCAGAAAATTGTCAGATATGTTCGAGAATCGACCTAAATTGCCTACTTTGGTGATGACAGGATGATTAGAGAAAAAACTATGGCTAATAATACTATTACTGCACCTCAAGGATTTTTGGCGGCGGGGGTGCGCTGCGGGATTAAAAAATCCGGCAAGCCCGATTTGGCACTGCTGGTCTGTCCGGCAGGTGCAAGGGCGGCAGCAGTATTTACAACCAATAAAATCGTATCGGCAGCGGTACAGGTAAGCAAAAGGCATATAAAAAGCCAGACTATCTCAGCGGTGGTTGTCAATTCCGGCAATGCTAATGCCTGCACCGGCCAATCAGGTATTAAAAATGCAATCAAGATGTGCAGCGAAACGGCGTATCTCGTATCTCGTATCTCGTATCTCGTGCCTCGTAAAAATATCGACCCACATCAGGTGCTTGTTGCTTCGACCGGCATTATTGGTGAGCAGCTGCCGATGGATAAAATTGCAAGAGGTATTTCAAAGGCGGCAGCTAAACTTTCAACGTCGTCGTTGGCAGGATTGGATTTTGCAAAAGCGATAATGACAACCGATACCAGGCCAAAGCAGGCCATCAGGCGAATCAGGATATCAGGCAACCAGGCTACGATAGCGGGCGCAGTCAAAGGAGCCGGTATGATTGGGCCGAATATGGCTACAACTCTTTGCTTTATTACTACTGATGCAGCTATAAGCAAGCCTTTATTAGCGAGGGCGTTAAAGGCCGCTATCGGCAGCTCGCTGAATAAACTGACCGTTGACGGTCATCAAAGCACCAACGATACGGCGATAATCCTTGCCTCGGGGGCAGCGGGCAATCGGCCGATAGTTAGTCAATGCCCGCGATATAAGAAATTTGCCAGAACACTGGCGGACTTATGCGATGATTTGGCCAAACAGATGGCTTTGGGCGCCGAGGGCGCTACGCGGATGTTTAAGGTGGTAGTCAAAGGGGCGGCCACCAGGGCCGATGCGGCAAAGGCGGCAAGGGCGATAGCCAATTATCCGCTGGTTAAATGCGCTGTCCACGGAGCCGACCCAAACTGGGGCAGAATTATCTGCGCGGTCGGCTCGGTGGGAGTGAGATTAAAAGAAAATAAACTCTCCTGTAAAATCGGTGATATCAGTGTCTTCAGGGCAGGAGCGCCTGTCAAGTATGATGCGAAAAAGGCACGTAAAATAATTTCGCACTCCGAGCATACGATAACAGTGGATTTGGGTGCGGGACGGGTGAGCGATTTTTGCTATGGCTGCGACCTAAGTGAAGACTACGTAAGAATTAACGCCCATTACCACACATAACCGATACTTCAATTATGCAGAAGCCTGCTTGTTTTGATTTTCTCTAACAAGACACTTGAAAAGCAGATTCTTTTGATTAAACTGTGTCTTTTCGTATCTGTTTTGCATGCAAGAGAACCGAAGTTAAATTATTAAGGAGCGAAGAAAGTGAAAGTTTTTAAGGGTCTTGTTGGATTTTTGGTGCTGGTAATGGTGTTTGTCGGCAGGGCGATGGGGACGGAAAGTTCTGAATCGGCTGCGGTGGTCGGCACGCCGGCAAGCTGGGCCATTGCACCGATAGCTGCTCTGCTGGCTTTAGGTTTTGCCTTCTACTTTTACAAAAAGGTGATGGCTGCGCCGGAAGGCAATGAAAAGATGATAGAGATTGCCGGCCATGTCCGCGAAGGCGCTTATGCCTATCTGTTCAGTCAGTACAGGGTTGTGGCTTTGGTCTTTTTACTGTTGTTCATTATCTTTTCGGTTCTGGCTTATCTCGGTGTCCAAAATCCGATTATGCCGGTGGCCTTTTTAAGTGCCGGTTTTTTCAGCGCCCTATGTGGTTTTTTAGGTATGAAGACGGCGACGAACGCTTCGGCCCGGACAGCTCACGGTGCAGGCAGCAGTTTGAATAGTGCTCTGCAGGTTGCTTTTCGCAGCGGTGCAGTGATGGGGCTTATTGTAGTGGGATTCGGGCTTTTCAATATCACGATATGGTACCTGATTTTAGACAAACTCGTTTATACGGCTGAGCATATGAAGAACGGCCTTGTATGGCTGGGATTAACGTGGGTACCTGCGGGAATGTCCCCAGGCTATAAACTCGGCGAAATTACTGCCACAATGGTTACTTTTGGAATGGGCGCCTCGACCCAGGCCCTCTTTGCCCGTGTTGGCGGTGGTATTTATACCAAGGCCGCGGATGTCGGTGCCGATTTGGTCGGTAAAATAGAAGCGGGTATTCCGGAAGATGACCCCCGAAACCCCGCAACAATCGCTGATAATGTCGGTGATAACGTCGGCGATGTGGCCGGTATGGGTGCCGATTTATTTGAAAGCTACTGCGGTTCAATCCTGGCAACGGCAGCACTTGGTGCGGCCTTGTCGGTTAACATATTAGGGGACAAGATGGACCCGTTGAAAGCTGTTTTGGCCCCGACGCTCGTTGCCGGTATAGGAATCCTGCTTTCTATCATCGGTATCTTTCTGGTTCGCTGCAAAGAGGACGCCAGTCAAAAGAATCTCCTTCGTGCTCTGCTTTTCGGCACATTAGGAAGTTCTGTTCTGATTGTTCTTGCTGTGGGGGGGCTGGCAGCATTCGGCTGGATTAGCTGGGGTATCTTCGGTTCGGTCGTTTCGGGTCTGCTGGCGGGGGTGCTAATCGGCCAGTTTACAGAATACTATACTTCTTCTGAGTACTCTCCGACGCGCGGTATTGCCGAGCAGGCCCAGATGGGACCGGCGACGACAATTATAAATGGTTTCGCAACGGGTATGTATTCGGCTGGTTTGCCGGTTGTTACGATTGTGGTCTGTATTGTTTGTGCCTTTGGTTTTGCCGGCGGCTTTAGTCATGCGGCTTTAGGGCTTTACGGTATTGGTTTTGCTGCTGTCGGTATGTTAGCGACGCTCGGTATCACACTTGCGACCGATGCTTACGGCCCGATTGCCGACAACGCCGGCGGAAATGCGGAAATGGCAGGTCTGGGCGAAGAAGTGCGGGAGAGGGTCGATGCACTGGATTCTTTGGGTAATACCACCGCTGCGACAGGTAAGGGCTTTGCTATCGGCTCGGCTGCTTTGACGGCTATGGCGCTTTTGGCTGCGTTAATTGAGGGCATTCGTATCTGGATAGGCCGGCTTGCGGTGGAAAGCGCCGATGGATTGTACACTGTTGGGAAGGTCGCATTTTTCAAAGGTGAGGCCGGAGAACAGATTCAAGAGGCGGTCAACGTAACGACCGCTACCATTGCAGATTTCGTGGCCGCATATGATTTAAGTATCATGAACCCGCGGATGCTCTGCGGATTGTTCCTTGGGGGGATGATGGCATTTATCTTCTGCGCTATGACGATGAAAGCAGTTGGCAAAACCGCTGGCGATATGGTAAATGAAGTCCGCCGGCAGTTCAGGGAAATACAGGGCATTATGGATGGCTCCGGCAAACCAGACTATGCTCGTTGTGTTGCAATATCAACCAAAGGGGCTCAGCGGGAAATGATTTTGCCTTCACTGCTGGCCATAACCGTCCCTATCATAGCTGGTTTGGTACTCGGCGTGCCGGGGGTTATGGGGCTGCTGGCAGGGGGGATGAGCTGTGGGTTTGTTCTTGCAGTAACCCTTAATAATGCCGGCGGGGCCTGGGATAACGCCAAAAAATACATCGAAAAAGGTGCTCACGGCGGCAAAGGCTCCGATGCCCACAAAGCCGCAGTGGTTTGCGACACTGTCGGAGACCCGTTCAAGGACACTTCCGGTCCGAGCCTGAATATTCTGATAAAACTGATGAGTATGGTCAGTGTAGTCTTTGCCGGGGTGATTGTAAAGTTTTCTCCCATGGTAGGCGACTGGCTTGAGCGGCTGCTGAGTATCGGCATCTGATAGGGTTTGCAGCAAGCTGCACAGTTGACTTGGGTATCGATCAGGTGTAATCTATCGGGGTGGTCGAGTCGGCCACCCCGTTTTTATTACTGCTGCGCGGTAGTTTTTGATGCGGCAGAGGATACAATTTGGCGAAGAAGCGAAATACAAATGCAAGAGACTTTGCCTTGGCTGCTGCCAGGATAGCGGCCTCTCGGCATTGCAGTGATATCGTGGTTTTGGATTTGAAGGGCAAATCGCCCGCTACGGATTATTTTGTAATCGCCACCGGCACAAGCGACAGACAAATGCGCACCGTGGCTGATGAAATCAGCGATGAGGCAAGAAAGCAGGGCATGCAGCGGTTTGGCAGGGCCGGCTATGAACAGGCACGATGGATATTACTGGATTTCATTGATGTCGTAATCCATATTTTTGACCCTGAATACCGTGACTATTACGATTTGGAATTGCTCTGGGGAGATGCCCGCCGACTGAAATGGGAGAAGAGCGCTTAAGTTATGAAGCCGGTTATTGACATACTCGATGACAGGATAAGCGGCGCTATGGCCGCTGCTGTTAATCAGAAGCACTGTTTGGCGATGGTTTGTCCCTCCACTGACCCGCAGTTCGGGGATTATCAGGCCAACGGGGTGATGGCGCTGGGCAAGCGGTTCAAGAGAAATCCCAGGGAGCTTGCCGAAGAGGTGGTCAAGAATTTAGATGTCAGCGATATTTGTGAACAGCCGGAAGTTGCAGGTCCTGGTTTTATAAACCTGCGATTAAAACCGCAGTTTATTGCGGACAGGCTGCTTGAAATCAATAAGAACATTACCAATCTTGGTATAGATAAAACTGATGTACCAAAGACTGTCGTTGTTGATTTTTCCGGCCCGAATATCGCAAAGCAGATGCACGTCGGCCATCTTCGCAGCACAATCATCGGCGATTGTATCTGCCGGCTGCTTGAATTCCAGGGCCACAAAGTCATCCGCCAGAACCACATCGGCGACTGGGGAACACAATTCGGCAAGATACTATATGTCGTAAATGAATTAGGGAGAAGACAAGACTACACAAACATTACCTTTGGTTTGAATACTTTAGAAAAACTATATCAAAAAGCTAATCAGTTAGAGAAAACAGACCCTAATATTGCATTACAGATGAGAGATTGGACTTTTCAATTACAGCGGGGCAACACTATTGCAAAATCTTTTTGGAAAATATCATGCGATGTTACTTTGAAAGAATGTTATGAAATATATAAGATTTTAAGTGTAAATCTTAACTCAACTCATACTCGAGGTGAGAGCGAATATAGAGATGAATTGGCAGGTATTGTTGAAGATTTATTAAATCGCAAAATTGCCCGCAAATCTGATAACGCAGTTTGTGTTTTTCCTGAAGGGTTTAAGAATAAGGAAGGTGAGCCGCTGCCGTTTATTATTCAAAAGTCCGATGGTGCGTATCTTTATGCAACGACGGATTTGGCAGCGATTCGGTATCGGATAAATAAATTAAAGGCCGATAAAATAATTTACGTTACCGATGCCCGTCAAAAACTGCATTTTGAGATGCTCTTTGCGGTGGCACGGATGGCCGGCTGGGTCAGTGATGATATCGAGCTGATGCACGTTACTTTCGGCAGTGTACTTGGTGAGGACGGCACTCCATTAAAAACACGCTCTGGCGAAAACGTGAAACTAAAAGAGCTTCTCGATGAGGCAATAGAACGAGCAAAAAACATCGTAGAGGGAAAAAATCCGGAGCTGTCTGCTGAACGAAAAGTTCAAATCGCCAAAGCTGTCGGCCTCGGAGCCGTCAAATATGCAGACTTTTCCAATAATCGAACCAGCGACTATATCTTCAGCTTCGAAAAAATGCTGGCAATGGACGGCAATACCGCTCCTTATATGCAGTATGCCTATGCAAGGATAAAATCGATTGAGCGAAAGGCGCAGAGCAGGGATGTTGATATTGAGACCGAACTTGCCAATTTGAAAACTTTAAAAAGATTAAGTTTGGATGAGCCGGCTGAAATAGACCTGGCAAAACAACTCAGCCGTTATGGCGAGGCAGTGGAAGCTGCCGCTGCCGATTACAGGCCGAACTATTTGACCGGCTATCTGTACGAGCTGGCGCAGAAGTTCAGTGTTTTTTATACGAACTGTCCGGTTCTAAAGGCCGGGCGGGAAAAAAGAGGTACCAGACTGTTACTTTGTGATTTGACCGCGAAAACAATCAAGCATGGTCTGAGCGAACTTTTAGGTATCGATGTTGTTGAGCAGATGTAAGAGGGGTAATAATGAAAATCGTCAAAAAAGATTTTGGCGTGAGCAGCAGGCAGCGCAGTGAGATGATTGACATTACAGGCAGGGTCGGTTCAATAGTCAGCCAGTGTGGTATTACTAATGGTGATGTAATAGTTTATTGTCCTCATACAACAGCGGCGATTACCATCAACGAAAATGCCGACCCTTCCGTTGTGCACGATATACTTTTTACACTGGCCGAATTGATACCTCATCACCGCCCGGGCTATCGGCATTTTGAGGGCAATTCCGATGCACATTGCAAAAGCTCTCTGGTTGGCTGCAGTGAGCAAATCCTGATAAAGGACGGGGAACTTGCCCTGGGCACCTGGCAAGGGATTTTTTTCTGTGAATTTGACGGCCCACGCAGCAGAAAAGTGTTCGTACAGGTTCGTGGAGAATAAATAAAAACCAGGTGCAGCTCTTTCCGGACGGCTTTTTGCTGCATGTAAAGACGCTATGAGAAATAAATATCTTAATGGTATCAGCCCCAATATACTTCTATTGGGCATTGTCAGCTTCTTGAATGATTTAAGCAGTGAAATGATAATGCCGATTTTGCCGATGTTTGTCAAAGCCCTGGGCGGTACTTTGGCTGTTGGATTAGTCGGGGGACTCAGAGACAGCATTTCAAGCATTATGAAGGTCTTCTGCGGCTATTGGGCCGACAAAACAGGCAGAAGGAAAATATTTGTTTATTCCGGATATCTTACTTCGGCGTTTTTAAAACTATTGCTGGCTTTGTCTAAAACGTGCCGACACGCTGTGATTTTCGCTGCTCTGGAGAGGGTGGGCAAAGGTTTAAGGGCTGCCTCAAGAGATGCAATTATCGCAGACTCTATGGCGACAGAGATTGGCAAAGGTTTTGGAGTCCACAGGGCACTTGATACTTCCGGCGCAATTTTGGGCTCAATCGTTGTTTTTCTTTTATTCTGGTTTTTCGGCTTTGGTTTCAGGCTGATTATCCTTGTTGCCGGTGTTATTGCATTTGTTTCTTTGGTCCCGCTGCGCTTTGTAGAAGAAGGCAAGAAAGAACCACAGGACATAACGTTGAGGGTAAGCCTGAAAAATTTTCCTAAGTCCCTTAAGTTATTTATCCTGATTTCCGCCATATTTGCTTTGGCTAATTTCAGTTATATGTTCTTTATTATCAGGGCGCAAGAATTTTTTACTGCGAGGCTGTCAATTGGGGTGCCAATCCTCTTATACGTTCTCTTTAACATTTTCTACGCTGGCTTTGCTATTCCGCTTGGTACTGTCTCGGATAAAATCGGCGGGGGAAAAGTTATTATTTTCGGTTATCTATTGTTTTCATTAACCTCGTTTGGTTTTGCTTTTTTAGCTTCGCTGCCGGTTTTTATAGTTTTATTTGCCCTTTATGGTATATCGTACGCGGCAATCGACGGAAACCAGCGTGCTTTTGTGTCTGATTTATCGCCCCAGCAGTTAAAAGCAACAGCTTTGGGAACGTTTCATACCACGATAGGTCTGATGGCTTTGCCGGCGAGTCTCATAGCCGGCCTCTTATGGCAAAATATCGGCCCGAATGCGACTTTCATTTATGGCGGTACACTTGGTTTTACGTCTGTCTTTTTATTCTTTGTTTTCGGGATGTGGACACAAAAAAGGCGAGGTGGTGGGACCGGCTGGGGGGGGAACCGGTGAGCCACGCTGCCTCGCCGAGGTTCATAAGCTGCCAAAAGCAGCATTGCTTCACTACTTCAAGAGGTACGCAAAGAAACTAACTTTTTCGAAAAATATTGTCAAATAAAAAAAGAAAAAAAATTTCTTGGGGGACATTGCCCCCTTATTTACCTAACCCTGGTAGGAACAATATACAACTTTTGGTGATAAAATGCAAGAAAAAAATCGTTTTTTGCGTTTTTTTTTGCGTCATCTCAATTTTTAAGCGGAAATCATTGGGCAAAAACGCTTGAAATTTGATGCTTTCCGGCTTAGATTATGGCTGATAAACTTGAAAAAGTTGTTTTTTTGGGAGTTTTTCGATGGTAAGGCCGAGGGCAGTTCCAGTAGCAAAAAAAATCGTTGATAGTGCTAAAGACATTCACGCAAAGATATTAAAAAGTAAAAGCCCCACAATGGTTACGCCCGTTCGTTCCTTAAGCAATGTTAAATATCAGGCCAAAACCGGTTATTTTGAGATGCTTGGCAGGAACAAACAGCGCAGCTTAACTGTAAGCACGGTAAAGACTTTCGCGCAAGCCCTTAAGATGATGTCGCTTGCAAAGGAATTGATTGAAGCGAATGATATGGCCACGAAACGAGAGGCTTACTATATCTCCAAAAACTGGGGCAAGGCCGGTTTCTCAGAGCAGTCAGAGTCGGATACCATTATGGACGACGTTGAAGCAATGTTCGGCGTCAATCGTGAACAATTGCGGTTTACGCCCGAGGAAAAAGGGGGCGACATAGCAGGTAGATTAATTGTTATCGATACCGACTCCAAAGGCAAAAAAATCAAGATTGATTGCACAAAATTCGGCTCCGGTGCTTACTCGATACCTGTGGAAGTTGAAAACCTGCAGTTTCAGAGTCAGGCAAAATTTGTTCTTGCTATCGAAACAGCGGGTATGTTTCAAAGACTGGTCAAATACGATTACTGGAAGAGGGCAAAATGTATTTTGGTCAGCATGGGCGGCGTACCTACTCGAGCCTGCCGCAGGTTCATAAGAAGATTGACCGAGCAGTTGAAAATTCCTGTTTACGCCTTTGTTGACGGGGACCCTTACGGGTATTTCAATATTTATAGAACTTTGAAGGTGGGCTCAGGTAATGCGGCACATCTGAACAGGTTTTTCTGCGTTCCTTCGGTGCGGTTTCTTGGCGTAACCCCGCAGGATATTGTAACCTATAAACTGCCGACACATCCGCTCAAGGAAGTGGACATAAAAAGGGCCAAGGATGCGCTTCGCAATGACCCTTTCGTAAAGCATCACAAGCCCTGGCAGAAGGCGATCAATCAAATGCTGAAAATGGGTGTTCGTGTTGAACAGCAGGCCTTTGCCAAACACGGTCTGGATTTTGTGGTCAATAAGTATCTTCCATTTAAGTTAAAAAATACATCGAAATTTTTGCCCTGACCTTTTTTGTGCTGGCAGAGACACCCATAAATTGATAATGTAAAAACGTTGTTATTTGTGATTCTGATTTTATTTGTTAATATTTTTCTGGCTGCTTTTGTATGGTAAAGATTGCTGAAAAAATAGAACGGGTAAGAGATACTATTAGTTCCGCCTGCGAACGTGTCGGCAGAGATACAACCGAGGTAAAACTCGTTGTCGTAACCAAATCTGTTACTATCGAGGCAATAAAAAAAATCGTTCGTTTGGGCTTTGTCAATCTTGGCGAGAACCGGGTTCAGCAACTCAGAAAGGTTTCCGCTCAGGTGGCTGAATTTTTGCAAAAGGTCGATGACGAATCTTCTCTGCCCAAAAAGGTTAATTGGCATATGATTGGCCATCTGCAGCGTAATAAAGTCCGCCATGTTTTACCTGTTGTTTCTCTGATACATTCGGTTGACACACTTCGATTGGCTGAGGAAATAAATGCTTCGGCAGCAAAGCTGAATTTGTCTGCTAAGGTGCTTCTGCAGGTCAACACATCGAATGAGCCGCAAAAATATGGTGTTCCTGTGGGAGCTGCGGCGCATTTGGCCGAGCAGATAGTAACCTTGCCAAATTTGAAGCTGGTTGGACTGATGACGATGGCGCCGCTGACGCATAATAAGGACGTTGTTCGTGGCTGTTTTGTGCGGACAAGGGAACTGTTTATTGAGATGAAGGGCGAGAAAATAGTCTCCCCTGAGTTTACTGAACTGAGTATGGGTATGAGTTCGGACTACGAAATAGCTGTCGAAGAGGGGGCTACCATTCTTCGCATCGGCTCGGCGATATTTGCCGGCTGATGAATTTAGGTCAGATAAAATACCAAATTCCTTAAACAACAATTCTTTTCAAACACCTGGAATATACAGAAGCAAAAAAATAAGAAAAAAACACAAAGTGCCCCTCCGAACAGGACGAAATTGTTTACGAAGATTTCTAACGGAATGACTGTTAATTCAAAGTCCTATAACGCAATTGGAGGACAGTCTGTGGTTGTTGGTTTTGTCATTCGATTTGTGGCAGTGCTCTATGTAATGCCTGGATTAATCCCTGAGCTGTCCAGTGAGTAAAAGATGAAAATAACAAACACAAGCAAAAAGATTGCTACGGTGGTGATATTCCTTGTGGTTATTGTTACCGTCTGCTGGCTGGTACAACATAACTTCAGGGATTTTGGAAAGACAGTTGTTACTTTTCTTGTCCTGCTGGCGGCAATTATTCTTGGGTATATTTTCTATAGAAATATCTTTAAACCTGTTATAAGCACCGGGGCAGAAGGAGATGAAACGGGCACAAAGAAGTTAAGCTCCAAAAAATTAGATGAACTTCTTGAAAAAAAGGTGCTTCAGCGCACAGCGGAACTGGAATCCGCCAATGCGATGCTCAAAGATGAGATTGCGCTGCAGCCGGTAATCCAGAGGAGCTTGCAGCAGCGCATTAAACAGCTCAGTTGTTTTTATGGGCTGTCCAGGCTTGTTGAGCCGACGCAAATTTCGCTGGAACAAATATTTCAGGAAACGGTCAATCTGATTCGTAACGCATATCGGTTTCCTAAAGTTACCTGCGTAAGAATTACTTTTGATGGGGTGCAATATGTGACGGATAATTTCCATAAAAGTGAAGTGAGTCAGTATGCACAGATTAAGATGCATGGAGAAAAGGCAGGAGCTATTGAGGTTTATTGTCTTGAAGGCAAAACAGACAGTGGCCAGGTTCCGTTTCTTACGGAAGAGCGTGATTTGTTGGATGCGGTTGCTGAACGGCTGGGTAGCATTGCAGAACGCAAACAGGCGGCGAAAAAGCTGCGGTTATTCCGAAATCTGATAAACAGGTCAAATGACTGTATTTTTGCTGTAGAGCCCAAGTGGGGGCGTTTTGTGGATGTAAACGACAGGGCGTGTGACAGTCTCGGATATACTCGTGAAGAATTGCTCGACATGACCGTTAAAGACATCGAGGAATCTGTAAAGGATGACCTGTCATGGGAGAATTATGTCGAAGAACTCCAGCTCAAGGGAGATATTATTAAAGAAGGCAAACATAGGCGCAAAGACGGAACGGTGTTTTTCGTGGAGACCAGTCTGAAATTTGTAAGTCAGGAAAAAGAAGATTACATAATAGCGGTTACGCGTGATATCGCCGAGCGCAAGCAGGCGGAGGAAAGACAAGCTAAACTTATACAGGAATTGGAAAGCATTAATCAAAAAGTGGAGGGTATTAATCAGGAATTAAAGGATTTTGCATATATCGTTTCCCACGATTTAAAGGCGCCGCTGTGGGGAATTAAGGCACTTGCTGATTGGATATCGGCTGATTATTCAGACAAGCTTGGCCAGGAGGGTCAAAAACAGATTCAGTCGCTTTTGGTACAGGTCAAAAGGATGCACAATTTGATTGATGGGGTGCTTCAATATTCCAGAGTAGGACGTGTTGAAGAAGAAATGGTTCAGGTGGATTTGAATGACCTTGTTGGGGAGGTTATTGATATGGTTGCTCCTCCAGAGAACATCGCGATTACGGTCGAAGACCGGTTGCCTGTAGTTGAATGTGGAAAGACCCGCATTATGCAGGTGTTCCAGAATCTGTTGAGCAATGCCGTCAAATATATGGATAAGCCGCAGGGAGAGGTTAGAGTCGGCTGTGTCGAAGAGGATGGTTTCTGGAAATTTAGTGTTGCTGATAATGGACCTGGAATTGAGGAAAGGCATTTCGAAAGAATCTTTAAGATATTCCAAGCATTATCGCCTCAGGAAGAATTTGAAAGCACCGGTATTGGTCTTACCGTAATAAAGAAAATTGTGGAATTATATGGCGGCAAAGTCTGGGTTCAATCAAAAGTAGGCCACGGCAGTACGTTTTTCTTTACATTACCGAAGGCAAAGAAGGAAGTTGCAGATGCAAAACTCGAAGCCAACGTTACTTATTGAAAATGCTCGCCGGGATATGATTTTGGTTATATGGTTAAGGCAGTTAGTTATGAAAGGTTTGTGAGAGTAATCAGGATGATTAATTTTGCCGGTCCCTAATCGAGTTATAGGATGCCGGATATGGTTATGGAAAATTCAAGATACAAAATTTTAATGGTTGAAGACGAAGAGCTCTATCGAAAGGCTTTTATGCGATTCGTGAAAGAGGAGGAACTTCAATATGATTGCACGGAGGCGGAATCTGTTTCAGAAGCTCGGAGCATATTGAGTTCAGAGAAGTTCGATATTGTGCTCGCTGATTACTCACTCGGAGACGGCACGGCATTTGATATTCTGGATTTGGTAAAGGATACCCCCATTATATTTATTACGGGTATCGGTGATGAAAAAGTGGCCGTCAAAGCCTGGAAGGCCGGAGCCTATGATTATCTGATAAAGGACTTTGAACGAAACTATATTAAAGCTATCCCGATAACAATTGAAAATGCCATCAAGCATAAAAAAGCGGAAGAGCAAATTCGATTGCTGACAGGTGCTGTTATGAGCACCGATGATAGTGTTTATATTACCGATATGGAAGGCAACATTATCTTCGTCAACAAAGCATTCTGTGAAACTTACGAATATGGAGAGGAAGAGATTATTGGGAAACACGTTGGTATTTTAAGTGACGAAGAACCTCAAAGCACCGATGAAAAAGATAGTTGCCAAGATTTCGACAACCGTGAAGTGGACTTATATCACAGGCGGAAAGACGGTGGTGAATTTCCGGTTTCCCTTTCTGTCTCTGCAATTAGAGACGAAAATGAAAACGCATTTGCATTTGTCGGAGTGGCTCGTGACATTTCAGAACGAATTTTTATAGAAGATAAGGTCAGAACATTGAATCTGAAACTGAAGAGAGGAAGTCGCATAATGGGTTAACCGTTGCGATTTCCGGCACATTGCACCTACCTGAATTAATAAAGCCGTATTTTTTTTGCTGTTTTATTAAACTGCACTTTCCAAGAAAATTGACGTTAGTTTAGCTCTTTAACAACTGATACGGTAAACAAAAATGGCTCATCCTTCCGATTTGTCTAATAAAAGACATTTTTGGAAAGGAGAGCCAATGTTC
>Ga0180431_10004220_pt1 | contig 18060 bp, 14 predicted proteins | sample SS_ome_11_FD_132459 | JGI IMG/M metagenome (GOLD analysis project Ga0180431, IMG submission 132459) | Hypersaline lake sediment archaeal communities from the Salton Sea, California, USA - SS_1_MS_1 metaG | ecosystem: Environmental > Aquatic > Non-marine Saline and Alkaline > Hypersaline >... | reverse complement strand
TCGAAGGGGCACGAGATAAATTATCACGTCATCCTTGAAGTCGCACGATATTTACCTGCCGGTCAATCTTTTTTTTGCATTTATTCTTTACGTATCAAGTGCATTTAACAAAAAATTTATATTGCCTTTATCTGAGCTTAATCTTTCGGTGCTTTTTATTCATCAAGTAGTTTATCAAATACCAATAAAATATATTTTCAGGAGGCTGATTAGTATGCGATTAAGGAATCTTCTGACTGTCCTGCTTGCTGTGCTGGTATTTTCAGCGAGCGCGCTTATGGCCCAGGAAAAGGCTGAAAAGAAAATGAAGCTGGAGGGTCTGGCGTTCATCAACTGGCATACCATGATGACAGACAGCACGGATAATGAAGGCGGCGAGAAGGAGAACACCTTTCAACTGGAGCGTGTGTATCTCACCTGGAAGTCGTCCTTCGCAAACGGATGGAGCGCGAGGGTTACCACCGATGTGGAGAACTCCCGTTCCTATGAAGATGTTGAGATTGAAATCAACGATGCCGTGGATGATGGTGGAAACGGGGACGGCGTTGTCGATGCTGATGAAATCGACGCCACCATCAAGTCAAAGACCAAGTACGCCCTCTATATCAAGTACGCCTACGTCGAGAAGGCGTTCGAGATTGATCCCCTGAAGGCGAAGTTCACCTTCGGCATGATCGAGACGCCGATGATCGGCTTTGTCGACAAGCTCGCCGATCAGCGGTGGGTGCATAAGAACTTCATTGACGACGCGAAGGGCATTCTCATCAAATCCAACGGGAAGTCATACGGGATTGACAATTCGGCGGACATGGGCGCTTCGCTCAAGGTGAGCGCCATGAAAATGGTCGAAATTGAAGTGGCGGTGACCAACGGCGAAGGCTACAAGGACACTGATGAATCCGAAGACGATGCCAAGAACGAGGGAAAGGCATATTACGGACGAGTGACCATCTCTCCAATCGAGCAGCTCAAGATCTCCGGTTTTTACCGAAGAGAAGGACTGGATAACGATGAGGGCGATTTCCACAAGGGATACTACGGCGGCGGCATTGCATGGGTTGATAAAAAGCTCATCATGGTTGGCGCCAATTACCTTGTTGTCTTTGAAAAGGATGACGGCGAGGATCTCGCAGGAACGCAGGTTGACGGTACCGAAGAGAAGTACGAAATGTCGATCATCGACGCCTGGGTAACCCTGAAGTTCGACACCATCGTCGGCATGCCGCTCTTTCTGATGGCTCGCTACGGAATCGGCGACACCGGCCACAAGGAAGGGAAGACCACCTACATGGGCGCCGGTCTCGGTTATCAGTTCGATGATAACGTCCGGTTCATTGCCCACTACGATCAGTACGATAATGAGCTCGCCGATTACGGCGAAGAGCCGAATCCGTCAGCGAAATTCTCAGTCAAGTGTGAGGTGAAGATATAATTTGACCGCGAGAATTCGTATTTTAAATAAAAAATCCCCCACGTTGATTGGGGGATTTTTTATTTATCTGTTGATAATATTGTGGATTGTGATATAATCCTGCCATATAATAGCCACAGGCGAAACCTCGACGTTTCGCCTGTGGCTATCTTCAGGGAGGCCTCCATGAACCGCATTCTTGTGATTATGTCTCTCGTTCTTATCTTTCTTGTTCCCGGATGCTCACCCGGAACGGATGACAGCGCTCGAGAGACCCCGGGCGAGCGCGCTCCCGTTATCGGAATGACCATCCCTGCGGGCACGTTCGATGCTTTTTATAAAGGGGAGATTACGCGGATAAAGCTCTCCGATTACCGGGGGAAGTGGCTGATTCTCTTCTTCTATCCCGCAGATTTTACCTTCGTCTGTCCCACCGAGCTCCGCGAGATGGCCGAGTACTACGACCGGTTCCGGAAAAGTGGCGCCGAGGTGCTTGCGATAAGCACCGATTCGGCCTATGTGCACCGGGCCTGGCATGAGCAGAACGGGGCGGTTCAGAAGGTGCGGTACCCGATGCTCTCCGATCGGTCGGGTGCCCTCTCCCGGGCGCTCGGCGCTTATGTCGCCGGGAAGGGAATCTCGGTCCGGGCGAGCTTCGTGGTCGATCCCGACGGGATAATCGTCGCCGCCGAATTCCACGACGAGAGCATCGGGAGGAGCGCTGCCGAGCTCCTGCGGAAGCTCGAGGCGGCCGTCGCCGTGCGCGCGCATGAGGGGGATTTCTGCCCGGCGGCGTGGAATCCGGGCGATGAGATGATTACGCCGAAATGACACCGGCATATTTTATCGATTTTTTTGCGGTACTTCCCCAAGCGACACCTCGAGGTGTCGCTTGGGGGGTTGAATAATATTTATATAAAAAATATAATTAGCATATAATTGTGTTATATCAATTATTTTATTATTGACATATTGCATGCGTAACATGTAGCAATATAGTCAGTTCTCTTTATTCATATAACAATCTCAAGGTGATCTTCTGGAATGTCTCCTTGGGATTGTTGATGATTCTATACTTCCGGAGGTTTACTATTATGAGAATAAACGGCCTTTTAAGAATTATGTTCGCCTTGCTGCTCGTCGCAACTTTCGCTCTCTTCATGACCGGCTGTCCCTGGGACGATGATGAGGATGAAGCAAGCTGCACTGATGCAGCTACAAATGCAATTGATGTTTACATTGGTGAGGAATATACACAGAATGAAATATGTACTGAATTAGATGCAGAAATTGATTCTTGGGGTGCTCCTGATTTGGCTGAATGCGTTGCCAAGGATCCTGGTGATTTCAGATCATTTGCTATTGACGAGCTATCCGTTTGGTGCGTAGATGATAATTGGTCACAGAGTGTTATTGATTGCGTTGATGAAAGTGATACAGTTGCCGAGTTGTACATCTGTGAATAATTGATACTTTTGATTTTCATTTATTGTTACTACGCATACTTATATAAGACTTTTACAGGTGTACGGGGCCGCATTGAGTGTTATAATGTGCGCGCCTTTGTTTTAATTTTTAGAAAATCCTTGAGAAATTCGGGGCTTTTCTAATAGTAAATCGCTTGTTGTATCAATGCCGTTTTAGGATGCATGTAGATTTTATCCTTAAGGAGGTTTTTAGCATGAGAACAAAAGGGCTGTTGAAGATACTGTTCACTCTTCTGTTCGTGACGAGCTTTGCCTTTTTCATGACCGGCTGTCCCTGGGATGATGAGGATGATGAGCTTGACTGTGCGAATGCTGGCAGAAATGCTGAAGAAATTTTGTGGAGTAAGTTTAGTGGAAATCAGGCTGGTATATGTACTGATCTCTACGACACATTTGATATCGACTATGATGATTATCAGGATTGTCTTGACATTGATGCGGGAGACTGGGATCAGGATTACGCCATTGCCGAGATGCGGGCCTGGTGCGAAGAGGAGTGGACTGAAAGCGATGTGAACTGCGTGAAAGCGGCAGAAGACTACACTGATCTGGTAGCTTGTCATAATGATTAGGATATATTTTTAATTACCACCTCACAGGCGACACGTCGACGTGTCGCCTGTGAGGTGTGGTAATGCGATTATAAAATCCCCCACGAAATGCGGGGGATTTTTCTATTTTCTGCCGGCGGCACGGTTCGTTGTCGCCCCGAGACCTCTGCGGGGTTTATTCCATCCGTGATGGAAGCGCGAGCGTGGCGGGTTGCCGCACCCGGGCGACATCGCAATTGCATGACAATCCCCCACGCGGCGCACCCTTTTCCATTTGACAAAACTCGATTTCCATATAACACTAAACCGATCATAGTGTTATAAATTTAATAAGAGATATAATCTTTTATTTTCCTCTGCGCCTCTGTGGCGGGAATGAATCGCATATGTACCATATTGCCATCAGATTCTACGAAGAATTGAACGATTTTCTGCCGCGCGATCAGCGCAAGCGTGACATCGATTTCACCTTCGGGGGGAGGCGCTCGGTGAAGGATCTCATCGAGTCCTTCGGCGTTCCGCACGTCGAGGTGGACCTTATACTCGTCAACGGCGAATCGGTGGATTTTTCCTGTATTGTCGCGGACGGTGACAGGATAAGCGTCTATCCGGTTTTCGAGTCGCTGGAGATCGAAACGGTCAACCGGCTCCGACCCTCGCCGCTGCGGGACACCCGTTTTGTCCTGGATGTGCATCTCCGAAAGCTCGCGCGGCGCCTCCGCCTCCTGGGATTCGATATCGACTATGCCGACGGCCGCGACGACGATGAGCTCGCCGATATCGCCGAGCGGGAGAACCGCATCCTGCTCAGCAGGGACCGGCAGCTCCTGATGCGGAGAAAGGTTTCGCGCGGCATTATCATCCGGAACACCGATCCCGACGAGCAGATTGTCGAGGTGCTCGAGCGGCTCGATCTCTGGGAGCGGATAGAGCCCTTTTCGCGGTGTATCGATTGCAACGGCCCTATTGTGTCACTCCCCGCTACTTCCGAGCACTTTCATGAGGTCAGGGAGCGGATACCGCCGGGCGTGCTCGAGTGGTGCACGGAGTACTTCGAGTGCGCTCGCTGCGGGAAGATATACTGGAAGGGGAGCCATTACGATAAGCTGATGAGAATTGTCGGTAGTATTATGGAACGGAAAAGTTAAAATCCTATCGCACTCCGGTGCTCTGTATCCGGTATTATATATATGAAGATTCTGCTCATTTATCTCTGCAATTATGAAGACCGGCATGATCACTACATCGCGCTGATGCCGGTGGGCCTCGTCTCGCTGGCAGCCTCTCTCGAAAAGGATCATGAGGTGATTCTGGCCAACTTCTCTCAGACGGGCTCCCGCCGCGCGCTCGCCAAAATCGGAGAGCTGAAGCCGGAGCTCGTCGGAATATCCCTTTACACGCATAACCGAACCGACTCGCTCCGGCTCGCGAAGGAGATCAAGAAAAAGCTCCCTCGAACGGTGGTGGTTGCCGGCGGTCCTCATGCGACCTTTCTCGCCGATGCGCTCATCGAGCAGGGCGGCATTGACTATGTGATTCCGGGCGAGTCTGAGCGAGCCTTTGCCGGGCTCATTGGAGATCTGGAGCGGGGGGAGCGCCCGCAGCCGGTCGTGCCGTCACAGGCAGTGGATGATATCGATTCACTCCCGTATCCTTCTCAATTCGGGGGAATGCTTATCGATATCGACCCGAACGAGCAGTACAAGTATCTGATCACCTCGAGGGGATGCCCGGCTGACTGCACCTTCTGCTGTTCTCCCGCCTTCTGGAAACGACGGGTGCGGTTCAGAAGCGCCGAGAATGTCGTCGATGAGATGGAGTATCTCCACCGGCGCTACGGCATCATCTACTTTTCGATGCGGGATGATAACTTCACCATGAAGAAGAAACGGGTGATGGACTTCTGCAGGCTCATTCGGGAAAAAGAGCTCTTCGTGATGTGGAATTGCCAGTCGCGCGTCGATGCCGTTGATGAAGAGATGCTCATCGAGATGAAGCGGGCAGGGCTCGAGCATATTCAGTACGGCGTGGAATCCGGCTCCGAGCGGATTCTCAGGCGATACCGGAAGGGAATTACCATCGGGATGACCGAGGATGCCGCCCGGCTGACACGGCGCGTCGGCGTCTACCTCTCCGTCTACCTCATGGTCGGAATGGAGGGTGAGACACGGAGCGATATCAGAAAGACGAAATCGCTGATACGGCGCATCCTTCCCGGTGACGGCATCGTTTCACCGGTCGCGCTCTACCCGGGAACGGAGCTCTACCGGACGCTCAGAGAGCGGGGAGCGATCTCCGATGCGGTGTGGTTTCAGAAGAGTGATGCGGGCATTTTTCTGCGTGATGAGGATGAGATGCGGGAGTGGATGCTGGAGCTGCTTCAGTGTATTTCCCTGATTCGCAATAAGTCGTGGTATCGCGATCGCGATTTTCGAAAGCATCGACAGGTTGTCGGCGAGGAGTGCTGGGTGACGGATATCCTGGAGGGGGACTACTATCTGGACGAGGAGCGATATGATGATGCCGTTCGCTGCTACGGGCGGGTGATGTCGCGGTATCCCCGTAATCCCTGGGGATTTCTCAGGATGGGGAAGCTGCATTTCATGAAGGGTGATTTCCCTGAAGCCGAGGAGTTCTACGAGCAGATGGTAAAGCTGGTTCCCGCCTACTTCGGCGGGTGGCTCAAGCTCGCCGAGAGCCAGCATGTGCAGGGAAAGAAAAAAGAGGCGCGCTTGAGCATCGATGAGGCGTACCGGCGAAATCCTTTCGACTTCAGGATTCGGAATATCAGGAGGCTGCTGCGGTGAGGGGTGAAATTTTTCGAGGGCCCTCTTGTGCGGCTCTTCGCCGCGTATCATCCTTCGATTTTGTCAATTTTGTTATTGACCTTGTCAGCAGGTATATTTAACCATTCAAGGATTCAGTATTAATTCATTTATGATTAAACAGCAGGACAGCGTTTTGCAGTATTCAGAGCACTGCCATTCCTGTCTCTGTTCACGCTCATTGCTTATGCCGGCACATCCCGATTGACGATGGTGATGGTTGCAGCAATGCAGAATAAAACATGCAGCATTCATGAGGAGGGGTGATGAAGAGAGAGTGCATCGGACTAAGCGGTATCATTGTCTCTGTGATTATCTTTGTAGGATTTCTGTTTATTGCAACGGTCCCCCTGGATGCACAGGTCAACTGGGAATCTGAGCATGCGGAGGCTGCGGCGGAGGGTATCATCAATGTGACCTCCTCGATTCTGGCCGATTCCCTGACACCGATGACGCACTATGAGGAGGGGGACTGGATGGCTTCGCTGGTACCCGCCTATTTCGACGTGTCGCGGCTCTACGACGATCCGGATCTGCGGGGTGACGATCTCACGGGATGGGGCTTCGGCTTCGGCGGCGGATACGCCCTCACCGACAGGTGGATGGTGTACGGCATTCTCTCCGGAATGAATGCCGAGGGAACGGCCTACGATGAGGAGTATCCCGATATTGAGGCCGACGTCGACTATTCGCTCTATACGCTCAATGCCGGCCTCGGCTTTGATATCATCGGGGGAGGGAGATGGTCGATACCGCTCTTTCTCGGGGTGAGCCTGCAGCGCTACAGTGCCGATATAGCTTTCGATCCCCTTGACGAGCCGCCGCTGCACACCGAGGTGGACGTTACCGCCGACGGTTTTCTATACGCCGTTACCGCCGGGATGGCAATTTCCGGTGAGTTCTTCAACCGGTTTCGTATCACCCCCTACTTTCTGATGATACGGAGCCTGAATAAGCCGGAGATAACGGCCGAGGTACGGCAGGATATCACATTCCCCTTTCCACAAACACTCTCCGGGGATTTTGATCTCGAGCTCGATCCGGTGCAGGCCGGCATGGTCGGCCTGAGCCTCACCTTCCTGAGCGGGAGCTCCTGGTCAATTTCTCTCTCGGTGGGAGGATATCTCGCCTCGTCGTCGGGATATTACAACGATATCTTCCTCGACGGGCTTGAGATGAAATCGGTGGCGGTTATTTTTTCGTATACCGGTATCGCTTCCGAGAATCAGCCGTCTCAATAGAACAGCCCGCACATAAATCGATACTTATCGGTCTTCCGATGCGGAGCGCCGCCACAGATAGAGGGCGATCGATGTCGCGACGGCTGCGTTGAGCGATTCTATCGAATCGGCGATGGGAATCGCGATGGCATTTGCTCTCAGCGGTTCGGGAAGCCCCGGGCCCTCTATCCCGGGCAGCAGGAGGAATTGCTCGGGGAAAATAATCGAATCGATATTCACTCCCCGCTGATCCAGGGTGAATATATCTGCCCTCATGTCGGGGCCTGTGATCTCAACTATACCCGGTCCGGCAGAGAGCGGTGCACGGAATACCGCTCCGCCCGACGAGCGTATCGCTCTGGGATGGAAGGGATGTGCCGCCTCCCTGAGGAGAATTATCCGGCTGACTCCGAATCCCACGGCTGATCGGATAACGGCACCGACATTGTTCGGGTCCTGGAAGGGGATCAGGAGATTGCAGCCGCGTGCCAGTGAGCCGTCCCATTCCGGTATATCCGGGATGCGAGCGATGAGCAGGGGGTCCTTTGTTTTAAAGGTGTCGATATCGTTGTAGAGCTGCTTCTTGAGGAGATAGAGGGATTTCCGCTGCGAGAAATCGCTCAGCGCATCGTTTATCTCTTTATCGTTCTCCGAATAGCCGTCATAGATGATCAGCGCCTCGCAGCGATCCGGAAAATCGCGTGTCATCTCGACGATCTGCTTCCTGCCGGCTATGATCGCTTTCCGATGCTTTCTGATGCCATCGACATCGACGAGCTTTCTGATATCCCGATACGTTTTATTCTGCCCCGAGATAATGGGATGGCCGATAGTCTCCTTCTGATCCCGGAGGATGCGGTAGAGCACCCGCCGCTCCGGCGAGGTCTTCCTGAAGATCAGGAGCCGCCGATCGTATGCGGTATTGGGGAGGGTATAGGGGATGTCCTCTGTCAGCGAGAAGGTGGAGCGAATCTCTTCGGAAAGTGCACTGAGCTCTTCGTCAGCCCCGGGGCCCTTCATGAAGATTACCGTCCCCCTTTCAGGCAGGAAGTGCGCGATGCGGGAGAGGGTTTTATCAACCGGTTCGAGCGCCCGGGTGATAACACCGGCGACGTCAAAAAACGAGTGCTCTGACACCATGTGCGGGTAGAGGGAGGCATCCTGCAGTGCGAGCTCGTCGATAACCGTGCTTAAAAACGAGACGCGGCGCTTCCGTCCCTCGGAGAGGATCAGCCGGAGATCCGGTTTGAGTATCTTCAGGGGGATGCCGGGGAAGCCGGCGCCCGTTCCGATGTCGAGAAGCGAAGGGGGGAGCTCGATGAGCTCTGTCACGTATGCCGAATCGATGAAATGCTTGATGATGATATCCTCAAAGTTACGCAGCCTGGTGAGATCCTCATCTTCATGCTCCCGGAGGAGAAGGTAGTACTTCCAGAAGGCGCTGTACTCCGCGTCCCGGAGACGGAACCCGGATTTTTCGAAGAGAGCTCTCATCTGTTCCGGGGTTGATTTCCTCTTCATGATCATAACCCTCGAAGGGGTGTTCCCTTCATCTGCAATAGTTTTTCACGGCAGTGTAAACCGCATCCACCGTGATGTCGTTCATACACCGGAAATGTTTCAGGGGACACTCCCGAAGCCCCTTTGCGGTGCAGGGGCGGCAGCTGAGTTCGGTCTCGATAACCGTCCCTGCCGCTTGAAAGGGGAAAAAGCCCAGCTCGCGTGTCGTTGAACCGAAGAGTGCGATTACGGGAATTCCCGTCGCGCCGCCCATGTGCATGATTCCGGTATCATTCGTAACAAGACAATCGGAGAGTGACAGGAGGAGAGCCGTTTCGAGCAGGCTGGTTCTCCCCGCGAGCGGAATGGCCTGCGCACCGATGGCTTCTGCCATCGCCGCTGCTCGCTTCTCGTCAGCCTCTCCGCCGTGAATGAGTACGGTTGCGCCTTCGCCGGCGCACCGGCGGGCAAGGTGAATGAATTTCTCGATTCCCCACTCCTTCGTCTTCCAGGTGGCGAAGGGCATCAGGGAGAGAACTCGCGCGTGCCCGTGATGGAGAAGGCCGCGTTCAATTCTGACCCGCTCGAGCCGATTCCCGGTTGCTTCTGTCTCGATGTTCCAGGTTCGATATATCCTCTCCCGGAACCGGTCGAGTTTCTCCCGCGATATCCACAGCTCGGCGCCCGATTCGGGAGTGAGGGAGAGTGCCAGGGCGGTAGTAAAATATCGGTTTACGACGGAGTAGGGCTCACGGTACCAATTTACTCCCAGGAAGACGAGGAGCGCTCGCTTCAGATAGTGCTTGTGAAGCGTTCTGATCCTCTGTGACGGCGCGAACCATCTGAAGATAAGGCTCCGTGTGCTCCGGTGCAGGTCGAGGAGATGCGTGTATTTTCCGGGGAGATGTCGCGCCGTGTCGATGAGCTCTTTGAGCGGTGCTGCCCGGTTAATCAGGTGCAGGGTGTCGATATTCGGATTATACCTGAGGAGCTCGCTGTATTCGGAGAGGGTCAGGTACTCAATCCGCGCGTGCGGAGAGCGCTCCTTTATGGCATGCAGCAGCGGTGTCGTCAGCACAATGTCTCCGATTGAGCTGAACCGGATAAGGAGTATTCTCACGTGCTCGGGGAGTTTCATTATCGGTTTACAGGTCCGGCCTGAGTTTCTTTGCCTTATGAAGATAGACCGGCACCATCTCTTTCTGTTCGCGGTCGGAGTTGACATGCATGAGCACCCGAATGCATCGTTCGAGGCTTCCCGGCACCGGTATTTCCCGGGTGCAGAAGAGGGGGGTGTATACCCACCCGAGATTGCGGGCTGCCTTTGCCGGAAAGACAGCGTCGAGGTCATCGGTGACCGAAAAGATAACCGAAGCGATATCCTCGATAACCAGGCTGTTCCGGACAATGATCTCGGAAAGGAGCTCCTCGGTGCGGCCGAGTACCTCCTCTTCGGTGTTCATCTCCACGGTGGTTGCTCCTCTGATCCCACGAAATGCCATGATCACTCCTCATGCATGGTGATATCCGCTCCCAGCGACTGCAGGAGCTCCCTGAAATTCGGAAAGGTCACCGAAACGGACTCCGCCGTTTCAATCTCGGTCTGTCCCTCTGCGACCAGTCCCGCCACGGCGAGGGCCATCACCACCCGGTGATCGCCGTGACCGTGAAGCCGCGCGCCCCGCAGGGGGCTCTTTTTGATGATCAGGCCGTCGGGGAGCTCTTCGATGCGGGCTCCCATCTTCTCAAGCTCGGCTCGCATGACCGAAATGCGATCGGTTTCCTTCAGGCGTGCCTGGGGGACATTGATGAGCCGTGTCTCTCCCTCGGCACAGCATCCGGCGACGGCGAGCGCGGGGAGGGCGTCGGGAATAGCGTTGAGATCGAAGACGCCGCCGCTGAGGATTTTGCCCCGTATCCGGATCTCCCGCTCCCCCCTTTCGACCTCGGCCCCCATCTCTTCCAGGATGCTGACGACCTCACGGTCGCCCTGTGTATCGTTGAAATCGAGTCCCCCGAGGGTGATTTCGGAGCCGCTTATTGCCGCGGCAACCAGGAAGAAGGTGGCCGATGAGAAATCGGCAGGAATGGCCTCCCTGAAGGAGCGGTAGCGCTGATTTCCCGACACGGTAAATTTTCTCAGACGATCATTCCGGTACGCTATTTTCATCCTGTCGAGCCAGCCGAGGGTCATGTGAATATAGGGGACTTCGTTCAGGAGCGGGACTTCGATGACCGTATCCTTCGGTGCGAGGGGTGTCGTAATCAGCAGCGAGGTGAGATACTGCGAGGTGACCGCTTCGATGCTGGTTCTGCCGCCCTGAATCCTTCCCCTGATGACGAGCGGCGGCTTCCCGTTCTGTCGTGTCGAGAAGGCTTCTCCCTTCAGGCTGTTGATGGCGGCGAGGAGACGGTCAGCGGGCCGGTTCCGGATCTGCTCGTCGCCGGTGAGCACACTGTACCCCTCGACGAGCGAGGCGATGCCGATGCCGATATAGAGTGTCGTTCCCGAATTTCCCACATCGATAATATTTTCCGGCACGCTGAGCCTTCCGCCGGTTCCCCGCACGACCCATGAGTTTTTATCCTGATGGACGGCGGCGCCGAACTGCTCGATCATGGTGCGGCAGGAGAGGGTATCGGATGAGAAGAGCGGATTTTCGATGACCGATTCCCCGTCAGCGAGAAGTGACAGGACGAGCGCCCTGATGGTGTGCGACTTTGATCCGGGTACCGCTATCGCTCCGGAGAGTTGGGAGGGCTTTACGATGAATTTCATGGTTCTCTTCTCATGCGACAGATCTGTAATGAATTGCACTGATTCTTTTCGCTCCGCCGTGCCAGTATTATTGCACCGCACGGAGAGTTCTTATATCACTATAGGAAATACCCATTTGTCAATATATTTTGAAGTTTAGATTGGCACGGTATGTGCTTAATATTAAAAGATATTTTTATTGACAGGCGGCTTTTCACGGTTCTCCATGCTGATCGTTGATTTTATATTACATTGTGGAGGTTTTAAAGGATGAGGAAGATAGCACTTCTATGCGTTATACTGCTTTTTATCGGTGCAGGTGCTGTCAGCACCTATGCACAGGATTTTGATGATTTCTCACCGACGCCGCCGCCCAAGGTGCCGGCTGCCGATTTCACTCCCGATGGAGCGAAGTATCTCGATATCATGTACCTGAACTACAGCGGGGAGGGATTCGACCTGACAGGCTACGGCCTCGGTTTTAACTATGTCGGCGCCTTCGAGCGGACGGGATTCAATATCGGCGTCGGCTTTCAGTATCTCACCGGCGAGGACGACGATGGTTATATCGATATGTACTTCATATCAATACCGTTAAATGCGAATCTCGCCTTCAGGGTAGCCGGGGAGGCGAATACGTCAAATCTCATTTTATTTGCCGGGCTTCACTACAATTACAGCTATACGGAGATTACCGCGGACCCGGGTCTCATCGATGCCTATGAGCACGATGTTGAGCTCCATCTATGGGTGTACGGGCCGCTTCTCGGTGCGAAGGCGACCATCCCGCTCGGTCGGACGGTCAAGTTTATACCCTACTACGCACTGAAGCGGGATATCATCGATGCCGAGGTGTACGTTGACGGCGAGGAGATCAGCGGTGTGGATGTTCCCTCGGCAACGTCGCATCTCTTCGGCTTCGATATCGAACTGGGAGCTATAAGCATCGGCACCATGCTCGACTACTTCAACAGCGCCGATAACGATATGTTCCTTATCTATGTCACCTGGAATCTGGACTACGGGGAATCGCAGGCGCCTGCATCTGAACCTGAAGAATAACAAAACTATTATTGAGGAATGTAATCAATCGCCTTCCCTGATATGGGAAGGCAATTTTTTTATTGACAGTGCGGGGTGACATAAGTATACCGTTTTTGTGTATTTCCATGAAAGAAATGATCCACACGATAATAATTCACTTTGCAAATTCACTATGCATATAGGGATGAGGAATTACATCGATATTTCTTTTATGGTTTTATAACAATTTATAGGTTAAGGAGATTTTTTATGAAGAGAATGCATGTAGTTCTGGTGCTTCTCGCAGTTACATTCTTTGCGGGTGCACTCGTTTCTTCTGCACAGGCGCAGGGACTCCCCAAGGCGGGTCTTACCATCAAGGGCGGCCTTGATGTTATGGGGAACCTTGAGTTAGAATTAGAAGGTGAGAGCACCGATGGCGATATGAAGACCGGCATTAATTTGGGTGCGGAGTATATCTTCCCCCTGTCCGATATGATCGGTATCGGCCCCGGCGCGGCCTATATGCTCCCGCGGGGAGTTGATGAGGATGACGCGGTTGATGGGAAGTTGAGCTTTCTTCCGGTGTACGGCGTTCTGAACATCTGCCTCAAGTCAGGGGGCGAAATCACCCCATTCATCGTCGGCCAGATTGGCTATAGCTTCGGTTTTATGGACAGCACCATGAAGGATGATCTCGAGTCTGGAATCGAAGAAGAAATAGGGGAGGAAGTGGCCCTCGAGATGGAAGGCGGTTTGTACTGGGGAATCGGCGGCGGTATCCTTCTGTCGAACAACATTCAGATCGAATTGGTGTATAATGTTAACAACGGGAAGATTACCTCTGATGATGTGGATGGGGAAATCGATGTTGAGTATTCCAAGATAACCGTTACCGTTGGCTATAAATTCTAATTTTTCGGTACGTACATATCGATTAGCCGTTAGGAGGGCGCTCATTTGAGCGCCCTTTTTCATTTGCGAATATATCTGTGTACATTCATCCTGGAACCTGTCGATTTTTCGAAGGGCGAATTCCGCAAAGGGAGCTCCGGTAGTGGGGCAATTCCAGTCTCCCATTTTTTTTTGTTAAAACATTATTATATTACGGTCGGTCATAAAATTATGTTTTCACAGACTTTCCTGAAATAGTCGTTGTCTGCATGTTCTATATACATTAAAGTATTGGCGTTCCGCTTCTGTGTGTATACAGTCGATAGATCGCAATGGATTCCGATTGCACCGGTGGATTCTACAGGTTTGATACCGGTTTCCCGAAAATAGTAATGGGTAAAGGCCGTAATCGAGGAGGAGGGTCTTGAACTTCCAATGAATCTGCGAAGAGCCGTATGGAAGATATTTTCCATTCAGAATGAAGAGCTCGGGTTCACCATACCGCTCTTCATCCTCTATCTCCTCAGCGGCTCATTCTTTGCGGTCGGGCAGATATACTCCGAAACGATATTCCTGAAAGCCTATGGAGCAGAGGGATTATCCCGCTTTTTCATATATAACGGTATCGTGCTCATTATCATGGGGATCCTCTATAACTCGATCTTACTGAGGCTCTCGCTCAAGCGTGGATATTTTATTCTGATAGTTCTCTTTGCCGGTTTGATATTTGCCGCATCATTTCTCTCCGTGGATGCTTTTCCCTGGCTCCCCTTCTATCTCTATCTGGGCAACTATCTCTTTACCTTTTTCCTGGACATTCACTTTTTCAACTATGCCTATCAGTTCCTTTCGCTCAGGAGCTCCAAACGGCTCCTTCCCTTTATTATGGGAGGGGGGAAGCTCGGCGGAATTGCGGCGAGCCTTCTGTTCTTTGCTATTTTTTCGCAGGATATATCGCGTTTCGGCGTCTATGTCTGGGCTCTTAACGGATCGCTCCTGTTGATTCCGGTGCTGTTTCTGGGAATATACGCCGGCAGCGAGATTCGGCCGGTGGTGCGTGGCGGTGAGTTCCTTCCGGATAACAATCTTTTCGAGAGGATATTCAGAAAGATAAAGCTCTCGTACTCATCACCCATATTCACTTTTTCTGTATTCGCTATTTTCGCAATGTCGGTTGTCAATCAGATATCAGAGTTCTATTTTGCTCGAATTTTTAATACCGCATTTGCAACGAAAAGCCAGCTTGCATCCTTTCTGAGCATATACACCTTCATCGCTGATGGTATTACGCTGCTGGTTCAGGTATTTCTCGCCTCTCGGATAATACATCTTCTCGGCGTGAAGCGTTCCAACTATGTCTATCCGGTTTCTTTTCTCAGCTTTATTTCAATCTGTGCCTTCTTTCCGAATATCCTTGTCGGGATCCTGCTGAGATTCTTTCGAAAAAATCTCAGCCTCATCATTCGAACACCTATCTTCAACGTCATCATGGCCTCGGCGCCGCGGGACCGGATGCCGGAGGTTAAGTCCTTTATCAGCGCCCTCATCAGTCCGCTCGGCATGATAACCGGTGGTGCTGCTATCATGCTGATCTACCGCGATCTCACTCCGGCCGGTGGCTTTGTGCTCGCCATATTCCTGGGGCTGATCTACCTTCTGCTGACCGGCCTGCAGAACAGGGCATACGTGCAGTCTCTGAAGAACAGGCTCACCTTCGATACCGATCACCGGGAATCGGAGCTTGCATACACTGATTACCGTTCGCTTCTGTCAGACGGGAAGTATACTGAAGAGGAGCTATCCCTTCTGGAGCTTATCTTCAACGAGCATCCTACAGCCGACATCCTCAGAGCACTCTATCCTCATTTTGAACGTCTCTCAGCGCAGACGCGGATAAACATCGTCACGCTCATGCGGACGGGAAGGTACGAGAGCAAGGGAGCGGTCCTGCGGTCTGCTGTCAGGGATTCCGAGCTGCGGGTGCGAATCCATGCGCTCGCACTTCTCAGGGAGCTTCCCCCGCAGCAGCGACGGGCTATCCTGGCATTCTATTGCGAGGAGCGATCGATGGGGGAACAGTATGCAATCGAGCTGCTTCACGCCGATAAGTCAACGGTGTCTTCCGGTCTTGATGTCGACAGCTTCGTGATAAAGGTGCTTGCTGAACTGCGTACGGGCATTCTCAAGGGAGAGCTTCATGTTGACGAGTTCATTGCCTTTGTGCAGGTTCTTCCCTGTCAGTATTATCTTTCCCATCTCTATGAGCTTCTGCTGAAGACCCGTGATGAGCGCCTGTTCCTCTCCATTATCCCCGTCGCGGATCATCTATCGAGAGAGGAGGCACAGCGGGTTCTCTACCTCTTCAGGGGGCGCCCGCTCATACAGATTCTCGGTTTTTCTCAGATGGCCGCTTCGCTTACCGAAATGGATCGGCTGATGCTTCTCGATTACCGCGATGACCTCGATGCGCATAGTATCGAGAAGCTTTACCGTCCGGATGATCAGGCGCGGGGTGTTGTTGTCATGAGGCTCTTCAGCGAGCGAAGCCATGCACGAAAGTCGAATTATCTCAACTATCTCCTCCACCAGGGAATGCATTCTGAGCGTGAGATGGTGGAGTATATCAACTTCGAAATTATTCGCATTATCGATATTCTCGAAACCCTTTCCCTGATCCGCCATGGCAAAAATGAGGATCTCGTTTCGAGATTTATAAGCATTGCACTCTGGAATGAGATAGAGCTCCATAAGCATCTCATCCTGAAGGCGATTGCGATTCTCACCGGCCTGAAAATAGATGAGGTATATGAATCGAATCTCCTCCTGAAGGATGAAGATTTGAACAGCTATATTCTTGAATATCTCGAATCGTCGGGAAAGCATACCCGGCAGGTTCTCTTCGCCTTTGAGGAGGAGATGGATAGTGACGATATCCTTGACCTCATGCATTCGGAGGATATCTCATTGAAGGACTCGCTCAGGCGAACGAAGCAGTTTATCCCGGAGATAGCAGCGCTGATCGATTTCTGCCTGAAGGCTTCCGCGGGAGAGACTCTCCCGGTCGCGGAATCCTCTGAAACAAATCTGCCGAAAATGGAGGTGACGATGCTCTCCCTTATCGAAAAGATACTTTTTTTACGAGAGAACGGATTGTTCGCAGAGCTCAAGCTGGATGAGCTCATCCAGCTTGCAAAAATCACCCGCGAGCTCGATGTCCCCGCCAGCCGCGTGATCATTCGAGAGGGCGAAACCGGTGACGAGCTGTTCATTATCGTTGACGGGGAAGTGGAGGTCTATACCGGAGAGCAGATCCTCGCCCGGCTCGGTCGGGAAAGCTGTATTGGAGAGCTCTCCATCATCGACAAGGAGCCGAGAAGCGCCAGTGTGAGAACCGTTTCCAGAACACGCTTTTTGTCGATAAGCAGGAGGGATTTCCTGTTGACGCTCAAGGAGAATCCCTCAATATCTATCAACATCATGAAGATGATTACCGGCAGACTGCGCGAACGAATCGCTTAAGAGGCTTTCGAAGCGGGGGGTGCCGGATGAGCAGTCACCGGTGACGGGTACCAGGTAACAGGCATAATCATAATCCCGTTCGAATTTTTCCTTTTCATCAATGATGCACCGTGGAATAATAGTGTTGGGGGATTTCCAAAAACCATTAATATGATGTCACCCTGGCCAGCTTTTTTTCGCACATCCTGTGCACGCTGGCATGCGCGACGTCGTGTCGCTGTGGGCTCAATGTCCGATAAAAACGGTATGTGCGATTAGGGGATCAATGTAAATACCGGTTTTTAGCGGGGCCCATAATTCAACTGAATGAGCTTCGATGAACATCCCAAAAAAAATGGCAGAAGGGGGAACACTCTCTTTGCCTCCGAAGAAGATACTGGCCATTGCCTTTCTTGTCGTTGTATTCCTCATCGCCGTTATCGGAGGGGGGAATCCCCAGAGGCATCGCGCATCGAAGGAGAAGGATGCATATCGAGTCAAGACAACGGATGAGCTCCTGCGGGAAATCACCAGGAGAAAATCAAAGAAAGGGCGATTCGGCCTCCGTTCCCCCGATCAGCTGCTCAGGGGGCTCATGAAACGCCAGTGGTATAAGCAGCGGAGCGGTACGGTTTATACCAAATATGAGATCATCGCACTTTCAGATGAAGCGGATCTCTCCTCGATTCAGATTGGTGCAGAGGAGGAGATACATACCATAATCGTTCTCCTCGGAGAGATCCCGACAGAGGACCGGCGTTCCGCAGTTTTTGCGCCGGTCTTCATGACCGATAAGGAGAATATTTTCGGAACGAGAACCGATTTCTCGCTCAGCTGGGTCGGCTATAAAGTAACCATGAAGTTCAAGCAGCGGAAGTTTCCCTGGAGGAATA
>Ga0180431_10004219_pt1 | contig 18064 bp, 14 predicted proteins | sample SS_ome_11_FD_132459 | JGI IMG/M metagenome (GOLD analysis project Ga0180431, IMG submission 132459) | Hypersaline lake sediment archaeal communities from the Salton Sea, California, USA - SS_1_MS_1 metaG | ecosystem: Environmental > Aquatic > Non-marine Saline and Alkaline > Hypersaline >... | reverse complement strand
ACAGAGGGCCGCCCTGTGTACTGCCAAGAATGTTACAGGAAGCATAGGTCATCTAGAAACTACTAGATCCAGAACCTAGGATCAGAGGACAAGGGAAGGAAATCATAGACCCAAGGGCCGTGCTTTCATTTCTCTTCACAGTACATGTGAACTGGTTGAAATCATGCCAAATTGGCGGAAGGTTCAGCCTTTATGTTCATACGTGATCCATAAACATTTCGACAATAAGGTCCGAACCTCGTTCGACAAGGGCGAAGGGCCGGACCTCCCCTTTTTTTGTATGCTCTAAATCTGTTCCCAGCATGGCCAGGTGATGATGGTACATCGGGATATCAGCGAGATCTGAGAGGTATCCTTTTTTTAGATTCCTGCACTCGATTTTCTCGAGTCGACTGAGGCCGGTTTTTCGCGGGCGGATATCGAATCGGCACCGGGTGGAATTACCTCAGAATATCAGGTATCAACATCTAGATCAAGGTACTCGACAATGTCCTTGTACCTGTTGCGAACGGTAACCTCCGTGACTCCAGTGACTTGGGAGACCTCTTTCTGCGTCCGGCTGGCGTTCTCGATAATGCACGCTGCGTATATGGCGGCCGCGGCAATTCCGACCGGGCCCTTTCCCGAAGCCATTCCCCCGTCGATCATCAGCTTCAGTATCCCAACCGCCCTGACTTGCACACTTCCGGGAAGACCGAGCTGGGTCGAGAAGCGGGGCACATAATCGATCGAGTTGACCGGCGGCAGATGGATGCTGAGGCCTCTGGCAATGATCCGATAGCTCTTGCCTATTTCCTTTTTGTCGTGTTTTGTGACCTCTACCATCTCTTCAAGGGTTCTGGGCACGCCGAACTGCCTGCATGATATGTAGATGGCTGAAGCCGTGGAGCATTCCATCGATCTTCCCCGGCTGAGTCCCTCCTCAACGGCCCTCCTGTAGATCATCGAGGCGGCTTCCCGCACATTCCGGGGCAGCTCCAGTTGGTTGGCGACTCTGTCGAGTTCCGAGAGGGAGTTGGACAGATTCCTCTCAACTTTGTCGGCCACCTTCGATCGCCAGTCCCACTTCCTCAACCGACGCATCTGGGCTTTGGACTTTGGCGCAATAGGCGATCCCCTTGCGTCGTAGTCACTGGAATCGATCATCGTGGAGAGGCCCCTGTCGTGGATGGCATACGTCGCCGGAGGCCCATTGTGTTTTCTGGCCATTCTCTGTTCTGGGTTGAACCCCCTCCAATCCGGACCAGGGTCAACTATCTTGTCCTCGACCACGAGACCGCACGAGTCACACACGATCTCCCCCCGCTTGTAGTCCTTGAAGTGTTTGTAGGATCCGCATTCAGGGCACCGTAGCTCGTCTTCTTTGTCTCGGCTACTGGGGCTCTTTTCGATCTCTTCCTGCATGAGTTCATCTCCCCCGCGTGCCCGCAGCTGCCTCAGATTGGAGGGCTGGCCCAGCCACTGGAAGATGTCCGATCTGCAGAGTCGTGCTGGAATTTTCTACTGGATTTGAAAGAAGCTCCCTGGTTACAGTTGATATCGCCATAATGCAGGGGCTCGAATCGACATCGTCCATCAGGGCGATTTCCAGATATCGTGGTGCCATCAGAAATCAGCTATTTTCGGTCTTAGAAGCCCCACTGTTCACGGAGCTCATCCAAGGAAGAGCGGATATCTACGGTTCCCGGTCAATTACCCTGGGTATTTCCGTAAGAAAGGGTGCGGGGGAAGCCTAGGATGAATCGATTCTCCCATGACATAGGTTCTAACCCAGGCCAGCGACCGCAGATAGCTGGGTGCGGTATCTTAAATAACTGTCCTCGTCCAAGCCAAATCAGAAGCTTGCCTGCCGACAGGGATCTTGATAATTCGCTGACAACCCTCCAAATGGTCTTGGCCGCAAAGTGCCTCCGGGTCTCTCTAGCGTTGATCGCTCCTCGTCACCGCGACCTGTCTGTACAATCTCCTCCTGATCAACAGGCTGTGTAGGATGACGCCCGAGGAGAGGAATGTGCCCGTAACCACCAGCCACTCTATCACGAAGACCCAGGTCATGGCGCTGTTCCTCGCCTCCACGGCCCGTACCCCGGCCTCATCCAGCAGCTCCTGAGCCAGCTCCATGGTCTGGGCCGCCTCGTCCATCTTCCTCTCAAGGAAGAGTTGCCTTGCCTCCGCCACCTTCTCGTTTGCCTTCGCTAACGTCAGCTCCGGTGCCCTGACACTGGCGCCCATCTTGTCGGCGAACTCCATGAGGGACATCGCGATGCTCCTCGCGGTATGGTAGGTCCCCAGGGACAGCCTGAGGTTATGAACCACCTCGTAGTCCGGCGAGGGGCTGCCGTCGTAGGTGTATATCAGTATGTTTATCAACATATCGGGGAAGTACTCCCACTTCGTATCTGAAGACAGCGTGGACGGTGTGAACGCAACCGACCTGCCCTCACCATATTCCCACCAGACAGTATGGGGCTCGACCCTCTTCGGCCGGCCCGGGATCTCCGCAAAGGATAGGACCTCGGCGCCCTCCTTCCCCCTGACCCCAAGGTTCATGTAGCCGTGTTCCGCATCCTCCCAGGGAAGCGACCTCATGAGCGCGTCCTCCGGCTCGACGACGTCGACCCTAACCCTGACGAAGAAGTGGCTGTCGAATATCACCCAGCTGAAGGTGACAGGGAGGGTGTCCCCGACGGGGCTCGGACTCCAGGACGGATCGTCGGCCCTTCCACCGAATGCCTCCGATCCACCCGACATCAGAAGCCCCAGCCCCTCCTTCCTGACAGAGTCCTTGAACCAGGTCAGCCAGTTCAGCTTGAAGTTCCTGATACCCGCTGCGCCGGTGATGTATATCACGTCGTAATTCTCCACTAGACCGGAATAGGTCCTCGGCATGTACATCCGCATATTCCGCTGTATCTCGCGGTCCTCCAGGTCATAGCGACATGCCGGCACGTAGGTTATGTCCAACGTGGGATCTATCGTCACTTTCGGGATCCACCAGTAACGCCCGAAGGCAAGTGTCCTGATCCTCTGCCCGGATTCGGCGGAACAGGCAAGACTGGCGAGTATGAGGATCGCGCCGATGATCAATGCCAGCCTGGTGCCTATGTGCATTATGGGGAAGAATATCATCAGGAGCTCTTAAGCTTTGCACGGAGCTGGAATCACCCGAGGTCTCGTAGGTTTGCGGATGTATCCTGCTGTCACTTCATTCCAGAGATGATATCGAGGCGGATGATGTTCCTGATGTGGTCAGCCCGAGAAGTTCTCCTCCTCATAGTGCATGTCATACGCATCGTAACCCTCATCCATCATGTCGATGACGCCTTCCGACCAGTCGAAGCCCCAGCAGGCGTCAGAGAATTCGGGTACTCCTGTCAGCACGAACTGGACTTCCGTCTCGCCATATTTGCCCCCCATGGAGGGCGGGGGTACATCGTAGGTTCTGGGCCCTCCGACACGGAATTCCTCCGGATTACCGTGGGGATCGAACCATCCACGTATGGTCACCTTCTTGGTCTGGTTATAGGAATTGAGGATCATGCACGTGAGGGTTATGGTTGAGGCAGCATCATCCCATTGAATATCGAAATCCTCGACTCTGATCTCCTCGATGGTTCCACAGCCGAGGGAGCAGAGGATCACCATGACGCAGAGCACGGGTATGATATACTTCTTCATTCGGTCACCTTCTGACGGCTAGCTATTCCTGAAATAGTCCACCAAGGAGGGCCTTGCTCGCTTTTATGCTTTGCGGAAGAGGTGGGGGAAGATGGGATAGGAAGGTGGGATGTACTGCTCTCTTTCACTTATTCCGCACCTCAGTGGTTCTATGAAGCTCCACTTGGCGCTCGAACCCCGCGCTGGAGACGCATAGCGAATGCATTAAAATCGGTTGGATTTTATGGGAACTCCGTGAGAGCGCTAATCGTCTTCGGGACCAGATACGGATCGACAGCCGAGATATCCCAGGAAATCGCGAGGACTCTGCGGGAGAAGGGCATCGAGGTCGATGTGGTCAACTTGAAGGAGGAGAGGGTCGAGAACCTCGGTGGATACGACCTCTTTCTGGTTGGTAGCGGAATCAAAATGGGCAAATGGACCAAGGAGCCCCAGAGGTTCCTGAAGAAGAATGAAGGATCCATATCGGACAAACAGGTCGCCCTGTTCGTTAGCTGCGGATCCGCAGATGACCCGGGAGAGCGCGACGAGGCTCGTTCCAAGTACCTCGATCAGATGGAGAGCAGATATCCAAGAATGAGAGTGATTTCCAAGGGCCTATTCGGCGGAAAGTACGATCCGGGCGCGGGACTGATGATGAGGATGGTCATGCGAGGGATGAGGGAGGATCTCGAGGAGAAGGGCCTGAATCCCGACGAACCCTACGATTTCAGGGACTGGGATGCGATAAGGGAATGGGCGGCAAAGCTAGTTGACTTGGTGGAGCGGTGAGTTTTCCAGGAGACCAGCAGACCCTTGCCGTTGGGAGTTCCACAAGACGGGATTCTCCGGAATGGGTTGCGAGACCAGGATATCTTCTCGTGATCGGGGCTCGATTGCATCGAACCGGCCTAGATCTCTTGAACCAAACCCTGATAGAGGCCTAGTGCACTAAGGCTTTATCTGGGCAGAGGTCAAGAACTACCGGAGGTTGGCTAGATGACCTATGCCTTGGCCGTCAGCGGGAGCAGGCGGAAGGAGGAGAGCAACACCACCGTGATACTGAACCCGTTCCTGGAGGGGATGAGGGATGCTGGGGCGTCGGTGGACCTCTTCTACGTGGAGAATATGGATATCAGGCCCTGCTTGGGCGATTTCCACTGCTGGCGGGAGGAAAATGCCGGGTGTATTCAATCCGATGACATGGACATCCTATACAACAAACTACGGCGGACGGAGATCCTGGTCCTTGCTACACCTGTCTACATACCATTGCCCGGCAAGATGCAAGACTTTATGAACAGATTGTGTTGTCTTCTCAATCCGGACCTCGTAGTACGAGAGGGGCGAACCCGCGCCAGATTCCAGAGTGACGTGGCAATCGGCAAGATCGTTCTGGTGTCCACTTGCGGCTGGTGGGAGATGGGCAACTTCGGTACGGTGGTGCGAATCGTGCGGGAGCTCTGCGAGGATGCAAGCGTGGAGTTCGCGGGGGCGGTACTGAGGCCCCACTTCTCGTCGATGAGAAGGAACGAGGAGAAGGCCAGGGAGGTGCTGGAGGCATCGAGAAGGGCGGGTCACCAGCTCGTCGGGGAAGGCAGGATGTCAAACGATGTTCTCGAGTCGGTCGGCCAGCCACTGATTTCCCATGAAGATTGGTTGAAGGAGTAATTCCGTTCCCTATGGCGAACCCTTTAGAGCAAGGCTTAGGAATCAAATCGGGTGGTCGTCACCTCTCGGTACAACCTGCGACGGATCATCAGGGTCCATATCAGGTATCCGGAGATGAGCAGTGTCCCGGTCACGGTGGCCCACTGCGTGACGTAGACCCAGAAGAGGGCCCTGTCCTTCAGATCCATCGCATCCTTCCTGAGCGCATCGAACCTGGATACCGCTGAGTCCATGATCTCCGTCGCTTCCGAAAATCTGTAGGACCGGTAGTCATCGAGGGATGTGCGCCTGAGGTCATCCAACTCCTCAATCCGATCATACATGCCTCTGGTGTCGGCACCAAACCTGTCGGCGAAGTCGAGCAGGCCTGTCAGTAGCGATCTTTCCACGTTGTATTCGTAGTACAGCCTGCGGAGCGCATGTAGCTGGTATATGTCGTGGGTCAGCGGCGCCCCGACCGAGTAGAGGAGGATGTTAACGAAGACATCCCCCGCGTACTCGTTCTTGCTCGGAATGAGCACCGAGGACCACCATGGCGCATCGAGGTCATCTGCTACCACCCAGGAGACCCCGCCCTCTGGCCCCATCCTCCATGAGACCAGCCACTCGGTACTCTTGCCGAGCCCGATGGACTGGTGGGCCTCCCCCACCACCCTCAGATCGGCCCAGACCGTTGAGCCCGGCCTGGGCGTGAGGGTTGTGAACCACGTTCCGGTGTATTCCTCTATGCCCAGGGGCAGGAACATGGATAGGAGCGGGGGATCGTCCTTGATGATCTCGACGGTGAAGGCGGAGCTATCCTGTTTCATCCTGTCGTTGAGCTCAACGGGAAGGATATCCCTGAGCACCGAGTTCGCCCAGCTTGGATACACCGAGCCGCTCGGATTGGACAGGCCCCCTCCTGTGGTGACGAAGCTGCCCACGCCGTTCTCAACAGCATGCTTCATGTCCATCACCTGGGACGAGGTGAAGGGATCCAGCCTCCCGTCCGGGAAAACCATGAAATCGAAGTCCTTGACCAGAATATCCCTGGTCCTGGGGAAGTACAATCGCACAAACCTCTTGAATGAGGCTCCGCTGAAGCCCTGAACGAAGTCCGCTTCCGTGGGTACAAGCACGTAGTCGACGAGCGGATCGGAATCGAACCATGAGGGTATAGGTGACTCCGCCTGCATGACCTGACCTATCGCCAGCACCCGGATGTGGCCCCCGCCCAAAGCGATGTGTGAAGATAACGAGACGACGATCAGTGCCATCCATAGGGGACGGGAATTCAACAGATACCCCATTATGTATTGGCACTCCACGGTATTCGACCAACGTTCCTGGGCTAATATCTCTCTCGGTTCATTACTCGACAACTCGAAGCCCACACGCTACCGACTGCTTTCTTCCGTGAAGCTATCTGTTCAGTTCCGAAGGGCTCAACGAATCGGCATCCAGTAACCTCGCTCCCTCTGGGGCTGCGATGTGCCCGGAAAGAAGGGGATCGTTGGTCTTCCTCATCCAGTCATCCAGACGGGCCCTCATGTCATCAAGGACACCTGCAAGGCACGCATCATCGGCGAGATTGTGGGTTTCGTTCGGATCGAACGTGAGGTCGTAGAGCGCCTCCCTTTCCAGCCTACGTTCCTGCCAGCCATGCCTCAGCCAGACATCCTTGGAGGGCGAGTCATCAACGTTGCACATCACCTGGGTATCGCGATCGGCGAAGCGTCTGACATACTTCCAGCGGCGGGTCCTGACGGCCCGCTGAGGGTCGTAGGCGACATGGTAGTTGATCTCGGTGAATATCTGATCATTGATCTCGTCCCTCTCGCCCCTGATCAGCGGCATCATGGACCTGCCCTCCAGCCGCGGCGGGGCATCGATTCCAAGCAGATCGCAGATGGTGGGGTAGATGTCGATCTGGGAGACCAGACCGTCAAGTACCCTGCCACCCGAGAACCCCCCGGGACCGCGCATAACGAGCATCACCCCGGTCCCTCCGTCGAACAGCGTACACTTCATGCCCGGAAAGGCTATGCCATGGTCGGTGGTGCAGATCACGAGCGTATCCTCTGCTAGACCTGACTCGTCCAAAGCATGCATCACGCTACCGACTCCCTGGTCGAGGACGCGAACGCTCGCCTTGAAGCCCGCCATTTCCCGTCTCGACTCCGGTGTATCCGGAATCGGGTGCGGGGGCAGCGTATACCGGGGGTCCTCCATTGAACCCGGCTCGTGGAAGGGCCTGTGCGACTCGGAAAAACCCACCGAGAGGAAGAAGGGTGTCCTTGGGCCGTCCTCCAGGAAATCGACGGCCGCCGGGGCATTGTGTTCAACACTCTTCCCCCTGGTCTCCACCACCCGGTCAAAGCCGATCTCCCCGGTATCACGCACGATGTGGTGGATGCCTATCAGCGTTGATTCGTAACCTGACTCGGCCAGCGTATGTATGATGTGGGTGCCATAGTCATGCATCCTGAATCCCAGGTGAGCCAGCCCGATCATGCCGTTGCTGTGTGGGGATTGGCCCGATGCGAGGCAAGCCCTGCTCGGCGAACAGGTCGGACTGCAGCAGAAAGCCTGTCTGAAAAGGACGCCTTCCTCCGCCAGCCTCCGGATACTGGGAGCAGGTATCTGGTAGCCGTATGGCTCGATGTACCGACCTGTGTCGTGTGAGTGTATGTAGAGTATGTTCGTTTTAGTATCGCCAGTCGAATTCATCAAATCGAGATTCTGAATCTGGTACCACCGTTATATCTGTGACGGCTTCCGGGATATCGTCGAGACCGACCGAAGCCAGGGCTAGTTCGGTGATCAGGTCGATCACAGACCCATCTTCCAAGGACTGAGGAACAATATCCCACGTTCTATTTGACTCCTCACCGGGTGAGCAATGGCATATCGAACTGACCAGGTTGGGGTCATGTGCTTAGGACACTTGAACTCAGAAGAAAAAAGACAAAGGAAAAAAAGAAAAAGGGTGGGAGATTCTGGACTCACTCGACCGGAACCGCGCTTTCGTCCAGGGGGATGGGTTCGGCTGTCGCAAGGAACAGCCTTCTCAGATGGAGCCTGTATACCCGGCCATCCAGCTTCATGCCACCGATGAAGACCTTTCTCTGGCCCAGATATCTCCCGCGGAATCTGCCAACTCTTTCTCCGTCCTTCAACAGGACGCCGTGCCAGATGCCCTTGTCGTCCTTGCGGGCATACATGCGGTAGGCATTTTCGCCGACGGTCATCGTTCCCTTTGCCCTGCCACCGGCAACGAGGGCCTTCAGCGTTACCCTCTCGCAAGGGCACACGGCATCGGTGGTGGGGTCCTCGTTCTTGGGAATCGCCTTCCCCACAAAATACACTCGGACGCCCCTCTCGGCCTCCTCTTCCGTTGTCTCCTCCGCATCAACGAAGGCGAACGCTGCCCCGGTGCCAAACACCACGAGCAGCATCACCGACAAAGCAGCTAACTTCCTTTTCAATTGCTCACCTCGAGCATTACTTGACTGGAACGCTACATCTGTGTTAGGTGGGATGTTTGGGAACGTATGGAACGACCGGGTTGGATCTAACATTCCCCGCAGTCAAATCCATCTGACCCGGGTTTATCAGCCCTCGAGAGGGATCCCGTATAGACCGATTGAGAACCGAAGAGAACGGCCCCACGGCCAATGGATCTCCAGGTAGATATCGGATCGAAGTAGCTCGTGACCCTATACGTGGCCCGCTTTCCCTCGTCGCCTATCGAATGGTGCCAGATGCCCTCCGAAAATCGCATGGATCAGGGGTAGCGAGACCAGGCCAAGAAGGCAACTGGCTTCAGTCACCTCTATCCCGATATACATATCATCCGACAAGGCGCCATCGACCTGGCCGTCCTCATCGAAGGTTCCCCCATCGACGAGCTGGAAGCTGAGCACCGTCTTAGTCGGTGCTTCGGGTGGCCCGTGAAGCACATCCCGGGAGACCACCTGCCACTCACCCTCATGGTCCTTCTTCAGGATCCCTGTCACGTCCACATCGGTGGGGATCATGGCCATCAAGGTTACCGCTTCTCCAGGCGGGATGCCGTCTACCTCTAGGGAGAGGGCTCCGTAAGGGAAGTCCCAGCCCTCAGGGGGATCTGTTGCGGGAAGGGATCGGACATCGAGAAGTGCGTAGGATTCTTGGCAGACGACCGTTGCGTAGGCCTCAACCGGGGCGGAGGGGTGGCTGGGAAGCGAGGCAACGTGGTCCTGTCCGCTATCAGGGATCCCGTCTCCGTTCCCGTCGCCCGTCCCTTCGCCACCGGCGTTCGGGACCATGTTCTCAGTAGCATCTGAGACCCCATCCGTGTCCCCCCGGGGGGTGCCCTCCACATGCAGCTCCGCCCAGTCGAAGTATAGATCCGGTCCGCCCAGACACATGACCGTCACCTGAATGAAGAGCCTGCTCTGCAGGACCTCGGTGACGTTGTAGCTCAGGGTCTCCCCGGTGAACGGGGCTAATTCGTGCATACCGAGGTTGGTCTCACTCCCCCAAAGCCAGTCAGACACACTGAACTTGACCCTGTCGGTCTCGTTGTCCCCATCATCATAGATCCTGAAGGTGAGGGTAGCCTCAGTGATATTGAAGTACTCCCCGGAGAGGTTCCACCTCCACCGGGTGAGATCGACTGGATTGGGTATATCGTCGAAGAAACCGCAGCCAAGGGCGATATCCGGTTCCGGGTTGTGAATGTACGTTTCGCCGGCCTGGACACCCGAGATCCCGATCCAGACTAGGAGGAGTATGATTATCATTCTGTCTGTCATTGACTTCGCCGTTTTTCCACCGCATTAGCGCGGCTAATATATTTTCCCGATCGGTTCGATCGGCCCGGCTGCCGACATGACCCCCAAAACATTAAGATGAACCTCGTGCTGTATGTGCGGTCCAACGAAATGGAGGGCAATAATGGGTAGAATAAGGGAGGTGCTTGACACCCCGGTTCTCGATGAGGTAGATGTCCTGGTCTGTGGGGGTGGGATGACGGGTTTTCCCGCGGCCCTGGCAGCGGCGCGTAACGGTGCAAGTACCATTCTGTTGGAGAGCGAGGGCAGCCTGGGAGGAACGGCTACCGCGGGGCTGATGAGCGGCTATGCGCCCTATTTCGGCGATGGCCTCGGTAGCCAGATCGTTGGGGGTATCATAATCGAGTTCACCGAGAGGCTGGAGGGCGAGGATGCCCTGCCGGCAGACGCTTTCACGTCGAGTGGGGGACACTGCAAGCTTCAGTTCGACCCGGATGTATTCAAGAGGGTGGCTATGGATATGGTCAGGGAGGCGGGGGTAGAGGTGATCCTAAATGGACATGCGAGATCGCCCCTGATGGAGGATGGGCAGGTACTGGGCGTGTCGTTTCAGACCCGCATGGGAGGCTTCGCAATCCGGGCCAAGACCACCGTGGATGCGACCGGGGATGGATCCATAGCCGCGTGGGCGGAAGCTCCATTCGAGGAAGCAAGCGATTCCACCGCCACACTCATGTACCGCATATGTAACGTCGATCTGGACAGAACGGCCGAGGCAATGTCCTCCCGTATGCCAGAGAGGGAGGCTGCAGACTTCCTGGACTGGTACGACAGGCACGGGACGCTTTCTGTGGTGATTCAGAGCGATCTTCCGGACATCTACGGGGAGGCGGTCTCGAGCGGCGATTTTCCAGCAGATCCAAAGGACGATGATGGATTCGACATGCAGGGGGTGCACGGCCTGGCCGGGAAGGGCTTCGCCTACGTATTCGGGCCCCGGGTTCGCGGCAGCTGCCTGGATCCCAGGCAAACCAGCCGCCAGGAGATGGATGCTTACGATAGGATCCCGCAGCAGATGAGATTGACCAGGAGGGTGCCGGGTCTGGAGAGGTCGTTCGTGGTGCAGGTCGCTCCCTCCCTGGGCGTCAGGGCGTCCAGGTATGTAACTTGCGAGTACGGGATGACCAGTCAGGACATAGCAGAGGGTTCGAGGTTCCCGGACGCCGTTGGTCAGGGATGCCGCTATCTTCCCTGGCTGGAGGCCAGGCAGAGGTTCAAAGGCAAGGTCTACCAGATCCCCTACAGGGCTCTGGTTCCCCGAGAGGTGAAGGGGCTACTAATCGGCGGCCGGTCCGTGTCCAGGGGTAATGTCCGAAATATGGTGAACTGCGCCGTCATGGGGGAGGCCTGTGGAACCGCGGCCGCGATATCCGCGTGGAGGAACGAGAGTCCGGAGGAAATCCCGGTGCCCCTGCTCCAAAGAAGGCTCACAGAGCAAGGGGCGATCTTGGGTCTGTAGTTCGGATTTCCTCGTCGGGGCGATAGGTGGATAGCCCCGATAAGCTGTTGGCGGTCTTCCTGCGATGAAGCGAGGACCGTGTTCACGCCAGATGCTTACCAGAATCAGGAAGGATTTACCTATGGCTGATTTGCCACCTGTGATAGTGAATTGGAATGGCCGAGGACGGATCCGAAAGCAGCGCACGAACCGGTGTGGATGATACGAAGTCCTCACTGGAGGTCGGGCAGTGCGGCCCCGCCGGCAGGTATACGCCCAGTATCAAGGTTGTTTTTGTGAGACGCAGGGAGTATGGCATGTCGTGGCCTGGCGCGGTGTACCCAGGTGATGAGGCGCGCGAGAGGTACGTCCGCCGCCTGAGGATGGAGGCAGGCAAGATGGGCATTGAACTCGGGCTCCGCGAGCAACCACTCTACGACGACGAGGAAACTGACCGATGGTTGAATGAGGTGGAGAGCGATAAGCCCGACGGTCTCCTATTGATCCTCCAGGACCGCCACGGCCCCGCCTGGCATGCGGCGAACGGAGCCGCGGAGCTGGGGATACCGACCGTTATCTTCTGTGTTATCGGGGCCTCGTTCACCACAAACACACGGAATTTCAAGGACCGTGCAGGGGCCGTGATCTACTCCGCCCCCGAGTTCGATCAGGCGATCTTCGGCCTGAAGATGCTGGCTGCGCTGGCAAGGATGAGAAGGACGCGTTGCCTGGTTCTGCACGGGGATGAGACATACGACGAGAGGCTGGCCGACACAGGCATCAAGCTACGCCACCTGCCGGAGAGCACGTACGTGGAGGCCTACAAGGGGACCGAGGTCTCGCCGGCGATTCGAGCCCTGGCGAAGGAGTACGAGGAGAGGGCCGAGGCGCTGACCAATGCCGGCCACCAGGATGTGGTCAATGCTGCCCGTGGTTACGCGGCCTGCGCTAGGATCATAAAGGAGCACGAGGGCGACGCCATCACCATGGACTGTCTCGGCATGGGGAGGAGAAACCCCGAGGTGACTCTACCCTGTCTTGCCTGGTCCAGGCTCAACGATATGGGTGTCCCCGCCATCTGTGAGGCGGACCAGGGTGCCATTGTCTCCCACCTGATCACACATTACCTCTTTGACCATCCCGGCTTCCAGCAGGATCCGGTGGCGGATACCGGCCATAACTCCGTCATCGGTGCGCACTGCTCGTGCCCCACGCGGCTAGACGGCTATGATGCGCCCGCCAGGCCCTTCAATCTGAGTCACCACCACGGCCTGCGGGACGTGACCACGGAGACGTTGTGGGAGAGAGGTCGACGTGTAACATCGCTGGATGTGTATCCCGGTTCTCCGAGCAAGCTCGAGGTGGCCACGGGTGAGGTGATCGATCAGCTCAGCGTACCGCCGCACGGGGGATGTGTGATATCGGTCAACGTCAAGTTCGATGGGGTCGAGAGGGTGCGCGATTTCCCCGGCTTCCATCAGGTCTGGTTCTACGGCGACTATGGCGATGAGCTGGAGGAATTCGCACAGCTTTCCGGTTTCGATTCAGAGCGCATCTGAAGTTCATTGTCAATCCGAGGGGCTTCCTGACCTCTTCGCGGCTTGGGAAGCGTGCTCCCTTGAAGTAGATGAGGGATTCCAGGAGTCCGACTCTGGAAGTCATCGGTGTACTCGGGCAAGCGAGCAGCTTGCTAATCGTCCGACTATTCCATGTCTATCAGGCATCATGGGGTGGAGATCAGTACTCGACTATCTTCTCTAGATCGGCTAACACTGGGGGGAGATCCTTGGTCATAGCATCTGAGTGACTATGGCGAATGTGGGGAATCTGAGGCGACGCTGAGGTAGCAGAGCAATTGGGATTGTATGGAAGGTACCGAGAACCAGAACAGATAATACCTGTAGGATGAGTATAGAGAGCTTAGACTACTGTCAATTGTGGAGCAAGATCATACCGTCAGTTCGGCACGAAACGGCAGGCGGTACCGCTCCGCGCTTTGGGGCGAACCACAAGCGTGTATCCCAGCACAGGCGAACTGAACAAGGTCAATTCAAGAGAAGACCAAGAATACAGAGGAATCTGGAAATGGGCAGTTCAAAGCCAAACATACTTGTCCTGTTGACCGAACAGCATCGGGGTGACTCCCTTTCGTGTGAGGGACATCCGGTGCTGCTTACCCCGACCATGGACCGCATTGCGGGACGCGGCGTGAGGTTCTCGAGGGCCTACAGCAGCTGCCCTGTTTGCATACCTGCCAGAAGGTCCCTGCTCACCGGACAGTTCCCCTCAACCCACGGGGTTCTCGGCTATGCGAGCAAACCGTGGAGCGGATCGTCGATAGCGGATGAGCTGTCGAAAGCTGGCTATCAGACCGCTTGGATCGGGCGGGACATGCATCAGGAACCCCCCGGAGAGAGATGCGGCTTCGAGACGACCATTCTCAGCGGAATGCGCAACCCCGGCAATCCCTATGATCGGTTCCTGGAAGGCAACCAGCCCGAGGGCGGAGGGGGATACTACGGCAGCGGCGTGATGCACAATGACTACACGGCGCGGCCCTTTCATCTCCCTGAGAACCTACACCACACCACCTGGACGGTGGGCCGGGCACTGTCCTGGCTCGAGGATCGCGACAGAGGCCGTCCGTTTTTCCTGGTCGTCTCTTTCCTGGCAGCCCATCCCCCACTGATTCCCCCTGCCTGCTACTTCGACCGCTATCTCCGAACCGGGGTACCCGACCCCCACATCGGTGACTGGGCAACTCCGCCCGAGAATGACGGAATCGGCCTGGGGCAGTCATCTTCGAAGGTGAACCTCACTGGGGAGGCCCTTCTGAGCGCCCGCGCCGGGTACTACGGACTGATAAACCATCTCGACGATCAGATGAACCGCCTGCTGAACCCGGTGACGGGCATACAGAGAATGACCGACGATAACACGGCGGTCATCATGACAAGCGACCACGGCGAGATGCTGGGGGATCACTACTGCTGGGCCAAGGCGCTGCCCTACGAGGGCGCCGCCCGGATTCCGCTGCTGATCAGTGCCCCGAGAGGGTATGGGGCGAGGACCAACAGCGTGGTTGACAAGCCCGTTGGTCTAGAGGATATCTTGCCCACCTGTCTGGATATTTCAGGTGTGGATATCCCGGACTACGTGGATGGTAGGAGCCTGATGCCCCTGCTGAGAGGGGACCGAGATGCGGCATCCAGCTGGCGAAGGTACTTGCACATCGAGTATGCGGATCCTCGGGCATTTCATGCCCTGACCGACGGCAAGGAGAAGTACATATGGTTTGCGGGAGATGGCCGGGAACAGCTATTTGACCTGAAGAACGACCCGGGCGAGTGCATCAACAGGGCGGATGATCCTGATTGGGCCGGAAGGGTCGGTCGGTGGCGCCGGCTGATGGTTGATGAGCTGACGGGTCGCCCCGAGGGCTTCACCGATGGAGATGATCTGATCGCCGGCCGGCCCTACCCAATGATAATGGAGTAGATCAAGCAATTGCAGCCCGATATCGTGTGGATCTACTGTGATGAGTTGCGGACGGACGCGCTTGGCTGTTATGGCCATCCAACCATGCGGATGTACACCCCGAATATCGACCGGCTGGCCGCCAGCGGGGTGCGTTTTGCCAACAACTTCTGCAATTCACCTGTATGCGTCCCCTCCCGTATGTGCACTCTGACCGGCCTCCGCCCCGAGGACACCGGTGTGTACAACAATGAAGGCAGCTGGAGGAACTTCCGAATGCCATTCCGGCCGGAAACCTTTCCCGAGGTACTGGCGTCCATGGGCTATTGCACTGCCAACTTCGGCAAGATCCATCTCGCCCGCGAAATGTTACCGGGACCGAACTCCGATCGCAGGGCATTCCAGCATCATGATCGCCGGGGAGCGGAGATGGACTTCTGGTCGCATCTTGGCGATGACGGTGTGCAGATGGTGCGGTCCCCGCTTGGCGGGATGAATGGCGGTGTCTACCCCGCCGGTGAGCTATACCCGCCAGATGAGGTCATGACACGTGCACTGCGGTGGATGCGATCTGTTGAGAGCCCCTTCCTGGTGCGTATGTCGCTCTTGCAGCCACACACACCGGTCTTGCCCCCGGAGAGTTACATGCGACTCTATGCGGACCAGGATCCGGGGCTGCCTGAGCCGCTGCCCGACACGATGTCCGAGTTTGAGAAACGCGTGGCGGATATCCATGGTCTGGATCGCATGTCCTGGGAGAAGCTGAGGTCGGCGCGATTATCGTACTATGCGCAGGTCGCCTGGATCGATACACAGGTTGGACTGGTGCTTAACGAGCTGGAACGCAAAGGCCGTCTTGAAGAGACCATAGTCATGTTCGGGGCCGATCACGGGAATCCCCTTGGTGACAGCGGGGCCTTTGGGAAACACACCTTCACCCCCACCGTGCATAGGGTGCCCCTGATTATGTCATGGCCCGGCACGCTGCCCGAGGGAGAGGTTCGTGACGATATCTGCGAGAGCCTCGATATCGGCCGTACACTGCTGGGCCTCGCCGGTATATCGGGGCCGGATCAGTTCAGGGGGCGTGATCTCTTCACGGACCCGGAGCCAGTGGCCATCTACTCGACAATAGGATTCGGGCAGCCTGACAGCAAGCTCGCCCCGAATGGGGGTATCGGGGAATGGACAGAGAACCGCGGGTGGCCGCGACGCTGTTGCATCCGAACCAGGGAGTTCAGACTCGACAAGAACGTGCTGATCGACAACCAAGGACCACCGCCCGAAGATGAAGACGTATTCCTGATCGATATAAGGAAGGATCCCAGGGAGTTCACAAACCTCGCAGCCGATCCTGACTATGCAGATATTGTTCGGGAACTGACCGGAAAGCTGGAGAAGCACGCTGAGAGCGGTGTCGAGATCCCGGCGACATGTCTTGTACGGTGAACCTTTCAGGTCCGAGAGAGTTAGGAGGGATAATGGTGGGACATTATGACGTCGCTGCTTTCATCTGGCCTGCCTACCACCACGATCCCCGCATGGAGGACATCTGGACCGAGGGTGACGGCGAGTGGATGACCGTTCGCAACGCCAAACCCCGCTTCGATGGGCACAATCAGCCCAGGGTGCCCCTGCTTGGCTACCAGGATGAGGCCGATCCGGGTGTGATGGGGCAGCATGCTGAGCTCGCCCTTGAGCACGGGGTGAACGTGTTCATAATGGACTGGTACTGGTACGAGGATTCACCGTTCCTCGAAAGGCAGCTGAACGAGGGCTTGATGCCCGCGATCAAGGGAACCGGTATGAAGTTCTATCTGATGTGGGCAAACCACGATGCAGGCCTGACGTGGGACCCGACCACCGATGACACGGATATCTTCTGGAGGGGAGCAGTTGACAGGGAGACGTTCGAAAGGATCGCCCGGAGATGGATAGAGAGCTACTTCTCGCACGACAATTACTATAAGATAGACGGTTGTCCCGTTCTTTGCCTGTACGACCTCCCAGTATTCGTGGATGGCCTTGGCGGGATCGATGAGGCGAAGAGGGCTCTCTCCTGGTTTCGAACCGAGGTGAAGGAGGCGGGTTATCCAGGCCTCCATCTGCAAAACACCTACATGGGCCATATCCCCGGGGATATCCTCTCCATTTGCCCCGATCTTGAGATCGGACCCTCCGGGGCGGTCAATGCAATCGGCTTTGACAGCGTGACCCGCTACCAGTGGATGCATGTCGCGGGAGCGCAGGACCGGGAGTATTCGGAGTGGGGGGAGATCGGTGTGGATGACTGGGATAGCATGGTGAAGCGGTTCGGCGGTGTTGTTCCACACGTCTCGGTCGGTTGGGACAACAATCCCAGGTTCCCGACATACAGAGAGATAGTCAGGGATGAGTCGCCAGAGCTATTTGAAGGATTCCTGAGAAGGGCAAAGGGATTTCTCGACACGCATCCCGAGCAGCACAGACTGGTGACGGTGAATTCATGGAATGAGTGGACCGAGGGTTCGTATCTACTGCCGGATGAGAGATCTGGGTACGGATTTCTCGAGGCAGTCAAGGCGGTCTTTGGAGATACCAGTGAAACCTGACGTAACGGGCGCTGGTAAATTCACGAGGGCGGCCGGGCTCTAGGATGGATCCTTGGTCTATCGAGTGCCGAATAGATCAGTGTAGACCGGGTTGGTAAACGCCCTCCGGCCCCCGCCATCCACGAACTCCACCCTGACGTACCTGTGTTCGGACTTGAAATCGTGGGTCGCGTGGGTCAGCATACCCTCGCCGATTCTGCGGACGCTCTTGCCCGAGGGACCGTGGCTGTGGAAGGTTATCATGTCTACGGGGCTTGATTCGACCTCGATGTGGTCGGCCTCAAGGTCGATATCGTGAACCACGGGCCCGGTCGAGGCGTAAAAGTGCCCTCTCCGGATCGCCTCGATGATATCCTTCTCGGTCAGGCTTCTTGACTTCACCCAGATCCATCCCCCGGGCGCATCGTCCGTGT
>Ga0180431_10004217_pt1 | contig 18068 bp, 17 predicted proteins | sample SS_ome_11_FD_132459 | JGI IMG/M metagenome (GOLD analysis project Ga0180431, IMG submission 132459) | Hypersaline lake sediment archaeal communities from the Salton Sea, California, USA - SS_1_MS_1 metaG | ecosystem: Environmental > Aquatic > Non-marine Saline and Alkaline > Hypersaline >... | reverse complement strand
GGGGCGGGCGCCCTGGCCAAGAGGTTCAAAGCCCTCAGCGATCCGGTGCGGCTGCGCATCCTGAGCCTGATCGCCGGCCACGACGGCGGCCAGTGCTGCGTCTGCGACATCACCGCGGCCTTCGACCTGTCCCAGCCGACGATCTCCCATCACCTCAAGACGCTGCGCGAGGCGGGCCTGCTGGACTGCGAACGGCGCGGGACCTGGGTTCACTACCGGGTCGTCCCCGCCGCACTGCAGCACCTGTCGGCCATCCTCGCCCAGGTCGCGGACAACCCCATGACCGCAGCGGCAACCGAACGGACCTGCCGATGAGCCACAGACCGTCGGTGCTGTTCGTCTGCGTCCACAACGCCGGACGCTCCCAGATGGCGGCCGGTTTCCTGACCGCACTGGCTGGAGGGGCCATCGAGGTCCGCTCGGCCGGCAGCGCGCCGGCCGATGCGGTCAACCCCGCGGCCGTCGAGGCCATGGCCGAGGTCGGCATCGACATCGCCGCCCAAAGTCCGAAGATCCTGACCACCGATGCGGTCCGGGACTCCGATGTCGTCATCACCATGGGCTGCGGGGACACCTGCCCCGTCTTCCCCGGAAAGAGCTACCGCGACTGGGTGCTGGAGGACCCGGCCGGCAAGGGCGTCGCGGCAGTCCGCCCGATCCGCGACCAGATCAAAGCCCGTGTCGAGGACCTGATCACCGAACTGCTGCCCGGAACCGTGACCGGCGGCGGTGCCCGATGACCGCGACGGCCGACCAGCACGACCCGGTGGCGGGAAAGCTGTCCACCCTGGACCGTTACCTGCCGGTGTGGATCGGCCTGGCGATGGCGGCCGGGCTGCTGCTGGGCCGCTGGCTGCCCGGACTGAACACGGCCCTGGAAAAGGTGCAGATCGACGGAATCTCGCTGCCCATCGCCCTGGGCCTGCTCATCATGATGTATCCGGTGCTGGCCAAGGTCCGCTACGACCGCCTCGACACCGTCACCTCCGACCGCGCGATGCTCGTGAGTTCTCTGCTGCTCAACTGGGTGCTGGGCCCGGCACTGATGTTCGCCCTGGCCTGGCTGATGCTGCCGGACCTGCCCGAGTACCGCACCGGGCTGATCATCGTCGGATTGGCGCGCTGCATCGCGATGGTCATCATCTGGAACGACCTGGCCTGCGGGGACCGGGAGGCCGCCGCCGTGCTGGTGGCGCTGAACTCGGTCTTCCAGGTGGTCATGTTCGCGGTGTTGGGCTGGTTCTACCTCTCGGTGCTGCCGGGCTGGTTGGGGCTGCCGCAGACCAGCATCGACACCTCTCCCTGGCAGATCGCCAAGTCGGTGCTGATCTTCCTCGGCATCCCCCTGCTGGCCGGATACCTGTCGCGGCGTCTCGGCGAGCGCGCCAAGGGCCGGCAGTGGTACGAGACGCGATTCCTGCCGCGGGTGGGCCCCTGGGCTCTCTACGGCCTGCTGTTCACCATCGTGATTCTCTTTGCGCTGCAGGGTGATCAGATCACCCACCGGCCCTGGGACGTTGCCCGCATCGCACTGCCCCTGCTGGCCTACTTCGCGATCATGTGGGGTGGCGGATACGCGCTCGGCGCCGCTCTGGGGCTGGGTTATCCGCGCACCACGACGCTGGCGTTCACCGCCGCCGGCAACAACTTCGAGTTGGCCATCGCGGTGGCCATCGCCACCTACGGCGCCACCTCCGGTCAGGCTCTGGCCGGTGTCGTCGGACCCCTCATCGAAGTCCCCGTGCTGGTCGGACTGGTCTACGTCGCCCTGGCGCTGCGGCGCCGATTCCCCGTCAGCACGACACACCCCGACCTGGAGACCCGATGAGCGCAACGAACGACGCCGACGCGATCCGCTCCGCGGTCCGCGATCGCTATGCCACCGCGGCCGCGGCCGCCACCTGCTGCGGTCCCCCCTCACCCGGGCCGGCGGATGCCTCCGCCGGCGGGGTGTTCGGCCGGTCGCAGTACGGCGAGGGCCAGTGCGCCGAGTTGCCCGAGGCCGCGCTCGCCGTCTCGCTGGGCTGCGGAAACCCCACCGCTCTGGCCGAGCTGCGTCCCGGCGACGTGGTGCTGGATCTGGGTTCCGGCGGTGGTATCGACGTGTTGCTCTCCGCCCGCCGGGTCGCTCCCGGCGGGCGGGCCTACGGCTTGGACATGACCCCGGAAATGCTCGACCTGGCCAACGCCAACAAGGCCGAGGCCGGCATCGACAACGCCGAGTTCCTGCTCGGCAGCATCGAGGACGTCCCCCTACCCGACGGCGCGGTCGACGTCGTCATCAGCAACTGCGTGGTGAACCTGTCCCCGGACAAGGACCGGGTGTTCCGGGAGTCCTTCCGCGTACTGGCACCCGGTGGACGGTTCGCCATCTCCGATGTCGTGCTCACCCGACGACTGCCCGCGACGATCGAATCCGTCATGACGTTGTGGACCGGCTGCGTCGCCGGCGCGCTGACCGATCAGGAGGCCATCGCCGGGCTCGCCGCAGCCGGGTTCACCGACATCAGCATCGAACCGACGAGCGTTTTCGGCCGCACCGAGTTGCAGGCCCTGGCCGAGACGCTGTCACCGGAGGACATTCCGGCCGGTCTGGATCTGCGCGCCGCCATCGACGGGATCGACGGAGTCGTCCGCTCGGCCTTCATCCGCGCGACCAAGCCCGGCGTCTGATCGGGCCGCCCGATCCGGCCATGCCGCTGGTGGATGTTTGTACTGTGAATCGATACTTCCCCTACCCGCCGGAATCGAGCACCCCGATGATCGGAGACCTCGCGAGTCACACCGAGCAACTCCGGCCCCGCTACGAGGCGCTGCGGACGCGGGAGTTGCCCGCCCTGACCGAGGTGGACTAGCGGATGGCAGGACCCGGCGGCGAACCGGCCCACGACGGATTACGGGTCGCGGTGATCGGCGCCGGGCCCGCGGGTCTGGCCGCAGGCCACGAGTTGCTCGCGCGGGGCTTCACCGACTTCACCATCTTCGAGGCCACCGACGCCGTCGGCGGCACCTGGCACCTGCACTCCTATCCCGGCCTGGCCTGCGACGTCTGGGCCCATGCCTACACGTTCTCCTACCGGCCCAACCCCGACTGGAGCGCCAACTTCGTCGAGCAACCCGAGATCGAGGCCTACCTGCAGACCTGCGCCCGGGAGTTCGGGCTCACCCCGCACATCACGCTGAACACCCGCATCGCCGGCGCCCGCTACCGCGATGACGGCATCTGGATCCTGGAGAGCACCGCGGGGGCCCGTTTCGAGTTCGACGTGGTCATCAATGCGATGGGCAACCAGCACACACCCCGCTACCCCGACGTCAGGGGTATCGACGACTTCGAGGGGGCGAGTTTCCACGCCACCCGATGGGATCACGGTGTCGAGTTGGCCGGGAAGCGCGTAGTGGTCGTCGGATCGGCGGCCAGTGCGGTGCAGATCGTTCCGGAGGTGGCGAAGATCGCCGGGGCGCTCACCGTGCTGCAGCGCTCACCGAACTGGATCATGCCGCGCGGCCGCAGGTTCTACTCGACTGCCCAGCGCGACCGATGGCGCCGGTTCCCCGTGACGATGCGGGTCATCCGGGCCGTCCAGGAGTTCCTGATGAGCCTGGTCCACGACGCCGCCACCCTGGGCCACAACCGGGCCAGGCAGTTCGAGTCCCGCGCCCGCAAGTTCATCGACCGTGCGATCCCCGACCCGCAGTTGCGCGCCGCTCTGACACCCGCCGATCCCTACGGTTGCAAGCGGGGCCTGGTCTCCGACGACTTCTACCCGGCTCTGCTGCGCGACAACGTCGAGTTGGTCCCCGAAGGACTGCGCGCGGTGCGCCCGGCCGGCATCACCACGACCAGCGGCCGCGAGATCGACGCCGACGTCATCATCTTCTGCACGGGCTACCGCATCCTGGACTTCGACCGCATCGACGTCGTCGGCCAGACCGGCGAGAGCCTCGCCGAGGCCATGTCAAGGGACCTGGGAGCCTTCAAAGGCATTGCGGTTCCGCACTTCCCGAACTATTTCCTCGCCGCCGGCCCCAACGGCCTTCCGCTGGACGCGCCCTATTTCCGCAGCGTCGAACGCAACATCGCGACCATCGTGGGTCTGCTGGCCGCCAAACAGGCCGCCGGCGTGCGTTCACTGTCGGTCAAGCCGGCGGTCAACCGCGCCTACAACGACTGGCTGGCGCCACGCTTCGGGCGCTACTCCTGGGCCTCGCCGTCGTGCAGCAGCTACTACCGGGACGCCATGGGACGCACACCCTTCCTGTTTCCGGGACGCTTCCGGGAGTACCGCAAACTCCATGAGAAGTGCGGTCTGCACGACTATGACCTGAGCCCCGACGACCTCGGAAGCGCTGTGGCCGGAGGCCGGTATCGGTGAACGCGCCCACCATCCTGAACCTCGACGAACTCGGCGACGCCGCGGTCGGTGGGAAGGCCGAAGGCCTGGCCAAGCTCGTCGCACTCGGCCTGCGGGTCCCACCGGCTTTCGTGATCGTCGGGGCGAGTCCGGGCAACCTGCCCGGCGACCTCGCCGAGCGTTACGCCGAGCTGGGCTCCGGTCCGGTGGCGGTGCGCTCCTCGGCGCTGGGCGAGGACTCCGCCGAGGCCAGCTTCGCCGGCCAGTACGAGACGGTGCTCGACGTCACCGGAATCGACGCCCTCAACGAAGCCGTCGAGCGCTGCCTTGGCTCGCTGCAGAACGCCCGGGCCGTCGCCTACCGCCGGCAGAGCGGTGAGCAGACCGGCGCGCCGGCGATGTCGGTGGTAGTCCAGGCGATGGCCCCCGCGGTGTGCGCAGGCGTGCTGTTCACCGCCGACCCCGTCTCCGGACGCCGGGACCGCGTCGTCATCGACGCCGTCCGAGGGCTGGGCGAGGCGCTGGTCAGCGGGCAGGCCTCCCCCGACCACTACGTCCTGGACCGCCGCGGCGACACCCGGGAGGCCCAGATCGACGGTGCCGCGGCGATTCTCGATGACCCCCTCCGGCGCCGGCTGTTCGCGTCCGCGCTGGCCGCCGAAGCGGCCGTGGGACACCCGCTGGACCTGGAGTGGGCGGTCGACGCCGACGGTGAGGTGCACTGGCTGCAAGCCCGTCCGATCACCCAGCTGCCGCCGGACCCCAACGAACTGGACACCCCGATCACCGACCCGACGCACGTCTACACCCGGTGCAACGTCGGTGAGATGTTCCCGGGAGCCTGCACTCCGCTGTCCTACTCCTTCACCGCCCGCAGCATCGACGTCGGCATGCAGATGATGCACGTCGAAGTGGGCATCCAGGACGCGATCCTCCCGCAGATGCGGTTCCTGATGATGAACTCCGGGCACCTCTTCCTGAACCTGAGCACCATGAGCGAGACCGTCACGCACGCGATCGGGTCCAGCGCCGAGCAATTGGCCCTCTCGGTGTGCGGGCGGCCGGTCACCGAGTTCACCATCCGCGGTGGGCAACCACCGTCACGGCTGCGCCGGAGCGCCAACGGCGTCCGCTATCTGCGCTACCTCCTGAGTCAGCCACGGGCGCGCCGGGAAATGAAGCGCCTCGTCGCCGAACTGCGCTTCGGAGAGGCCGAAACCGCCTCCACCGCATGGGAACAGATCGACCGCCGGTTACCGGCCATCCACAACGCCATGCACTACCACCTGATCTCCTCTGCCGGATCGGGTGTGCTCACCCCGACCCTGCTGGGGGTGGTCGCGGGGGGACGCGAGGCCAACGAGGCCGACCACGCGACGGTGGCGGCGCTGCTCGCCGGAGCCGAGGACGTCGAGAGCGCCGACATCATCGCCGGCGCCGAACGCATCGGGCAGCGGATCGTCGCCCACCCCGACGGACAGGAGTCGTTCGTGCGTGCCGACCCGGAGGCGGCGCTGGCCTGGCTGCGGTCCCCGGCAGCCGGCGCCGCCCGGGCGGAGTTCGAAAGCTATCTGCACCGCCACGGCCACCGCGCCATCAAGGAACTGGAACTGCGCCAGCCCGAATGGCGGCACGACCCGCTGCCGGTGATCCGCTCACTGCAGGTCTCGCTGCGCCAGGGCGGTTCGGGGCGCACCGCGACCCCGCGCGCCCCCGAGAGCGGCCGCGCCGTCGCGCTGCTGGCCGCGATGGCCCGACGGGCCGTCCGCTCCCGCGAGGAGACGAAGTCGGGACTGGTCGCGGTCACCACCGGATTCAAGGCGGCCTACCGCGCGCTGGCGGCGCTGCTGGTGGCCGAGGGACTGCTTCCGGACCCCGACGCGGTGTTCTTCCTGACCCACGACGAACTCGGGCGACTGGCCCGGGGCGGCGAGACGGGCCTGGCGGCGGTCGCACTGGCCCGCCGGGAGGCCTTCGGCCGCCAGGAGAGCTACCAGTTCCCGGACGTCTTCCAGGGCGAGCCCGAGCGGCTCGACCTGGACACCCCGGCCGACGGCGCCGACGGTGTGGTCCGCGGGGCCCCGGTAAGCCGCGGGCGGGTCACCGGCGTCGCGCGGATCGTGCGCACCCTCGACGAGGCCGCCGACCTGCAGCGCGGCGAGATCCTGGTGGCGCCGATCACCGACGTCGGCTGGACCCCCTACTTCAGCCTGATCGCCGGACTGGTGACCGATATCGGCAGCGCGGTGTCCCACGGCGCGGTGGTGGCCCGCGAGTACGGCCTGCCGGCGGTGGTCAACACCCGGACCGCCACAAGGGTTTTCCGGACCGGGGACCGCATCGTGCTCGACGGCGAGTCGGGGGTCGTGCGGCTGGCCGACTGAGGGGCACCCGCCCCGACGGCGGGACGGGCATCCCATGACCGCGTCCGTTCACGCCGGGCCTGCGCCCGCGTCACTGCCGAGGTCGGTGTCGTCGACGGTGATGAACGTGGGTCCCCGGTGTCCGAAGGCCTCGGCGAGCACGTGTTCGAAGTTCTCGGAGGTCGCGTGGTCGACCCTGCCCCCGAAGCCACGCACGATCGCATGCAGATCCACCTCCGGATCGGTCAGATCCATACTCGCCCGGTAGCTCTCGGGGTCGCTGTCGGGAACCTGAAGCTTCCAGAGCTGCTTGAGAATCTTGTACTCGTGGTTGACCACGCAGATGAACACGACGGGAATGCGGTAGTGCGCGGCAGTCCAGATGGAATGGATGGAGTACATGCTCCCGCCGTCGCCGAGCAGGCAGACCGAATGTGTACCGCTGTGCAGTGACATTCCGACCGTCATCGGCATCGCCATTCCGAGCGCGCCGCCCCTGGGCTCGAAATAGACTTCCCGGAAACGGAGTTCGGCCACGATCTGCTCTTCCTGGGACTGATGCGACGAACCCTCGATGACGATCGGCGTCCCCCGGTCAAGACGGTTCAGGATCCGCCACAGCAGCGTCGCGTTGTCCGGGGCCGACGACGGTCGGGGTCGCTCAAGCGGCGGTTCGACGTTCAGCATTCTCCGCAGAGCGGAGAGGTTGCCGGCGATATCCCCGCGTACTACGAAGTCGAAGGGGCAGTCATACCGAATCCTGGTCCTGCCATCGCTGAACTGCACGATCGTGGGAGCGGCTGGCAGGGTGGGTTTCTCGTGGTGGAGAAACGACTGGATCTTCTCGCCCAGCAGGATGACGATGTCGTAGCCGGAGAGAACCTCGTTGGCCTCGCTCGACACTGCCGGCAGAACCCCGCGGTAGTTGGCGGCGTCGACGTCAGCCATGGACACCAAGGAAAAGGGGGCGAGGAACACATCGGCGTCCAACGCGAGGCTGAGGTCCCGCAGGGCTGCACCGATCCCGGGACTCCAAGCGGCTTCGGCGTCGGCGACGAAGACGGTCTTGCCCGCGCGGCCGCTGATGACCTCCGCGATCTGATCGAGGCCGTCAGATGCGCTGGCGCCGAGGATCTTGGTCGGCTTGAAGTAGGCGTCGGCCGTTTCGTCCTGATAGATCTCCATGGGGAGCGCGACGAAACACGGGGATTTCGACTCGCTCGCGTCAAGATAAGCGCGCTGCAGGAGAACACTCATATCCGAGATGCGGTCGACCTGGTAGCGCGAGTGGGTCGCGGTGTGCGCCAGCAGCGTCAGGTCCCCGGACAGGATCGGTTCGTGAATCAGGTGCGCCCTGTTCTGCTGGCCGGCAATCACGAGCAGCGGTATCCCGGCCGCGTACGCGTTGAACATGGAGCTCATCGCGTTGGCCAGCCCCGGGTAGGTGTGAATGTTCAGCACGGCCGGTTTACCGCTCTTGATCGCATAGCCGGCGGCTATGCCGGTCGCTGTCGACTCGTGCAGGCCGAGAACGTACCGGCACCGCGGATGGCCGGCCACGACGTCCAGGAACGTCGTCTCGGTGGTTCCCGGGTTTCCGAAGACGTGATCGACCTCGAAACAGTCGAGAAATTCGGCGAGGATCTGCTTTCCGGTCTTGGTCGGCATCCGGTTCGGCCCCTTCATCGGCGGCATGGTCGCGTCCTGATCCTGCCAGCCGGAATGACGAGCGGTCCGATTCTCAGGCGGTCCTGGCCCGGCGGGCGGCGGCCAACCGCGACCACACCCACGAGGAGGGAACGTCGCGCCCGGTGACCAGGTACTCCACCGTGGCCGGGTAATGGCAGGTTTCGCCGAACTCCGACAGCCCGTCGGGCTCGCCGATGAACAGGATCTGGTCGCCCAGACGCAGTCGGCTCTCGGCGTCCGGCATGAATCCGGACTCGCCGTCGCGGATCAGCACCAGTGCCGCCACCGGCAGCGTCGCCTCCCGGTCGCCGGGCCGGCGCATCAGGTCGTGCAGGGTCAGGGTCCGCCCCTGCTGCAGCCACCCCGCCAGGGCGGGAGCCTGCTCGGCGGAGAGCGTGATCACCGTGCGCTCCGGAGTGCGGGGTCCGCAGCGTTCCAGCAGGTGGTCACGGACCTCGGTGGCCCACTGGTCGTCGCGGGTCAGGGCGTGCTCGACGAAGCTCCAGAAGACCGGGGTGAGAATCCGGGCGAGCACCTCCCGGGCGACGAGTTCGGTGCCGATGTGGACCGAGTCGATCTGCAAGGTCTCCAGCAGCGCCCTGTTGGCGTTGGTCTGCTGCCGCAGCACCAGATAGACCTCGGGGTCGGCCTTGCGGGCCTGCTCGGCCAGCGCGATGTTGACCGCGTCGTTGTCGGTGCCGGCAACGAAACCGACCGGGCCTGAGACCTCGGGGACGCTGCCGTCGGGGTCGATGAGTTCGACCGAGACCCCGATAGCGGCCAGACCTTCGACCACCGAGTCGCCGAACTCGCCCTCGGCGCAGACGAGCCAGGTGCGCTGGGCCAGATTCGGGCGCAACGGCGGCAGTCTCTCCTGGTCGTTGTCCATGAGCCACTTGAGCAGCTGGTGGCTGACCGGCTGATGGATCGACAGGGCCAGGTCTTCGCCGAACCTGTCGTCGGCGTTGATCGCCGACGCCGGCGCGAAGTGATCCATCCTGTCCTGGGTGCGCTGGCGGGCGCACCGGCCGAGCACCGGCAGATCCGGTCGCAGCAGCGAGGTCGCCATGACGACAGCCAGGTTGGTGTCGTCGTCGTCGGTCAGAGCGAGCACCCCCTCGCAGTGCCGATGCCCCAGTCCGGCCATTCCCAGGACCGCTGTCGATGCGCAGTCCCCGGCCAGGGCTGGGACGTCGGAGCTGACTTGCTCGGAGGCCAGCGAGTCGATCCGGTCCTGCTGCTTGTCGACGACGACGAAGCGCCGGTAGTGGTCGTCGAGTTCGGCGCCGACGATCCGTCCGGCGTCGCCGTAGCCGGCGACGATGATGAACGGCTCGACCATCCGGCGAACCCGGCGCCGGAACTTCTGGGTGGCCACGGCGGCCTGGAAAGGAGCGCTTTGGACCAGCGCGAAGAACACCGCGATGGCGTAGGCCCAGCTGATGACCAACAGGAAGATCGACATCGACAGCCACATCCGCTGCGGATAGCTGAACGGGTAGGGCGCCTCGGTGTAGCCGACCGTGGTCAAGGTGATGGTCATCTGATAGAAGGCGTCGAAGATGTTCAGCCGGTACGGGTTTCCCTGATCGTCATGGCCCGGCATCAGCATCATCCCGGCCGCGCAGAAGCTGAAGGTGACGATCACCACGATGAGCGGCGCGCGCAGCCGGCGCATGATCAGGAAGATCACCTCGGTCGTGGGCACCGTGCTCGGGATGTCTACGGTGGCGCGGCGCTGGGTCACCCGCCGCCGGGCCCAGGTTCCGAGGAGCTGCTGCGGGTTCGGCATCGACTGTCCGGCGGTGGGCTAGCGGCGGCGGAAGGTCGCCGTTTCGATGACCAGAAGCGTGACCGAGACCAGGTTGGCCAGCAGCGCCCCGCCGGACAGCGACACCACGCTGGCGGTGGCGTGCCCGTTCAAGCCGTCGGGGGAAACCTGGGTGGCCCACACCCACATCCCCGAGGCGGCGGCGAGCTGCAGCAGGGCGACCAGGCTGGTGGCCAGCTGCACCGCCCCCAACTGGGTGCTGTCACCGAATTTCAGGATCGTCGTGACCAGGGCCACCACGAGTGCGGCGAAGAGCTCCCAGGAGTTGTGCACCTCGGGGTCGCTGATGTCGCCGACGAAGAAGCCGAAGTTCAGTGTCGCCGCCAACAGCACGAAGAAACCGAAGATGACCTTCTCGAGGTTCACATCGGCAGACTAGTCGAGCGGGATGGGCCGCCGCGGGAAACGGCGGCACCGGGGAGCCCGCCGCCGTGGTGAACCCCGTCCGTCGCCGGGATGAACAGCACGTGACGAGCGGTGGCAATATCCGCGCAGCCGTTGATGGGGTGATGGTCTTCGTTGATATTGGCTGAAGCGCGGGGACGGCCCGTCACCTTTCCGGGCGAACCCCCGTTCGGCCCGGATCGCCGCAAGGAGGCAACCGTGATGACCAGCACCCGGAGGCGAGGTCTCGCCGCCCTCACCGGCGCGGTGTCGGTACTGATCAGCGCCTGCGCCCAGACCGGGCCGGTGCAGCCCTACGCCGAGGACGCCACCGTCGCCTGCCCGGCTGACCCCGCTGTGCGGGCAGGCGGATCCACCGCCCAGGCCGCCGCGATGGCCCACTTCGCCGAGGCGTTCCAGAAGGCCTGTCCGGAGGCGACCCTGGACTACGCGGCCATCGGTTCCGGTGCCGGTATCACCGAGTTCGTCGCCGGCAACACCGACTTCGGCAACTCGGACTCGCCATTGCAGGGCGCCGAGTACGACGCGGCCCGGAAACGCTGCGACGGCTCGGATGCGCTGAACATCCCGATCGTGTTCGAACCGATCGCCGTCACCTACAACCTCCCCGACGTCAACGTGTTGATCCTGGACGCTCCCACCCTGGCCGGCATCTTCTCCGGCGCGATCACCCGGTGGAACGACCCGGCCATCGAGGCACTCAACCTGCCGTCGGGCAGAGGTCACCCCAGCCCGAGGACATCGCTGCCCGACGTCGAGATCGAGGTCATCCACCGCAGCGATGCCTCGGGAACCACCGACAACTTCCAGCAGTACCTGCAATCGGCGTCGGGAGGCGTTTGGGACCGGGGCGCCGGGAAGGCGTTCAACGGCGGCGTCGGGCAGGGCGCCGAGGGCAACCAGGGCGCCGCGGAGATGGTGAGGAACACCCCCGGCGCGATCACCTACAACGACTGGTCCTCGGCGATCAACCAGGATCTCTCGACCGCCGACATCAAGACCACCGCCGGGGTGACCCGAATCGGTACCGACTGGGAGGGCGATTCCATCGCACCGGTGACGATCATCGGCGAGGGCAATGACCTCGTCCTCGACATGACCCCGGCCTTCGCTCCCACGGCGCGTTTCGGCTACCCGATCCTGTTGCCGGGCTACGCCCTCGTCTGCTCGCGCTATCCGGACACCGTTACCGGCGAGACGGTCAAGGCGTTCCTTGCCTCGGCGATCACCGTGGGCCAGACCGACCTGAACAAGGTCGGCTACATCCCGCTTCCGCCGGAGTTCCAGGCCAGGGTCGCCGCTGCCGTCGACAGCATCGGCTGAGACGTACCCGTTCGGACACGAATACCCAACAAACCGGAATCACCAGCAGCTAGTCCCACTGGCACCAGCCGCCCCATTGTTAACATCGCGCGGTGCGGGACTTCTCGGTGAACTCCGGCCTCCGGCAGCCACGCCCGGTCTCCCGGCGTGACGCTCTGCGCTACGCGGGGGCCGCATCGGCGCTGGCCGGTCTGGGGGCCGTGAGCGCGCGCCCGCCCGAGGCCACTGCCGCGGCTCCCATGCTGATCGACTACGCCATGCGCCAGATTCCGGCGGCGGACATCCGGGCCGCCGGCTACGCCGGGGTGATCAACTACGTCTCGACGTCGCGGCCCGGATCCAACTTCGGCGCCAAGCCGATCACCCGGCCGTATGCGGAGTCGCTGACCGCCGCGGGACTGGTCATCGTCAGCAACTACCAGTACGGCAAGCCGGGCGGGACGGCGCCGTCGGACTACACCCGCGGTGCCGCCGGTGGCATCGCCGACGCCCGCACCGCCTGGCAGTTGCACACCGCGGCAGGCGATGGCCAGAGCGCACCGATCTTCTTCAGCGTCGACGAGGACATCAGCCGCGACACCTGGAACAGGCTGGCGTTGCCATGGTTTCGCGGCATCAACTCCGTCCTCGGGGTCCAGCGCACCGGGGTCTACGGGGGCATCGACGTGTGCCAGTGGGCCGCCGCCGACGGGGTCATCGGGTTCTCGCGCACGCCGGGACGCCGCTGGGCCTGGCAGACCCGCGCCTGGTCGGGCACCAAAGTCGACCCCGCCGCGGTGCTCTACCAGCGGATCGTGGCCACCGCCTCGAACCCGGGCCCGCTGGTCGGCGGCATCGAAGTCGACGTCAACGACGTCCTGGCCCAGGACTGCGGCCAGTGGAACCTGCATCCGTAACGGCGGACCCCCGCTGACCAATTCAGGTGTTGATCTGTGTGCTTCGCCGTTATGATCGACCCAGAGTCGCAGAAAGCCGACGGAGGTGAGCCCCTTGGCCACAGCCTTCCCGGACCAGGCCACCCTGGAGCGGGTGCTCGACGTGGCCGCCCGCGCACCGTCCTCCGGCAACATGCAGCCCTGGCGCTGGCGCGTGGACGACACCGCGGTGCACCTCTACGCCGACTGGCACCGGCAGGCCGGCGCGTCACCGGCGGACCGCCGCGACGTCCTGCTCGGCTGCGGAGCGGTCCTCGACCACTGTGTCGTGGCGCTCGCCGCCGCAGGCTGGTCCCCGCGGGTACGGCGGTTCCCCGACGGCGGTGATGACAGCCACCTGGCGATCCTCGAGGTCATCGAGCAACCGCCCGACGCCGCGCACCTGGAATTGGCGGGCGCCATCGCCCGGCGCCGGGCCGACGTGCGCCGGTACCCGGCGCGCCGGATCCCGCCCGCCACGCTGGAGTTGCTGAGCATCCGCGCGGCGCGACTGGGCGTGGAGTTGGCCGTGGTTCCACGTTCGCAGTGGATTCGCCACGATGACGGCGGCGTCGAACTCCGCTTCACCGTGACCGACGGCGGCGATGCCGGGGAGCCCGATGACGATGCGGTCCTCCTGGTACTCGGCACTCGGGATGACAACGACGCCACGCGGCTGCGGGCCGGTGAGGCGCTCAGCCACATCACGCTGACGGCCACCGCGATGGGCCTGGCCAGCTGCCCGCTCACCGCACCCCTCAACGAGATGCGCAGTCGTCTGATGCTGGCCTGTGAGGTGTTCGACGGCGAAGCCCACCCCCAAGCGCTGATCCGGCTCGGGATTCCCCCCGACGACGCGCCCACGCCGCAGACCGGGCGCAGGCCGTTGGCCGAAACCACCACGTGGACAACGGTTCACCCGTGAAAGTCACTGGCGGGACGGACTCCTGAGGGTCGGCCTGCCATCGCCAGCGGGGTCGGCGGGTCAGGCCCGCAGCTCCTTGGCCAGTTCGCCGAAGGCCTCGACCCACTTGTTCATATCGGCATCGGTGTGCATCAGCGACACCAGCCACTGGTCGTCCATGCCCGGGGGTGTCAGGATGCCCCGGTTGATCCCCCACAGCCAGCCCAGCTCAGCGGCCTCGAAGTCGGTGGCGAGCTTGTAGTCGCGGTAGTTGCGGATCGGGGTGGGCGACCAGGTCACCGCGCCCTTCACTCCGAATCCCACGGTGTGCGCGGGCAATTCGTAGTCCCGGATGATGGTGTCCATGGCTTCCATGGCGTTGTCGTTGACCTGCTCCGCGGCGGCCAGCGCCTGATCGGTGGCGACCTCGTCGACCGCCAGGGCCGCGGCCATGCACAACGGGTTGCCGTTGTAGGTGCCGAAGTGGGCCATCCGGTTGTCGACGACGACCTGCATGACCTCCTCGGTGCCGCCGAACGCCGCGAGCGGGAGGCCGCCGCCGATGGACTTGGCCAGCGTGATCAGATCGGGCTTGACGCCGAGCCGCGCCGCCGCGCCGTGGGCGCCGGCGGTCAGGCCGGTCTTGACCTCGTCGAAGATCAGCAGCACGTTGTGGTCGTCACACAGCTTGCGCACTCCGGCGACGTAGCCGGCGTCGGGCAGCACGATGCCGAGGTTCTCGATCACCGGTTCCATCACCACACAGGCGACATCCTTGGCGTGCGCGGCGAGCTTGCGTTCCATCTGGCCCAGGTCGTTGTAGGCCACCGTGTGCACGACGCCGGCTTCGACGTCGAAGGGCACCTGCGGGATCGGGTCGTCGGCGGGACCGATCTCGTCGATACCCGGCTTCACCGATACCGACAATCCGTCGTAGCCGCCGTGGTAGCCGCCTTCGATCTTGATGATCTGCTTGCGGCCGGTGTAGGCGCGCGCGGCACGCACCGCGTACATCGTCGACTCGGTGCCGGAGTTGGTGAACCGCAGCATGTCCAGGCCGAAGCGCTGCTTGAAGCGCTCGGCGACGTCGGTGGAGATCGGCGACGGCGTCACGAACAGCGTGCCGATGTCGTCGAGGAACTCTTTGACCTTGGCCACCACGGCGGGGTTGAGGTGGCCGACGAGCATTGCCCCGAAGCCCATCGACAGATCCAGCACCTTGCGGTCGTCGCAGTCGGTGACGTAGGCGCCGCGGGCGGACTTCACGGCCATCGGGTACGGATCCCAGTACTGGAAGCTGCTGGTCACCCCCAACGGCAGGGTCTTGACGGAGCGCGCCGCGTGGTCGGCAGAGCCCGAGGTCGTGGTGGCGTAGCGTTCCCACTCCCTTGCCATGAGCGCCGCGACCCGGGCCGGGTCCAGTGGGGCGTAGGACGCTGGGACCTGTCGCCATCCGGCGGGGTCATGGGCGGGAAACGTGGCCGGCACGTCGATAGCGAGACTCATGGAGATCACCCTCATCAGCCAGTGGGAACAACCCCTCTGAGCCTAACGCGCGCGCCCCGGTTCGGCGTCCGGAACCAACGGGCGGGCAGCGGCTGCGCGGGCGGGGAACCGCCCCTGGGCCTATCGCGTCTTGCGCAGCAGCAGCGGTGCGGCGCGAACAGCCTCGAGCGCCAGGCGCGGGGAGTCACTCCGGCGCATGACTGTCAGGTCGTCGGCGACCGTGCCGGTATCGGAGAGGAAGCGGGCCAGCGCCGCGGGGGGCACCCTCTCGAAGAGCCGGTAGAACGTGTCCGGCGCACGCTCGGGAAGCCGGCGCAGGTAGGAGAGGAAAATCGCGTCGAGGGCCGTTGTACGAGGCGGCCGTACCGGCGGCGGCTCGGGGCAGCCGCCCGCTCGCAGCGCGGAAACCACGCGGGGGGCAAACTCGGCGACGAAGCGCTGCACGGCCAGGAAGGCGTACCCGCTCGACGGCTTGACATGTCCACCCGCCGTTCCGATCCGGACGATTCGCGGACTCGGCCAGGCATCGAAGGGCTCCGTGGTCATCGGGATCACCCCGCTCTCCCGCGACATCGTCTCGAAAACGGCGCCGGGCCGCCGGCGCGCCAGCCAGGTGTCGATGGCTTCCTCGTAGACCGCCTCCGGCAGCAACCGCTCGGTGAAAAACGTGCTCTCGACGAGCGCGGTGTGCGCGTCGAAGGGCAGCACGTAGACGAAGTGCAGGCCGTGGGCCTGGGAGACGTCGAAGTCCATCAATGTCACGGTGTCGGCCTCGAATGCCGGTTCCGCGCTGCGGACGACACGACCACGGAAGTGCTGCAACAGACGGACGTCGCCGCCACCGGCCGCGAGGGTCAAAGGCGGCGGCCTGGAGTCCATCACCAGGCGAGCGCGCAGCACCCCATTGCCGGTGTGCGCCTCGACATGGTCACCGCGATCCTCCAGACCCTCGACCGTCGTCCCGAGGACCAGCTCGATGCGGTCGCCCGCCCCGGCGATGCGGTCAAGGGCGACCCGATAGAACCGATCCCCGGGGATGTGGCAGTAGGTGATGCCCGGCGCCGAGCGCACCACCTCGGCGGTACCGCGGCGGACGCGCCACCGGCCCCAGCGGTGGGCGATCGCGGACTCGAACGCATGCGGCACGAGATCGAAGAAACACCACGTTCGGTCGGCGCCGTCGAGCGCCTCCCGGGGATCGACGATGAGGATTCGCCCACCGTCATCCAGACCGGCGTCGAGCAGGGCCACGGCGAGGGAGAGCCCGGAAAGCCCGCCGCCGGCGATGATCACGTCGGCGTCAGGCACCCGATCGGTGTGAGGTTGAGTCACACGAAACTCCTGATCCACACCTGTAAACCGCCCCCAGGCAATTATGCGGGCAGTCGGGAGGCGCAGGCTAATCACGCACGGCGGAGCCGGGGTTCTCGCACCGCCGGGACGGGTCGGCGGTCGCGGGGCGGACTCGCTACCGTTGCGGAATGCGCCGGCACGGAGATGACCCCGCGTTGCTCGCCCCCGACATCGTGTCGAATCCCCCTCGGTCGTGTTGACGACATCTCAAGCAGCAGGCACCGACAACACGATGGATGCGCGCCCGCCCGGGGCGCAGCGGTGAGCTGCCCGGCCGCCAACGGCGACCTGCGGATGATACGGCGTGGAGTCCCGTCGTTCCCCTGTCCCAGCGCGAACGAGGGGCTGGGGTCAGTTACCCGCCGGTGACCACATTGCCCGGCAGCGCGGTGGGCGCCGGGGGGGCCTTGACGGTCGGGGTGAAGGACCCGAGGCTCTTCTTCTCCGTCGGGACGACGGCCGGCGCTTCGCCGGCCGGCCTTTCAGCCGGCTTCTCGTCCTTCTTCTCCGAACTGCATGCGGCGAGGGCACCTGAACCCATCACCGCCGCAGCCCCGACCAGCAGGGCGATCCGCTGCGCAAGACGGGTTGAACTCATTTCGCCACCTTCTCGTTCGTGGTTCCACGACGCCTTAGCCGGTTACCCGTCACAAACGTCGACCAAACGGACAGTCTAACCCCCCGTCGAGTCAGGGTACCCTGACACCATCCTCCGGTACCATCTACCTATGGCTCTGAACATCAAGGACCCCGAAGTGGACCGGCTCGCCGACGAACTCGCCGCACGGATGGGCCACCGCAATAAGACCCAGGCAATCCGGGACGCGCTTCGAGCGCAACTTTCTCTCCTGGAAGCCCAGTACGACGAACGTGTCACCGCGCTACTCGATGTCATGCGCACCGAGATTTGGCCTCTGCTGCCCGCACAGCCGCCCATCACCAACGCCGAGAGGGAGAAAATCCTCGGCCTTGACCCCGAGATCGGAGCCTGACCTTGATCATCGACTCCTCGGCGCTGGTGGCGCTCATTCAGAACGAACCGGCTGCCGAGCAGGTCGCCGCGGTGCTCGCCGGCACCCGTAGTCCAGCCATCAGTGCCGCAACTCTCACCGAAACACTGATCGTGCTCACAGCCCGGCGAGGACCCGTGGCACGAACCGTCTTCGACCGGCTAAGCACCGAAATCAGTCTGCGGGTAGCTCAATACACCGCCGAACACGCTTATGCAGCCCATCGCGCCTATCTACACTTCGGCCGTGGTCGTCACCCCGCGGGACTCAATCTCGGCGACTGCATGAGCTACGCCACCGCCCGACTCGCCCACGAGCCGCTGCTGGCGATCGGCGACGACTTTCCCCAGACGGACTTGGAGTTCGGCGATGGCATCGTCGGCTACTGGCCGACAACCGTTTGAACCGTTCTCCT
>Ga0180431_10004214_pt1 | contig 18072 bp, 15 predicted proteins | sample SS_ome_11_FD_132459 | JGI IMG/M metagenome (GOLD analysis project Ga0180431, IMG submission 132459) | Hypersaline lake sediment archaeal communities from the Salton Sea, California, USA - SS_1_MS_1 metaG | ecosystem: Environmental > Aquatic > Non-marine Saline and Alkaline > Hypersaline >... | reverse complement strand
TGTTGATATGTCGGCGGGACGGCAAGAATCCATACGATTTTTCAACGTTAAAAGTATGTTATCAACAACACCTTTAAAGTACGATTAATTGCTTGTATATATCGGGCAAAAGCGTTATAAACCTCTTGCTCTAAATTATTGCGTGAATCGCTTCTGCCAAATATTATGGGATTATTATCATCACGTATTTCCATTACACGATATAAAGTCGCGGGTCGACTTGACGGCTCTGTACATGAAACCGTCTACCGAGCCCTTAAACAGCATTCTATTCCCGAAATTGAAGATGACGGTTCGGAAACCATGGTTGGCTGGACGTCCTTTGAGTATCCATATAAACCTGACTTCGAAGGGTATTCCTTTGTTTTTGGCGCTCACATGGTTTTTGCTCTGCGGATCGATAAAAAATCCATTCCGCCGAAACTCGTTCAGAAACATTACGCTCTGAAAGCTGCCAAGCATCTGGCGGAAACCGGTCGGCAATTTTTATCCGGAAACGAGAAAAATGCCATCAAAGAACAGGTTGTCAACTCCCTGAACCGGCGCATCCCGGCCATACCCAACGTCTATGATTTAGTGTGGCATTATAAGGACGCCTCATTGTGGTTTTTTTCCAACCTGAAATCGGCCAATGAGGCGTTGGAAACGCTTTTTATCAAATCCTTTGGTCTTCCACTTATCCGCTTGTTTCCATATACAACGGCCGATCTGAAAGCCGGACTATCGGCCAGGGAGCGCGATCTTTTGTTAAAACTGGAACCGAGCCGTTCTGAGGAGTAATCCATGCTGGATATCGCCGTATCATATAACCGTTACAAATTCTTAGGAGACGAATTTCTGACCTGGTTGTGGTTCATGATCGAAACCGATCAGAACCGATTGTGTCGCTATGACCCGGATCTTGTATCTTTGAACATCGGCAGCCGGATGGTGCTTGAAAACACACGCAACAACGCCAAAGAGACCGTCACCATTAAAGGCCAGGATGCCAACCTCGAAGAAGGCCTTTTGGCACTGAAAAAGGGAGCCGTTGTTACCGAAATACACCTGTCTTATAAATCCGGCGATCAACACTGGCAATTCAATCTTAAAGGAGAAAGCCTCAACATCTCCAACCTTAAGCTTCCGGAGACCGGACCCGTGGAAACACCGGAAGATCTTGAAGGCGCTGTTATCGAAAAAATCTATCTGATTGAAAAGGTCGTCGGCCTTGTAAACAATCTCTTTTCGCATTTCATCAAGCTGAGAATATCAAATGAGTGGCGCAATCAAACGGTCTTCCGAATTCGGAACTGGGCAATGTCATTGGGAAAGCGCCCCCCCGATATCGATCCCGAGTGATACGTTCTTGAGAACGAGATTCACGGTTATGTCTTTTGCATCAAGGTGCAACATCATCCCTTAAACCATGAATTGTGATTAGATACGGTAGGTCAAACTGCTCGACTTTGCTTCACCATTTTACTCGATTTATGCTTTTTTGGGTTTGGAACATTTATTTTTCACCGTGAAAGGGCGTTGAAGGCAATACACTTTACCATGCATGGATGGCCATTTTGTTCTAGAAAATCAACCTGTCTTTTGTGGATTAATCCTTGCCGAAGTCGTTGTTATACATACAGATAGAAAACTCCATTCTTTGTTATTGACATTTTTTACAATGTATGATCGAAATAAATATTCTGGCTTCTCATTAAGGCTTTTTTTATTTTTAACTAGTGTCCATCCATAAATCTATATTGGGCACAAATTAAGTTTCCAATGCAGGAGGATGAATTTGTACGGTCTTCAAGCAATAGCTGTTCACAACGGCTGGGCCATGGCTCTTGCGGGCGCTTTAATCGTCTTTTCCGGTCTTGTGATTCTGTCATTCGCAATTTCACAACTTCATAAGGCTTTGAATATATTTGAAAAAAAGCATGTTGATGTCGGTCAAGAACCGAAAATATCCGATGTGGAACCACCGGAAGACAAACCCTGGATTTCATTACCCAAACAATTCCCTACAGACATTAAAGAAGTTGCCCGTTTGTATAAACCGTTGGTTGAAGAAATTGGTGAAACCTTTTATCTTTCCCAGCTTTATGAAATGTCAAAAAAAAATAATTTTCCACACCCACATATTACACTTACAGCTTTTCGTGAATCCAACATATTAATATCTGATGGCGATGGTGTTTTTAGCTGGAATCCCCCTACAGAAAATGATGATAATGAAAACGTTGAAGGTTAACTAATGGATCTATTGTTTCAATTTTTATCAAACACCGGATATTATCTGGCTGACTATCGAAACGTTATCATGATTGCGGTCGGTTCTTTATTTTTATATCTAGGGTCTGCAAAAAGTTACGAGCCACTCCTTCTTATTCCGATCGGGTTTGGAATTTTAGTGGGAAATGTCCCTTTTTTCAAGGGATTCGGACTTGGAATATATGAAAGCAACAGTGTGTTACACTATCTGTATTTCGGGGTGGTGACAGGTCTCTATCCTTCAATAGTTTTTTTGGGTCTCGGGGCAATGACTGATTTTTCCTCTTTGCTGGCACGGCCCGTGCTTATGCTCCTGGGGGCCGCGGCACAAATGGGAATATTTTTCACCCTTCTGGGTGCGTTGGCCCTCGGCTTTTTGCCCAAGGAAGCCGGTTCAATCGCCATCATCGGCGGCGCTGACGGACCCACATCCATATTCCTGACCGCCAAGCTCGCACCCCATCTGATCGGCCCAATCGCCATCGCCGCCTATTCCTATATGGCCTTGATACCGGTAATCCAGCCTCCGATCATGAGACTTTTGACCAGCCGCAAGGAGCGGTTGATCCGCATGCCGGAACTCAGAGAAGTGTCCAAGAAAGAACGCGTTATTTTTCCCGCCGTCGGCGTTTTGCTCTGCTGTTTTCTCGCACCAGCGTCCATACCGCTTCTCGGGACATTCTTTTTTGGAAATTTTTTAAAAGAATGCGGCGTAGCCGAACGACTGGCACAGACAGCCCGAACGGCTATCATAGATACAGCAACAATATTTTTAGGGTTAACCGTCGGCGCCAGCACCCAAGGCGATGTTTTTTTAACCGGAAAATCTGTGCTGATTTTCTTCCTGGGCGCCGTGGCATTCAGCATCGCAACTGCATCGGGTGTCATTTTTGCTAAAATTATGAATCTTTTTCTTAAAGAAAAAATAAATCCTCTTTTAGGGGCTGCCGGCGTATCCGCTGTTCCCGGTTCGGCCCGAGAAGTTCATCTGGTGGGCCAGTCCGAGGATCCCGAAAATTACCTTCTCATGCACGCCATGGCCTGCAATTCTTCCGGTGTTATCGGTTCCGCAATCTGTGCCGGTATTTTGTGGAGCTTTTTGGTTGGACTTTGATGGTGTTAAAGATATATTCATCAACTGGGTCATTCATGACCTTCACGTTTTAACAATTCCCGGTACCAAACCGAAAATTCATACATTCCCCTGTACCGGTCATCATTATTGATAAGACCGAGGCATAGTTCAAACACGCCCCTTCCATATGCATTGCTGTATTCTTCAAAGTTTTTTGTCTGTAAAAATTCCCGGACAAGGGATTGGGTTGTTCGTTTGCTTTTGTCTTTTCTTATATCGATAGGATCTTTGGGTTCCTGAAACGGTTCCCAGTTTTCATATCCTTTTTTAAGAATATGTTTCTGGCGCCTCGGTGACATGCTGTCGAAAATCGCCTTTTTCCTTCTTTCCTCTTCTTCAGGTGAGATTTTTTTCATTTTCCCTTCCTTGTTTCTTCTTCGGCTTTTTTCGAGTGTTTAATACCCAGATAATCGTCATCAAAATCTGTAAGAATGGCCATTGATAAAGGAACAAGCATATCTGCCATTTTTACAAATTTAGTTTTTATTTCACGTACAAATTCATGGGAAATGTCGTAAAGCATTTTTTGAATGGCATCCAGATTAACCGCCGGATACGGTTTTCCTTCAACAAACCCCGATTTTCCACAGGTATGACTGCGCCCTCCTATGGATGTCGGTATTCCGTAAAGCCGGCACGTTATCGGCCGATAATCATAAAGGTCACACATATCATTATCATTGAGAAGAGGACATCTGACCCGCTCTGCGGCAATTTCCATGAGTATCTCCGTCTCGTTTTTTCCGGCTTTTTTATTTTTAACCGCTTGTTTTTTAACCATGTGTGTTTTTCGATCCGCTCGATTGGCCTTTTCGATAAGCTTGATTTTTTCCTTGCCTTTGATGATTTTATTAACCTGATGATTTATATAGACCGCTTCAATCAGCGTAAGGTCAAACAGAGCATGACAGCAATCTGCACATTTGATCTTACATGTTACACATTCCGGATGCTCTTTTTGCACCCTTTCAAACAATTCATCGGCTTGATTTACTATTGTTTTATATTTCTCAAAATATGGCGTAAAGTCTACTTTCATAAATTAACTCCTTAACTTTATTTGTGCCCAATATAGATTTATGAGTGGCATTAATTTGTTTCACGTGAAACATCATTTACCGATACAGAAGCGGCTGAAAATCTGATCGATGACATCATCCTTTGCAGTGACTCCTATTATTTCACCGAGACTGTCTATGGCCTCCTTTATATCGATGGCAATAAATTCAAACGATGTCTCCTTTCGTATTTCTTCGACTGCACTGACACAAACCTGTAGGGTACGCTCAAGTGCCGTTTTATGCCTTAAATTGGGAATGATTTTATTTTGAAACTCGATACCATATTCCCCGATAGAAAGGTTTGCGATTAAATCCTTAAGCTCGCTCATTCCCCTGCCGTAAAGAGCTGATATTTTTATCTGCGGCAACGTGTTCCATGACTCGGGAATATCGAGTTTAAAATCATCTTCCACAAGATCCCACTTGTTAATGACAAATATCAACCGTTTATTTCTTATGGTTTTGTATATGTTTTCATCTTCAACCGTTAATGGATCACTGGCGTCTACCATAAAAAGAATCAGATCAGAATCGCTGATATATTCCTGTGCTTTTTCAATTCCGATGACTTCAACCGGATCGTCGGTTTCATGAAGACCGGCGGTATCCGCAATGATTACCGGAATGCCGTGGATGTTCAGCGTTTCTTCAATCAGGTCTCTCGTCGTACCGGGAATCGGTGTAACGATTGCCCGATCTTCCTGAATCAATCGGTTCATCAGGCTCGATTTTCCTACATTCGGCCTTCCGACAACCACCATTTTAAGGCCATCTCTTAATACATGTGCATTTTCATATTTCTCTATAAGGCCTTTTAAATCATCAATAATCACCTTCTCCAACATCTCGATGGTCTTCTCCGAATTAAATACATCTCCGGCATCATCGCAAAAATCTATGGCAGTCTCCGTCTCTACCAAAATATCAAGAAGGGCGCCTCTTATGGTTTCAATTTTTTTTTTCAAACCGCCTTTTATATGCGAAGCGGCTATTTCTAATGATTTTTCGGTTTTTGAATTAATGATATCGATAACCGCTTCAGCCTGGGTCAGGTCAATTCGTCCGTTGAGATAGGCTCTTTTCGTAAACTCCCCCGGCTCAGCCAGTTTTCCGCCCTTTTTTAAAACCAAATCAAGGATCGCACTCAGGACAACAGGCCCCGAATGCGTGTTTATTTCAACAATATCTTCCGTGGTGTATGTGCGCGGAGCCACCATCACGGACAGAAGGACCTCATCAAGAACCGTTCCTTTTCCCTCATCCACAATATAACCATGATACAGGCGATGGGATTTTAAAGAAGCAAAAGATGTTTCCCTCTTTTTTCCAGAATCACCGGTTACCGCGCCGGATTTTTTAAAGATAGATTCGGCAATAGAAAAAGCATCTTTACCTGAAATTTTAACAATCCCGATCCCGCCTCTTCCGATGGGCGTGGCTATAGCAGCGATCGTTGCATTTTCCATTTTTGATACGCAGGATTTCCGTCTCCAACCGGAAATTTCGGAAAATCGTGGCTTTGTTTCACTGTAATAATTAATACATCAAACCGTATTGAAAAACGGCGGAGAATTGAGCCAACCTTACCTTTCCTTTGAAACGACCCGTTATGATGATTAAACCCATACTAAGAAATTTTCTCGGAATTCCCATAACCAGTTAAAAGCACATTTATTTTAACGCCTCCCTGTTTTGCAATCGATATACCGAAATGGATTTTTGGAATGTTGGGGGTTAAATCGGAAGTAAAATATTTAAGTTTTCAAAACCACTTTTTTTAAATTTTCCAGGCAAGTTCACCCATCATTTTTATTCGGTGAAACATTTTGCTAACTGTTTTTATTTGTTTTTTAATTTCACCGGAGCCATTCCTCCATTATGTCATTTGCTGCCAAAGCCTAAACGTCATCTTTGCTTGCGGGAATAATTTTTTTTGGGAAATATGACAAGTTTCTTTAAAAAACCCTCCCCCTTGCTCTGCGTTCTAACCCTGTTGTCATCCTGCAAGGCGATATGCACGATTCTCCGATCATGAGCATTCATTTGGCCGATTGCTGAAGGTTTTCCGGTGCTTTTTACCTTTTCCGCCATCCTCACCGCCAGCCTTTGAAGGCTAACTCGCCTCTTTTCGAGATATCCTTCCACATCTATGTAAATACTGACCCGTCCTTTTCTGTTTTTATTGACAATTTTTTCCACGAGATATTGAATCGCTTCAAGGGTTTGCCCGCGTTTCCCAATAAGAACAGCAGAGTTTCCACCGCTCACATTAAAAACAATTCTATTGGAATGCTCCTCAATCGATATTGTTGCGCCTGTTGTTATTAAATCAATAATCTTTTGCAAAGCTTCCCGGCCAAGATCCATAGGATCATCGGTAACACGGTGATCCCGATCTTCATCATGTGATTTTTCTATCTGTTCATCCACGCTTTCTATCGGTTTTTCATATGAACGTTCACTTTGCTCCTCTTCATCTGTTGTTTCAAAATCAATTTTCGGCGACGGTTCCGGTATCGTAACGCGAATTCGTGCTTTCTTAGTCCCAACCAGTCCAAAAATGCCGGTCGAACCATAAGAAATAACATCATGTTTAAGTTTTTCCCGGGGTATATTTAGTTCTTCACAGGCTTTCCTGACAGCCATTTCGACATTTTTATCCTCAAATTCCACACAATGCGACATCATATAACCTCCGTGATTAAACTTTTTTCTTTTGAATATAGTACTGTTGAGCCATTGATATTACATTATTTACAAGCCAGTATAAAACCAGTCCCGACGAAAAATTGATAAACATAACCGTAAAGACTAACGGCATCAACATCATCATTTTGGCTTGAGCGGGATCACCCATGGGTGGTGACATTTTCTGCTGTATAAACATGGATGCCCCCATAATGATGGTTAAAACCGGGATGCCGTACGGCGGTTGCATGAATGGAATGGAAACATCAAACCTGAAAAGGCGATCCGGAGCGGACAGATCATTAATCCACCAGAAAAATGGCGCATGCCTTAATTCTATGGCTTCGTACAACATTCGATAAAGGGCAAAGAATATGGGAATCTGTGCGAGCATGGGAAGACATCCACCCATGGGATTGACTTTGTATGTTTTATACAACCCCATCATCTCTTCATTCATTCTTTTCTTGTCATCTTTATATTTTTCCTTGATCTCCGCCATAAGCGGTTGGATTTTTTTCATTTCAGCCATGGATTTATAGCTTTTATTCCCAAGGGGCCACAAAAGAATTTTAGTAAATAGTGTCAAAATGATAATAGCAATACCATAGTTAGAAATAAAATGATCATATAAAAAATTCATTATCCAGACACACGGTTTGGCGATGATATCAAACATACCGAAATGAACGGCTTTGACCAGGTCATAATCCATATGGTTTAAAACCTTCATACTCTTTGGCCCAAAAAACAGTTTGTATTTGAAAACATGCTTTGTACCGGATTCGATCACGCTCTCGGGCCCCACATAACGATTTTGAAGTATTTTGTTATCCACGTAAAGCTGCATGCTGGCATCTGTCGTCTCATCAGGTATGATGGCGGACATAAAATAACGGTTTTGAACCGCCACCCATTTTATATTACCTGTATATAGGCTTTGATCCTTTATTTTCTTTGTCTTAATCTGTTTGAGCTTATTATTGATCAGCGCACTCGGACCCGTAAAACCATACCTGCTCTTTTTTTCTTCTTCCTTTCTCACTAAAGTAAGAGTGAGGTTGTTCCGAAGGGTCTTGCCGGAAAGGTTTTTTATGGTCACGCCGAAATCAATCATATAGGTTTCGGGTGAAAATAAAAATTTCTTTTCAACAACCACGCCCTGAGGAGATGTCCAAACAAAAGAGATCTCTTTTGGTTTATCGATGATATCAACGGAATCCTCTTCAACCGCAGCTAAAAAGATCGCATCATCGAGACCCGTAAGGCTATTACCAGCGAATCCCAGGCGGATTGTTCCGCCGGATATGTCCGGAGATATCATTTCCAGTAACGGTGAATCAGCATCTATGGTTTCCCGGTAATTATTAAGGACATAACTTTTGAATACAGCTCCCTTTTCAGAAATTTGAATCTTGTATAACGGCGTTTTTACCGTGACGGTTCTCGATGGCTTAACGGGCAGAGCAGGTACCTTGTCTATCGAAGGTAATTTTTCCGCTGTATTCTGCTCTTTTGTTAATATCTCCGATTTTTTTTCTGTTTTTTGCTCTTTTTGCTGAGCTTGTTTGGGCGGCGGGTTCACTTTCTTTTCAACAAAGAAAAAATTCCATACGATAAAAACAAGCAAGGAAAGAGCTATGGCAATAACGAGTCGAGCTTGATCCATTTTCTTCTCCAATATTAAAAAGTAGCCAAAAATATATTCTGATCAGTTAAATATGAATATTTTCATAGGGTTAAACACAGAGGAGCAAATATTTTTGAGGGGGTGATAGAAGACGAACATATATGTTCCCATCTGGAACCGGCATCATTTGTGCCGATACTGTTCTATCAAGGTTATAGGATGTTGCGCTTTAAGGAACAGAATCGATTCCCCCCGGATTAAAGGGATGGCACTTTAAAATTCTCTTTAAGGCAAGGAAAAAACCTTTGAGTAGTCCATAACGCAAAATAGCCTGATAGGCATATTCGGAACAGGTTGGATAAAAACGACACGAAGGAGATAAAACCGGGGACAATATTAATTGATATGCCCTTATCAAAAACAAGGGAATTATCAGGAATATTTTATTAATTGCCCTGACTCCTTGATATGCTGTTAAAAATGTTTTGCAGGGAAAAAAAAGCTTGTTTCGATGTAAGTTCGGAGGCCTTTTTTTTTGCTATGATATTTATATCCCAATAACCTGTAATACTGTGCCTGTTTAGCCGAAAACTTTCGCGAGAAAACCGTTTAATCCTGTTGCGTGTTGTTGCGTTTCCAACCTTTCTCGCTACTGTCACACCAAGGCGCGTTCTTTGATATCGACCCGGAGAAAATATAGCCACAAAATGTCTGTTTTGAGTTTTCTTGCCGAATTTTGATATTTCGAGAAACTCGGAGCGTTTTAGAATTCTTTCTGCCTTGGTAAAATAAAAGCGCAAAAAGCGTTGTCCTCTGCAACCTATTGCTATTTATATGTTTATTGTTTTATATATGTCAAAAACGATATGTATTATACCGATAAACGGGCTCTCCCTTTGGATCTTCGCCGGTTAATAATCCTTCTCCCCTGTTTGGTTGACATTCTTTTTAAAAACCCGTGTGTTCGCGCACGTTTTATTCTGCTCGGTTGATACGTTCTTTTCATAATTTAAAACCCTTATTCTAATAACCGGCCGGATAATTACCCAAAAAGAACTAACGCCTTTTACTGCCGATCAAATGGACTGAATTATATTAATTTCAAAAATATACTATGTAATCACAACCTTTTTATGTTGTCAAGACCCAAAAAAATATGAAATTATTCGACCCCTATTACTCTTTTAAAATTTCTAAAACATCAAATTCTTCCATATGAAGGTGTGAATCGGGATATATTACAATCTGTTTTTCAATCATTCTTTCCAGTGATAAGATAAGATGGTTTTCCTCGCCATGAAGCAGTTCGGCAATTTCGGGATTTACTCTCAAACTCACCTTGACGCCCATCATGTCTCGTGATTCACGAAGTATCTCCCGGTAGATATGATAACATATTGTCTGCCGTGATATAAGATACCCTTCCCCGTCGCAATAAAAGCATGGCTCACATAAAATCCGGGTAAGGGGCTTCCTGATCCGCTTCCGGGTCATCTGTATCAGGCCCATCTCTGATATGGGAAGGATGTGGGTTTTACTCCTATCCTTCACAAGGGCCTCTTTTAGCGCATTAAACACTTTCTCCTGATTGGATTTTTTTTCCATATCGATAAAATCGATGATTATAATACCACCAATATCCCGAAGGCGAATTTGATAGGCGATCTCCTTTACGGCCTCTAGATTGGTCTTAAAAATGGTCTCTTCCAGATTGTACTTACCGACAAAGCGTCCGGTATTTACGTCGATTGCGATGAGCGCCTCGGTATGTTCTATCACGATGTAACCGCCGGATTTCAGCCATACCTTCTTTTTTAAAGCCCGTGAGATGTCACCTTCTAAATTGTAGGCATCAAAAATCGGTTCTATACCCTCATAAAACTCTACCGAATCTTTTAAACTGGGAACAAACGAATCAAGAAACAAAAGAATAGATTCATAACCGGAACGGGAATCGATGATCAGTTTTTCAGCCTCGTGAATGAGTAAATCCCTTACGGCTCGAAGGGTTATTGCAACTTCTTTATGTAAAAGAGACGGGGCCGGAGCGGTCTGGTATTTTTTCTGTATGTTTTCCCACAAATTTTTCAAAAACCCCATTTCATAAGCAATTTTCTCTTTCCGGATATCTTCCGCAGCGGTTCTTATAATATACCCGAAACGGTCCTTGCGTGAAGAATCAACGATTTCCTTTAATCGTTTCCGTTCGGTTTCATCCTCGATTCGCCGGGATATTCCAATATGGTCAGATGTCGGCATTAGCACGATAAAACGGCCGGGAAGAGATATATTCGTAGTTACTCGAGCCCCCTTAGAACCTAAAGGCGCTTTGGCCGCCTGAACCATTATATCCTGACCTTCTGTAATCAATTCCTCTATATTGGTTTCCTGGTTCATCATGAAAGAGAAAGGACCGGCCTCATTCATATTAATGGAATTATTTTCATCCATATCGCTTTCTATCAGGAGGTTCTCAATTTCACCATATCTTGCACCAGTTATATCACGCACATATATAAAAGCCGCCTGCTTAAGCCCTATATCCACAAAGGCGGCCTGCATACCTGGTAGAACCCGCTGCACCTTGCCTTTGTAAATGTTCCCGGCAATATCTGAAACGTCTCCGCGTTCAATAAAAAGTTCCACGATATTCCCGTCCTCGAGAAGAGCGACCCGGGTTTCATGTTCTGCTTGGTTTATGATTATCTTTTTATACATCTTTTTTTTGTTCCGCCGTTTCCCAACACACGGTTTATTTGACGTATCAATTTGTCTTCACCATACAATAAGTCCAGCTATCCATTTCATCAAAAGAGTAAAATTTACAATTTGACAATAGTGGCCTGTTTTATTTCTTGAACGGTCATACAGAATATTTTTTCCATAACCTCAAACGGTCTCACCGTTTTGCCCGGTTCTGTTCTAAGTGTCATCTTCAGTCTATTTGGAGCAGGTCGCTCTATTTTTAAAACCATCTTTTTTAAATCTATCTTTTTTGTCTTCCGTTTTGGTCCGGTTCGCGTAACAATGACTTCTCGGTCGTTCAAAAAACAGTCTAAGTCTTTCTCATTAAAAATACCATCTTTTTTTGTCACAAGATAGGTTGCTGACGGTAACTCTTTAGAAACAGCCTTTGACGAAACAAGCTGACAGTTAAAAACACTTAGACCTTTTGGAAGATGTTTGTTTAAAGAATCCACAATGCATTGTGGTTTAAAATCTCCTCGTAATGATAAATAAAAATTTTCGTTTAAACTTTCCAAACCCACCGGAAGCGGATCTTCAAATGAAATTTTCGGCTTTGGATGAAAACCTTCTGAAAATTTAATCGGTATTCCTGCACGACTGATGGCACGCAAGAAAATTTTTACCAGTTCAAGGTGCCCGAAATACTTGGCCGGCCCCCTTTTGGAAAAGGATATTTTCAGCTTTTTATAAAGCGGTTCTTTAACAGGGTCTGCAAAAATATTTTTTGTGCTTTCTATTTCACAGTTATCAAATACCTCCGGCTTAATAATTTTAAAGTCACATACACCGCAATGATTACAGTCTCCAGCGCGACAATCAAGGGTATGCTCGCCTTTCTCGGCTTTTTTTAATTCGTTTTTTAAAAAATCTTTTGTAACTTTTGTATCAATATAATCCCATGGCAACGGCTCTGCCGTATCCCTGACACGGGTGGTATAGAAATCGATATCCACTCCCTCGTCGCATAACGCTTCGTGCCATAATTGATAGTTAAACTTGTCGCTCCAGCCGTCAAATTTACATCCTTTTTTATATGCGTTCATAAGTAATCGGCTAAGGCGTCTGTCACCACGGGCCCACAATCCTTCAAGAATGCTGACTTCAGGATTCTGCCATTTAAACTGAACTCCGGGCATTTTAAGGTTCTTTTTTAACCATCGTATCTTCTGCTTTGAATCGTCTAAAGAAATCTGAGACGCCCATTGAAACGGGGTGTGGGATTTTGGAATAAATGTTGCCACACTGACATTGAGTTTACCTTTTCGACCCTTAGGCCCTTTGATTTTATGCATTTTTTTTACAAGATCAACAATCGCCCGCAAATCATCATCGGTTTCGGTGGGAAGACCGATCATAAAATAGAGTTTTAACACCTGCCATCCAAGGCTGAATGCACTTTTAACTGTATTTTCAATCTCTTCTTGCGCAATGTTTTTGTTTATAACATCCCGGAGCCGCTGGCTGCCGGCTTCCGGTGCTATGGTAAAACCCGTCTTTCTAACCTTTTTGATAAGCTGCATGAGCTCCGGTGTTAATGTGCCGACACGCAGTGAAGGTAATGAAACTGCAATACGTCGGGACTTATAACGATCCATCAGACGTTCCATGAGGGGAAATATACATTCGTAATCCCCTGTGCTTAAGGATAAAAGAGATATATCCCCGTAACCGGTTGACGCAATACAATCATCAGAAAGAGACAACAGGGTCTCTAAGGAGCGTTCACGTACGGGACGATATATCATTCCGGCCTGACAGAATCGGCAGCCTCGTGTGCATCCCCGCGACACTTCAATCCGAAGACGATCATGTACGGGTTTTCCGTAAGGAATTATAGGGGCATCCGGAAAAGCCGTATGGTCAAAATCATTAACGATTGCTCTTTTTACCGTATGATCGTCTGAAAATTCGGGTACAAGGGACTGAAAACCATTTTCATCATATTTGGGTTTGAAAAACAAAGGGATATAGACGCCTTCTATTTGGGACCAGTTTCTCAGTAGTGTTTTCTTATCGCTCTTGCCGCTCGCTTTCCAATTCAGCCAGGCGTGGGACATTTCCATAATAACGTTTTCCCCGTCTCCCACCACAACCGCATCAAAAAAATCTGCAACCGGCTCCGGATTACAGGTGCAGGGGCCGCCGGCAATAATAAACGGGTGTGTATCGTCTCTTTGCTTTGTAAAAAAGGGGATATGAGCCAATTCCAGCATGGTAAGTATATTGGTATAATTAAGTTCATAAAGCAGACTGAAACCGATGATATCAAACCGGTCAAGGGGTTTATGAGATTCCAGTGACATCATCGAAATGCCGGATAATCTGAGCCGATTTTCCATATCGACCCCAGGAGCAAAAACCCGTTCAGCCGCTATTTCAGGGTGTCGGTTAAGAATGTGATAAAGGATCTGAAGACCAAAATGCGATGTGCCAATTTCATAGAGGTCCGGAAAAGCAAGAGCAAAACACAGTTTGACATCGTGATGATTTTTTTTAATCGTGTTTATCTCCGAGCCTAAATAACGGCTGGGCTGCTCGACCAGCGGCAAGATATCTTGAATGGTTGTTATGCTCATGATATATGTATTATTTTTTAGCTAAACTTTTATCGATTTTCATTTAACCGCTAAAAATTTTGGAATGGACAACTGACCATCCAATTGATAAAGAAACGCCATTTAATGGCGTAAACCTATATTATTATAAAGATGTCTAAAATGCCAAAGATAAAATCACAAAACAATAATAAACTTATCGTTTCATTGGTTGCGGTTCTTATTTTTCCTATTATGCTTTTTGTTAACCCCACAGACAACCCTGCCGCTGAAAACCCACGGGAAAGCCCCGTTGTAATGGCCGTTAAAAAAGTCAGTCCGGTTGTCGTTAACATAAGTTCAGAGTTTGAGGTTCGCAAGCGGATTAATCCTTTTTCCGGATTCGGAATGGATCCTTCTTTCGAAAATTTTTTTAATGACTTCTTTGACCCTGGATTTAACCGCCGATACAAACGATCCAGTCTGGGCTCCGGAGTCATTATTGATGGAAAACGTGGCTTTATCCTAACCAATCAACACGTGATTTTAAAAAGCAAAACCATTACGGTCGGTCTTAAAGACGGACGAGAATTCAAAGCACAGATTGTGGGGGCGGATCCCGACTCAGATCTGGCGGTACTGCGTATTTCTTCCCCAAAAGCCCTGCCCGACATTACCATGGGCGATTCCAGCAATCTGATGATCGGTGAAACGGTAATCGCCATCGGCAACCCTTTCGGTTTTTCGAATACCGTAACCACCGGTGTTATCAGCGCTACAAACAGGAGTGTAAGAACGGATGACATGGTCTACCATGATTTTATACAGACCGATGCCTCAATCAATCCGGGTAATAGCGGTGGACCGTTGTTGAATATAAACGGAGAACTTATCGGTATAAATACCGCCATATATGCCAAGGCTCAGGGCATAGGCTTTGCCATACCCATAAATACCGCCAAGCGAATTGTCTCCGACCTAATAAGATACGGAGAGGTCATACCGGCATGGATCGGTATCACCGTACAGGATATTGATACAGACCTTGCACGCTATCTAAAAGCATCGTCTGTCCGGGGCGTTTTGGTCAAAAAAGCTGAAAAGTCCGGCCCTGCCAGCAAAGCCGGTATCCGTGACGGCGACATCATTCTGTCGATTAAAAACCGAGATATCACTTCTGAAAAAGATTTCCATAGGGCGATGATTGCTCATTCTGCCGGAGAAAAAATCGATATAACGATCTGGCGAAACGGTAAAATCAAAACGGTTTCGGTTAAGACATCGATATTCCCGAAAGAACTGGCCTTGGGTCTCGCTTATGACCTTCTGGGTATTTCCGTTGAAAATCTTTCGACGAAAAACCGTTACAAATACAAAGCCATGGCAAAACAAGGCGTACTGATTTCAAATCTGAATCGCCAATCTTACCTTGCTAATATCGGGGCAAGACCCGGAGACGTTATACGACAAATAGACGATATGACCATTAAAAACATTAAAGACTTTGAGGAGGCTATTATTAAAAACCGGCAAAAAAAATCCCTTGTAATCGTTTTACAGCGAGGAAATCAACTCTATAATATTCCTGTAAAATTATAAGTTCAGAACTCATTATCAAATATCAAAAAAGAGCCTTCTTTTTGTTCAAAGATATTTTGTATAAAACATTTTGTTGTTATTTTTCAGTGATTAACCCCAAACCCGAATATGTCTTGAAAATTTTCGGGCGACGTCTGAAAAGGATATTCTCTATGAAACGCATCAAAATAGTGCACCTATTAACGTCAGAGATCCCCGTTAATAACGTTCTTATAAAGGGGTGGGTTCGAACCCGTCGTGATTCAAAAGATTTTTCTTTTATTGAAGTTAATGATGGATCCTGTCTTAAAAACGTCCAGATCATTGCCGACAGCTCTTTACCCAATTACCCGGAAATCGCCAGGCTTTCAACCGGATCAGCAGTAATTATCACCGGTGACCTGGTGGAATCCAAGGGTGCCGGACAAAAATGGGAGATTCAAGCGAATCGCGTTGAGATTGTCAGTCTCGCCCCGGATTCATATCCTCTGCAAAAAAAGCGCCATACCGACGAGTTTTTAAGAACTATTGCCCATTTGAGACCCAGAACCAATAAATATGGCGCCATATTTAGGATAAGATCCGAACTTTCATACGCCATCCATAAATTCTTCAGAGACAGGGGGTTTAAATATATTCATTCTCCGATCATAACCGGTTCCGATTGTGAAGGCGCCGGTGAATTATTTCGGGTAACCACTCTGGCTTTTGAAAATTTGGCAAAACAAAATGGAACGGCCGACGATACGCAGGATTTTTTTGGCACCGAGGCAAATTTAACGGTCTCCGGGCAGTTGTCCGCCGAGATGTTTGCCCTGGCATTGGGTGATGTTTACACCTTCGGCCCTACGTTCAGGGCCGAAAATTCTCACACCAGCCGACATGTTGCCGAATTCTGGATGGTGGAACCGGAAATGGCGTTCTGCAACCTGGAAGAAAACATGAATTTAGCCGAAGAGATGATTAAATATCTCACCACTTATATCCTCGATGAGTGTATGGATGATATTGAACTGTTTGCGAAATTTGTGGACAAAAGCCTTTTGTCCACTCTGGAAACCGTTTCTTCTTCAGATTTTGAGCGGCTTCCCTATCAAACCGCTGTGGAAATATTAAAAAAATCCGGGCAAAAATTTGAATATCCTATCGATTTTGGAAAAGACCTACAGACCGAACACGAACGTTACCTTACGGAACATCACTTTAAAAAGCCTCTGATCGTGTTTGATTATCCCAAAACCATAAAACCTTTTTATATGCGCATAAACAACGACAACAAGACTGTTGCGGCCATGGATGTTCTGGTACCGAAAATCGGAGAAATTATCGGCGGAAGCCAGCGCGAAGAACGATTAGATATACTTGAAAAACGAATGGACGAAATGGGAATGCCAAAAGACGCTTACTGGTGGTACCTGGACTCCCGCCGTTTTGGAAGCGTAGAGCATAGTGGTTTTGGTCTGGGATTTGAACGATTTCTTATGCTTATGACCGGAATATCCAATATCAGGGATGTGATCCCCTTTCCAAGAACACCGAACAGTATAGAATTCTGATTGTTCGGTTAAAGGGGAGACCTTTGAAAAACGTTCAATTTTGTTCAAGACCAAGGAAGGGGAAAATTTTAACCACAGACATACATTGAGTATTTCGAGAATTGAAATTTGAGTCTGACGCCGGGATTGGGCAAAAGAGGACGTTTTTCAAAGGTCTCAGGGTTTTCAGGTTTTCATGCACCGCAATTTTGCAAGATCTTCGGCATAACCGTATAGATGCAAACCTTTGCTTTCAACGATCATTTCACCATCTTTCACACCGATCTCCCCGGCCATATAATTTTTTAGATTCTGAATTCCGGCCAGATTTGCCGGAAGTCCTCCCCATAGATCCCAGGATCGAAAATATATAATAAAATGAAGCGATTCATCCTGTATTCGCGTATCAATAGATCGCAGGCAAGGCGGGTCTAACAGCGTGAGGTCTGACGGGTGCGCAACCTGTAATACCATTTGATTATTCCTGCTCCCGTATGCTTTATATGTCTGAATAACCCACTCGATCTGATTAAGATAGAGTCTTCCGTTTTCTTCAAAAACGGCTTGCCCGTCAATATCTCTTTTATCTATTATTTCAGTATTGCCCTGCTCCCACCACGCAAGTTTATCCCCCGCAAGCAATGTTCTTGTCAGACGCTCACCGTATGTGTACGATTCTCCGGGTTCTTTTTCCCCGGTCATTAAATATTCAATGTACGATCTTTCATATCCGTCGCCACCATAGATGTATTCCCATTCCACAGGGTTTGGAATCCCGCAGGCATGAGGAATGTCCGGCAAAAGCGGTTCTGAAGATGGATGAATGATATGACCGAAAAAATAGTCATATTCCAGCCGTGTCTGACCGGCATAACTGCCTCGGTCTATTGTAAACCGTCGTCCGTGATCG
>Ga0180431_10004212_pt1 | contig 18081 bp, 29 predicted proteins | sample SS_ome_11_FD_132459 | JGI IMG/M metagenome (GOLD analysis project Ga0180431, IMG submission 132459) | Hypersaline lake sediment archaeal communities from the Salton Sea, California, USA - SS_1_MS_1 metaG | ecosystem: Environmental > Aquatic > Non-marine Saline and Alkaline > Hypersaline >... | reverse complement strand
AGGCGTCTCGGATCTCGGCCTTCGTCGCGGCAGCGCTCGACGTGTAGTTCAGGACCCGACCGACGACGGTATAGCTGTACGCGGTCCCGTTGGCTGCCGTGATCAGGACGTCGACGACCTTGGGCTTGGCGCCCTTATCGTTGACCATGGATCGGGTTTTGTGGGTGTAGAGTCCGCCGACGAGCTGACCCGGGAAGCCTTTCGGCTGTTCGCTAACGATGGGCTGCGACATGGTGTCTCCTGCTCCTGAGCTCCTATGCTCCTATCGCTGAGCCTCTCGGCTAGCTATCCGTCCCCGGCTTCCAAGCCGAGGTGAGCGCGTCGACCGACTTCCGGTGAGCCTCGGCAGCGATCTCGGCGAGCGACTTGCCGTCGGAGCGCGGGATCTGAGGAACGCCGGTGAAGGCGCCGGCGATCTGCTCGGACGTGCTCCTCGAGGCGATCACGGCGTCGAAGGCTGCCTCGACGTACTCGTCAGACTTCCCGTCGAGCTTCACGTCGGGGGCGAGCTTCACGACGACCTGACGACGCAAGTCCCCCGGCTCGAGCTCGACGAGCTCGAGCGGCTCCTTGCCGAGCAAGGGGGCCACGGTCGTGATCGTCTTCAGGGCATCGGCTCTCGACTTCGCGGTCTGCTCTTTGGCAGCCTTGGCGTCGATGTCGTCCTTCCGCTTCTTCGACTCAGCGGTGAGCACGTCCAGCTGACCCTGGGCCTTGGCGAGCTCCTTCCGGAGGCCTCGGAGCTCGGTCGAGTCCTTCTTGTCCTCGCCCTCCTTCTCCTCCTTCTCCTTCTCCCCCTCTTCCTCGCCCTTCTTCTTCTTCATGAAGGCAGCGACGGCATCGGGGACGTCGTACTCGGTGCCGTCGATCTTGATCTTGGCCATGTCGTTCCTCGTCTGGGGCGTGCCCCGGTGAATCGTTCCGTCGCCCGAATCGAGTCGGATCGACGCGGTTGGGCCCGCTCGGCCCTCGGGCACTATAGCCACGTGATTGCCCAGGATGCCAACCTGCACGGCGTCGAAGCGATGGTCGGAGCCCTTCGCGTCAGTGTAGGTTCCCGGCCTGACGAGCGTCTGGCACGAGTAGCCGCACGAGAGCTCGTGGACGCCTTGGTCGACTGCGTCGATCGCAGACTTGGCCGTGATCAGGAGGTCGGATCGGAGATGGTCATCGGCCCGATCTGGTCTTCCGATCTGCCCGACCTGATACCGCGCGACCGTGTCGGGCCCGAGGTTGTCGGGAGGATGTCCGAGGGTCATCGGCGCAAGGGCGAACGATTCGACCGACTCGGCGTCGAAGACCTCCTGAGGAGGGCGAAGCTCACGGATTCGTCGGGTCTGTCCCGCCGCGTCTCGGACCTCGTAGTCGAAGACGCCCGCTCGGCTGATGAAGCCCTGGGCCCTCAGGAAACCGTGCCGGGTCCGTCTCGGCGCCTCGAGCTCGTACAGGTCGAAGCGACGAACCCGCTCCCCCGGCTGAACCTCGACGGTGCCGGCGTCGAAGCGAATCACTCCGTCCTGGTTACGCTCACCGGCAGGCTCGAATTCGCTGATCGAGTGACCGTGCTCCCCGAGCCATTCCCGGGCAGCCTCGGTCGTCCATTGCTCTCGAGCAAAGCGGAAAGACTGGACCTCGGGCTTCTCTTCGCCGGTACGGCGACCCATGAGGGCAGAGATGCCGGCAGGTAGCCCCTCGCTTGATCGGAAGAGCTCGCCAACGAAGAGGCTCGGGTCCTTCTGACGGGCAACGTGCTCGCTCTCGAACGGCATCAGGTTGCCCCAATGTTCTCGGGTTCAGGCAATCGAGTCAACGTCAGACGTCCTCGAGGTCGCCCTCGTCGAGGCCCTGAGAGGCCGGATCGTCGCCGAAGCTCGACCTCGTGTCGACGGATCCGTCGTCGCTCATCTTCCGGATCCGCTCGACGTCGGCAGCGTTCTCGGGGACGAGGACCGTGTATCGGTGGCCGTCTGCGTCGGTCTTCTGTCGTCGAATCATGAGCTACTCCAACACGAGGAATTCACTCTGCGGACCGAAGACACCGTCGACCCAGCCTTCGCTTTCGTGAGTGACGAGGATTTTCGACGCTGGGACCTCCTCGGCGATCACCCGGCCACCCTTACCGGCGAAGGTCTGAGCCACCCTGCGATCGCTCGTCCACGCCGAGACGGATCCGGGAACGTCGAAGTCGGTCTTCAGGCCTCGATACAGCCGGACCGAGCTCTTGCCCTGCTTCTTGAGCTGAGCCTGAGTCGCCGTGTACAGCCGGCGCAGATCGCCTCGAGCTCGATCACGGTCTGCCTTCGGGATCCGAAACTCGACCCCGCTCCTCTGGTACGGCACGCCCTCGAGACCAAACTCCTCGATCGCTGCCCTCTTGAGCATGATCGAGGTCCGTCGCGACGACCCGTGCACCCACTCCCAAAGCATCCAATCCCGGCGCTCCTCGTGCTTCGCTGAGTCCCGAGCTTGCGGGAAGTTGCGGAGCCACTCGGCGTTGCGCCGGGCCTCCGTCTGCTTTGGGCTCAGCTCGATCACAGTCCCAGAGCGCGGCAGCGTCGCCTTCGGGTTCGGGGCCGGCTTCGGCGGTACCGCTCGAGGCTTCGGCTCCTTCGTCCGGCGCTTCGCTGCTACCGGCTGCGAGGAGGCCGGGATCTCGAACCCGCCGGCAGGACCGATCGAGGGAGCGTCGTCGACGAGGTCGCTCAGGACCGGCTCGGCGTGACATCGGCAGTTGATAGGCTGCCCCGGGTGGCCGTCGTCGGGGGGCCTCGACCACGAGAAGATCTTCCCCTCTCTCGCCGCGTGCTCTGGCCTGACCCGAGCGTCCCTCGAGGTTCGCCAGATGTATCGGGTGACGCCGAGCCTCGTCTGACGGATCCGGCTCAGGTCGCCCTGATACTTCGACACCTGATCCCGGGCGATGAGCTTGGCCCGCTTCTTCGCCTTCCTGACCTCGGTCCCCGAGCCGAGGAAGTTGCGCTCGAGGTCCCGCTGAATCGACTCGACCCGACGGCCGGCTCGTACACCGTCGCCGACCTGAGCCTCGACCTTCGCGAGGAAGTCAGCGGAGACCCGCCTGATTAGCCTCGCGTTACGCTGAACGAAGTCGTCGACGAGAGGGCCGAGGAACGGCTCGGAGGCTACCGGGTCGACGCCGAGCACGGTGCGGAAGGCCTGACGCTGGTTCTTCTGGTTCTGGCTGCCGACCTCCTCTGCCGCGGCTCGAGCGGGTCCTTCATTGTCGACGGACCCAGCCCAGACGAGCTCGGCCCGATCGATCAGGCCTGAGAGCTCGTCGCCCAAAGCGTCGGCCCTCATCTCCTCGGGGGCTCCTGCGACGAGGCTAGGGATCTCGGGGATGATCACGTCTCGGACGACGGCCGAGAGCTCGGCGATCGCCCGGTTCAACGCCTTCCGGTAGCCGAGCTCGGGACGCTTGCTGATCTTGAGTCGGCCAGGGCGCCGGAGCTTCTGGAGCTGGCCTCGGGAACGCTGAAGGGCGACGGCCGTCCGAACGCCCTTGGGCTCGGCAGCAAGGACCGGATCAGCCACGGCTGGATTCTACACGAGGAAGCGCCGGACCCGGCCCTTCTGGGCGATCAGGCGATAGAGCCGGGCCTCTGGCCCCTTCTTCCTGCCCGGAGTCGGGAGCATGGCTCTGTGCTCCTCACAGGCTGCCTGAGCCTCGCCCTTGACGACGAGGAGCCAGAGGGGCCCCTCGTCGCATCCCGCCGCGAAGCAGGTCTCGGGGGTCGGAGTGTTCGGATCGAGATCGCTCATTCCCTCGTCCTCGCCAGATCCAGCTTGGTCGCCTCGAGATCCGGATCGTCCAGATCGAGCACCTCCTCGTCGCCTTCCTCGTCGCCCTCTTGCTCGATGTCCAGGTTGTAGGGTGACGATGGATCGTTGATCAGTCGAGTCCTCGCCTCCTCTGGGCTGATCACCTGATTCTGGATCAGCGTCTGATCCGTCTGAGCGTCTTTCAGCCGAGTCTCGCTCGTCTCCTGCTCGGTGGGCTGAGTCAGGGGGATCGGGTCGACGGTGTAGCTCTCGGGGACCTTCCCCTCGGTGGGCCCGGTCTTCGACCGGAAGAGCAGGTCAACGATGTACTCGAGCGGGCGTCGGATCTTCTTCTCCCACTTGTTCGAGATCCCATCGTAGAAAGTCGTCCTGCCCGACTTGTCGTCGGTCGTGAGCCCAGTAGGGGGCTGCGCGAAGAGGATCGACAGCGGCATCTCTGCTGCCGCGGCGAGCCTGTCCATCGACTTGATGATGATCTCGGGGATGCCTGAGAGCTGAAGGGTCCGGCGCTCGTAGTCCTCGCCGTCGTCCTTGATGATCGCGTTGAACGCCGACGAGCAGAGTGCGACGAGCTGAAGGCGCTTGAGAACCGTCCCGTTCTCGTCGTGCTCGATCAGCTGGTTCAAGCCTTTGATGGTCATGACCGCCTGCACGAGGTCCTTGAACAGCGCCTCCACGTAGTCGTACAGGGTCCCGTATTGCCGGAGCGGCTCATAGACCCGCTCGATCACTGGGTCGCCCCAGCCGTCGCCGTAGATGTCGGTTCGCTCGTTCGTCCGGATGCCGGTCAGCTGGATCACTCGGCTATGGTGGATCCTGCCGTCGGGGAGGTCGCCGGAGATGATCGGTTGCGCCGTGAAGTAGTCGGGCTTGCGGAAGTTTCCCGACATCATGTCCGGATTCCTGGGGCCCGGAAAGATCTCGCGCTTCGAGACGACGTTTAGGAAGTCGACGCTCTTCACTGCTTCGAGGTTCAGCGGCTTCGACGGCTCCCTGCCGTCGTCGACACCGAGGATCATCGCAGCGCCACCGTCGAGCCGGTCTAGCCGCATGAGCTCATAGAAAGCTTCGCGAGCACCGAGGACCTTCAGCGCTTCGAGCATGTCTCGACCGCTCGTCTCGTCGATCCCGCCACCCTCCTGAGGAACCTCGATCTTGATCCACCTGCGAACACTGTGCTCGGCAGGGGCGTCGACGATGCGGGCAAAGATCGCGTCTTGCCGATACATCGACTCGATCTCTCCGCACTCGATCTTCTTGTCTCGGGTCTTGAACCGGGTCGCCGTTCTTGGATCCCTGCCCGGCTGGTTCAGCGACGTCAGGACGTTTGACCAGCCGTCGAGCCTCTCCCCAAGGAGCTCGGCGAGCTGACCGAGCTGGGCGTCGTTCAGGGTCGGCAGGGCTGCTAGCGCTTCATCGAGGCTCATCCGTCACTCCTTCACCATGCGACGGGCCCGGCGTAGAGCCTCGGCCGTCTCGCTGATCTGCTCGGAGATTAGCACCTGCGTCAGGGTGTCGACTCGATCGTTCCGACGGGCAAGCGGGAATCCGCAGACCTCGTCGAGCCACGCCTTGACCCATGGTTTCGCATGTTTGTCTGGAACCCAAACGTTGCCCGCTTCAACGAGCGGCTGGCACGCCCTCGCCCGCTCGATCTTCGATCCCTGAGGTAGGACCTCGATCAGACCCGGCACCTCGGAGTGCAGGATCGCAACGACGGCAGGCCCGATCGCCTTCGCCTCGATCAGCTTCTTCGTCGCTTCTGGCCAGCGGGTCGAGACTGCTTTGATCGACGCGATCGACTCGACGATGCTCCTCCGGCCGTGGTCCTCGTCGAGGAGGTACACGTCGGCCCCTCTGATCCCGAAGACCCCACCATGCGCCCTCGAGCTGGGATCGATCTCCTCGCGCACCTGAGCCGCGTGGCCCTTCGCCCCTCCCCCGGTGAGGTCCCAGCTTTGGAGGACGCGGTCGAAGATCGGCAGCGTCTCCTCGGTCCAGATCGGGAAGTGCTCCTCGGAGAAGAAGCCTCCGCTCGCCGGCCTTGGCCTCTGCTGGTGCTGAGCCGCGAAGCCGTAGGTTCCGAGCGATAGCATCTCCTCGGCGATTCCGTCTTCGTCGAGATGGTCCGGGCAGAGCATCTCGCCGTCCTCGGTGCGAGGGTCGACGAAGTGCAGCGAGGTCTTCGACAGGTGCGGGTGGTCGCTCTCGAAGAGGGTCGGGAGCATCAGATGGTCCCATCCGCCCTGGTTCAGGAGGTCGGCACAGAGGTCGAGCTCGTGCGTCCGCTGGCAGATCACGATCCTGGCGCCTCGGTTCTTGTCGTTGAGGCGCGTCGACATGGTCTCATTCCACCAGTCGATCTGCTCCTGCCTGATCTGGTCTGAGTCGACGTGCTTCACGTTGTGCGGGTCGTCGCACATGACCCGGTCGCCACCCTCTCCGGTTGCGCCGGCGTCGTAGGACGTACAGATCCGGTGACCGCCCTGGTCGTTCTCGTAGTAGGTCTTGACGTTCTGATCGGTCGTGAACCGCCAGACCGGATTGCCGTCTACGTCCTTCGAGACGAGGCGCTGATACTCCTTCCGTTGCATCAGTCGGCGAGAGTGCAGCGCGTCGCGCTGGGCGAGCTGTAGCCGGAAGGAGCTCGTCAGGAACTGCCTGGTCGGGTCCTGCAACCACTCCCAGGCCGGGAAGCAGACCGAGGCGAGCGTGCTCTTCAGCGACCGCGGGGGGATGTTGATGATCAGCTTTTTGATCTGCCCCCGGTGAACGGCTTCGAGGTGATCGGCGATCGCGTCGAGATGCCACCCGGCGCCGTGGAGCTCCCTCCCCGGCTTCATCAAAGGCCACGCCCAGCGGAGGAAGTGCCGAAGGTGGCGCTTCGCCCTCGCTCCTCGAGCACCGTCGAGGTCGACGAGGAACGGGGGCGGTCGCCGTCTCACCCCTGGCCTACCTGGCCCCTTCGCCAGTTAAGCTCCGATGCATCGGGGAGCCACTCCGGCTCGAGCATGCGCCGAGACGCGACCCCCTTCGCGATCAGCTGCTTCCCGATCTCGATCGCCTCGTCGTGCCTCATCTCGAGGACGGTCGACTTCGACCCGGTGCAGAACTTTGCTCGGACACAACCTCCCCCGACTGCTGCGACCTCGTGCCCATGTTCGTTTCGGCTCTCACGTCTCACGTTCATCTTGATCCTTCTCGTCGTCTGGGAGCCCTGCCTCGATCCCCTCGATCAGGGCGTCAAGCTGGGCGTCGTCCATCTTGTCGTAGTCCAGATCCTCGCGCCCTATGAGCTCGGGTGGCGGACCGAGCTCGAGCTTCGACCTCTTCGCCCAGCGCTCAGGATTCCGGCGCTCGAGACGCCATGCCGCGGCTCTCCAATCGGGCAGCCCGGTCGCGGTCGTCCCCGAGCCGACCTTCCGGAGATCAGAGGTTTCAGCCGTGGCCCGGGCTTTCCTAACGGCGCGGTGAAAATCCAAGTACCTCCGATCCTCCTCGGTGTATTGAGTCCAGTCGGCAGCGTCCTCGAGACGCCTCCCCCGAGCAATCCAACGCTGGACGGTCCGACGGTTGACCCCACAACACGCGGCAGAAGTGTCGAGGTAGTTACCCTCCCTGACGAGCCCGACGATCTCCTCGTGCATCTCCGGAGTCAGCTTCGACGGACGTCCCCCTCGCACCTGCCGAGGCATCACTCCGGTCCCTTTCGTCACCCTCCCATTGACTCAGCCCACGGCCGAGGCGTCAAGGTTGGCGCATGTTCCGCGCCCTTGTTCTCGTTCTCGGATTGCTCACGGGTTGCTCGACGTACTCGGCCGTCGTCCCGAGCCTCGCCTGCTGTCGTGTCTGCACAGTCGGGCAGGCGTGCGGAGACGCGTGCATCCCGAAGGCTCACGAATGCCGCACGCCTCCGGGATGCGCTTGCCCTGTCGTTGACCTCGAGCCCTAGAGTCGCTCGAACGTGCCCGCCGGGTTCAGGCCCGGAGGACGGCAGAATCCGCACTGATAGCCGTGTTCAATGTGGCACGTGACGCAGGTTGCGTAGAGGTCATCGCATCTCGTGCAGCCCTCTCGATTCATCGACTCCTTTCCGCAGTCTTCACATTCCCAAGGTCCGACCCCTCGCGTCCTGACTCCTGGCACCTTCTCGAATTTACCCATCGGTTGACCTTGCACCCTGCGAGCGACGAGGATGCCGCTAGCGGGGTCCTCGTTTGGGGTCTTGTGGTGGGGCTCCGCTGACCTCAGAGCTCCCGGAGCGGCTACCTTCCCCGCTCTGGGAGCTCCTCTCGCGTGCCGAATAGCTCCACTCCAGCGAGGCCGCGACCGTGAAGCGCTTCTCTCGTTTCGACACGATATCCCTGACGACGAGATCCATCGTGTTGCCGTCCTCGCCAGGCCAGTCGCAGCCGTCCTCGACTTCCTCGGCGTACCTCTCGGCAGCCTCCTCGGCATCGTGTGCCCTGATCGGCCTCCATGCGCCCTCGTGGTCGGCGTCGTCCTCCTCTGCGACGTCGAACCATCGGCCGGACTCATGCCGGATCCGGCCGGCGACCAGGTCATCTCGGAGCGTCCGAACCGAGGCGCTAGAACCCGACGTGTCGAGAGAGGCGCTGGCCGGAGCATGTACAGCGTCGCCCGGATGCGCCTGGTCGTCGAGGACGAGCCCCTCGACCCCGCTCGTCCGAATCAGCTCCCACTTCGGCTCGAGCCGTCCTTCGACCTCGAGGAGCGTGCGGAAGGTCCGCTCGTCTCGCTCCTCCCACTTCGTTAGCTTCGTCCGTGTCCAGAATCTCACTTCAGGCTCCAATCATCTTCCGGCAGTTGGCGCACGTGACCTCGGCCGGGTTCGTCGTGTGACGCCACGTATTCGGCATGTTGCACAGGGGTTGCGGCTTCCAGCCCTTGATCGGTTTCGTTCCCCAGTTCTTCAGCAGGTGAACCTTCAGGGCCTCGAACGATGAGGCCCTCCTTTCGTTCTGCGCCTGCTCCCACAGTGTCAGAGCCTCCTCACCCGTCTGTTTCGTCAACTTCGTCCTCCTTTGGCTCAGCGCGTTGCCGGGCCCGTTCATTGATCTCGTCCTGCATCCTGTCCCGCATCCAGTCCGGCACAGGCAGAACGCCGTTGCCAGGCTCCGAGACCATCCTCGAGAGCTCCTTCCGCATCTCGCCGATACGTTGAGCGCTCCCCTCGAGCTGGGCCTTGCAGTGATCGAGGAACGCCCGGCCCCGTTCCAAATCGTGGATCAGATGAGCGATCTGATAGAGCTTCCCCATCTCCTGGGGCGTCTGCCAGACCTCACCAAACGGGACGCCTGAGGCCTGCTCGAAGGCTCGGACCCGGTCTCGCAGCCGTGCGAGGTCGCCGGGGGCCCGGCCAAACTCCGTCCGCATCCGAAGCTTCTCGGCGACGAGGCGCTTCTGAACCTGCTCCTCGATTGACCCAGCCGGAACCATCCCCTCGAGTCGATCGTCGGTCCACTCGCCGGCCTTCCGCACGAGAGAGGCAACGAACGACAGGGTCGGAGGCTGAGCCTCGAGAAGCTCGGCTCGGCTCTTCACTCGGAGGGGCCCACCCCCCGACGGCTCGAGCAGGCCCCATGCCGGGGGGAGCTCGCTCCTCGGCACGACACCAGGAGGCGCGACAATGTACCAGCGATGGCAGAACCGAGCGATCTCGTCGGCCTTCGATGGGTCCTCGAGCTCCTTGCGCCAGTCTGATCTCGAGACCTTGATCTCGAAACCGTAGAGCTCCAGCCCACGGCTCGGGTAGAGCGACATCGCGACAGCGTCGGCCGTCCGAACCTGCCTCGAGAACCCGGTCGCGTTGCGAACCTCGCCGAAGCACGCCCAGGCCGGCCCCGGATACTTCACCTTGATCAGCTCGAGGAGCTTCTGAGCCGTCCACTTCTGTTCGGGTTCCTTGCTCATCGGATCTCTCCGTTCTCTCGTAGCGCGTCGATGGAGGGCGAGACGCGAGCACGCATCCCGCACCAGGTGAACGAGGTCGCCCCCCGGAGATGCTTTCGGACATCGATCTCGGCTTGCGGGTCTGCCTTCCGCCTCTTCCTGACGTGTGCCCTGACCCAGTTGCGCAGGGCTGCCCGGCGCCTCTTCCCGTCGGGCACGTCCCGAGCTTTGAAGAGCTCACGGATCCCGATCGGGTCGGTCGGAAACCGTAGCGAGGGCGTGCTGATCCCGTCGTACCCGAGGTCAACATGCCAGAACATCGACGACGACCAGGCCACCCCATAGGCGAAGCTCACGTTCCGAAACATCGACTCGTCAGGCCGAGCCGGTGTGCCCCGCATCAGCTGATCACAGCTAGCGGGCCCGATGTACCGCCACCGCTCGAGAGCGCTTGAGTCTCGAGGACCGCCGAACCAGAACCGAAGCACGTCGTACCCAGTCCCGAGCATGATCGCGACCGTCAGCTCGACGATCTCAGGCCTCAGGGTAGGAACCACGGCTCGACCTCGCTTCGATCTGGGGCGTCTCAGGCCCGGCCTGCAGGCGACCGACCCGCAAATAGGGGCAGCGCACCTGCCTCGGCTCAGGAGCCTCGAGGCCTCGCTGACCGTTCGTCGCCTCGACGATGCCAGGCAGAGGCCGGGCGAGCTCGCCGGCTCCTCCTCGCTGACTGTGGGCCTCGTAGAGCGTGCGGAATTCTCTCGAGCGGAAGCGTCGCCACTCGCCGGCGTCGATCGAGCAGACGGCAGACCAGCCCCCGAGACCTCGAAGCGAGGCGTTGACCGCTGGGTCCTCGAAGTCGACCGAAGCGTAGGCCCCCACGCTCGCCATCGCCGTCTCGACGACGTGCTGGGCGAGGAGGGCGACGGCTCCGAGCTTCCCGTTGACCGCCTCCCGGAGGTCGACCGGCATTGGGAACCGGTGCCTCGTCTTCAGTGCCTCGACCGTCGCCAGCTCGAAGGCGTCGTCGTCGAGGTCGTTCAGGGCCTCCCAGTAGGAGTCGATCCGGTGCGGCGAGAGCATCTCGCCGAACCCGCTAGCGAGCCGGATCAGATTCCGGCCGAACCGTTCCTTGTCTTGCATATTGCTCCTCCTTCACGGCGCCCCACTGCTCGAGCGCCTGAGCGTTCTGATCTTCCTTCGTCGTCGTCCGGCTCGGCAGGCATCCTCCTCGAGCTCGAGCACGCTCGAGGCTGCCGAGGTAGTTCGTCACATGCTCGTCATCCCGGAAGATAAGCCCTATCGATAGGTACTCTCGCCCCTGAGGATTCTCGCCTTGATTCCAAGGGGTCAGAAAGCAACCGTCGATGGCCTCGCAGAGCTCTTCGACGCTCTTGCCGGACCTCAGGAGTCGGACGATCTTCCGGTACTCGGGATCGCCGGGTGCATACCTGGGGACCTTGCGGGACCGAGGATGGCGCTCCTTCCATCTACCGAACCAATGCGCGCAGATTGCGTCGATCTGTTCGCGGTAGCTTGAACGACGAGAGCTCGAGCCCCCGGCTCGAGAGGAGCCGGCGACAGCCGGATCTCTCTCTTCTTCTCGGCCTCCGGCTTCCGGCTTCTGATCTTCTGGCCTCTGGCTTCTGGCCTCTGGCCTCTGGGGGTCACTGTGACCGTTACTGTGACCGTCACTGTAACGCTCCCCTGAGGGGTCCTCCTGTCTTGCGCGGTACTCGCGCTGCCGTTTTGCGCTCGGGTTCTCCTGCCACTTGCGCAGATTCGGGAACGCGAGCACACCCCCGTCTCGGCGCTCGAGCGTCCCGACGCCGAGAGCGAGGACCAGGGCCCGGTTCACTTGCTCGAGCGTACACCGGGCAGCCTTGGCGAGCTCCTCGTCCGTCCTCAGCGGCTCCCTCGCAGCGTTCACGATCAGGCCTGAGCCGTCGCGCTGCCGGCCCTTCCGGTTCGCGACGTACAGGAGCCGAGCCATTATCCCGGTTGTCGTGGCGTCCCAGTCCTCGTGAGAATCGCTGAAGAAGAACCCTCGGTGAAGCTTCATCCACTCGGGGCGTTGTGCATGCCACTCACTGCCCCGAGGCATCGGCTGCTCGCTCGAGCGTGCTCTGATGCGACCGCTCGTGGAGGGCCTCCTGAATCAGCCGAAGCGTCATGTTGCTGACCTTGCGGTTCTCTTCGTCGGCGAGTCGTTGGATCTGTCGTCGGAGCGCCGGGTCGACGTCGACGCTGATGCGGTTCCGTTTGCGCCATTTGTCCTTCATCGGCTCGAGTTTGGAGCCATCTGGAGACTTTGTCAACCCATGGGGCCTGCGCCGGCGTCGAGTACTCTCAGAACTCGAGGTTTTCAAAAACCCCTAAATCGATCAGACCAGGCGGTCGGAATCCAGGAGGGTACCGCGCCCAGGCCCGGCCTCGTTGGTTCCATATGGAACCGCTCCGCTCGAACGACCTGGAAGACACAGGGGATCTATCAGTTCTGCTCGAGCAAACGGCCCCCAAAAGAACAGGGTCTGGGGCGAGCGGTTTTCGAAACACCGGCCAAAAAAAAAGTCCGCACACGACCCCTCCCGATGTCCGTGATCAGAAAGGAGGAGGGTGGCCCCACCGGCCAAGACTAGTCCGAGGACGATCCTCGGTTGCCGGGGCTCGCTGCCCTCCTCTGGGGAGGTCTCGAGGGGGATCAGAAGTCGTGAGGTGGGTCTACGACGGGGTCGAAGGACTCAGACGGCGACTCACACTGCCGGCAATACGGACAGTTGTCGAAACACCCTAAGCAGACCTCGAACTGAACACCGCAGGCTGAGCACATGGCAAGGCTGCCGGCTCTGCCGCAATCGACACATACGAATGCGCTCATACGCCCTCCCAGGGGTCCGGACGGCAGGCCCGTCGGAGCTCCTCGACAGCGCGTCGGAGGTCTCGACTGCCTCGGTCGAGCTCGTGGCTCAGGCTCTCGAGCCGCTTGCTCGAGCGGAAGGCGAAAGCGATCGCAGCGGTGAACGAGATGGCGACGAGGGGCACGGCGGCCGCGTAGGAGGCCACGGTCAAGACGAGGTCTCTAGCTCTCACAGCTGCAACCAGTCGCGGGGGGGCTCGCCAAGCCGAAGGACTCTCGCCCGCTCTTCTGGGGAAAGGCGAGAGCAGAGCTTATCCATGTACCTGATCGCTCGAGCGGTCTCCTTCCTCGTCAGGCACGGATTGATCGTGCGCTGATAATACAGAGGGATCATCCGCGCATACCTGCCCCGGTAGGCGACGATGGTTGCAAGCCTCATCCTTCGAGCTCCTCGTGCTCGAGAGTCTCGAGAGTCAGAGCCTCGACCTGCTTCCCCTGCTTCGCATGATGGAGCTTCGCCAACCGGGCGAGGCGCTTGAGCGCTTCAGACTCTTTCAGGCTGGGCTTTTCTCCCGCCAAGAAAGCCGCCAGAAACACGATCAACTGCGCGGCTTCCTCGCGATCGATCTCGATCTCAGAATCTCCGAACACTTGAGATATGAAGGCCGTCTCGTCGACCTCAAACACCAGATCGCCGAAGCGACGCTTCCAGCTGCGCTCAATTCTATCCTGGTCGGTCATGTCCTGTGCGCTCATCCCTGCACCTTCTTCCTCGCGTGTTCGTAGAAGTCCCGGAGGTCCTCTGGGGCGAGGTCGCCGGGATCCGAGACGCTGTATAGCTCCTTGAGGTCTGCCTCGAGGTCCTCGGCGGCATCTGCCGGCGCTGCCTCGACGAGGGCCCAGTAGGACGCGATCAGGGCCTCGTGGGCTCCTGGTGCCGGCTCAGACGTCTCGCTCGTCACCCCTTCCTTGGCCTGCTCCGCCTGTCGATCGGCGTCAATTCGAGCCTCGAGGGCCTTGTCGAGGTCAGCGACGACGGCCCTCATCTGCTCGAGCGTCTCCATCGGGCGACCGTTCCGGATGCGACGGCACTCCTCCTTGCCGAGCGCCTCGACGAGCTCGGTCAGCCTGACCTTGCAGCGGCGGACCTCTCTCGGGTCTGCCTGCCCGTTCCTCGGCCTTTCTTGAGCCGGTCGAGACTCAGGAGCGGGCCCGTCGGGAGGCCTTTGGCGCGGCTCCTCGTAAGCAGGGTGGCCAGGCGGGGGGCCCCAGTCGGGGGGAGGCGTCTGATTCCAGCCCGGAGGAGGGCCAGCCCACGGCCGGACGTCGCTCGGCCTCTCGGGCAACGGCTGCTCATCCGGGTCGAGTGCGCCAGCGTATGCCTGCCACCCGACGCCGAGCAGGCCGAGGGCCTTCTTGAGGCCATTCGTGATCGCGCCCTTCTCGGCGTCGGCCTTGGCCATCGAGGCGTGCTCGCCACGCATTTCGGCTCGGGCCCAGAACCGGAACCGGGGCCCATCGTCGGCGTCGTCCCATCGGCCAAACTCGACGAGGACCCGGGCTCGCGCCGTGAACATGCGCGCCCCACGTTTCGTCTGGCCGACCTCGACTTCCGGGTCGCCCTCGACCCGCCACTGTCCAGGGCCTAGGACCTCGTTCAAGCGCTGGACGGTCCAGCTGTAGCCGATGCCGGTCGTGTCGTAGCCCTTCCGCGTCTCGCCGGCCTTCGTCCTCTGAATCGCTGCTTCTGGGAACGGGGCCGACAGCGCTGCCCGGATCTTGCCCTTCGTCTCGAGGTCCTCGGGCCACCCGTAGGGCGTAGCGGGAAGGAGCTCGACAAACGAAGGGTGGAACGTGTGCGCGAGGGGCGCGACCTGAGTCGCGCCCCTCTTCGCCTTTGGGTTCACGGATCAGTCGCCCTCGAGGATGCTGTCGCAGTCTTCGACGAGCTCGAGCTGACGGTCAGGCGCGGCCGAGGTCGAGTCGAGCATCTCCTCCTCGAAGTCCTCAAGCTCCCGCTTCAGGGACCGGGCCCGGCGCATCAGGTCCCGCTTGCCCTCGAGCTGGGCGAGGCTCGCCTCGAGCCGGCCGGCTGCGACGATGGCGCCTCGGACGTGCTTCTTGCTGAGCGCGACGGCGGTCTGTTCTGGGGTCGTTGTGGCGTTCTCTTGTGCCATGCTGAACGCCTAGCACAGCTCAGGGTGCCGGGTCGAGAGTTTTTGTTATCGGAAAGGCGGCGAGCGCCGGCGAGGAGGGTCTAGCAGCCGAGGCAGAAGCTCACGGTGTCGTCGAGCTCGACGAGCCTGGTGCCCCAGAGCACCATGCCTTGTCGGTTCGTCTGGGCGATCGCTGGGTCGTTCCGGAGCTCGGTCCTCAGGTCCTCGGTGATGTCGACGAGGCGCCATCCCTCGGGGAGCTCCTCGAGCTCATGGTGAAACAGGAGGTCGACCTTCACGTCCTCGAGCTCGCCGATCAGCATGTCATCGTCGGCCGAGTCGGTCAGGAGGAGCCAGACGTGCTCGCCATCGGCAGCGGCTCGAAAGATCTCTCTCGGGTGATGGCTCTTGCAGTCGGGCATCAGGCGCCCCTCCCCTGCTCGGCGACCAGGCCGAGCCGGATGTTCGGAATCTCGTCGCCGTAGTCAGCGACGAAGGAGTCGACGATGAGGGCGAGGACTCGGCGCCTCGGGAGCCTCATCTGACGGGCGAGGTAGGTCACCGCGTCGAGATGGTCCCCGCAGATCTCGCGGGTCACCGGATGGACTTCGCGACGACGACGCCGGCTCATGATGACGCCTCCTCGTCGTAGATGCGCTCGGCATCGTCACCCAGGAGCCGGATGGCATCGCAAGTAGCCAAGTCGCCACTCGTCCCAGCGTCCCTGAGCCATGCGTCGACCCCGCAGTCCGCATCCTGCTCGGCGCACTCTCGGACGATCCGCTCGGCATCGTGGCGGGTCATCAGGATCAGCCTCTGCCCGTTCTTGCGGCCGTCGGGATCGCCGTTCGACTGAGCCCATTCGACGGAGTGCGGCGAGGTCCAGACCTCGGCCTCCCAGACCTCGGCAGCCCGCATCGCGCCTTCGGCTTCCGAGATCGCCTCGGCAGTCTTGACGCTGATCGACTCCTCCCCGAGCACAATGTACTCAGAGGGCTCGACCTCTGAGATGCGAAGCGACGAGGCCTCGTACCCCTGAAGCTTCTCCGCGTAGGCGATGAGCTCTTCTGTCTCTTCGTCGTCCAGCTCGATGTAGACGCCATGATGGAGATCATCGAGGGTCTCGATGATCTCCTGCGCGCCATCCTCCTGGCTCAGCCCATCGACACTCTCCCAGAATGCGCCATCGGTTGTGTTGTCGAGGTTGGCTCTGATCAGCTTCATCGGTTTCTCCTCTCGGTCCTTGACCGTCTCTGGTTTTTGTAATCGGAAACTCAGGACAGAGTCAAGCGCTGATCGAAGAGGGGTCGGTTTTCGGTGGGAGGAGGGTCGAGGGACGGGTCAGCGCCGGGGGGCTCGGGGCCCCGGGGAGGACCGGCGCCGACCTGAGAGCAGTCTAGCTGCCCTTGACCTCGCGGGTCAGCAGGATCTCGAGGGCCGACGAGAACTTCTGCGAGCCGGTGAGGGCCTGAACGCGGATCGTGTTGAGTTGCTCGGTCAGGTTCGCCGAGTCACGCGCTGCCTTCGCCTGGATCTCGTTCAACCCTCCCATCAGGGAGGCGGTCGACGCCACAACCATCTGGCCGAGGGTCGCAGTCCCGGCGATCAGCTCCTTGATCCGTTCGGTCTCGCCAACATCCTGGTTGTTGTTCGTGGAGCTCGTGTCGGTCTTCTTCGTGTTGCTGGTTTCGTTCTCGATCGTCATTGGTTCCTCTTGAGTCGCTCCGACCGCGCCGAGCGAGGAACCTCCTCCCAGCGAGCCGGAGCGTGTGTGTGTGCTTAGCGTCAGGATGTGAGCTCGGTCAAGGGTTACGGTCCTCGAGAACCTCAGAGCGCTTTCTTCAGCCTCTTGGCGAGCGGGTAGAGCTCGGCCATTCGTCTGAACACGTCCCAGGCGAGGTCGAGGAGCTCGAGAGGCCAGCTATGGTGATGGAAACCACCCCACTGCTTGTCGACTCGGAGCAGGTGGACCTCCTCGATAGGCTGCCCGAATGCCTCGAGACCTCGGATGTCGAAGAGCGGAGCCGAGCCCTTCCCTCTCGCAGCGCAGTTTGCGCCACCCGACTCCCATAGGTTCCGGTAGGCCGCGACCTGGCACAAGTAATCCTCGTAAATCCCATTCGAGGTTTTCCAGTCGAGCATGATCAGGCGACCGTTAATCCGTCCGATCGCATCGAGGGTGCCACCGTACTCGGGGCACGCGGAGACGAGCGACACCTCGGTATGGAGGATCTCGACGCGGGTCTGCTCTTGCCAGCGAAGGAAGCCCTCGAAGCCTTTTTCGGCGAGAGCAAGCTCCCTCTGCTGATCCTCGAAGTGGGCCCGCTGCCGCACTCGGTCAACGTCCCCCCGCTTGATCGTCGCCTCGATCAGGTCGTGAGCGATCGAGCCGGCTGTCGCCGCGCGGTCCCGCTCCTCGTAGAGCGTCTTGCCTTCGTCCCCCTGCTTCCACGCCCAGTGGAGCAGCCCCCCCGAGTCCTTGAACCTCGAGAGGATCGTCGTCGTCCCCGTCAGCCGGGTCCCGCTCGGTAGATAGTAGTTGATCCTTGGCATCGTTTCCCTTCCTTCATCTCGGCAGCCTGAGCGCTGCGATCGAGATCTGTAGTCTCCTGGCTTCTTCTCGTACCAGGGCGCGATCCTCGGAGTGCCTCTCGCAGAACACCGGCCAGAGCTCGGGGCCGAGCAGGCCATACACAACCTCGAAACGGTACTCCCACGGCTCTTTCCGATAGCCGAACCGTGCCTGATCACAGGCTGCGCACCCGGTCCCCTTGAAGCTCACGGCCAATCGTCCCCGAGCTCCCCGAGCCTGCCGGCTGCCCTCTCGTGCTCGACGACGAGCTCGGCTGCCCGGTCGTAGCGCCTCGACTTAAGCTCGCGAGCTGAGAGCAAAGCGGCGTCGTCTGGGTCGAGCGAGGACGGGTTGAAGACGAGGGACGGGTAGTCAAAGCGACCAGGCTCCCCCGGTTTGGGCAGGACGAGCGTCGCGACGACGCCCTCGTCTCGCAGGTTCACTCGCACGTTGAACCCGTCGACTCTACGGCTGGCCATCGTCGTCCTCGTCCTCGTCCTCGTCCTCGTCCGAACACTCGGAGATGGCCACCTGCCCAGGGCTGGCCATCGCCCGCTCGAGCTCTGCCGCTTGCTCCGGGGCCATGAAGAGCACGATCTCGATCTTCTGGCCGGCGAGCGTGATCCGGATCGTGTCGTACCGATCGCGTTCCATCTGCTGCCATGGCAGCTTCTTCCATGACGTGCGCGTGACGGAGGCGCCGATCGGCTTGTCGTCCGTGTGGAAACTCAAGGTCATCATGTGGTCACCTCCTCGGCGTCGAGCCGAGCTTCCTCTTCCTT
>Ga0180431_10004210_pt1 | contig 18085 bp, 22 predicted proteins | sample SS_ome_11_FD_132459 | JGI IMG/M metagenome (GOLD analysis project Ga0180431, IMG submission 132459) | Hypersaline lake sediment archaeal communities from the Salton Sea, California, USA - SS_1_MS_1 metaG | ecosystem: Environmental > Aquatic > Non-marine Saline and Alkaline > Hypersaline >... | reverse complement strand
TCGCGGGTGTCGGCGGCCTCCTGCGGCGTGCCACCGAACTCCACCGCGGCGAAGTCGGTGACGCCGATCTCCGCCAGCGCACCGATGCGGTCCTGCACCGCCCCGGCCGAACCGATGATCGCGATGTCGGCCGGACCCGCCACACCCTCACGGTCCAGCATCGCGCGGTAGCTCGGCAGGGCCCCGTAGGCGGCGAACAGCTCGGCGGCGCGTGCCGTCGCGCCCTCGACGTCGGCGGTGACGCACACCGGCAACGCGGCGATGACACGCGGGGCGGGCCGGCCGAACTCCTCGGCCGCGGCGGTGATCGTGGGGATGGTGTGCTCCGCCAGTGTCACCGGTCCGGTGCACCAGGTCAGCGTGCCGTCGGCCAGGGCCGCGGTGACCCGCAGCATCTGCTCGCCGAGCGCGGCGACCACCACGCCGAATCCGTCGGAGCCCTTGGCGTTGACCGCGGCGTGCACCCGGTACATCTCGCCGTCGACGTTGGCGGGCTCACCTCGCGACAGCGGCATCAGGACACTGAGGTACTCGCGCAGGTGTCGCACCGGACGGTCGTAGCTCAGGCCGAACATGTTCTCGATGACGACCTTGTGGCTCAGCCCGATGCCCAGGGTGAAGCGGCCGCCCGACGCGGCCGCCACGGTGTGGGCCTGCTGGGCGATGGCGTGCGGGTGGCGCGGGAACGTGGGCACCACCGAGGTTCCCAATTCGATGCGAGGCACCTTCGTGCCGGTCACCGCCAGGGCCGTCAGCGCGTCGTGACCGAAGATGTGCGGGGCCCAGTAGGCGGCGAACCCGTCGCGCTCGGCGGCAGCGGCCTCGGCCACCACGTCGTCGAGGGTTCCGTCATTGACCGCGCCGCCGAAGATCCCGATCCTCACCGAACCGACGCTACCCGCGCGCGACGCTCCGTCCGCACCGCCGGGCGTGCCCGGCGGCTCAGTCCCCGAGGCGGTCCAGCCAGGTCCGCCAATTCGGTTCGAGGTCGGCCGTCGCGCGCAGCAGGTCCAGATCGGTCCGGTCACCGGTCTTGCAGGCGAAGGCCTGGGCGATGCTGGCGGCCACCGCGGGCCGTTCGATCACCTCGACGGGATCGCCCGCGCGTACCCGGCCTTCCTCGACGATGCTCAGGTAGGCCCCCGGTCGGCGGGCTGCGGTGAACGTCCTGATCAGGTCGGGCCGGCCCCAGAAGCCGGCGAAGGTGCGGCACGGTATCCGCGGCAGCGTCACCTGCAGGACGGCCTCGCCGACCCGCCAGCGCTCACCGATCAGCGCACCGGAGACATCGACATCGGCGGTGGTGAGGTTCTCGCCGAAGCGGCCGTTGGGGATCTCGATGCCCAGCTGCTCGGCCCAGAAGTCGGCGTCCTCACGCGCGTAGGCGTACACCGCCTGCCACGGCCCGCCGTGGTGGACGGTGTTGATGACCGCGTCGCCCTCCACCGCGTCACCTGCCAGCAGCCGCGGACCGTCGACGGGCCGCTTGTCGATTCCGCTGCGCTTGTAAGAGCCCGTCCAGTCGGCCCCGTGGTGCAGGTCGGCAACGACATTCACCGAGAGCAGTCGTGGGGTCCGCACACGTCGAGCATATGCGGCGCTCGCCGGGGCCGACGGCCGTCGAGAGGGCCTGTGCCTTCTCGAAAGTCGCTATTGCCGGCGATAGCGCTTTGTGCACAGGCATACCGTGGTCCGGCAGCCGTGCCGGCATCGCGCCCTCCATCATGAGCGCTGTGACGCCTAACTACACCTACCGCGCCGAGTGGGATCCCGAATCCTTTGAGTACACGGCCCGGTGTTCGGAATTCCCCGGCTATTACACGCGGGCCGGTACCGCGGGTGAAGCGGTCACGGCGATGGAAGGCATCGTCGCGGAGCGGATCGCCGAGCTGGCCGAGGCGGGCCAGCCGCCGCCGGACTCGCTGACCGACCATCTCTACAGCGGCCGGTTCCTGATCCGCACGTCGCGCGCGCTGCACGCCCGCCTCACCGTCGAAGCCGCCGAACAGCGCGTCTCCCTGAACCAATGGGTGGTCGCCAAGCTGGCTGATCGGCCACGCCCCGTCGGCTTCGACGATCTCTTCGACTGAGCCAGGCCGGCCGACAGTCCACGCTGAGGTGACGGCATACTGCAAGCCGTGCGACCCAACACCGCCGTCACCGCCGTGATGGCAGCCGCCGACGAGGTTCGCCCCTGGCAGGAAGACCTCTACCGCGACCTGCACCGCAACCCCGAACTGTCCCATCAGGAGCACCGCACCGCCGCCGCAGTCACCGACCGTCTCGGCCGGGCCGGTTTCGCGGTGACCACCGGCGTCGGCGGCACCGGGGTGGTGGGCATTCTCCGCAACGGAGACGGACCGGCGGTGCTGTTGCGCGCCGATATGGACGCACTGCCGGTCAAGGAGGACACCGGACTGGCCTATGCCAGCACCGCGGTGGGCACCCCCGTCGGCGCCGAGTCCGAGGGTCCGGTGATGCACGCATGCGGCCACGACATGCACACCACCTGTCTGCTGGGGGCGGCACAGCTACTGGCCGATGGCGAAAAGCATTGGCGGGGAACACTGATCACGGTTTTCCAGCCTGCCGAGGAGACCATTGATGGGGCGCGCGGGATGGTCGCCGACGGCCTTGCCGCGTTGACCGGACCGGTCGATGTGGCCCTCGGCCAGCACGTGGCGCCGTTGCCGGCCGGGCGGCTCTCCGCCGTCGCCGGCCCGGCGCTGGCCGGGGCGGCCTCGATCCGGGTCACCGTCTACGGCCGCGGCGGGCACGCCTCGATGCCGCAGACCACGGTGGACCCGGTCGTGCTGGCCGCGGCGATCGTGCTGAGACTGCAGGGCGTCGTGGCCCGCGAGATCGACCCCGGCGAGGCGGCGGTGCTGACGGTCGGCAGCGTGCACGCAGGCACCAAGGCCAACATCATCGCCGACCGGGCCGAGTTGCTGATCAATATCCGGTTCTACAGCCAGGCAACGCGTTCGGCGTTGCTGGCCGCCATCCGCCGGATCGTCACCGCCGAGTGCGCGGCGTCGGGTTGCCCACGCGAACCGGATATCGACATCTGCGAGGAGGCCCCGCTGACCGACAACGACGCCGCCGTCACCGCCCGGGTCACTGAGGCGTTCGCCGGCGCCTTGGGCGAGGGGGTGATGATCGACCCGCCAAAGGTCCTGGGTAGCGAGGATTTCAGCGATCTGGCCCGCGGAGTGGACGCGCCGTACAGCTTCTGGCTGTTCGGCGGGACCGACCCGCAGACCTACCGCGCTGCCGAGGCAGCCGGCCGTGTCGCCGAGGAGATACCCGTCAACCACTCCCCGCGTTTCGCGCCGGTGATCCAGCCGACCCTGGATGTGGGCACTACCGCCCTGGTCGTTGCCGCACTGGCGTGGCTGGCGTCGAATCAGCCGCCCGCTCCCGAGATCCAATCCGGTGACCCGCGGGCTAGGCTGTCGGGGTGAAAACTCTCCTCGCCGGTGGAGTCTGTGCCGTTCTGATCGGCGCCGGGTTGTGCGCGACGGCCGCGCCCGCCTCGGCCTGCCCCTACGGCACCGTTCCCAGCGACTTCGACGGGGTCTGCGTCAGCGGCGGCACCGGCGGGGATTCGGCGGCCCCGCCGGTGGCCCCGGGCACCGGAGCGACGGTGGGCGGCGGAATCGACGAATTGCCATCGGTCAACGGGATTCCCTGCACCCCCCAGCAGCTGGGCACCTGCATCGGGCTTATGGAGAGCGAAGGCGTCCGCTAACAGGCGCTGAGCTGCCGTGGGGCGCGTCGCGGATCTACACTTTGCCGCCAACCACCTACAGTGGAGGTGTCCGCCGCCAGCAAACACCGCCCAGGAGAGTTCCCCCATGATGGTGTCCGCCCGCTCCCGGTTCGCCGCCGGCCTGTTCGCCGCCGCGGCGGGCACCGCCCTGGTCGCCCCGGTTGCCGTCCCGACGGCGGCGAGCCCGTCGGTGCCCGCGATGGTCTCCCCCGCCGTTCAGCTCAGCGCGGCCCTGACCCCGCTAACACAGCCGGTTCGGGCCGCCGCCTCAACCGCTTCAGCGGTCGGCGAGACGCCCGGTGACTGGATCATCAACGCCTACTTCACCGTGCAGCCCTGGGTGGAGTACGGCGTCGAGGTGTTCGCCTGGGCCACCGAATGGCTGCCCTGGCCGATCGGCCTGCTGGCACCCCAGGCCGACATCATCTACAGCGGCTGGCAGCCGTTCGCCGAGTCGGTGGCCTTCGCCCTGGCCTATCTGGTCGACGGCCAGTTCGACCTGGTGCTGCCGACTCTGACCTTCGGGATTCAGACCGGGATCTCGACGTTCATCCAGAACGAGATCGCCTGGATCGCCAGTTTCTTCCCGCCGCTGCCTCCAATCGGGTTCGCCGCAGCGGCGCCGCCCGCAGCGGGCGCGGCCACCGCGGCACGGTCCCGTGCTGCGGCGGCATCCGCGCCGGCGGTGGAAGCCGTACCGACGGCACCGGCAACCGGCACCGAGGTCGTGGCAGCGCAGCCGAAGTCGACGGAAGCCGCAGCGCTCACCCAGGCCGAGGTTGAGTCGGTAGCGGTTGAGCCGGCAGAGGTCGAGCCGGCAACGGCTGAGCCGGCGGACGCCACCCCAGCCGAGGTCACCGAAGCGGGACCCGCCCCGCGGGCTGTCCGCCAGTCCGCCCGCTCCGGCCTGCGCGCCCAGCCGCCGGCACCGGCGGCGGCCACCGAGACCTCCGCGGTGCGAGCCACGGCGGAGGGCTCCGCGGAGGCCAAATCCCGCACGAGCGCCCGCGCGAGCCGCGGCGCGGCCTGACCCCGACGGCCGCTGAGGCCCCAGCCTCGCTAGTCCCAGCCCTGGCCGAGCAGTCGCAGCGACATCGACAGCGCCCTGGTGGCGCAGGAGAAGTACAGACTGGGCAGCAGCCCCTCGCGCAACAGCAGATTGGGGATGAACCCGTTGAAACACAACATGTCGTCGACATAGACATAGCTGCCGAATCCGTACCCGGCCGGCATCTCGGTGAGGTCTTGCCGGTTGAACTCCAGCGCAAGCCGGATGCCGTCGGCCTCGGTGGGAGCCCGGTGCGGGAAGCGCTGCAGGATCAGCAGACCGTTGCCGTAGAGCGGATGCTCCTTGTCGCCGATGAACTGGCACAGCGACGTGATGTCGCCGAAGGGGAACTCGACGGTCAGTCCCAACCCGCCCGCGCTGGCACCCATCGACGGCGGGGCCATCATGAATTGCTCGACGGTCTCGGCGAAGTCGGACTCTTTGAGCCGCAACGGTTCCCGGTTCTCCCTGCTGAAAATACGGGCGGCGGCGTGAATCATCTCATCGGGCTCTTGGCGCACGCCACGCTCCGGATGACCACTGACGGCCACATGCGCGCCCTGGTGTTCGGCCATCTGGGCGCCGAAGAAATGCGACTCAGCCAGTTGCAGTACCGCCGCGGTGCTCAGCAGCATTCCCATCCACTCGGCGATCTCCTCATGAACGCGGGCCAGCGTGCACAGGCTCACCGTGCCGGTGCCGGAGTCATACACCGGGCCGGCCATCGACGCGAATTTCATTGGCCCGCGATTGAGTTCGTTCAACGCAGCGTCGGTCAACTCGATACCCGAGAGCATCTCAGTACGAACACTGACGAGATACCCGGTCATGGCATCCGGTGAGGTGTCCTCACCGATGATCTCCACCACCTGGGCGTTCTCGGCAGCCCACCACGTGAAGCCGTCGGCGGCGCGGACCGCCCACTGGTCGTCAACCTGCAGCTGGGTGGTGTACAGGAAGTCCAGGACCTGCTCGCCGGCGTTCGGCTTACTCATGTATCTCCCCCTGCGGCGCAGGCCTCGGCTTTGCCCGCTGACGTCCCGACCCTAGTGCCTGTCAACGCCGATTTCACCGGATCGGTTGCCTGACGAGCGGCGCCGTGCGACGGTCGTACCACTCCGGGGATTCGAAACACCAGGTCGCTGAACAGGAGCATGCCGATGGTCGGGAAGCCTGCGGCGACGATGCTGACGACGGCAACGCTGGCCACCGGCTTGTTCGGAGTCACCACCGTGAGCGGGGCACCAACGGCGCAAGGTTCCTGCGCGGCACTGTTCGGGTTCAGCACCGACCCGGGACGCTGCACCAGCAGTCCGTTGGGGATCGCGGTCGCGATCGGCCAGGGTGCGGGGGCCCAGGCGGAGGGCCTCCTCGGTCTTGCCTTCGCCGCCGGGCCGGACTCCTCGGCGGTATCGAATGGAGTTTTGACGGTGGCCCTGCAGGTCGGCGCGAACGGTAGGGCCCTGGCCTCCGACACAGCGAATGTCGCGGCGAACATTTCGCTCGGCACGACGGCGGCGGCCGGGTCCGAAGCGATCGCCGGGGGCGGCCTGGGAAACGTGGCGATCAACCTCTTCGGCGATGGAACGGTGTTCGGGCACCGTGTCTTCGCCGAAGGGCGACTTAATCTCGCGGTGAACGTCGGTGGGTCCGACAACGAGATCATCGCCGGAACATTCACCCAGGGCGGCACACTCACTGCAGCTGTCAGTCTGGGCGGCAACAGGATTCAGGTTGTCGCCGCCGATGGTTTCCTCAACGCCGCGGCTCAGCTCGGCGGCAACGACAACCTGGTCCGCGCCAGTAACGGAACTCTGAATTCAGCGGCTCAACTCGGCGGCAGTGAGAACGAGGTCTACGCCACCAACGGCGCCGCCAACGCCGCGGCGCAGTTCGGCGGCACCGGCAACCTGGTCTATGCGACCAACGGTGCCGCCAATGCCGCGGCGCAGTTCGGCGGCACCGGCAACGTCGTCCGCGCGGCCAATGGGACGGGCAACGCCGCCGCGCAGATCGGAGGCGACTACAACCTCGTCCACGCCGGCGGGGACGCCAGTTCGGACGGCTACCTCAACGCCGCGTTCAGCGCGCTCAGCAGCGGTCGAGGAAACCTGGAGGAGAACACGGTGCGGGCCGGTCCCGGACCTTTGGCCGTCGCCGGGTCCATCGGCCAAGACACCGCGACCGTTGTCCAGACAGGCCCGGGCATCACCATCAACCGATCCTCTTCCGCGGCAGCGCGGCGGGCAGCAGCCAAAGCCCCCGGCGGCACCGCCGCCGGCGCCTCAGCCCGCCGCTGACGGGCCGGACCAGGGGGCACCGGGTCCGGCGAACTGCCCGGCCGATGGCGTACGGGCCTGCTGCCACATATTCATCAAGGCTCCCAGAGCGCTGGGAACGTCGGTCACGCCCGGAGGACCGACGGGACCGGGTCCGCCCGGGCAGGGGGCGGCAGGGGCCGTCGGGTCGGCGGGATCAATGCCCTCGGCGAGGGCAGGACCGGCGCTGCCGAGGGCCGCGACGCTGATCCCAGCGCCCAACGCCATCGCGGCTACCGCCGCGGAGGTGGCTCGCCACCGAACGGTCATAGCTCCCCCGCTTTGTAGTCGGGCACTGCGCGCTGCGACACCCGCGTGCGCGCATCCCCGATCGTCGCACAGACCGGCCTAGGATCGCCGCGTGTCCGATCGCTACGGCGCCGACGTCCTCGCCAACAACCCGCACGGTTCCCGCAAGGTCCGTTCGACACCGTGTTGCGCCGAGAACGGCCTGGTGGTCGAGGACCCGCAGTCGGGCTTCGTCGGTGCCGTCGTGGGGATCGAGGGTGGGCGTGTCGAACTGGAGGACCGCCACGGAACGGTGCGGGTGTTCCCGCTGGGTCCCGGCTTCCTCGTCGAGGGCCGCCCGGTGATCCTGACCGCTCCCGCAACCCCAACCTCGGGGCCCCGGCGCACGAAGTCGGGCTCGGTCAAAGTCGACGCCCGGGCGCGGGTGGCATTGGCCGGGCGGATCTACGTCGAGGGCCGCCACGACGCCGAGCTCGTAGAACAGGTCTGGGGTGATGACCTGCGCGTCGAGGGAGTCGTCGTGGAGTACCTCGGCGGCGTCGACGACCTGGCCGACATCGTCGCCGAGTTCCGCCCCGGCCCGCGACGACGGCTGGGAGTACTGGTCGACCACTTGGTCGTCGGCTCCAAGGAGTCCCGGATCGCTGAGGCGGTGCGCCGCGGACCCGGCGGTGCGCACACCCTGGTGGTCGGTCACCCGTTCGTCGATATCTGGCAGGCCGTCAAACCCGCCCGACTGGGTCTGACGGCCTGGCCGACCGTGCCGCGCGGCACCGACTGGAAGCACGGGGTGTGCCAGGCGCTGGGCTGGCCGCACCGCGATCAGTCCGACATTGCCCGCGCCTGGCGCCGGATCCGCGCCGCCGTGCGCGACTGGACCGACCTGGAACCCGAACTGATCGGGCGGGTCGAGGAACTGATCGACTTCGTGACGGCGCCCTAGCAGTACCCCGCCGCTACCTCGCCGCGCCGGCTCAGGAGACGGTGACGTGGACGTGGTTGAAGTGGTTGGCCACCCGCCACATCGTGTACTCGACGCCGAAGCGTCCGGCCTGACTCTGGATGTCGGCGTTGATGGCGTCACCGAGGCCCATATCGGAGCCGATCATGATGTCCAGGGCCCGGCCGCTGGGGTGATCGGGGCGCGAGTCCGCGCGCACGCCGCCAATGGACTGCACGCCGGGATAGGTGGACATGATGTAGTCCGCCAGGGCCTTCGCGTTGGGGACCAGACCGCCCATCCCGACCGTGGGAACGGCCGAGGCGATCGCTGACGAGTTTGCGATCAGCGCGGCGGTAATCGTCGCTAGCGCAATCTTTTTCATAGCGCTAAATGCTAATAGCGGAATTTCAATTATCAGAAACCCATCAGACCTGCGTGTCTTTCGCTTTTCGGTGTACAAATTCGGTTGCCAATTTTGGCAAATGACCAGTTCAAGTACATTTTTTAGTTTTACTTGTTCCGACCGGGATATTCACGGAGTGGTGTCGCGCACACTTCAATTAATGGTGCGGCCCAGGTCTCATCACGCTCGCGATTTTCCCAGGTCGCGGTGCCGTGTCGGTGTGCGCTGCTAGACAGATTCCACGAGGGGGGACGACATGATCGAACTGTTGGTGAGCGTGATGCTCAGCGGTCCAGGGGTGGGCTGTTCCTGGGACCATCCGGCGCCGACCGCGGTCAACCAGGTCTGCACCGGGTACGGCTATCCCGGCACCAGCTGCAAGGTCAACAAGGTCAGTTGCAGCCCGGTCCCGGGCACGCCCGGGACATGGAACCCCAACGGCTACACCCCGAAGATCGGGTAACCGCGGCGTGGGGCCACCGCCCGGTCAGGCAGGGCGGCTGCCGGTGGGGATCTTGCAGAGCTGGTTGAGGCGGGCCAGGGCGGCGTCGACGGCGGCCCCGTCGGCGGCCCGGTAGCTACGGTCGGCCAGCGATCGCATCTGCGCCCGACGGGCGGTGAGATAGTCCCGTGCCGCCTGGGCCACATCGGCGGGATCGGGGTTGATCTCCGGCTCGAACCGGTCCAGCGCGAAGGCGACCGGACCGTTCTGGAACTTGATCAGCAGGTCGATGTTGGGGGTCCGCCAGGTCCAGCCATCCGGAAGCGGCGGGACCGCGCGCAATGCCGATCGGGTTTGCGCCCAGGATTCGCAGGTGGTCGTCGCGGCCTCCGCGGCGGGGACGGGGCGGTCGTCTTTGAGGATCATCGAGCCGGCCAGCAATGCGGCGGCGATCACGATGGCAGCGCCGATGATGGCAGCCGGAAGCCACCGCGACCGCGCCTTTTCGGGTCGGTAGTGCGGCGGGGGTGGCGGGGCTGGCGGCTGCCACGGCATCTCCATGGCATCCGATGGTAGGCCGCGGGGGCGGGGGCTTCCCGCCCCCGCGGCCGGGGCGGGGGTGGGGATTCTCCCGGCTCTGAGCGACTCCTGGCGATCTTCAGCGACACCGCGCGCGGATAGCGCGGCCTGAAGTCATGCCCGCTTGAGGTCATGCCCGCTTGAGGCGCTCACGCCAAGCCGCCAGCTTGCTGCGCGCCGAGCCCAGCGCGGCCGCATCACGCGCCCCGGGGTCGGCGGCCAGGGCGGCGTCGATCAGTGCCAAGCGGTCGTCGACCTCTTCGCGGCTGTAGGCGAACAACCCGATCTCATCGAGCCCACGCCCCGACAGCGGACGATCGGCCGGACCGTATCGCACGTGGGCGGCCTCGGGGCGCCGGTTCACGGCGTTGCGCTCGATCATCAACGCGGCGAGTGCGTCGGCAGCGGGGCGGACCCCGTCGAGGCGGTCCAGGATCTGGTGGATCTTGCGGGGCCGCACCTTGAGGGCCTCGGCGAGATCCGCGACCTCGCTGATCCCCTCTTCGACGAGCCGCAGCGCCCGCACCACGTAGGCGAGCTTCTCGGTTCCGGCCTCCCCGCTGAACGGGCCGGGCGCCGGCTTCCAGCCCAGCCGGTGGCGGGCCTCCCCCAGCGCCCGGTGCTCCTCGAGGGTCAGATACAAGCCGGGATCCTTTTCCGGCGGCGTGAGCGTGACCCGCCGTGAGGGCCGCAGGTCTTCGTAGACGATCAGGCCAGCGCGGCGCAGCCCGTCCATGTCCTCGCTGAAACGGCGATGGACGGCCTCCTCACCGGCACCCGGATAGTTCGGGTAGAGGCAGTACTTGATCTCGGCGGGCTCCGGTCGGCGCGGCAGGAACCCGCACAAGAAGGCCAGGATCATCAACTGGCGCATTTCGCGAGTCTGCGCCTCGGAATTTCGCTCCATCAGGCCCCCCGACCCAAAAACGTCCAGTCACGGCGCTTCTGATTCGTTGGACTTACTGTAAGGCACCCCAGGAGGCGGTGCCGGGAGGGAAAACAATGGAAAAGATGGCCCACGCGATCATTTGGGGTTTCGGGCGGCGCACCAACCCGCGCAACCTGTTCAATCTCATCAATGGCGAGATTCAGACCTGGCGGGGCGGACCGTCGATGGACGTGTTCCTCGACGCCCCGCTGGCCAACCTGTTCGCCGGGTTCCTGATGCGCGACGGCGGCTTGGAGCCGGTGCTCAACACCGGGGCCGACGGCGCCGAACTCAAGACACACCTCTACCGCCGACTGGCCGGCTACGACGTGACGGTGCTGCGCTACCGGGGGTGTGCGATCACCGACGCCGAAATCGGTGCCGCCCGCGACCAGGGCGTGCGCCTGCAGGTCGTCGACCTGGAAGCCGACGCCGAGGAGGTCATCGAATGAGCGCCTGGACGCGGCTTCCGGTCGGCTTCTGGGATCACATCCCCTACCCCGGCGAACGCCCGGACTGCTCGTGGCGGCTGGCCGGTGACCACGTGCACCGGGTGGTGCCGGCCGGGCAGGACGGATGGACCGACACCGTCACCGAGGAGGAGATCGACCTGGGCGGTCGGGTGTTCATCCTGGCCTACGGGTCCAACGCCAACCCCGCCAAACTGCTCGGCATCGACGCGGTGATGCTGCAGGCGGAAATCACCGACGCCCAGGCGGTCTGGAGTGGCGGCCGACGACAAAGTGACAACTCGGTGGTGGCGACCATCGCCAGGCGCACCGGGCATGTCGAGGCCTGCCCGGTGCTGGCGGTACACCCCGAGGGACTGCGCAAGGTCGACAGATGGGAGGGCAGGGCCTACACCCGCGAAGAGTTCTGGGGCCGGTGCACCCTGGAGAACGGCCGCGACATCAGCGCCGAGGTCTACGTCGGCGGCCGCACCCGCCGGCCGCTGGTGGTTGGCGGCAACCACGTGCCGCTGCACGACGCCGACCACTCCTACGTCGACGGGATCGTCCCGTAATGGTCCGGCATCTGTTCGTCTACGGGACGTTGATGCCCGGCCACGGCCGCTGGCCCGCCCTGGCCCCCTGGGTCGAGGGCGGGCCCAGCCCCGACTTCATCACCGGCGCGCTCTATGACACCGGGTACGGGTGGCCGGCCGCGGTGATCGGCCCCGGTGCGGACATCCCAGGGTTCACCGTCGCCCTCGAGGCGCAGTCGCTGCCCGCCGCCCTGAACGCCCTCGACGAGATCGAGGGCACCAGCCACGGGCTGTTCTGCAGGGTCCAGTTGCTCACCGCGCACGGCGTCGCCGCGTGGGCCTACGACTGGGCGGGCGAGACCGCCGGGTTCGCGGCGATCGACGGCTGGACGTGAGGGCTCGCGCCCGACGTCGCGCCCGTCACGTCAGGGTGGTGTCCGGCGGCAGCGGGCCGGGCGGATCGCGCGGCCACCACGTGCAGCGCACCTGAACGTCGTTGGCGTAGGGACCGGCTGCGGCGATCGCTCCGCCTCTCGCGGCATCGGGGCCATCGGCCGCGTTGGCGTAGATCTGGTTGAGGGGTTGGGAGGCGTCCCACGCGGTGGCGATGCATGCCGGACTCGCGGCGAGCACCCGGCAGTCGGTGGCCTGCTGCAGCAGCGTGCACTGGGCCAGGGCGGCGGCCTCGGCGGTCGCCCGGTCCGGCCCGTACGCCCAGTCCTGCTGTTCGCGGTTGGGCGAGTTGGCCACCGCGACCCAGCCGTCGTCGGCGTGGGCTGCCGGTGCGGTGAAGATCGCGACCGTGGTGAGCGCAACCGCGACCGGGAAGGGGCCCCTCAGTGCCTGCCCCACCGCGCTCGTCGGGCTTCCCGTCGACCTCATCGCATCCCTCGCCGGCGATATCAGCATGTTCCACTCCGCTTTGCTCACCCTAGTGGCCACCACCGACAAACGCGGCCCTTCCACGACCCGTCCGGTGCACGGGCGTACGGTCATGCACGTGCCATCCCGGAGAGACAAGTGACCGCGACGCAGACGCTTCCGCCCGGTGTCGTAGTCGTGACCGGAACCAGCCGGGGTATCGGTAAGGAATTGGTGACGCTGCTGCTGGCGTCGGGACGCGAGGTGGTGGGCCTGGCCCGGCATACCAATTCCGCGGCGGGCGAGGGTGATCCGCCCGCCACCGGCTACACGGGGATCAGCGCCGACCTCAGCAGCGCCCACGGAATCGCCGAGGGGATCGAGCAGATCCGTCGCGCCGCCGACGGGCGACCGGTTGCCGCTCTGGTAAACGGTGCGGGGGCGGTGACGCCGGTGGGCGCACTGACCCAGCAGAGCAGCGAATCCATGCTTGCGGCCCTGTGCCTGATGGCGGTGGCTCCGGCGCGGTTGGCCGCCGGTGTGGCCGGGTTGATGCCCGAAGGCGGACGTATCCTCAACCTCTCCACCCGCTCGGCCCGGGAGACGTTCCCCGGACTGGGCCTGTACTGCATGAGCAAGCATGCGCTCCGATCGGTCAGTCGCAGCCTGCAGATGGAGTTGGCGCCGAGGATCGCGGTGGCCGAACTGATCCCCGGGGAGGTGGATACGGCCATGCAGGCCGATCTGCGCCGGCCCGACCCGGACGACTTCGAGATGGCGGGGTTCTTCCGCGACAACCGCGTCAACCTGATTCCCGTCACGCTGGCGGCGCATTTCTGTCTCTGGGTGTTGATGCAGACGTCTCCGGCGCAGTTCGCCGACGGGACTCCCTGGTACATCTATGACAGGAAAATCCAAGGGAATTGGCTGCCGCCGGGAACCGAGTTCCCCTACCCGGAACCCGATTGAGAGGCGGTGGCCATGTCGCAGCCGCAGTGCGCGCTGGCTCGCTCCGAAGTCGGTGACCAACGGCCCTGGCCGCCGACCGCGCACCGGCCTAACGTCGGCAGTGGAGGTTTGTGATGATCGAGGAACTGCAGGGTATGCCCGCCGGTGTCAACGGCATCCGCATTTCGGGCCGGGTCACCGCTGATGATTTCGACCAGTTCAAACCCACCCTGGACCGGATGCTGGACTCCGATGAGATCCGTTTTGTGGAGGTCATCGGCCCGGACTACGAGGGGTTCGGTCCCGGTGGTTTGTTCGCCGACTTCAAGCAGGGCTTCAGCACCCTCAAGCACATTCGCGCGTTCAAGCGCACCGCGGTGGTCTCAGACAAGGAGTGGGTCGCCCACACCATGCACGCGCTGGGCTGGATGATCCCCGGCGAGGTGGCGGTGTTCGGCATGGACGAACTCGAGGCCGCCAAACAGTGGGCGGCCGGCTAGGTCACGACAGCTAGGTACGGCCAAGCCGGCACCGCCGGTTCACTGGACCGGAATCGACGGTGCCGGCGCGGTCGTCTTATTCAGCTGATCGCGCGGCCTTGGAGGTAGTCGAGCTACGGCCCTGCGCGCGGGACTGCTTGGCCGCACCGGCCGCTCCGTCGGCGGCGCCGGCAGCCGACTCGGAGCGCGACGACCGACGTGTGTCGGCCGCAGCCGGAGCACCGGCCTCACCCTCCGTGGCGGCGGCCGCTGTGGAGACCGCAACGGTGACCTCGGCGGCGGGCTCGGCCGGCGCTTCCGTAGCGACCGGCTTGTCAGCCCCGGCAGTCACCGCTTCAGGGGCAGGAGCCGCGGCGGGCTTGGCAGACCCTTCGGCGGGACCGGTGGCCGGCGCAACCTCGGCGGCGGCACCGGACGCGGTGGCCGGGGTCTCAGCCGCGGCCGGCGCCGCGGCGGGCCGCTCCGCGACCGATCCGCGCACGGTGGCGACCGCTGCTGCGGCAGCGCCCGGCGCCTCGACCGCGGCCAGCGGTCCCGGGATCCATCCGATGATCCAGTCGATGACGTTCTCGACCGCGTTGACGACCTCGTTGATGATGTTCGGGATGTTGAACCAGCCGATGATGTTGTCGATCGAGTTGATGACGTCGTTGATGATGTTCGGAATGTTGGGGATCCAGCCGAACAGATAGTCGATCTCGGCCTGGACGAACCCGACGGCGGTGTCGACCAATCCCCCGGCCCAGTCGATCGTCGAGTTGAGGGCACCGGCGAGGTAGTTGCCCGGATCGCCCGAGATCGGCCAGAAGTTACCGTCGACCAGCGGGGTCACGAGATCGTCCACCCAGTAGACGGTGCCGCCGACCAGCTGCTGGCCGTAGGTGTAGAGGATGTCGATTTGGTCGGCGATCGGCGGCCCGATGAGCGGCACGCTGCCGATGACTGCGCTGACGTCGTCGACGACCTGGGCCACGGCCGGCTGGATCTGGTTGTAGAGATCGGCGATGAACCCGGCCAGCATGACGTTCTGCGTGACGGCCGCCGACGAGATCGGCAGCGCGGAGGGCGTCGCCACGAGCGCCGGCGGCGCCGAAGTCAGCGCCGAACCGAGCGCTACTGCGGTGGCCGCGGTGACGGCGAGGGCGGGACGAGTCAGTGCTTCCATGGGGATTCGGGTCCTTACACGGTGAGGGGCGAGCGTTTCGACGAAAAATCGGTGAGAAAGTAGCAGAAGCGCCCGATCGGGGCACGCCCTTTCGCGATCTGCCCAACCGGTGAGCCGAGCCGGTGCGCTACGACCATCGATCGACCAGCGCCCGCACCCCGGGGTCGACCCGGCCGAAGCACACCACGACGATCTCCAGTCCGGCGTCGGCGACGATCCCCACCGCGCGGTCGATCGCGTCATTGATCCATCCGTCGCCGTTGCCGAAGGCTCCCCCACCGAGCCGGGTCAGCAGCACTTTGTTGGAGCCGCCCGCGGCGGCCTGCTCGACCGCAGCGAGCAGGGTGGCCTCATAGGCGGCCTGTAACACCAAGCGGCCGAACCGCTCCCACGAATAGTGCGGCAGCGACGAGTAGCCGACCGGCAGAGCCGAGCAGTACGCCTGCGACACCCGCGGCCGCCGCTGTCCCGTGGCGCCGGTGACCTCGACGTCGCGGTGCAGGCCGATGGCCAGCCGCTGCCGGAGCCCGTCGAGGTGGTCCTCCCCGGCGCCGTCGAGCAGGGCGTCGATCGCCGCCAGACCCTCAGATGTGCACAGCGCGTAGCCGTTCTGCATCCGCCACAGACTCTCGACGGGCAGCCCGATGGCCTCGGAGAGCCCCGCGCCCACACCCGCCAGCGTGTCGAGCTGGCGACCGCTGGTCTGGCCGATGCCATCGCCCACCGGCACAAGGTAGTTGCGGTAGATGGTCCCGGCCCCGGCGGCGATCGCGCACGCCGGTCCCTGGGTGGGATCGCCGGCGTACCGGGCCACGCCCTGCTCCGGGGTGATCCGCTCGTGGACCATCTCCAGCAGGTTGAACTGCGAGGCCACCTGGAACAGCGCACCCTCGTAGGCCGGGTCGGCGTGCAGTTCGCGGACATCGCCCACCAGGACGCTGAGCGAGCTGCGCACCCCTCGTGCGGGATCGACCCGCGCACGCAGCTCGCCCAGCGTTGGCAGGGTGAGTTCACCGATGCCGTACCGCTCGCCGTTGACCGTCGAGACCAGCTCGTCGCCCTCGACCCGCAGACGGCTCTGGGTCGTGGCATAGCCCTCTTCACCGCCCTCTTCACCGCCCTCTTCACCGCCCTCTTCGACGAACCCGGTGAGTTGTTCGAACCAGTTCATGTCAGGCCACCCTTCGCCAGGCGCGACGGCGCAGGACACGTCGTTGCTCTTCGGTGTCCGGGACCGGGTGGCCGGCCTTGCGGCTGCCGGCCCGCAGTTCCTGCATGCGGTCGATCACCTCGGGGTAGCCCCGACCCTCGGTGTCGATCAGCCAGGAGCCGACGACGGTTCCGGTGCGGCCCTTTCCGCCCCAGCAGTGCAAGAGGACGACCCGTCCGGCGTCGAGCTCGGCCCGGATGTGGCCGAGGATCTCGTCGTATCCCTCGTCGGCGATCACACCTTGGTCCGGGATGGCCAGGCGCCGGTAGTTCAGCCCTCCCAGCAAGGCCTCATAGGGCACCATCGGCGAGCCGTCCCAGGTGGTCTCCCCGGGCTCGGTGAGATCGACGAAGGAGTTCACCCCGGCGCCGGTCAGTACGGCGAGCTTGCGCCTGGCCTGCTCGGCGTTCTTGTGGCCCGGATACTCGGTGGCCAGCAGCCGGCCGGGGATGACCCAGTAGCCGTGCACGAGGTCGTCGTGTTCCCAGGTTGGTTGGTTCATAGCGTTGTTCATGGTTGCCTCCTCAGGGCGGTTTCGGTGGACGGAGTTCGCGGGGCGCGCCGGGATTACCGCGCGCTGCCCGCCAGTTCCGCCAACGCCCCCTCGAGGCGCAGCGCGTCGAGCGTGCCGCGGCGGTAGGCCGAGAGAGCGATCGCCTGCACCATCGGCACGGTGAAGGCGTGGCCGTTTGCGTTGGGCTGCCGCATCGGGGTGACGGCGGTGCCGTCGGCGTAGACAAAGGTCTTCTCACGCAGCCCGCGGGAGACCCAGGCCGCCGACTTTCCCAGCAGGGCGGCGGTCTGCGCGGTGCTCAGCAGCGGCTCGCGACGCGGCCAGCCGGAACGGGGCCCGGGATCCGCAGCGGCTTCGGCAGCGGCTTCGGCAGCGGCGGCGGCCAGCGCGGCTTCGATCTCCGGGCCGAGGGCCTGCAGGCCGGCGGCGGCCATGACGGCGTCGTCGAGTGCGTAGAGGCTTCCGATCTCCGCGCGCACGGCGGCGTCCAGCTGATTGAGACCACCCTCCTCCGGGCAGGGCGTCAGACGCTGACCGAGCAGCAGGTGCAGCCCGTGGCGCCGCAGCGTGAAGTGGACGGCCCGCAGATGCTGTTCCCTGGAGAGGTCCTGCAGCCAGAACGGCACCCACACATCGGTGCGGGTGGCGACGGCGTGGGCCAGCGCCTCGACGACCGCGCCGACGGTGGACAGGTCGTCGGCCGCAGAGGCCTCGCCCGCCGCGAACGCGAATCTCCGCCCGATGACCGACCCCTGCTCGGCGGCCGCGGCCGTCAGCATGTCGGTGCGCCCGCAGGTGTCGGTGTCCCCCAGGACGTAGACGTCATGGCTGGTGTTGATATTGATGTCGGTCATCGCGTATCCCCCCATTTCACGTAGTTTCTGATTCCACCCCCGTCGATGACGCCCCCGGCGTGCCGACTTATTGCAATCTAGCACAAAGTTCTACTCTTGTCCATAGCGCTGATGGGGCTACGATCAGGGCAGTACGTCTGGGCGACAGACGTATTCAGCACAAGGATAAGGCAGGGGTCTGACATAAAACTCCATGACTTTCCGCGGCCTACCGTCGCGGTGGACACGGCGCTGCTGACCGTCGACCTCGACCGCCGGCAGCTGCTGGTCGCGGAGATGGCCCGCGAGGACACCGGCAAGTGGGCCCTGCCGGGCACCTTTCTGCGCGAGCGCGAGACGCTGGCGCAGGCCGTCCAGCGCTGCCTG
>Ga0180431_10004209_pt1 | contig 18086 bp, 10 predicted proteins | sample SS_ome_11_FD_132459 | JGI IMG/M metagenome (GOLD analysis project Ga0180431, IMG submission 132459) | Hypersaline lake sediment archaeal communities from the Salton Sea, California, USA - SS_1_MS_1 metaG | ecosystem: Environmental > Aquatic > Non-marine Saline and Alkaline > Hypersaline >... | reverse complement strand
GCCCCGACCGTTCTTCCCCATGCACCGTCCCGCCGACCTGGTTCAGCACGACGTGGTTCAACTGGATGTCCGTCACGTCGCCGGTGACGTCTGCGATGCGGATCTACCCGTGGTCAACGGCACCGACCACAGCCCGTGGTTTGGCGGGACCACGTTCTCCATGAGGCACCTGGCCACTGACTATCCCTTCATCACGCTGCACTGCTGGCCCTACTTCACCGGCTGTATGGAGTACGGCACGGTCGACGACCCGCCGTCGCTGAACCTGGCGGCCTTCATGGCGCAATTCGTCCGGGCCTGGACGGCGGAGCCCGGCAGCAAGAAGCCCGTATGGCTCCAGGAGTTCGGCTGCTGCGATCTGTGGGCCGAGTCCGACCGGCAGGAGCGATACCTTCGCCACACCGTTGCATCGGCGGTGGCAAGCGGGGTGACGCATCTGACCTTCTGGTGCAGCCACGACAAGACCGACGCCGTGCGGTTCTGCAAGGACGAGTACCACTTCGGCTTGATCGACACGGCAAACAAGCTCAAACCGCTCGGCCAGGCATACCGCGAGATCATCCGGCAATGTCGCAATGACGTGGTACCTCCCTTCCAGCCCGCCTGCGACTGCATTATGTCCATACCCGACGACTTCGTGCCCCGCTACCGCAAGGCTACTCCCCCCGCGACATGGATCGAGCAGCAGGCCTCGTCGACGCTATGGGACATCTATCGGACCTACCTGCGCCTGCTGGCCGAGGGCAGATCGCCGAAACTGCGACTCAGCCACGGCGATGACATCGAGATCGCGAGCACTGAATGAAGATCAAAGGGACTGTTGAGAATGTCCCCTGTCGGCTGATGGTGCTGTCGCTCCTGGTCGCCGCGCCGTTCATCTCGCCCGGTTGTGCGCGTAGTACCGACGGTCAAGCCCCCGTCGTGTTGTCGATTGAAGGGATCAAAGGGAAGATCGTCTGTGTTGGAGATTCGCTGACTGCGGCCGAAGGCGTGCCGCGAGAGCAGGGGTTTGCTGCCAAGCTCGCCCGGCGCAGTAACCAGATCACCGTTATTCAGCAGGGCCGTAGCGGATGGCCCACCACCGCGTATCTCAGGCGCATGGACGATGTGCTCGAGGCCCTGCCAACCGATGCCGGGGTGATTGTCATTCAACTGGGCGCGAACGACCTTCGCGTTGATGGGCACAGCGATGAGACCGTCGCGCGGACTGTGGCGAACATGGGCCGGATCATCGACGTGTTTAGAGCCCATTCGCCAGAGGCGAAGATCGTCGTCATGACACCTCCGACGATGATCCCGGAGAAGTTGACACCACGTCTGCGTCAGGCGGGCTTCGGGCCGCACTCGCCGCCGGTCCTCGGAAGGTTGTCGGATGCCTATCGTGATCTGGCTGCGAGCAAGAACTGCGGCTTCATCGACCTGTTTCCTGTCTTGGCTAACGGCGATACGCTCGATGGCGCCCACCCCAACGATTCCGGACACACCAAGATTGCAGACGAAATCTGGCACAGGCTGACTGGAGGCCCGCGCCACGGAGCCAAACCATGAGTGACAGTAGACCACTCGACGCGTGCGCCCGGGCGATCAGGCCGACAAGGACGCCGAGTTCCTGTGCCGTTCTGATCTTCTTGCTCTTGCCCGCTGTGTTGCATGCCCAGACGGCGGACCTGGCCGAGTTGCCGCACTGGCCCCACGGGTTGGCCCTGCCCGACGGCGTGCCCAAGCCGAAAAGGCGTGCCAAGGGCGCGGCGATTCTCGCGTGGACCCCCCCGAAGGCCAAACGCGTCCGCGCGGTTCTGCTGATCGTCGCCAACACCGACTCTAAGCACTTCGGCGAGCATCCGGCCGTCCGCAAGGTGGCGGCGAAGCACGAGATGGGCATCGTCTACTTTCGTTACATTGCCCACGCGGACCTGCCGAACGACCCACGTTCGAAGACGATGGACCGCCTGCTCGGCGCGCTGGCGGCCAAGACGGGCATCACCGAGTTCAGCCACGCGCCGTGGATCACGTTCGGCAAGTCGTCGATGGGCAAGTTTCCATACTACCTGGCGTGGGTCTTTCCGAAGCGCGTGGTGGCGACGATTTCCTACCACGCCGAAACACCCACCTGGCCCCCGGCTAGCTGGGCGAAGCCCCGCGGCGAGACGGTTCTGCATGTCAGCCTCAACGGCGAGACCGAATGGGGCGGCACGTGGAGCCGCCACGTCAGGCCGTCGCTGCTGAACTACCGCGCCCGGTCGAGTTGGCTGCCGCACCAGGCCGTTGCCTACGACGTGGGGCACGGGAACTACGCCGACATGCACGGCAGTGCGGGTTGGGGCAAGGAGTTCCCCGGCAAGGTCACCTGCATCCGCGTGTGGGATTACCTGGCGATGTACATCGACAAGGCACTCGCGCTGCGCCTGCCCGCAGGCAAGTATCCCACCGACGGCTCCGTTACGCTCAAGCAGGTCGACGAGAACACGGGCTACCTGATTCGCCCTTACGCGATCGAGGACCTGTTCAAGCTGCCGCGGATCCCGATGACGAAGTCGGCTGACGGGTACGTGGTCGATCCCAAAAGCCAGACACGTCCGACTTTCGCCGCGGTTCCGCCGGCCAAAGGGTTCACCCCGGCGGATGGCGTACCTGTGGCGCCGCTGGAGATCGGGCGCAGCCCGTCGAAGTGGCTGGTTACCGAGGGCATGACCTTCGCGATGGCTGACGACCCGATGCGCAAACTAGGCGGCCTGAAGTTGCTGCGGCCCGTGCCCGGGTCGAAAGTGACCATCGACAAGCACGCCGCGACGTTCGGCCCGATTGACGCCAGGTACGTTCGCCGCGGTGGTGGGATCACGCTGAACAACGGACTACAAAAGGGCGCCAAGGCGACGCTGCTGGCCTATACCGTGCTCAAGGTCGCTGGCAAGACGCACGTGAAACTCAACGCGCCGTTCACGCAGAACGGGCGGGTGCAGGTCGTGCTCAACGGGGTGCCCGTCGCGCACAAGCAGATACTCGAACTCGACAAGGGGCTCTACCCCATGCTCGTGGTCGTCAGGCTCAGGACCAAGTGGGCCTCCCTGGCATCGGGATTCGAAGCCGCGACAAGCGAGGAGGTCAAGGCCGCCAGGCAGTACACCGCCGAGATCGCCAGGAAGAAGACCCGCCGCACGAACACCTCCGGTCAGCAGGCCCCGGCGACAGATGCGCCGGTCATCCGGAAAGCGACAGACGTGAAGAAGGCCGACCGGAAAACCATGTTCTGGGTCCCCGATCGCGAACTTGCCGAAGCATGGCTCCGGTTGCACGCCCGGAAGTTCTGACCAGGGAGGAACCGTCCTGAGGGCTCGGTCGTCAGCGGTCCTTTCGCCGGACTGCCCGGCCTGTTCAGTTGCCCTTTGCGAAGCACAGGAGCGTTCCGTCCTCGCAACTGACCAGGAGTCTTCCCCCGGCCGCGGCCAGGCCGTTGCGAACAGGGCGAGCGGGCAGGGCCCATTGGGCAAACTTGCCGCCGGTGCGCGCCGAATAGGCATGCAAGGCGCTGTCGGGCTTCCGCTGGGCGTGCCCGGCGAGGAACAGGGACCGCCCGGTTACGATCATCGCACCGACCTTGAAGCTGCCGTGCTCGCGCTTGCCGTCGCTGTGGCGGATCCGGGCCTTCCAGTCGGACTTCTCGCCGATGAGGCCCTTCTCGTCGAGCGGTACTCGGGTCAACTGCCCGAACTTGTCGCGTGTCTTGCTCTGTCGCCCGCCGACGCAGTACAGGGCGCCGTCGGCGATAACGAGAGCGTCTGCATTGACGTTGCCGTAGCGAACGCCGGCGTAGTCGAAGCGTCCCACCGACTCGTGCCGCCGACTGATCAGGCCCAGCATGTTCGATCGCAGCCAAGTCATCTTGCTCGGGTCAACGCGGTCCCAGCGTCCGTTGGAGGCGTGCAGGTCGACCAGTTGGCCGGGGGCGTAGGTCTCGGCGAGCGTCTCGATGAAGTGGTGGATGCGGCGCCCGTCGCTGACCAGCAGGTGCGACGCGCGCGGGTAGTACTTGCCGACCTTACCGTGGTTTGAGTAGCGCGGGATTTCCTTGCCGGGCACGTCGTCGAGGCTGGCCGACCAGATGCGGCTGTGCCAGGTCGGCCTGCCGGTCAGCGGGTCGAGCTGGTAGAGTTGTATCCCGCCATCGACGGCCGAGTGTCGCCCGGCCGTGCACAGCAGCTTGCCCTGGTGAACCATCACCGACCCGGACACGGGCCAGGGGCTCTCGATATGCCCGTCGTCTACTATCCGCTTGGGCGCCACGGCGGCGAGGAACTTCCATGCCAGCCGGCCATCGGCTGCGGCCAAGGCGTAGACCCAGCCGTCGCGACAGCCGAAGATGCAAAGGCCTCGATGGATCGTCGGCGGCGAGTCGATGCGTGACGAGGCGACGAACGACCAGATCAGCTTGCCGGTTTCGGCGCTGCGTGCTTCGAGGCGGTGCTGGTTTGGCGCCGCTACGAACACACGCCCGGCGGCAGTAGTCGGCGCGGTGATCAGCCCTGCGGGTCTCTCGGACTCCCGCCAGTCTTCGGCCACGCGCCCGGCGGGCCAGTTGGCGACCTTGACCTTCCACGCGAGCTTGAGGTCGGCCGAGACGTCGGTCGGCGTCCAGCAGCCTCTCTTGGGATTGGCCATGTACATGGGCCAGTCACTGTGATTTACGATTGGCGATTGACGATTGACGATCTGTGTGTACGCGGGTCCGCGCACGAGGCGCTGACTGGCCGGGACGGGCTTAGCCGGCTTCTCGGCGGCGGTAGCGGTGTACCCGGCCAGTACGTCCAGGCAGCAGCACAATGGCGGGGAACTGTACACCAGCCCGTTGGCAGGGAACACGCCGGTATCGCACGTGCTGCGGACGATGGCTCGCGGGCTGAACCTTCCGGCAAAGTCCCCGAACGACATGCCGTACAGGATGTACTTCGGCGTAGCGCGGGTCTCGGCGCAGGCGTTGACGAACGTTCGCTGGCCCACGCCCTTGTCGAACGTGCCGGTGGCCAGGTCGTACCCGATGTACTGCTCGCACGCGACGTACGCCTTGGCCCCGCGAACAAGCGTTATCGCATAGTGCCCGCCAACGGACTGGACCTTGGGCTTGTTCCACACCGTGTGCCCGTCGGCGGCGCGGATGTTCGCAACGCTGAACCTGTGGCCGTATCCCGACATGGGTGTATCGCCCTTGCGACCCTTGCGGTCCGAGCCGGGGAAGTAGGCTATCGGCAGGTGCCCACCCGCGCAGACCAGTCGCAGCATATAGTTGCCCGCAAACTCGCGATTCCGCCACAGCACTTTGCCCGAAGCGATATCCAGCGCGACGATGCTGTCGAGCTTGATCGCCACCGTGCCTCGCATGCGGATCGTCCGCTCGGCGCCGACCGCGGCGAAGACCTTGCCCTCGGCGGCAACCACCAGCGGGATGTACTTGCCCTGGCCCTGGCTGAAGGTCCATTGCTTTCGACCGGTCTTGGCATCCAGCACGTGGATCGTGGACTGGTAAGCCTGGATGAGCCTGCCGGCGTACAGGCGGGCGACCATGTGACGCTTCTCACGAGCGGCGCGTCGATGTTCGTCTCGCTCCATCGGCTCTACGCGGGCGCCCTGGTCGTACGTCATGACGGTCTTGCCCGTGGCGGCATCGATCGCGACCATTGGCCCGGTAGCGCCGATCATGCCGTATACGCGGTCGGCGTCGGCGATGAACTCGTGGCGATACGGCGTGTGTGACTCGGCGGCCAGGGGCACCTTCCACAGCAGCACGCCGTTGTTGGCGTCGCGACAGACCAGGTGGTTGCGTGCCCTCGGGGACTGGCGGTCCTTGATGCCGTAGTCCTTGACGGCGTAGATGATCCTCCCCGCGGCGATACGCAGACCCGGCTCCTTCTCCGATCCGGCACGGGAGACGGTCGGCCCGGCGTACCACCTCAGGGCCGTCACGGGCGCTACGAGCGTATCGGCGGATACGGGATTGCCTCCCGCCCCGTGGTCGTAGTGCGTCCAGTCATCCATTCCCGGCGGCCGGGCCTTTCGCGTAACGGTCCACCAGCCGCCGCTCTTGAGGTACGCCGACCCATTCGGTGCAAGGACGCGGAGAATCTCGTCGCGCCCGGGCGCCTTGCCTGCAAGGGCGTCGAGATCGGCGATCAGGAGATTCACCAGATTCGGCGCGTAGGGCAGCGTTGTGGCCGAATCGCTCTGCAGCACTGACGCCAGTCCGTAGAGTCCCCCGGCCGTGATGGTGCGGCGTGCTGCGGTGCAGTACGTGTCGCTCAACGCCACGCCCTGGACCAGCATGCGGCCGCTGCGTGCCAGGGCGAGTTCCAGCTTGCCGTCGGTGGTGCCCACGTGCACGGCCAGCCCGGCCTGCACACCCGTTGCCTCGAGCGCCCTGTCAGCCTGTTGTGCCAGTCCCCCCCGGGCGGCCGGCCCAAGCAACACAAGTGCAAGAACGCTGGCGAGTGATCTCCTGGTCATCTTCGATCTCCGGGCGTCAAGCGCCCTTCTCAGCCAGAACCAGATGTCCGTCTTCGATCGTAACTCTCTGCTTGCCAATCACGGCCGCGGTGTCGCTGACGGTTACCCGGGGGGCGTCGCTGGTTGTGGGGAAGTAGAACGTAAGTGTCTTGCCGGTGACCTTCACGGACTGCCCCTCGGCGGTGCCTGTGGTGACCAGCATCACGTCGGCGCCGCTGGCGCCGGTGAAGTCCACGGCAAAGCACGTGCCGTCCGAGAGTGTCAACGAACTTGCCCGGCCGCGGGGCGAGGACCACCAGTACCGCGTCGGCCCGCTCTTGACGGTGCCCCACCTGACGTGCTTGCCCATGGTGTTGAGGCAGAGCGACCGGTCGGGCTTGGCGGACATGTAGCCCTGCGTCCGGTTCGTCAGCACGGTGATGACGGTGTCGTTGGCGTCCTTCCAGCGGTTGCGCCAGGCGTAGAAGCCGCAACTCGAGTCGCGGAAGCACAGCGGCAGGACGGTCGCGGGGTGCTTGCGGGGCTGAGCGATCGGCCAGTTCACCAGCGAGCAGACAGCCACGTGCGGATACCGGCTGGCGGTGTCGAACGGCACGCCGGCCCTGGCATCGGGCTCGGTCAGGAAACGGTTGTAGTACCAGGTCATGGCGGCCTGCTGCGGCGCGGTCACGCCGGCCAGGCCGAGGGCAAAGTACCCCCCTCCGCTGAGGCCCTGCCGCGACCAGACGTTGTGCCCGTAGGCGCCGCGGATCGGCCAGAAGTCAGGCCGACCGTCGCGGACGACCGTCTGGTAGATCCATTTCAGCGCGATCATGCGCACATTGGTTCGGTCGACGGCTACGAAGTCTACTCCGGCGGCATTGCGCCACGCCTGGACGGCGGTCAGATAGGCGATGTGCGAGGCCATCGACCCTGTGCCGTCGCCTTCGGCGAAGAACCCGCCGTCACCGAAGCCCTCGCTGACGTTGCGGATCATGCTCTGGCGCGCGATAGCCAGCAGCGTGTCGGTCTTCTTCTGGTCGACGAACTTCTCGCCGGTGATTGCAAGCAGGGCCAGCGACGCCCCGCCGACCTGCATGCCGAAGTGGTTGCTCCCCGGCGGCATCGTCCCGCGGGCCAAGGCCTCGAGATGGTACGTCTTGCGCTTGTCACCCTCGGCGTACTCGGCGATGGCGCGGCCGAACTTCTCTCGCGCCGCGGCGTCCCAGCCGTCGTAGCAGAGATCGTACCCGACGGCGTACCAGCCCACGCTCGGCCCGGCGCGGAGCGCGCCGCCGGGCTTGCGGAAGCTGTAGCGGTCGTCGCGGTCGCGGACGCCGGCCAGGGCTTTCTCGAAGCACTGCTTGCCAAACTCGGCATACTTCTTCTCGCCGGTGAGCTGGTACAAGAGCCCGTAACCCGCGGCGTGGCTGAGCGTGTAGACTCCCGGCGTGTTGACGCTCGTGGACTTGTACCCGCCGCCCATGTAGGCGTGAGTGGCCTTGCTGAACAGCGTGGTCATCGTCCGCCCATCCTTGCCGTCAAGCAGGACGCCCAGACGTTTGAGGATCGCCTTGCCCTCGGGCGTCTTGGCCTTGGCTCGCAGGGCGGGCAGGTCGCCCTTGCGGAACAGCAGCCGCGGGTGCTCGCCCGGAGCCGGGGGCTTGTGGCCCTTGACCGTCGCATACCACGGCCGCGTATCGGCCTTGGCCATGTGCGATACCCCCTTGTACCACTTGCCGTCGAAACTTCCGACGGCCGTCACGTCGGGCTTGCCCTCGATCTTGACCGTCAGCTTGTAGGTGCCGACCATCACGGGGCCAATATACGTGCCGTCCATGTCGAAGATGTAGCGGCACGGCTCCATGTCGAGCGTCCGGTTCGGCACGGTGATGTGGGCGGTCATGCGGTCGCGGTCGGCGGTGAGTGTGTTGCCCGCATACGTGAAGCTCTTCTTCCCATAGACGGCGAACTTCTGGCTTAGCAGCCCGTGGATCGTCGAGGTCAACTTGCCACCCTCGAGCCCGAGCAGCAGGACCATGCATCGCCCGCCGTACTTCGGATCCCCACCCACCAACGACCCCTGCATCTGGCACTCGAAGGTGACCGGCTCAGGGAGGTCAGGATGTTCCGTCTCTCGCGTGGCGCCGGTCACCTTGCCGGCCCTGCCGAGGTCCTGCACCGAGACGTCTTTCGTGTTGATCGCCACGATCTTGTACGTGCCGGTCATCTTGTCGGCCCCGTCGAGTGCCGCGTCGATCTCGAATTCCATCGTGTAGTGCTTGTGATCTCGCGGCACCCACAGGTCAGGCGTCATGTGCAGCGTGAAGCGCCCCTTCATCTTCCCGTCCTTGATGGGGACAGCGGACAGGTCCCCGTAGTACCAGCTTCGATTGTACGTCTTGCCGCCCTGCCGGGCAGGGTCGCGCGAGCTGCCGACAACGGCGATCCACTTACCGCCGCGTTCCCGCCCGTACAGGTACAGCGGCTTGGTCCCGCCCCGGAATATCCCATCCAGCAGGATCTGCCAGCGCCGCTCCGCTGCTTGCCCCATGACTGACGTCGCCGTCAACGCCAGCACCGCAGCAATCATCCAGCCGCAACGGCAGTTCTTAGCCATCATCTTCTCCTCTTGGCATCGTTTTGGGGACGATCTCCCCGATAACGCTGCGGTCAGCTATCAGAATGGGCGAATCGTAGACTGGCACGTCGCGAAAGATGTACGTCGCCCCTTTCCGCGACCACATCGTATCAGCCACATCGTACACGGTGCCCGTTCGCAGGTCCACGTATACGGGATCCGCAAACGCGCCCCTGGCGAACGTGAACGTCGCGCGTTTGACCGGGTAGTTCGCCATGGGCGCCTTGCCGCTGAGCCAGATCGTCACAGCCTGGGCCCTGTCGGTCCCGGCGTAGGCGAACACGGCGACGTTCTTGAACGTTGGCTCCGACGTCCATTCGTAATCGGCGATCCGCCGAAGTGAGCCGTCGAACACTGCCGTCACGTGCTGCACGGCCCGGTAGGCCTCCTTGACGTGATGCACGGTCCTGTCGCGGTTGATGCCGAGCAGGCCCTTGTAATTGATCTTCAGGCGCGTCAGTCCCGTGGCTGTCTTTGCATCGCTGTCGCGGCCGGCCCGCGTTACGCGGTAGGCCATGTCGCAGATGGCGAAGTATGATGAGGGGATGTCACGCCCCAGATCGCCAAGGAGCCTTCGCAGGGCTCACTTGGCTTGAAGTTGTTCGGTCCAGTCGTAATTGCTCAGGGCCCCGAACGATCCTCGCCGCGACGGTGCACCGTTCTCGCCCTGGCGGATGGAGATCCGCTTGGAGTACGACGCCACGAGTTTCCGCAGGCCCAGTACGGCCGGGTGGCTTTGGTCAGGGTTGAGGCTGTAGGGGTGGTAGGTGACCTCGTCGACGAGATGCAGCTTGCCTTTCCTCTTGAGCCGATCGAGCACGCCGCGCGTGAAACCCGTACCGACGCCCGGAGTGGCCATGGCGAGGATTTTGGCCTTGGGCTGCCGGGCACGAATCACCTCGGCGGTGCGGATCAGCAGATCGGCGTACTGGTCAGTGACGGACTTGCGGCGCAGGTTCGCCTCGTTCCATATCTCCCATTCGTCCACGTGTCGGCTATAGCGACTGACAAAGGCCCCAACGAACGCCTCCCAGGCCTTCAGGGCCTCAGGGGAAGACGGCAGGCCTCCGCCCAGGCCCGTTCCGCCGCCGCCGGGATAGATCGGGTTGCCGTAGCACAAGCACACCCACGGCTCGACACCTTGGGCGGCCATGTCCGGGATAATCTCGTCCAGCCACGCCCAGTCGTAGACACCCTTGGTCTTTTCGGTCTTGGCCCAGCCGGACTGGATCCGCGCCTTCTTGACGCCCAGCGGGCCCAGGTGCCTGCGCCAGTGCTTGTAGATCGTGTAGTCCCGGTCCATCGTCTCGGCGCCAACGGACCAGTTGGACGTCTTGATTTCGCGTGCATGTCGCGGCCGGATCCTGCCCAGGTAGACGTAGCCCTTACCCGGCTGACATTCATCGGCTTGTGCGGCGGCCGCCATGCACATGCCCGCACAGACAACCAGGGCGGACATGCGGGCGGCTCTTCGAAGAAGAGTCAGACGGCCGACTCGATCACTCATCATTGCCTGTCACCTCGCCTCAATTCCGCGCCTTGACCGGTACTTCCAGGGCCATGAGCTTGTAGCCACTCCATCGCTGACGACCGGCACGCTTGGCCGCTGATACTCGCACGTAGCGTGCTTCGGCGGGATCGAATCGGATGCGGTCGGTAGCTTCCCAGGTTTCATACGGCCGGTCGGTTGCCTTGTGGACGGCAGTCCAACTGCCGGGCTTTCCGGGCTCGGCTCGGGCGACGTCGACGGTGAACGCGCTCGGGTGGATCTTCCAGCCCCACAGTAGGTTCACGCGGTCGATCTTCCGCACGGCGCCGAGGTCCACGTAGAGCCATGCGGCGTCACTCTTCGCGGCGGACCAGGACGTGAAGTAGCTGCCGTCAACGGCACTCTTCGGCGTGTCCCCTGATGAGGCGACTACGGGTTTGCCTCGTGCCAGATCTACCATGCCGACACTCACGCGGATGGTGTTTGACGTGGTCTTCAGGCCCGCGTCGTCCTCTGCCCGGGCGGTGACGTCGTAGCACCCGGCCCGGGCGTTGGTCCAGGTCAGCGTATACGGCGCGGCGGCAACGGTGCCGATGGGCTTGCCGTCGGCAAGGAACGTCACGCGTCTGACGCTCCCGTCGCGGTCGATGGCACGGACCTTGAACACGGGCGGCTTGTCGGCAAACCATGCCGATCCGTCGTCGCGTGGTTCCAGAATGCCGACGTGCGGGGCGATGGGCCCGGACCCGAGGGCCGGCATCTCATCCAGCGTCACCACGAAGTCGTGCCTCATCGTCATCAGCGCCCAATCGGGCGGTCGCCTTCGGCTCGGCGTGCCCCACCACGGCAGGGCATAGAGCCACTTGGGCAGTTTGCCGGCCCGTGTCTTGTCCGGGTCGGGCACGGCATCGCACTCGCCCAGGGCGAGCATCTTGCCCGGCGAGACCTTTGCCATCACGTTGTAGTAGGCCCAGTACTTCTCGACGTCCTTGCGGAAGTCCACGCCGTAAATGTCGATGCCGGAAATGTCCACGTACTTCGCGCCCGGGTAGAACCCTCTGCGGTACTCAAGCGTCTTGGTCTTGCCCACGCCCGCGCTGTAGACCCAGATCAGGTTGTCCAGCTTCCTCTGGCGCGTGAAATAGTCGAACATCATCCGCCAGAGCTTGGCCGTGTTGGCCGGGGTCTTCTTGTCCGTCCACCAGAACCAGCCGCCGTCGATCTCATGCAGCGGTCGCCAGAGGACCGGCACGTCTGCGTCTTCGAATACCTGAAGCGTGTCAGCGGCCCGGGCCAGTTCCTTCATGACCTGCGCGTGTTCGGGCGTGCCGGGCGTGACGAGTTGGGCCATGTCGACCTTCTTCTTGCGTTTGGACTGCCAAGCCGAGTCGCCGTTGAAGTCCCAGTGCCAATGGAGCGTCAGGATGTAGCCGTGGCGCTTGGCGTGCTGGGCCACCTCGCCCGGCTTCTTGCTGAGCCAGCGGATGTCCCGCCCCCAGACCGCAGCCTGCTTGCCGGTCTGCTCGAAGTCGTCCGGCGTATGGACATAGACGTTGTACCCGCAAAGCATCTTCTTCTGGTGGACGGACTCCAGGTAATCGAGCACCTTGCTCGCCGTGGCGTTGAGCTTGGGGTTGGCCGGTTCCATGGCTGCGACCGGCGCGGCCGCACCGGCGACCAGAAGCATCGGCAGGACGAACCTGACGAGGTGCTGCAGATGAGTTGCTTTCGCCTTCATGATTCGATTCCCTTTGTTATCTTGGCGTCGCTGCATTGCTTGCACCTGCCATTGTATTGCAGACCGAGGCCTTTGGACGGTGCTGTGGCATTCACCCAACCGGTCCTCTGGCAACCGAGGCCAGAACTGGCTGGCCGTGATCCGCCGTCGATGAACATCACGCATCGGGGACCTCTCCTGCCAGGCCACTTACCCTCTGGCGTACCTTGCTTGCTTCGTCACCACACACGAGCGTAACGGAGGAGAAACGACTGCACCCTTTCATTCCTTTCGCAGGTCGTAGCAGACGACCGTGCCGGTTTTGGTACGCAAGAAGATGTGGCCGGCAATGACGGGAGGTTCCATGAACACCTGGTAAGCGGTGGTCAGCGGCAGGGTGGGCTGCCAGGGACCGGACAGCTTCTTGAAACTCTTCGGATCGGTCGGGTAGAGGTTGAACGCCGCCCGTTTGCCGTGGCTCCAGTCGACGCAGTGCAATAGCTTGTCTTCGATCAGTTGAAACCAGAAGTCCTTGGCTCGCGGCTGGTCAACGAGGATTTCGCCAGTGGCCTCGCGGGCGATAACCAGACGGCAGTCGGTTTCCCTGTCCGGTCCCCCGCTGGCGTAATAGACCAATGAGTCGCGAATCACAATGCGGGGCCGAGCCGTGCTGTCGTTCCAGGTTGGGAACAGGAAATGTGGTTTGTCGGGAAAGGTCCATACTCGCTTGGCGCCTTGCGGCGTGATCCGATAGGCGCCGGGCAGGCCGAACGGGGCCTTGCCGTCAGCGTTCCGGGGCGCCGAGCCGTTGGCCTTTTCCTTGATGATGGAACTGCCCACATTCACGAGCACATGGTCCCTGGACGGCGAGAGAGTAAACTGCGTGGCGTGCAGCCGGCCCACCGTCCAGAGGATCTTGCCCGCCCGCGGATCGATCAGATGGAGCTTCGCCTGGCCCGGCTTGCCTGCCGTGGCGCAGAGCAGGTAGTCTTTGCCGCCGTGCTTCCACAGGCTTGGGGTGGTCCAGGGGGAAATGACGTTGGCCAGGGCCCACCTGGTCTTGCCGCCGGCCGGATCCAAACCGAGCAGCGTACCCTTGCGCGGGACAATGAGCGTGCCGCCGGCGAATACCAGCGACTGCTGCCAGCCGTATCGGGCTGAGGCCTGCAGAACGTGGGATCGGGCAAGGTGCTTGTCCCGCTGCTCAATCATGCGCGGTTCGGCCTTCGTCTGCCACAGCTTCTTTCCATCGGCCGCATTGTACGCAAAGACGCGACCCGTCGTACCCATGCTGTACACCGCCCCGTCGTAATAGACCGGGGCGACCTGGAAACCCCCTCGCTTGCCTACTCCCCAGACGAAACCGCCCGGCTCGACCGCCTTCCAGAGGGTCTTGCCGGTCCTGGCGTCGAGTGCGATGACCAGGTCCTCGGCTTCAAGGTGCGCCTTCTCGGTCGTGCCGAAGAGCGTCTTGACGTCGTAGATCCTGCCGGCGGGCCGGAATGTGGTGGCAAACAGCTTGCCTCCGGCGATGATCGGCGCCGCCCAGCCGCCCGGACGTGCGATGGCGCCGGGCCCCAGCAGGGCTGCGACCTTGCCTTTGGCCTTGAACGAGCCGGTCGTATGCTTAGCGCGGCCGAAGTCTCTGTCATCGCTCTCCCACACCAGCCGCGCCTTGGATAGATCGTCGACCAGTACCGCGCCCGTCTTGGGCACGAGGAAGTTGCCGAACGGTCCCTGCATCGACGGCCATCCGAGTTTCCACGCCTGGTCGGCCGTGATGGATTTGTCCGGCTGTTGTCTCGCCGCGGATGTCGGGGCGCCCGCCCGGATCGGCTGGCCTGCCAAATACAGTACTGCAGACAAGCAGAGAGTGATTCTTCTCATTGCCATGTCCTTTCCGGCCGTCTGTTTCACAGGGCTCCCACGCGGCCGGCCTGGCCGTTACTGACGGGCCATTTTGCCCAGTACGATCCGGCCGTCCTTGAACGATACCGTTTGAGTCCCAATGACGATCTTGTCGCCTTCGACTTTCGGGGCCGGGGCCGGGCCGGCGGTGAGGAACTTGAAGCTGAACTTCCTCCCGCCGGCAGATACCGCCCCCTCGCCCGGGGCGCCCGTACCGGTCATCACCAGCATACCATCGGCGCCGGAAGCACCCGAGAAATCAATCGCCGTGCACGACGTGGCCGAACCGATAATCGCCGAACCGTCATTGCCGGGAATCCAGACCAGCGCCTTGCCGGTCGCGGCCGGCAGCGAACCCCAACTGGTCTTCTTGCCGTGATGCCGGATCAGCATCTTGCGATCCGGACCGTGTCTGAAACGCGCCGGCGTCCTCTTTGTGAGCTGCGTGATCACGATGTCATTCTCATCCTGCCAGCGGTTGCGAAAGGCGTAGAACCCGTGCCTGGAATCACGCACGCAGCGCGGTATGCACGCGGCCGGATTCACGGGCTTGACGCCGAACGGCGTGTTCACGAACGCCAGGATCGCGTGGTGCGGGTATGGACTGATCGTGTCCCACGGCGTGGCGTTCTTGTCGTCCCAGTCCTTGACGTACTTGTGATAGAACCACCATATCCCCGCGCGCTGGGCTGGAAGCACGGCCCCATACCCGATCGAGAAGTAGCCTGCCCCGCTGACGCCGTCTACCCTGGCCCAGATGTTATGTGGATACCCTCCGCGCTCGGGAAACCCTTTGCGCAGATTGCCCATGTTCGTGCCCTTGGGGATCGTCAGCAGGAACCATTTCAGCGCCGTCCACCGAACGTTCGGACGCGGGCTGATGAAGTCCCGACCCATCGCCACCTTCCACGCCTGAATTGCCGACAGGTAGATGATATGGCTGGCCATGCTCCCCGTGCCGTCGCCTTCGGAGAAGTATCCCCCGTCGCCGAATCCCTCGGTGACGTTGCGGATCATCGACTTTTCGCTCACCTTGAGCAGCGTGTCGATCTTGGACTGATCGATCCCCGGATCGCCTGTGATGGCCATCAGCGCCATCGCCCCCCCGCCGACCTGCATGCCCCAGTGATTGCTCGCCGGGAAGTGTCGACTCCCCTTGACCAGTTCGGCCAGGCTCATGTTCCTGCCTTCGTCGTAGTCGGCAATCGCTTTGGCGATCTTCTTGCGGTAGGCCTCGTCCCACCCGTCATAGCACAGATCGTATCCGAGAGCGCCCCAGCCCAGCGAGGGGCCGGCCCGCAGCGCGCCGTAGGGATGCTTGAACGAGTACCGCCGGTCGCGTCCGCGATAGCCCGCCAGCGACGCATCCATCGCCTTGCGGCCGAGGTCGGCGTACTTCTTCTCGCCCGTGATCTGGTAAAGGAACCCGTATCCGGCGACGTGCGAAATGGTGAACGTCTTTCCGGCGGGGTCCTTGGCGAACTCGCCCGTACCGTCCCGGTTGACCTTGCCCTTTACACCGAGGTTCCGGGGCATCGACTCGCCATCGGATCCGTTGAGCGTGACCTTCAAACGTTTGAGAATCGCCTGGCCCTCGGGTGTTCGGGCCCGCGCGCGCAACTTGGGCAAGTCGCTGCGACGAAACAGCAGGCGGGGATGCTCCCCCGGGGCCAGGGCAGCGTGCCCCTTGACCTCCGCGGGCCAGGACTCGGCCGCCTGCAACGTGACGATTGGTGAAAGAACTGCAAGCACAAGAAGAAGTACTCTCGCTCTGTTCATCGGACGTCTCCTTTCATGGCGGCGATTCTACCAGCTCAGGAACTTACTTGGCAGATCGAACCCACCGCTCGGAACTGACCGGCACGCCCTGTTCGGGTCAAGATCTGCCATGCAGTTGCGGCCCGGAGCCCTGGGCCATCCGGAGGATTCCGGCTCGGTTGTCTTCGTGCAATCCGCGGACTCATCGTCCTGCTCAACATTGACGATGTCCGGAGGCTGTGTAGAATCATCAGAGAGGAGTCTGTCATGCGGCGAACGACGGCGGCATTGGCGTTGGCAACGGCGGTGCTCTCGGTCATCTGCGATGCGCCGGGGGCCGACGAGGTCGACAAACTCGTCCGGATAGTCAAGCCGCCCGCGCGGTTCGTCGAGCATGCCCCCAAGTTCACCCTCAAACGCATACCTTACAAGCTCAAACTCAATGGCACCATCGTCGACCGGGCCAGGACGGTCATCACCGACGGGGCGCTCCGCGTGGCCGAGTACGTCCCCCAGGTCGGCAAGAATGGCATAAGCTGCGGCAATCTGCATATGTATGAGATGGCACCCACCGGGGGCTGGAACGGCCCCGGCAAACCCAAACGCTCCACGCGAATCACCACTGTGCCCTGGCTGAAGTGCCGCATACCCGACGGGTACAACAGCCGCACATGGAAGGTCACCACAGACGGGAAGACCGTCACCATCGTCGATGAACAGGCATGGACCAAAGACTACCAATGCGAGAGCCGCTACGTTGTCACGCTCGCGTGCGATCCCGTGCTGGGGTACGTCGTGACCGAGGACATCCACTACTCGAGCACGCGCGGCCGGCAGATTGATCGCAAGGGTCGTGAGGGGCCGCTCAGGATCGAACTGTGCAACATGATGCCCAACCACGTCACCAAGCACTTAACGCCGCGCCCGGTGAAGTGGCGATACGAGTACACCCTCTACACGCCGGCCAACACCGACAGGTATGTCGCCTGGGTCAACGACTGGCTGTATTCGGACATCGCCGACGGGCAGGTCTTCCGCAACGGCGGGATCAGCGCGTTCCTGTACGACCCCGACGGATGGAGCCAGGGCCTGACGCGCCTGAACACCGGGGGCACAAAGATCACGTGGACCAACGCCACGTGCAACCTGCTGATGGACCAGCACAATGACATCGTCCTGCCCGACAAGCCGGACCGCACTGGGCGCTACGTCGCGGTCGTTCGACTGCGAATGGTAAACCTCCCTCCGGAGATCACCCGGTACCTCCTGGCCCGGATGGAGCGCACGGACTGGCGCGGCAACAGGGCGTTTCCGATAGAGATCGGCACATCCGAGGGCTTCGAGGCCGATGTCCTGCCGGCCAAACCACTATACCAGGCCGGCTACAAGGCCCTGCCCGTCTCTGCCACCGAGGCCCGGTCCGGCAAGCGCTCGTTAGTGCTGGACAACGGCCGCAGAACCGACCGGCGATCAAGCGTTCGCATAGACCCCATGCCTCCGCTGGAGCCCGAGGCCGAATACGAACTGATTGCCTGGGCCAAGGTGGCCCATGACACGGCCCGGGCTGTCCTCGAGGCCCGGCCGGCCGTCGCGCAGCGGGGCAACGACTTCTGGGCCAGGGACGCCAAGGCCCCGCCCGCCGTCGCCTCCAGACCCGCCATCGCCCGGGATGGATGGAAGAAGCTCACCGTCCGCTTCCAAAATGGCGTCCACGGCGCCACCCACCAACTCCACTTGGTCCTCCGAGGCGGCGGAAAGGCCCACTTCGACGACGTGACCGTGAAGAAGGTGGAAGGTCTTCGGTAATGTGCAGCCGGTTGTCTCGTATGGTCCCCTCACTGCGGAGCGTGCTTCAACTCTACAGCCCGGGTCCGCCTGGCGCTGTCGGGCGCCCAGGGAGGTACGGCGATACGCTGACGAATGAGCCAGTCGGGAATCACGCCGAAGGGGTACCCCGCGTCGGGCACGAACAGGCCCACTTCGCCCTGAGAACGATCCATATCGATGTCCTTACCGGTGAGAGCCATTACCGCTTTGCGGTTTCGCGCGACGCTGACGTACGTCTCGGCGTCGAGGTCATCGATCCCGCCGCCAAAGGTACT
>Ga0180431_10004207_pt1 | contig 18090 bp, 16 predicted proteins | sample SS_ome_11_FD_132459 | JGI IMG/M metagenome (GOLD analysis project Ga0180431, IMG submission 132459) | Hypersaline lake sediment archaeal communities from the Salton Sea, California, USA - SS_1_MS_1 metaG | ecosystem: Environmental > Aquatic > Non-marine Saline and Alkaline > Hypersaline >... | reverse complement strand
CGAAACAGGTCCTCGCGCGGCGCGTTGGGGCCAGCGCCCTGGATCTCACTCACCGAAGCCACGCCCGCCTCCCCCAGCGAACCGCGAATCGTCTGCACGAACCGCTCGCTGCCGGGGAACGTATCCCGCACCAGCGCTACCCGTCCTCCCTTTGCGCCGACCACCTCACCCACGCGCGAAAGAACCCCCGCGCCATACAGGTAACTATCCCCCTTGAACTCGTGCAACAGTGCCCGAGCCTCGTCAAAACTGGACATATCCCACGCTCCTTTCAACTCTTCTCGAATCGTCCCATGATGTCGGCCCCGTGCGTAACGACGCCGATGCTGACCCGCTCTCCGGAGCGGGCGCGCGCCAGCGCCGCCGCCAGCGCCCCGTCGAAATCCCGCGTCGCTGCCAGCCCAATCCGCGCCGCCTCGCTCGCCGATATCCCCTCGCTCACCATGGTGACATCGATCCGCCGCCGCGACTGATCCAGCGCCAGATAGGTGGCGGCCGCCACGCCGTCGGCGATCTCACCGCGCTCCACCATGTCCCACACCACGCCGGCGGGTGTCTGGCCCAGCTCGACCATCTGCGGGTGGTCGGGCGCAATCCCCTCCGGCGCTGGCAGGAGCAGAACCAGCGTGCCACCATCCCGCACCAGCATGGCACAGTTGTTGAGCGGCTTGACCCCCTGCCACAGGTCGCGGTCGGCCGGGTGGGAGCTGGCGACGACGATGTCCGCCCGCTCCGCCACGTCGACCGTATAGATCGGCCGGGCGATCTCGACCCCGGCCCGGTGGGCGGCGATCACGTCGCCCGCGACGACGGCGACCACGCCCCCGTCGCGGTTCAGCACCACGTTGACGATGAACTTTAGCCCAGATTCGACCGCGATCTGCTCCATCTCGCGACGCACGGGGTTGTCGACCCGTCCCAGAATCTCATAGACGTGCGGGCCAGCCATCAGGTGGGTCTTGGCCGTCGTCAGCGCGTTCGTCACCCCTGGCTGCACCATCTTGGCGCCGCCAGCCCAACCGGCGTACATGTGGGGGATGATGTTGCCCACCGCGACGCTCAGGTCGCTCTCCAGGTAGCGCCGGCTGACAAACATCGGCACACCCATCGGCGTGACCCCCAGGTCCACGAAATCAGCCGGGTCGTGCGAGAGGTTCTCGACCCGCACGCGGGCCATCACCCCCTCGCCGTACCGGGCGACACACTCGGCCTCGCTCATCTCCCGGTGCGTGCCCCGCGCGATCAGGACCGTGATATCCCCGTCCGCCACGCCTGCCTCGTTCAGCTCGTCCAGCAACACCGGCAGGATCAGGCGCTGCGGCGTCGAGCGCGTCCCGTCGTCGACCAGGATGACCGTGTCCGTCCCATGGCGGGCGACCAGCCCGGCCAACCGCAGTGTGCCGATGGGGGACACGATCGCCGCCCGCACCGCCTCCGGCAGGTCGGCCACCGGCGGCACATCCTTGGGACCCACCACCCAGGCCAGGTTCTCCGCCGGGATGCGCACCGTCATCGTCCCGTGCCCGTAAGGTACCGTGATCTCCTCGTACATAAGGCTCCCCATCGAGAACCTTGCGAAGGTTGGCCAACGCCTCTGCCCCCAGGAGCCCATCGTCCGATCAGGGATACCCCGAGAGCAATAGCTGTGTCTAACCTTCGCAAGGTTCGGTTATGTCTACTCCTCCGGATACCGCTGATTCACCGACCAATCGTATCGTGGCCGATACCCGAACGTTTCTTGCGCCCGTTTGCAGCTCAGCGGTGACATCCGTCCCACCAAGCTGGAGCGAATCTCGGTCTCATCTCCAAAGTACCGCCTCACCAGCGTCGCGCTGTCCTCCTCCAGCACCACCTGCCGCCCTGTGATGTTGTAAGGTCCCGGCTCGACGTCCTTCGCCTCGACAGCCAGCCGGCAGGCGAATGCCGCGTCCCGGGCGTCGGTCCGCGTCCACAGCAGGTGAATTCTCTCCCCTGGCGCTTGAGCAATACGCTCGATCTCCGTGCCGAGCCTGGACGGCACCCGCACCCCCATCAAGCGGAAGGAGAGGATCTCGAGGCCGTGCCGGGCCACAAAATAGTCCGCGGTCTGCTCGCCCACCACCTTGGAGAGCGCGTAGGCGTCCGCCGGACGCAGCGGGTGGGCCTCGTCGATCGGCACATAGACCGGCGGAGCCCCGCGCACACCATAGACGTGGTTGCTCGAAGCCCAGATCACGCGCCGGATGCCCAGATCGGCGCAGGCCTGGAACACGTTGAACGCGCCCTGCACGTTGTCTCCAAACGTGCGCGAGGCCGGGACCGGGACACGGCCCGACCAGGACCCCAGGTGGATGACCGCCTCGGCCTGGGAATCGGCCAGGACCTGGTATACCTGGCCGGCGTCCATCACGTCCACCAGCACGGACCGCACGCCCGGGCCCCTGGCAAATACCACGTCCACGCCCGTCACCTGATGGCCCGCCTGCACCAGACCCCGCACCACGTAGCGGCCGATGTGACCGCTCGCACCTGTAACCAGAATCCTCATCCACTACCCCCCATACGCTTGCGCCCGACCGCCCGCTGTGCCGCGGCAGCGATGGCGCCCACGCTCAGCCCGTACTTGTCCAGGATCTCCCCGTACGGCCCGCTCTCGGCGAACGTATCCGCCAGGCCGACCCGCTCCAGTGGGACCGGCTCGCGCGCCGCTAGCGCCTCCGCCACCGCGCCTCCCAGTCCTCCAATTATACTATGCTCCTCGACCGTCACCAGCGCGCCCGTCTCGACAGCGCACCGCGCCACCAGTTCCTCGTCCAGCGGCTTGAGCGTGTGCATCTCTACCACCCGCGCGTCGGTGCCCGCCACCGCCAACTGCTGCGCCGCCTCCAGGCAACGGGCCACCATCACCCCGCAGCCTACGATCGTCACGTCCGCGCCCTCGCGCAGCACCATCCCCTTTCCGATCTGTGGCTCGTACCCCTCGCGGAAGATCACCGGCACCTCGTTGCGGCACAGCCGGAAAAAGACCGGTCCCTCCCAGGCCGCGATCTGCGGCAGCAGCCGGTTCAGTCCCACCGGGTCGGCGGGGACGACGACCGCCATGTGCGGCAGGCTGCGCATGATCGCCAGGTCGGTCACCGAGTGATGCGTCGGCCCGTCGAACGAGTCCGAGAGCCCCGCGTACGCCCCGGCCAGCTTGACGTTCGCCTGGCCGTAGCACAGGTGCGTCCGCACCTGCTCCAGCGCGCGCGTCGCGAACAGGAAGGCGAACGTGTTTGCGATGGGCACCTTGCCGCCGTTGGCCAGCCCCACCGCCACGTCGACCAGCGCCTGCTCGGCGATCCCCACGTTCAGGAAGCGCTCAGGAAAGGCATCCTCGAACATATAGCTGTGATCCGAGTTGGCAACGTCCGCGCTCAGGACGACCACGTCGTCGCGCGCCTTGCCCAGCTCGACCAGCGCCTGCCCATAGGCCACGCGCATCGAGACTGGCTCGCCAAAGCGCTGTCTCACACACTCTGCCATCGGGCCACCTCCCCCTCCAGTTCCTCCAGCGCTGCCTCGAACTCTTCCGTCGTCGGTGGCTTGCCGTGCCAGCGGTTATCGTTCTCCATGAAGCTGACCCCCTTGCCCTTGGTCGTCCGCGCGACGATCATCACCGGCCTGGCATGGATCTCGTCGGCCTCGTCCAGCGCGTCCAGCACGCCGCGCACGTTGTGCCCGTGCACCTCGATGGTGTGCCACCCAAACGCGCGCCATTTGTCGACGATCGGCTCCGTCGGCAGGACGTCCGCCGTCGTGCCGGTCTGCTGCACCCCGTTATAGTCCAAGACCGCCACCAGGTTGTCGAGCCGATACTTGGCCGCCACCAGCGCCCCCTCCCAGATGACACCGGCGTCGATCTCGCCGTCCCCCAGGACGATGTACACGCGGTACCTGGGATGCCCCTTCCCAGGCTTGAGGGCGTCCATTCTGGCCGCCAGCGCCATCCCGGCCCCGACCGCAACCCCATGGCCCAACGGACCCGCCGGGACCTCGATGCCCGGCGTCTTTTGCCGCTCCGGGTGCCCCTGCAGGCAACTGTTGAGGCAGCGGAACGTCGCCAGCTCGTCGATCGGGAAATAGCCGCGATGCGCCATGCAGGTGTACAACATGGCGCAGGCGTGGCCCTTGGAGAACACCAGCCGGTCCCGCTCCGGCCAGTTGGGGTCAGCCGGATCGATCCGCAGGTGATGGAAAAAGAGCGCGGTCAGGATCTCGGCCACCGAAAAGGCCCCGCCGATGTGGCCGGTCTGCTGCGCGTACACCATGCGCAGCACCTGGATGCGGAACTCGAAAGCCCGGCGCGCCAGATCGTCCACCATCTCGGGTGTGTGCCGCGGGCCGTAGGGATAGACCAGCGGCAGCCCAGCATTCATGTCAGTCATAGTCACATTCGGCCTCCTTGAGTCACACACTCTCCACTCCGATTATCGCCCCGGGTGCGCGCGGACCACAGCCCACGCTCCCCGGTCTCACGGCCCCAGCACAGCATCGTACAGGTACGCCAGCGACTTGACCGGGTTACGCTCCGCCAGCATCGCGCCCATCCGCTGACGATCGATCCGGTCCGCCAGCCCCTCCAGCTTGCGCGTCAGGCGCGTCACGGTGCTGAACGTCTCGACCGTGTCGATCTCTTTCGACATCACGTCGTAGGCGTACCAATCGCCGTCGTATCCCACCTCCCTCAAGTAGTAAAAGAACTCGACAAACTCCCACACGTGGAACGCGCCGGGGAGCATGTCCCAGTCCCAGTTGCGGTCGTTGTCGTTGAGGTGCACGTAGAAAAGCTTGTCCGCCCGGGCCAGCAGCGCCACCGACTGGGCCGGCCGCTCGCCCGCCAGCAACGCGTGCCCGATGTCAAGCGTGACCCCCAGGTTCTCCGCGCCGACCGTCTGGCAGAAACTGAGCGTCTCGCCGGCCGAAGCGAACAGGCAGCGCGTGCGCGGGTCGTTCCACTTGTACTCGATGCACACCCGCACGTCCCGGTCGTGCTCGCAGATCGCGCCGAACGTCTCCTCGGCATAGGCGTACGCGTCCAGGTAGTTCATCTCGAACACATAGTCGTGCCCGTCGTTCAACGGGCAGGTCGAGATTCTGGGCGACCCCACCTCCAGCGCCAGGTCCATCGCCCGCTGAAAATCGTCCACCACCTCGGCGCGCTCCTCCGCCCGGGCTGACGTGAACGAGCCCCGCAGCCACTTGCCGGTGCGGCGCGAGCGCACGTTGACGGACGAGACCCCGAACCCGTGGCCATCCAGGAGCGACTTGAGCAGGCCCACGTCTTCAAAATCTGCCGGATAGCACAGCTCCAGCCCGTCCACCCCCTCGATCCGCGCCGCCACGGCGAATTTTTCCTCCAACGTGCGATCCGCCTTGTACGTGATATACCGGTTCCGCACACCTCCGAGGAATGCGGTGATGATGGCCAGCCTATTCATATGATCCCCCTTGTGAAGCTTGAGACAGCCAGAGCGGGAGTAGGGAGTAGGGAGTAGGGAGTACGAGGAGCTACCCTCTCGCCAACCCCTTACTTCCTACTTCCTACTCCCTACTCCCTACTCCATTCTCCCTGCCTCCAAACTCTCCAAATACCTGACTCCCCGCCGCACCCAATCCTCCTCCTGCGCCAGCGTCCCCGCCTCGTCGTCCAGCCGGTCCATCCAGCACTCGACCAGCACGTTCGACGGGCGGCCCGCGGCCCGCACCGCGTCCAGCATGCCTGGGATATCGACCAGCCCCTCGCCCAACGGGCAGCCAGAGATATAGAAACCGGTGCCAGGCCGCGTGATGACGGCGTCCTTGGCGTGGACCGATATGACCCAGGGAGCCAGCGTCTCCACCGTCTCGGCCACCCCGACGAACTTGACGATCGAGTTCAGCGGATCGAGGCACACGCCCACCAGAGAGTCATCGACCGCCTCGACCAGGCGCGCCAGCTCCTCCGGCCGCAGGTGAAAGTGATTCTCGATGCCCACCGTCACGCCGGCGGCGCGCAGATCGGGCAGGAGCGACCTGAAGACGTCCACCATCTCGTCGATCGATGGCTCCCACCCGGGCCCGGTCAGGACCACCCGCAGCAGGTGGGCGTCGAGCCGCCGGGCCACGCCCAGGTTGCGGCGCAGGTGCTCGGGCTGGCTGCCCTTGATGCCCACCTCCAGGATCAACTGAAGTTGGCCGGCACGGCGTGCCAGGTCGGCCAGCCTGTCCTCCGGCAGGCCATCCAGCGGCAGGTTGTCGCAGATCTGCACCACCCTCGCGCCCGCGTCGCGCGCCCGCTCCAGCAGCGCGAACGCGTCCATGTGCCCACCCCGGATCGCCCACCGATAGGCATAGCTCGAGATTCCAATCGCCATACGCGCCTCCAATTCCGGTCAAAGGTGCCGGGCACCTCGGAAGGTGCCTAGCACCTCATTCCGCCACTTGGTTGCCCGCGATCACCTCGCCGTACCAGTGCGCGCTCTGCTTGGGAATGCGCCTCCCCGTCTGATAGTCCACCCGCACGATGCCAAAACGGGGCTCGTACCCGTGCGCCCACTCAAAGTTGTCCATCAGGCTCCACACATAGTAACCGCACACGTTCGCGCCGGCCGCGATGGCGTCGTGGACCGCGCGCAAGTGGGCGCGCAGGAAATCGACCCGTGCCCAGTCCACCACGAACCCATCGGCGTTGGGCACGTCCGCGACGGCGCAGCCGTTCTCCGTGATGTACACATTGGGATTCCCATACCTGTCCCTGATGTCCAGCAGCTCGGCCGTCAGGCCCGCCGGGTTGATTCCCCACCCCACCTGCGTGCGCCCCCAGTTCGGCGCCGAGACGTGCTCCGCCGAGCGCTTGAGCATCCCCCCACGCGGATCGAAGGAGACCGCGAACGTCATATAGTGGTTCACGCCCAGGAAATCGATCGGCTGGCTGATCAGGGCCATGTCCCCTTCCCGCACGCGCGGCGCGTGCGGGCCGATCCAGTCGAACAGAGCCTGTGGATATTCCCCCTTGAACACGGGATCCGCAAACAGCAGCGCCCAGCTCTCGCGCGCCCGCTGGCAGGCGGCCCGATCCGCCTCACTGTCGCTGGCGGGCTGGTAGCGCTGAAAGTCGATGACGATGCCGATCTCCCCCGGGTAGCCTCCCTGCCGAAACACCTGCACCGCCTTGCCGTGGGCCAGCAGCAGGTGATGGGCAGCCTGGTAGGCCTGCGAGGTATCCGCGATGCCGGGCGCAAAGAAACCGGACGCGTAGCCATTGAACGCGACCACCGTCGGCTCATTGTGAGTGGCCCACATCGCCACCCGGTCGCCCAGCCGATCGAACATCACGCGCGCGTACTCGCCAAACCAATCGGCGCTGTCCCGGCTGGGCCAGCCCCCCTCCTCCTGGATCGCCTGTGGCAGGTCCCAGTGGTTCAGCGTGGCGTTGGGCACGATGCCCACGTCCAACAGATTGTCGACCAGCCGATCGTAAAAGTCGAGCCCTCTCTCGTTGACGGCTCCCCGCCCCTCTGGCAGGACCCGCGGCCACGAGATCGAGAACCGGTAGCTCTGCAGTCCCAGATCCTTCATCAACGCCACGTCCTCAGGGCCACGATGGTAGTGATCGCACGCCACGTCGCCGGTGTCGCCGTTTCGGATCGTGTACGGGCGATGGGTGAAGCGATCCCAGATGCTCTCGCCCTTGCCATCCTCGTTCCACGCGCCCTCGATCTGGTAGGCGGAGGTCGCCGCCCCCCACAGGAACCCTTTGGGAAACATTCGTACACCCATGTGGTCCTCCACTACCCCGCCCCGTAGAATTTGTCACCAACGAGCATCAGAAAGCGGAACAGGATGATCATGTCGAAAACCTGCCGAAAGTCAGAAGAGACGAAACGCACGGTCCGCCCCACCCGCTCGGTCCCCGGCACCCGCGCCAGCAGCTTGGCGTGGCTGTGCCAGACGCACTCGAACTCGAGCACCGTGGGAGACTCAAACCGGTACGGCTTGAAATCGGGCAGCCGCTCCAGCGCCCTCCGAGCGCCCTCGCGAATCCGCTCCCGCGCCTCGCCCGCCGGCAGACACTCGGCCACGTTGTGGTCGATCGCCCGCTTCACCACCGCGGTCTCTACGTCGCCCAGGAACGCTCTCAAATCGGCACACACGACATCGTCGCCGGTCACCAGCGCGATCGGCACGTCGAACGCCCCGGCCAGCCCGGCCGCGATCTGCCCCTCCCCGACCACCTGCCCATTGATCTTGATGAACGGATGCCGGAAAAAGCAATGCGCCAGCAACCCCCTGCCACCGGGCTTGTCGTGCCAGCCAACGAGAAACACCGCATCCGTGTCCTCGTCCAGCCCCTCCAGAAAGTACAGCGGCGTGTTCGGCCCCCCGCGAATCACCGAGGCCCGCGGATGCAGCCGGTCCCACAGGATGTTGTCCTTCGTCGCGCCGTGCGAGTCCATGACCACGACCTCCGTCGCCCCCGCGGCCAGCGCGCCCTCGATGGCGGCGTTCGTGTCGTCGGTGACCGCCTCGCGCATCCACAATTCCTGCATGTTGGCGATGCCGGAAATGCCTTCGTTGTCTACCGAAATAAGAACCTTCATACTTCCACCCCCTTCACCAGTCCTCAGTCCCCAGTCGCCAGTCCCCAGTCCCTAGCCCCTGGCCCCTCGCCCCTACCCCGGCAAGTACTGCTCGTTCAGCTCCCGCGTCGGGTCGAATCGCGGCTCTACGTCCCAGCGCGTCTTGGTGATCTCCATCGCCCGCCGGATCAGCGTCCGCTTCCACACGCTCTCCATCACGTCCGCGTCGATCCTGTCCGGGTCGAACTGCTCAAAGATGCGCGCCTTTAACTGCGCTTCGACCTCCGCGTACCCCGGCTCACCGATCAGATTGTGCCACTCGCCGGGGTCCGCTTCCAGGTCGAACAACTGGGAATCGTGCCCGTGGATGTAGACATACTTGAACTTTTCCCTCCTGACCATAAAGCACGGCGCGTGCGATCCCTGCGAGTGGTATTCTGAGATCACCACCCAATCCTCGGTGTCCCCGCCGTCCAGCAAGCCCATCAGGCTCCGGCCGTCCAGCGTCAACCGCTCGTCTGCGTCCACCCCGGCCACGTCCAACAAGGTCGGCACCAGGTCGATCAGGTTGACCGGCTCCGCGCGCACCGTGCCCCGCTGCCACCCATCGGGAAAGCGCACGATCAGCGGCACCCGGCTCGATGGCTCGTAGAACGTCCGCTTCTGCACCATCCCCCTCTCGCACAACATGTCGCCGTGATCGCTGCAAAACACGACGACCGTGTTCTCGCAGAATCCGTTCTCCTCCAGCGCATCCAGCAACTCGCCCACCTTGCGGTCGACGTATGTCACCAGCGCATAGTAGGCCCGCCGCAGCCGCCGCACGCTCTCCGGCTCCCTGAGCGTCGGGGCCTTTGCCAGGCCGTGGTAGTGGTTCAGCCAGCGATCGAGCGTCGAGTAGGTCTTCTCCAGGTCCTCCGGGTACGTTGGGACCTCGATCTCCTCCCCTTCATACAGGTCCCACAGGTCCTGTGGCGGCCAGAACGGCTCGTGGGGATGGTGGTAGGATACGCACAGGAAAAAGGGCTGCCCGCCCTCGCCGCGCTCCCGTGCCGCCTGATCCTCAATCCCCTGGGCGTGCAGGTATTCCAGCGCCCGAAAGTGCGTCTCCTCGTCGTAACTCAGGTACTGGCTCCACCGCCCGACCTTGACCGCCTCCCCCAGGTAGTTCAGCGCGTGGCCGCGTGGCCCGGTATACGGCACGTACCGCTGCGACAGTCGCTGTTCGGTACCGCGCGGCGGCACCCACACGAAATCCGCCGGGTAGATGTTGGTGCTAAAGCGGCGGCGGAAGCCGTGAAGCTGGTCCGGCCCGATAAAGTGCATCTTGCCTGCCAGGACCGTGTCATAGCCCGCGAGCGTCAGGTAGTGGGCCATCGTCGGCTCCTGGCAGGAAAAGGCCGCCGCGTTATCGTACGCGCCGATATTCGAGACGTGCCTGCCCGTCATCAGGCACGCCCGCGCCGGCGCGCAGACCGGGCAGGGCGAGTAGGCCGCGTCAAAGCGCACCCCCTCCTCGACCAGCCGGTCCAGGTTCGGCGTCTTGACCACCGGATGCCCGTACGCCCCGGTCAACAGCGGCGTCAACTGGTCAGTCATGATGAACAGGATATTCGGTTTCTGTTGATCCATCGCCAGCTCACTCCCCTCTTTCGTAGGACAAGATGCCATCTTGTCCTACAGATCCCCCTCCCCCGTGGGAAAAGATGGTATCTTGTCCAACAGCTCCCTCTCCCCCGTGGGAAAAGATACCATCTTGTCCTACAGCTCCCTCACGCCCGTGGGACAAGATGCCATCTTGTCCAACATCTCCCTCTCCCCCGTGGGACAAGATACCATCTTGTCCTACAGCTCCCTCACGCCCGTTGGACAAGATGCCATCTTGTCCACCATCTCCCTCTCCCCCGTGGGACAAGATGCCATCTTGTCCACCATCTCCCTCTCCCCCGTGGGACAAGATGGCATCTTGTCCTACTTCTCCCTCTCCCCCCGGAGGAGAGGGCTGGGGTGAGGGGGGATACCTCATCGTCAGTAATCTCGCGCCGCGTCAAAGGCCGCGACCAAGTTCTCGGGCGGCGTGCCCGGCTGGACCGAGTTGGCCGGGGCCACGATGAACCGCTCGGGTCCGAGCACGTCCAGGTAGCGACGCACGTGGACGCGCACCTGCGCGGGCGTGCCCGTCAGCAGCAGCGACTGCACGTCCAAGCCACCATGAAAGACCAGCCGCCCCCCATACCGCCGCTTGAGCTCCTCCGGGTCCATCAGGCCGGGCAAGGGCTGGATCGGGTTGAGGACGTCCACGCCGATCTCGATCAGGTCGTCGATCAGAGGCATGATCGCGCCACAGGAATGGTACAGGATCTTTGCCCGGGTGCGGCGACGGATGGCCGCGTTCAGCGCCGCGTGCCGCGGCTTGATCAACTCGCGGTACATGCGGGGCGAGATGAGGAGCCCGCCCTGGCCGCCCAGGTCGTCCGCCGTCCCGACCAGGTCGACATAGTCGCCCACGGCGTCGAGAAAGTGCTCCCACATCGCCACGTGGATCGCCGTCACACGATCCAGCAGCGCCTCCGCAAACGCGCGGTCGAGCGCCATGTCCATCAGGAACTGGGCCATCCCCCGCAGGTTCCAGCAATCCTGAAAGATGCCGGCCGAAATGTGGCCCGCCGAGAGGCTGAAATCGGTCTCCTCGTAAAGACGGCGTGCCTCCTCCGCCAGCCCTGCCACCCGGCCCGGGTCGTGCGGGTCGGGCCACGGGAAGCGGTCCAGGTCGGCCAGCGTCGCCCCTGCCAGCGGATGTCCCACCCGCTCGTTGTACGGCCCCTTGGGCCGGTACCCCACGCCCCACTCGTCGCGGAAAGAGCCATCCTCCGCGACCTCCAACGTGAACGTGGACGCCGGGCGCAGGTAGACCCGCCGGAACGGCACGTCAAAGCGCGCCAGGACGCGCTCGTCGATGTGGCCGACGGTGTTCAGCAGCGTCACCGTCTCCCCATCCACCACCGGGCCCAGCCCCAGATGCGCCTTGAGTTCCAGGTACGGCGGCAGGCTGAGCGAGGCCACCCGCCCGCCCAGGTCGACGACCGGCCGGTCAGGGCGCTCGCCGGCAAGCAACGCGCGGACCCGTTCTCGGTGTGTGCTCGGCATGGCGTTCATGGGGTGATGATATCCGCGGGCGAATGCACCACCTTCTCCAAGGTGATCGCGTCGATGCGCTTGGCATCGCCCGTGTAGGCATCCACGATGCCACTGTCCTTGTACTGCCATCGGATCGTCAGGGGGAACTCGGGCTTGTAGGGCGCTACCTTTCCGACGATCCCCATCGCCTCCTTCGCGCCCGCCCGGATCAAGGCGCGCGCCTTCTTCGGTGCGAGCATCACCGCCCCTTCGCGGCTCAGCCCCTGTTTGACCTGGACGGTCACGATGTCATCCCCCAGGGCGCTCCTTGCCTCCGCGACCGTCTTGTCGTCACCGGTCACCATGACGACGGGAATATCACACGCACCGATGCGAATCGTATCCTGCTCGATCTCGCCGGCAAGCTTGCCGTTGATCCAATAGTTGTTCCAGGTCAGGCTGCTCTGGGTGTGGCACAGCACACCCCCGACGGTATGGCTCATGGCGTGGTATCCCAGGAGAATCGCCACGTCGAAACCCTGCCGCAGGACGACGTCATAGGGATTGTACTTGCCCATCACCATCTCGGCTCTCTCGTCGAGCTCCTCCGGGAAGAAACTCTTCCTGCCGTCGTGGCCATCGTGCACCACGACGCGGGCAGCGCCGCCCTCGAAAGCGCCACACACCGCGGCGTTGACCTCGCCCATCAGGAGGTGGCGGGCCTCGATGTTGGCCGGGGTTCCATACTCGCGCGTCTGGTCGAAACGATACACGCCGCTGACGCCCTCCAGATCGGTCGAGATATAGACATTCATTTCACACAACCTCCGGTTCGCGATCTCGCTCTTGCCAATGCACCAACACCCCCGCACCGGCCAGCTCCTGCTGGAGCTTTGTCATCGGCACCTGGTCCAGATCGCACCCCTCCCTGACTGCCAATGCCGCAGCGGTGCCCGCCGCCTGGCCCGTCAGACTGGCCGGCGGTATCACGCGCGTGACCTCCCAGGCATCCCCGGCGGACGCGATGCTCCTTCCGGCAGTGACAATGTTCTGGATGCCCCGCGAGACCAGCGCCCGGTAGGGAATCTCAAAGACCGGCCCCGCTTTCCGCCAATCGCCCGTGCACCCCACGGAATCGTCAAAGCGCCTGAACACGTCCCGCTCCGTCAACTCGTACCAACCGCGTATCCTGCGCGTCGTGCGAAACTGGGCCATGCCGGGGATCGTCAACAGGCCAAGTTCCTTGCGCCTTCCATCGCACAGCGCCTCCTGCAGCAACCGTCTGCCATCCAGGATAAACCGCGTGACCTGCGCGGCGTCGATCCCATGGTATGCCCTCGGGTCTTCCGGCGAGATTTCCTCCCTCAGGCTCACCCCGAACATCTTGAGGTCGATGCCCAGGCGGACGTCTTCCGATTCGACGGCCTTGGCCATCCCGTCGAGATCGGTGAAATAGGCCCAATAGGACAGCCTGTTCGCTCCGTCGACGCATTCCGCCCCGGCCCGCGCCATGACGTCAGCATCGCCCGTGGTATCGACGATCACCCGGCCCCGGTACCCAGCCCGGCCCGACTTGTTCTCGACGACGACTCCCTGGCACGCTCCGTCCTCCATCACAGGACGGCAAAAGACCGTGTCGAACAGGACGTCGATTCCCTCTTGCTCTATGAGCTCATCCAGGGCGAGCGCGAACGCAGCCGGCGAAAACACCGTCCGGTATCTGCCGCCAGCGTCCGCCCCCCCGCCTCCCGAGCGCCACGCCTCCGGGAGAGTATCGTAGCCGTACTTGATCGACAGGTGTAAGAGCTCCTCGGCGATGCCTCCGATCACCTGCTTGCCCCTGCCATCGCACAACGGCAGGTAGTGCGCGATCAGACCCAGCGTGGCCAATCCACCCAGCATCACGCTCTTTTCGACGATCAGCGTGCTGCACCCGCTGCGCCGCGCGGCCAGCGCGGCGCTGACGCCAGCCACCCCTCCCCCCACCACCAGGACGTCGTATTCGCCCTCGATAGGGACCCGGCAACTTTCGAGAAAATGCCCCCCCATATTGTATCCTCCTGGTCTCACGCCTTCGCCAGCCGCCGTGGAAGGCTCGGGTCGCTCATCACCACCTGGTCCAGGAGATGGGCGACCAGCTCATCGCGCACGGCCCGGTATCCCGCGTCGTCCCACCGATTGTACAGTTCCTGTGGATCTTCCTGCAGGTCGAACAGCTCGCCGTACGGCTGGCCCGCGTACCACGTCAGCCGGTACCGCTCTGTGACCAGCGTCCGCAGCCGTAGCCCCAGATAGTCCGCGTCGTTCTCGACGAGCACCCCGGGCCGGCCCGCCACCTCGCCGCCCTCCAGGTTGGGGCGGAGCGAGCGCCCCGGCCAGGCGTCGATCTCCACCGGGATTAGGGGCTCGGCCGGCCGCGGCCCCTCCGGGATGGGCACGCCGCACAGGTCCAGAATCGTCGGTGCAAAGTCCAGCATGCTCACGACGCTCCCGTCGACGGCGTCCCCCGAGATGTGCCCGGGCCAGCTCCAGATAAAGGGCACCCGGATCAATCCGTCAAAGTGGAACGGCCCCTTCTGCTGCAGCCAGTGATCCCCCATCAGGTCGCCGTGGTCGGAGAGAACCACCACCAGCGTGTCATCCCCCAGGCCCAATTTCTCCAGCGCGCCCATCACCCGCCCGACGTGGAAATCCACCTGGCTGACCATGCCGTATGTGCGGGCCATGATCTCGGGCGTGTGCTCGTAGAAGCGGGTCACCGGGCCGGTCAGTCCCCCGACGCGCATCGCCTCGTTCTGGATACGTCGAAAGTGCGGGGGCAGGCCGTCGAGCTCCCCCTCGCGCCGCGCCGGGACCGGCATGTCGGCTGCATCGTACATGCTGTGGTAGGGTTCGGGCGCGTGATAGGGATGGTGCGGGTCGGGGAACGAGAACCAGCAGAAGAACGGCTGGCCGGTGTACCGCTGCTCCTCCAGGAACTCGATGGCCTGATCGGCGATCCAGCCACTGTGATGCAGCTCAACCGGGATGTGGGAGGGGCCCATCGTCTCCCAGTCCTCCCGACCCACCTGCGCCACCCATTCATCGATGCGCTCGATGACCGACGGTGCCTCGTGCATGAGCCAGCGCCGGTAGTCGCCCCAGATGAAATCGCCGTGCCCCCCGACCAGAATGGCACTCTGCAGCCCATAGTAGGGCGTGGGCAGCGCGCTGATGCGGCCACTGCGCCACATCTGCTTGCTCTCCGGCCACGCCACCGGATCCAGCGCGGTGGCGTCGGCCCCATTCAGGGAATGAAAGGGGGAGAGATGGAACTTGCCCACGCCGTGGGTGCGATAGCCCGCCTCCCCCAGCGCCGAGACGATCGTCGGGATCCCGGGGTCGAGTGGGATGCCGTTGCAGTGCACCCTGTGGGCGCTGGGGGGCTGCCCCGTCCACATCGTCGACCGGGACGGCATGCAGACCGGGTTGTTCACGTAGCAGCGATCGAAGCGCACCCCGCTGTGCGCCAGCCTATCGATGTTCGGTGTCTGCAAGATCGGGTTGCCCGCGCAGCCCAGGTGATCGTGCCGCTGCTGGTCGGTGACGAAACATAGCACGTTGGGACGCTGCGTGCCCTCGCCGGCCATATCCATCACTCCACAATCCACGTAGGCTCCCGGTGCGATATGCCGTCTGGATCGTTCAACTCGGCACCGGATGGGGCTGGCACCGGTCCGTCCAGCAGTGGATCGTCCGTGGCCTCCATCCAGCGGTCCAGCCGGCCCCGCATCTCGTCCAACACCTCTGCAAACGCACGCTCCCCGGCCAGGTTGTGGCTCTCGTTGGGGTCAAAGATGAGGTCATATAGCTCCTCGGGAGGCATGTGCCGCTCCCTCCACCCATGCGAGAGCCACATCTCCTTGCTCGGCAGGCTGTCACAGTTTGTAAGCACCGGCCTGTGGCGGTCGTCGTACCGGCGGATGTACTTCCACCGCTGGGTGCGCACCGCGCGCTGCGGCTCGTAGGCGGCGTGATACGTGACATCGGCGAACACCTCCTCATTGATCTGCTCCACCTCGCCGCGGATCAGGGGCATCATCGATTTCCCCTGCAGCCAGGGCGGGGGCGCGATGTCCAGAATATCACACAACGTGGGAAAGATGTCGACGTGTGAGACCATTCCATCGCAGACCCGGCCACCGCTGAATCCACCCGGCCCGCCCTGAGCCTGTCGAAGGGCGGAACCGCCAGGGCCTCGCATGATAAGCATGACCCCGATGCCGTGATCGGTCAGGTGGCATTTCATCCCCGGAAGGCCAATGCCGTGGTCGGTCGTGCAGATGACGAGCGTGTCGTCGGCCAGACCATTGGCATCGAGCGCATCCAACACAGCGCCGATCCCCTGATCCAGCACGCGGGCCGTGGCCTTGAACGCGGCCATATCCTGGCGCGTCTCGGGTGTGTCGGGCAGCGCGTGCGGCGGCAGCGTGTAGCGTGGGTCCTCCTCCGGTCCCGGGGGATGGAACTCGGTGTGCGTCTCATAATAGCCCACCGACAGGAAGAACGGCTGTGGCGGCCCGCTGCTCAGGAAATCGACCGCCTTGGGAGCTACGTTCTTCACCGTGCAGACGGTGCCCCGTACCCCTTTCACGTAATTGTTCACCGGTTGGATCACCCGGTCGTACCCGATCACGGCCGGATCCTGAGCGATGTGCTGGATGCCCACCAGCGCGGAATAGTATCCGGCCTCGCGCAGCGTGTGCACCAGGTGCTGCGAATAGTCGCGCAACGAGAAACCCCGATGCGCCAGGCCCAGCATGCCACTGGAGTGGGCGCACTGCCCGGTCAGCAGGCCCGCACGGCTGGGCGAACAGGTGGGCGCGGCGCTAAAGGCCTGGCGGAACAGCACCCCCTGCTCCGCCAGCCGCTGCACGTTAGGCGTTGGGATAGCGTGACCGTAGGGCTGGACGTAGCGGCCGGTGTCGTGTGAATGGATGTACAGGATGTTGGGACGTCTCATGAGATTGGGAACCTCCATTAGCTCAAATGCCCGGCACCCGCCAGGGGTACCGGGCACCAGGGGACCGATAGACTGCAAAGCACAGCCAGCCAAACCTTCCTTATGCACCAGTATAACATGTTGTATACAATGAGTCAAGATTTTGCATACCCAAAACACTTGAATTGAACACTGCCATATGATATAATGGAAGCAAGACCCTGCATCCCATACGACAAACAGATTCTTCTCGAGGCATAGCAGTGAACGAAAACCAGCCTAACGCACACACACGGTCAGGAACATCAGCTACCACCTACCAGCAGCAGGCCTATGACTTTGTGAAGGCGCAGATCATGAACCTGGATCTAAAGCCGGGCCAATACGTCACGGACAGCCAGGTGGCCAGCGACCTCAACGTCAGCCGCACACCAGTCCGGGAGGCCCTCCGTCGTCTGGAGCAGGAGGGGCTGCTGATCAACTATGCCAGGCGCGGGTGGAAGGTGTACACCCTTTCGCTGGAGGACATCCACGAGATATTCGACATCAAGGTATCCCTGGAGGGCATGATCGCCCGGCGGGCTACCGACTGCAAGGACGAGGTACTGCAGAGCGCCCTGCGGGCGGCGATGGACGAGATGCATCGCGCCGCTGAGGTGGGTGACCGCGAAGCCTGGCAGCAGGCCGACTTTCAACTACACCAGACCATCTTCGCCATGGGTGGCAACGAGCGCGTCACGCAGATCATCAAGAGCGTCGACGAACAGTGGCACCGCGTGCGCATCGGGTTCGTGGCTATGCAGGGACGAATCGAGCGCTCCAACCCGGAACACGAGATGATCGTCGAGTGCATCCTCTCCGGGGATGGTGCAGAGGCCGAACGCCTCATGCGCGCCCATCTCGAAAACGTGCGCGATGAGCTGGTCCGCCTGCTGGTCAACCTGGTGTTGCCCTTCGTGGAGGAGGGCGTGTAGACCGGGCAATCGGTTCCCCCCAAGCCCCCTCGCGGAACCTTGCGAAGGTTGACTGTCTTGAACTCTTCGCAAGGTTGCCCTCTTGTGAGAAATGCGCCTCAGGTTCTTGACAAACGAGTTAATCCGTGGTATTATGATAACGTTATCAGGATAACGGTATCATTGCAGTGATATCCTGGCCTGGGAAAAGCCTCTACTATGTCAATCACCATTCGAGATGTCGCCCGCAAGGCGGGCGTGTCCCCCATCACAGCGTCCCGCGCCCTCAGCGGCGGCCCCCATCCGGTCGCCGACGAGACCCGGCGCAAGGTCGTAGAAGCCGCCGACGAACTGGGCTACGTCCCCGATCTGCTGGCCCGGTCGCTGGTGAGCAAGCAAAGCCCGATCATCGGGGTGGTCGTGCTGGAGATGGACAACCCCTTCTACGGGCCCATCCTGG
>Ga0180431_10004206_pt1 | contig 18097 bp, 16 predicted proteins | sample SS_ome_11_FD_132459 | JGI IMG/M metagenome (GOLD analysis project Ga0180431, IMG submission 132459) | Hypersaline lake sediment archaeal communities from the Salton Sea, California, USA - SS_1_MS_1 metaG | ecosystem: Environmental > Aquatic > Non-marine Saline and Alkaline > Hypersaline >... | reverse complement strand
TTCAAGAATCCACTGGATTTCCTGAGCCTAGCACTTGCACTAATACTGGGAACTGCCGCGTTACCACACGTGTTGATCAGGTACTATACTGTGCCTACACCAGCGGATGCGAGACGCTCAACTGTGATCGCTATCGCTTCAATCGGTGTATTCTACATACTAACCCTATTCCTTGGATTAGGAGCCATGCATTTCATGACAGTTGACCCGACGAACCAGAACCTCTCAGCGCCGCTTCTCGCGGAGTTTATCGGTGGAGAGATATTCTTTGGTTTGATTTCCAGTATCGCGTTTGCGACTATACTTGGAACAGTCTCTGGTTTGATTATGGCGGCGGCGGGAGCCATCAGCCACGATATTTGGACGGTTTATCTGGGAAACACACAGGATGACGCACAGACCCTGAGAATGACCAAGATCACTGCTATCGGTGTTGGAATCGCAGCCATCATACTCGGTATCGTAGCCAAAGGAATGAACGTCGCATTCTTGGTAGGGTTAGCATTTGCTATCGCGGTTTCAGCCAACCTACCTGCATTGATTAGCGTGTTGTTCTGGAAGGGTACAACTGCAAGAGGCGTATCATTGGGCATATGGACTGGTTTGTTGAGTTCATGTGGACTAATCCTGATTGGTCCAACAATTATGGGTGCAGGCGCCATATTCCCATTGGCTAACCCCGGCATCGTTAGCATTCCCCTAAGTTTTATCGTGACTTTCGGGGTCTCGATGCTGGAGAAATAGCCTCCCTTTTTTCATAACTATTATTTTGTATCAAGTTATCACTGATGCCAATGTCCCCACAGAGACTATCTGAGAACATTACTATGATTGATGCCCCGATAAACGGTCGAACAGGAACACTTGGTACATACCTTGTCTCAGGGACGAAAAACGCGGTTATTGATCCGGGTCCAACCAGTCAAACAAAAGGAGTAATGGATGAATTGAGAAAACTGGGTGTAGCGAATCTTAACTGGGTTCTAGCAACACATATTCATCTTGATCATGCTGGTGGTAGCTGGTTGCTTCTCAATGAGCACCCAGAATCGGTTCTTCATTGTCACCCAAAAGGAGCCGCACATATGGTTGATCCCTCAAAGGTCAGGGAAGGAGCTGAGAGGCTTTTCGGTGAAAGGATAAAGGAGTATGGGACGATCAAAGGAGTACCAGAATCAAGGGTACAATCCTCAAGAGACCACGAGATCATTGATCTGGATGGTGTCTGCTTGAAGGTCTACTGGACTCCGGGACACAGTAGTCACAGCCAATGTTATTTTGAGCCAGACTCGCGGACGGTTTTCGTGGGAGATGCTGTTGGACATACTATCGGTGACGGTGGACCAGTGATTCCTGTGAGCCCTCCCCCGCATAACCCGTTAAAAGCACTCGAAAGTATAGATTTGATTCGTTCTCTGCGCCCTGAGACTCTCTGTGTGGCTCATTTTGGTGCATATAAAAAGCCGGAAACATACTTTGATAGAATAAGTTCACGGACTAGGCTTTGGATGAGGTTTGCAGAGAGAATTGTTGAGGATGGTTTGCGTCTTGATGATTTGATGAACATTACAATTCAGGAGGATCAGGAACTGGCGGATCACATTAAGGGTGTTGAAGGAGCGGATCATTCGGTGAAAGCGAGTCTTCTGGGCTTCTATTTATATGCGAAGTGGGTGAAAAAGGGGTAAATCTATACCACTAGCCTATACTTTGGGTTTATACCAATGGTATGTACAAAGGCTCCGCAAATCCCTTTAAAAAAAATTCAAGTATTTATGCATGCGAACGAGAGGGTACAGGAGTGGGCGTGTTGGCGTTCTTGCGACCCTAGTGCTACTGTTCAGTATAGTTCTATTCGTGGGAAGCCTCTTCTGGCTCAGTGTTAATGGTCCATGGGGTGGAGGTCAAATCTTCGGTGATGACCTTTTCAAACCTGCCTCCATGACAGAGGAGCAGAATGATGAAACACTACAGAATACTACAGATACGTTTTGGAACATAACCATGGCAATGGATGATCTTCAGTCAAGTGGATGTGTGTTCACAGAGTACACATCAGAGTACACAGGCGATACAATCCAACTTGATTATGAGGAGTTCAAGGCTAAGGCAATTAAAAGAAAGATCGTGTTCACCGAAGAGACACCAGAATCACCCATACTCCTTGTTTCGGATACTGGAAATCTTTACGAGTGGAGACCATAACAGACTCATAGGAACCATCTAAAAGTCCCCACATCTAGTGGATACTATGAGTCGTGTAGCTTTAATCAAGGGAGAAAGAAGCTTAGAGACAGTCTACAAAGCCCTTGATAGTATCCCGTACGCTGATGCCTTAGCTGACTGGGACAGGGTTTTGATCAAGGTTAATTTTATCACTACCAAGAACTGGGAGACAGGAGCCACCACTGACCCGATAATAGCAGAGGCACTAGTCAACAAGCTGAGAGAACTTGGTAAAGAGGTTATTATAGTTGAGTCTGACGCTCAGACGACAAACGCGGATAAGGCTTGGGTAGCCAGCGGTATGAATGAATTGGGTGAACGCCTTGATGTTCCTTTCATCAATATGCGGCATGTTGACCAGAAAATTGAGTTAAAAGTACCTGATGGCAGGGAACTCAAGAAGATCAAAGTAGCAAAGATAGCAACAGAGTCAGCAATAGTCTCGGCTGCTAAACTCAAGACACATATGAGCACCAAGGTAACCCTAGGTCTCAAGAATATGTTCGGAATGCTCACCACCAAGTTCAAAGGAAAATTCCACATCAGGGGAATGGACAAGGTCATCCATGATATCAACAAGACATTACCACCCCAACTAACGGTAATCGATGGATTCGTAGCCATGGAGGGCAGAGGACCAGTTCACGGAAAACCAGTCAAGATGAACACATTAATTGCTAGTGTTGATCCTGTTGCCGCTGACTCTGTCGGAGCACAGGTAATGGGTTTTAGGCCAGAGGAGATTGACCATATTAAGTGGAGTCATGAGAGCAGAATCGGCTCCATGACTGACATAGAAGTCATCGGTGAAACAATTAACTCTGTGAAAAGAAACTTTCAAAGAAGATGATAAAAATAGTGGAGAGGATTACTCCTCGATTATCTCGACGTTCGCCCTTGGCACAGTAACTACTTCGCCATCATCAAGCTCGATGTTGACGACACGCACCATGCTCTCGGACTCAAGCCTCTGAAGCTCAACTGGTAGGCTGTGTACCTTACCGATGGCTCCGAAGTAGGGCTGCCTGATAATCCTGATTGGGGTTCCGGGCACCATACCTTGTGATAGAGCCTCGCCCTCGTCTTCTTCGACCATATCATGTGGGATGATGATCTCTGGACGTAGGACGCCTGCCCTGATCTGGGTGGTACCGTTTACTGATGCACTGTAGCCCTCGAACTCTTTCAGTAGGTCGAAGGTACGTTGACTCATGTCCATGGTTCCGAAGCCCTCAGTGATAATCACTGTGATTCCTACTTCTTCCTGTCCAGTGATTGCGACGCCGATCTCCTCACCTGTGAAGGTTGTTAGATCGTCGTGGCGGATACCGCCGCTGACTATAGCTGAGACACCGACTTCTACTGCCTTCTTCATAGCATCAAGGGTAACCAAACAACCGCCGACTAGAATCTTACCTTTATGCTCTGGTTTGATCATGTCAACATCTAAAACTTGGTCGTTCTGCGGTGTTGCTACGTGGATTTCTCCGTGTACTTCTCCGCCGATTCCAAAGATTCCCTGAATGAATGCTGCGTTTGTCTCGATTATTGCCCCTTCTTTGGGCATTACCTCGATGACTTTCCCGGGGATGTATGCATCAACCTCGACTGGGATAGGTGCTCCTCTAACGATTGCTTGTCCAGTGACCTCGCTGAAGCTCTCAAGGGTTCCTGTTACGGGTGACTTGACTTCTTTCTTAATCAAGCCGAATAATGCCTTATAGAAGGCGAGTTGCTGGCCTTTCTCAACCATGTCACCGACTTTTACAGTCATGTATCTTGGAGTATCCTCTGGCTCCATTCCCAGAATCATGGAGATCTTGACGATCTCGGGGTCTCCGCTGATCTCGGTTTTAGCAACGATGTCGGTGTGATCTATAGTGTCACCTTCTTTAACGAAGACCTCTCCTAGAAGGGGTAGTCTCCGCATTTTATCGACCATGGTTGCTTTCTTTACCTTAAGCCCAGGCGTATATGCGTGTGCTTCTTCGGTCTCTTCGCCGTTGGTTTTCTTATCTATTTCTTGATCTACCATTAGAGCAACCCCTCCAATTCTTTCTCGTCATATAGATCCACTGCTTTGAACCATTTGATTAGTAGCTCTTTCCGCTTCTGGTCATCCTCTGGGAAGTATAATGGTCTTCCACGTGCATCCAGTAGCAAGCCAGCTACACCACCTTGTACGGTTGCTTCAAGCTCCTTGCCTGGACCTGCACCTACATCGTACTGGTTTGCTGGCTCTACGAATACCTTGGCTTCCTCATTTGCTTTAAGCGGAATGAGTTTAAGGTCTCCTAGTTTCATTGATTCATCAAGTACCTTGCCATCTGGCATCTCGATCTTGAGGTCCATTACCTTCTCACCGAACTTTGCCTGCCCAGAGGCTGCGATGCTTGTACCTAGCCTAACGAGGCAGTCTTTGTCGAAGATGTTCCAAGCCGCATCACGGTAAACCGTTGATACGACACCAAGATGTGGCATCATGAAGACGCTGTCCTGCATCATACGTGTGATGCCTTCGGTTAGCCATGCGTCTGTAAGGATGAGCATGCTCTGGATTCTGCGTGGTGCGTGACTCAATAAGCCACCTGTTCCGGCGCAGATATCGATGTTCATCATCTTTACGTAGCTGTCCTCGACTGCCTGCTCGAACATGTCGCTAATGGTTCTCTCTAGCTGTACTCCTTTGAGTCTTGTAGCAATAGTTCTATGGTGCTGTAGTCCAAGTCTTAGTGCTTCACGTGCAACGCTGTGCTCGACAATCAGGTCTTCTAGTGTCTGTGGGATTGTAGTAGGCCTGATCATCTTGTTCATGAGTCGGCTTGCTACTTCCTCTTCGTCGAGGCTGAAGGGTATCCAGCGCATGATGTTCTCGATGCCTGCTTCCTTCATTACGTTGGTTACGCTGTAGCTCATACCCAAGTTGGCGGATACGCTACGGACGAACCTACCTTCAACTATTGAGTATACGTTTGTGGTTGCTCCACCGAGTCCGACACCCAGTACGTTCTGGTTGAATGTGTTTGCGATAAGCTGGATGGCCATTCCTTCTCCTGCGGGAGTAGGCATAATGTCGATGTCAGTCCAATTCATCAGCTTAGTGTATCCTGGAGCGTGGCTCATCACGTGCTCCATGAATAGTTCGTGAACTGCGCGTCTAGCTGGTTCAGTGTTTTCCTGTTCAAGGGTTGGCCTGATGTTATCGACCATCTCAAGCGCGAATCCAGTTTTCATGAGATCCTCGATCTGAGACCTGAGTGTCTTGTTACCCGCGTAAACGATTGGTAGCTCATATGCTGCGCCCAACCTTGGTTTTGGTTCTGCTGCTTTGATTAGCTCAGCGATCTCCATGACATGCTGGCTGGCTCCTCCATCGGTTCCACCTGCCATAAGTATCATGTCGGGTCGTAGGCTTCTGATCCTTTGGATCTTCTGGTAGGTCTGTCTTCCGTCGTCACGTGCGATTACGTCCATGACGATGGCGCCTGCGCCTAACGCCGCCCTGTTCGCTGATTCTGCTGTCATTGATTTGATGAGTCCGGCGACCATCATCTGTAGACCACCGCCTGCGCTGCTGGTGGTACAGTAAAGGTCAACTCCTTTCTCGCCGTCGTAAGGGATGATCATTCCACCCTCAGGAGCGAGTAGCTTGTGTCCTGTAAGCTCCTCGACTTCTCGCACCGCGTTCTGGACCCCTAAGGTTACGTCCTCATAAGGGGCTTCGACAGTAGTGGGTGCTTCTCCTGCGACTAGGAAGCGCCATTCGCCGTCTTTCTTGTGGAAGAAACGGGCTTTTGTGGTGGTGCTTCCTACGTCAGTGGCGATAATAAATTGCATTTCCTCTGTAGGTTTGGTGAGGTCTGCCATACTGTTTCATATTCAGTCGCGGTAGGCTACGCTTAAATATTTCTAATTTACAGCGTCCAACGAAGCCTAAACATTATGTTTTCTTGAACCAATGTTTCCTGTTTTTTTCTCTGCTTCCTTCAAGGCATCCTTCACCGCTTGATCACGTTTCTTCTGCTCCTCCTTGGCAGCCTTCTCCTCTTTTTTCTTGGCTCTACGCTCTGCTTCCTCCTTTCGGAGGCTTTCTTCAATCATCTGAATCAAGCGTTCAATGTTCTCCCGCTTTTCAAAAACCTGAAGCATCTTCTCGCTGGTAAGACCAAGGCTCTCACCGAAGGCGGGCATGATTGGGGCTAAGGCGGCTCTTAGTAGTTCTCCGCCTACGTATGACCATGGTTTGATGCTTTCCAGTGTGAGGATAGCCATGGTTTCCATCTTGTAGTGGATTATCTTGTCGTAGGTTGCTTGAAGGGTTTCTTCGACTTCCTCTGGTGTTAGCTCTATGTCCCAGAACAATCCTTTCTCCACCTATTCATCTGCCTCAGGGATATTTGTTGGTTCCTCAAGAGCAGCCAAGGTCTCGCGTCTGAGTTGACGTTTAAGGCTAATGTATGAGCCTGTGAAGCCACCGAGAAGCATACAAAATAGCAGTAGTGCGAGGAAGATGAAACTCGTGGTTCCTGTGAGCACCCAGAGACTGAACCCTGAGAACATCCAGCCATAAACAGCGGACTTGAGACCAATTAAAAGATGAGCATGTTTCGCCCTGCTGGCTAGAAGATACGCTGGGTATAGAGCTCCGATATAATAAACTGGATATGCGATTAAGACTGCCCATTTCTTGCCGGGGTTCTGTGTAAGCATCCAGTTCATGAAATATACTGATGCATATGTTAGTATGGCAGCCATACCGTACTCTGTGCCACTTGTCTCCCTTTCTCCACTCAAAGGCATCATTGATCAATGTGGGTAATGCGGATAAGAGTTTAGCCTACAAGGGTTTGTTGCTGGGGTCTATAACCATATGTTTTTATTTGTAAAATCCCTTGAAGGCTTACAATTTGGGGTGTAAAAAGAACTCACATTATACATTTATTCTTGGTTGATTCCACATCGAATAAATCAACCTTTGTTATATGGCTTAGAGTTATATTGTAGCTCATCCCAGTTGACCCAAACCTTAGGAGGCACCAAAACTGAACACAGAGAATAATAAGAAAACCTTAATCACATCAGCATTAATCTACGCAAACGGACCGGTCCACATAGGACATATGTTGGAGAACGTCCAGACAGACATCTATGTACGATTCCTCAAGATGACCGGTAGAGATGCCTTCTACTGCGGAGCAGAGGATACTCATGGTACACCTATCGAGATCAATGCAGCCAAGGAGGGTGTGACCCCTGAGGAGTTCATTGGGCGCTGGTATGATGAGCACAAGGAAACCTATGATAAGTATCTGATCGACTATGCGAGCTATTATAGTACGAATAGTCCCGAGAACCAGTACTATACGGAGCTGATATTCAACAGGCTCAAGGAAGATGGGCATATCTACACTAAGGAGATGGAGCTTACCTACTGTGAGAACTGTGAAAGGTATCTTCCAGATAGGTATGTGAAGGGCACTTGTCCTAACTGTGGGGCACAGGATCAGTATGGTGATGCCTGTGAGAAATGTAACTCAGCGTACAGCACAACGGATCTCATTAATCCCTATTGTAGTATCTGTGGAGCTACCCCCATTAGGAAGAACAGTCTACACTATTTCTTCAGGCTGGGAGACTTTACAGACTGGCTTAGGGACTGGTTAACAAACAACAAACGGCTTCAACCTGAGATCAGGAACCAGATACTGACTTGGGTAAACGAAGGCTTGGAAGATTGGTGTATCAGCAGGGATGGGCCATACTTTGGCTTCAAGATTCCCGGCGAGGATGACAAATACTTCTACGTCTGGCTTGACGCACCTATAGGCTACATTGCATCCACAGCGAACTACTGCAAGAACAAGGATTTCACAGCTGATGACATCTGGCAGACAGACGATCACGAGATAATCCACTTCATAGGCAAGGACATAATCTACTTCCACCTATTGTTCTGGCCAGCTGTACTCTACGGAGCTGGATTCCATGTACCAGACAATATTGTAGTCCATGGATTCTTGACTGTGAATGGGGAGAAGATGAGTAAGAGCAGAGGCACCTTCCTCACAGCAGACGAGTTTGCGGATTATCTAGACCCTGAGCTACTCAGGTTCTACTATGCTGCTAACCTGAGTCACACTATGACAGACATTGATCTTGACCTCAAGAACCTTGAGAACAGGATCAACAACGAGCTGGTTAGCAACCTAGCGAACCTAGTCTACAGGGTAATGAGCTTCACTGGGAAGAACTTCAAAGGCGAAACTACCAAGATCGAGGACGAGGCACTGCTCAAGGAGATACACGAGAAATCGTTGAAAGTCTATGAGGCGTATGAGGATTTTGAGTACCGGGACGCCGTCAACAGGATATTGGAGATAGGAAGCATTGGGAACAAGTATTTCCAAGACAATGCTCCGTGGGAGCTTAAGAAGACAGACCCAGAGAAAACTCTACGGGTACTCACTGACTGTGTGAACATAGTCAAGAACATCGCAATCATGATCAAGCCAGTGATGCCAATATTTGCTGAAAAAGTCGAGAAACAGCTAAATCTCTCTGAATTGAAGTGGGCGGACCTGGATAAACGAATCGAGGATCATAAGCTTGGTAAAGCTGAGATCATACTAAGAAAGATTGAGCCTATCGAGATCAAGGCACCTGAGCCGGAGCCAGTTGAACGTGAAATCAATTTCAGCATCGACTCTAAGATAGAACGGCTTGGTATTGATGTTAAACTGGCGGTTATCGAGGGCGTTGAGATCAAGAAATCCAACGGTGAGCTTGATAAGCTCAAGAAGGAGACAGCTGAGGATATCAAGGCGATCCAGCTTGAGGGAAACCCTATAGTGGATGCTTACAACGCGATATACAAAAAGTTCAAGGTTGATGTCGAAAACAGTGCAGAATACCTCGTTAAGATGGTGAAAGAAAACGGAGGACTGCCAACTATCAACACAGCCGTAGACAGCTACAATCTTGTATCAGCCAAGAAACTAGTCAGCGCAGGTCTACACGACTTGGATAACATCAAGGGAAACCTCAGACTAGCCGTAACCAAAGGCAGGGAGCTATACATCCCACTAGGCGAGCCCGAGAACGTGCAGGCGGGTAAGTTCGCGTTTATGGATGACGAGAAGATACTCTGCTGGCTTGATGTCAAACAGGGCCAGCACACAAAGACAGGACTAGACAGCAAGAACCTTTTGCTATATGTTCAGGGAAACAGTGAGACCACTGGGCTCTACTTGGAGGAAGCCATCACCGAGATGTGTGAACTCATCACCAAGTACTGTGGAGGTAAATATAGGCTGCTGAATAAGACTGATATCTCGGCTTTGAACCTCAAAGTAGCCAAGGTAACTGAGATACAGAACCATCCCAACGCAGACAAACTCTACATCCTAAAAATCGATTTGGGTGATGAGGAACGTCAGCTATGTGCTGGACTCAAACCATATTACCCTGACCCCAACGATTTGCTAAACAAGCATCTAGTGGTTGTAACAAACTTAGAGCCTGCAAAACTCAGGGGAGAACTCAGCGAAGGTATGCTCTTAGCTGGAGACGACGGGGAGAACGTTGGAATATTGAACCCACAGAAGAGTAGCCCCGGTGATCAAGTGTTTGTTGAAGGCGTTAGTGAATACAAGACCGATAAGATCGGTTTCAGCGACTTCATGAAGTACACACTTGAAGCAAAAGATGGCTACGCATACCTTCAAGGTAAGCAGCTACGGACCAACACCGAGGAGATCAAGCTGGAAAAAGTCGTAAACGGTAGGATAAGATAGCCCTCCCCTTTTATTGAACAACCGTTCCACTTGGTTTCACAGGGTCCCTAATATCATCTTTTTCACAGTTATTCTCGGGGTAGATGCTTTATGAAGCAGAATGAGGACCCGGAAAACACCGAGAACGAGATAAAACCTAGGGTTAAGAAGGCTGATCCCGGGGAAAACAAGCTAATGATGCTTTTCTACAACGTAGAAGAGCGAAAACACCTGAAGATAATGAAAGAAGAGGAAAACCTAGAAGCCTTCTACAAGCCCATAAGTCAGAGAACCTGAGCTTCAACCTCGCCAATAGACTTGTCCAGAAGCCCGATAATCAAGTCAACCTCTTCTTTTGTAGCTACTAATGGCGGTGCTACCTGTATATGGTCGCCTCTCACGCCGTCAACAGTGCCTGTTCCGGGGTAGACCAGTAACCCGTTCTCGTAGCATTGTTCAACGACTCTACCGTTGAAGCCTATGGATGGGTCGAAGGTTTCCTTGGTTTCCTTGTTTTTTACGAACTCTATGCCCGCGAACAAGCCTTTACCTCTGATGTCCCCCACTGACGGGTGATCATACAGGTCTTCTAGCTGTTTATGCATGTACTCGCCGGTGACCCGTGAGTTCTCCACGAGGTTATGCTTCACCATATAGTCCAGTACTGCTCCACCAGCAGCGCAGACAACCGGGTGACTACCATAAGTATGACCATGAGCAAAAGGCTCACCAAAGCCCTCAAACACCTTATCGCTAGCTAAGGTAGCTCCTAGAGGCAGGTATCCTCCAGCTAAGCCCTTTGCTGTGGCGATGATGTCTGGGATGGTTTCCCAGTGGTCGATACCCCACGTCTTGCCTGTTCTGCCGAGACCAGTCATAACCTCGTCACTGATGAAGAGTACACCGTGCTCGTCACATATCTCGCGTATCAACTGGAAGTAGCCGGGAGCAGCGGGAAGACTACCGAGGGTTGCTCCTACGAAGGGCTCTGCGATGAAGGCTGAGACATATTCTGGTCCCGTGGCTCTGATCTGCATACCCAGTGCCCTTGCGCATTCAAGGTCACATGAGTCACAGGTCTTACCGAACCAGCACCTGTAGCAGTAACAGGGTGGTATGTGGGGGAAATCAAGCAGCATGGGGGAGAATCTTCTTCTGCGTGCGATGTTCCCAGACATGCTGAGAGCTCCGAGAGTGTTACCATGGTAGCTTTGCCAACGGGCGATGATCTTGCTGCGCTTTGGGCCGTTGTTCAATAGATGATATTGACGTGCCATCTTGGCTGCTGACTCTGTTGCCTCTGAGCCTCCGCAGCTGAAGAACACATAGTTTAGAGTGTCTGGTGCTAACTCTGCGAGTTTATCGGCTGTATCTTTGACTGATTTTGTAGTGAAGTGGCTGCTGTGGACGTAGCTGACCTCGTTCATCTGATTTGTTACGGCTTCTGTGACTTCTTTTACGCCGTGTCCGATGTTGACGCAGATGGGTCCAGCGCTTCCATCTATGAATCTTTTCCCGTCTCTGCTCCAGAGGTAGATTCCTTCTCCTTTTACCATCTCGTGGAGAGTCATTGATCCACGTGTGAAAATGTGACTGCCTGACATGGATAATGATTGTATTATGATAACTTAACGCTAACTACTAGAGGGAAAACCAGAAACATGGGAAGCCCCACAGATATCCCATGATTGATGATATTGAGAGGGTAGCCTGTGTCGGCTCAGGACTAGTAGGACAAAGTTGGGCAGCACTACTCACACTTAAAGGATACAATGTTGTGCTCCAAGACCTCACAGAAGAAAAACTAGAGGAAGCAGTGATGCGAATTGAACACCATATTGATGTCTTAGTTGATGCTGGACTCGGAACAGAGTCAACGCCAGCTAAGAAACGACTGTCTACCACCACGAGCCTCAAAGAAGCGCTTGATGGCGTTGATTTCGTGATAGAGTCTGTTTTTGAGAGTCTTGAGGTCAAGTGCCCACTGTACGCTGAGATGGATGAACTGGCTCCACCCGAGGTCATCTTCTCCAGCAGTACGTCAGGTTACATGATGAGTGAGATAGGAAGAGACATGAAACACCACCCAGAACGCGCCATAGTAGCCCACCCATGGAACCCAGTACACCTTGTACCTCTTGTTGAAATTAGCCCAAGCCCCAAGACAAGCAAGGAGACTATCGACAAGACATACAGGCTGATGGAAGACATCGGTAGAGTACCTGTTGTGCTAAAGAAAGAGGCACTGGGATTAATCGCCAATAGAATAAGCGTAGCCCTCTGGAGAGAAGCATTAGACATTGTTGACCGTGGTATCGCGACTGTCGAGGACGTTGATAAGGCGATAATGGCTGGTCCCGGTATAAGGTGGGCGATGATGGGTCCCTTCCTCGTGTATCACCTTGGCGGCGGAAAGGGTGGGATAAAGTATCTCATGGACCATATTGGAGTCAAGAAACAAGAATGGCTTAAGGATATGGCACAGTGGACCGAGTTCCCTGAGTCTGTGAAATCCAAGGCTGTTGATGGTGTTGATGATATGGTTGGGGGTATGAGTCTTGAGGAGCTTGAGGCTTGGCGAGACAAGTACTTGATTGCCTTGAACAAGCTCCTATGGAGTGGAGACAGGGAAATCTACTAATTTTTTCTTTCACTTGGCGAAAACATCAAGTCCTAAAAGAACTGTATATACTGTATGAAGGTTTTAGCCGAGGGGAAAGGCGAGTTACTTGCATGGATTACCCCCGATGAGGGACGGAAATGGATGCGAGAAAACAAACCAAGGGCACTAATTGATAAAAGAACCACAATGAAAGAAGCCGTCCAGCGCTACACCAAGGACGGTGAATATTTCGCCATGGGGGGCTTCGGACACATCAGACTCAGCATGGAAGGCATCTACGAGATGATCAGACAACGGAGACGCAACATGATCATGGCTGGAAAAACCAGCGTACACGACGTAGACATACTGATCGGAGGAGGCGTAGTAGACAGAATAGAATGCGCCTACGCCCATGGACACGAACTCAGAGGATTATCACCAGCGGGAAGAAGAGCCACCGAATCAGGCAGAGTAAAAATCATAGCGGAACTCAGCAACGCCGCTTTCCAGTGGAGATTCAAAGCAGCAGCCATGGGGCTGCCATGGTTACCAGCCCGGATCATGATGGGCACTGATACATTCAATTATAGCAGCTCAAAGATTGTCGAGGACCCGTACACGGATAAGCCTATCACGTTGATTCCGGCTTGTTACCCTGATGTCGCGTTCATACATGTTCACAGATGCGACAAGTATGGAAACTGCCAGATTGATGGTACTACCATCGAGGATATTGAACTCAGCAGAGCCGCTAAACGTCTCATAATAACCACAGAGAAAATCATACCCCACGAAGACATCATAGACCACCCGGATAGAACAGCGATCCCCCATTTTGTGGTAGACGCTGTTGTCGAATCCCGTTATGGTTCTCATCCAGGTAACATGCCTGACCTATACTATAGCGATGAGGAGCATATGGCTGAGTGGCTGAAGCTGAGCAGAAGCGATGACGGCGTACATGAGTACATGGACAAGTACGTCTACGGCGTTGAAAATCAGGCAGAGTATATTGAACTCATCGGCGGAGAGGAGAAAATGAAGCATCTATGGAAGCTTGAACATCTGCAAGTGCCCATGGAGGCACCGTGGAGGCGATGACATTGGAATACAATCTAACTGAACTAATGGCATGTGTAGCCAGCAGAGAACTTGAGAACAAGAAATCCATCTTCGTAGGCACAGGACTGCCTATCATCGCTACGATGCTAGCTCAACAGCTTCACGCACCAGATCTATTAATCGTCTTTGAGGCTGGTGGTATCGGACCCAAGATACCCACGATACCCATCAGCGTGGGTGATAGTAGAACCTTCTACAAGGCAGTGATAGCAGCGAGCATGGACTACGCCATGGGGATGGCTCAGGCTGGACTCGTGGATTATGGGTTCCTCGGCGCGGCACAGATCGATAAATACGGTAACCTTAACACCACTGTCATTGGTGACCATGATAATCCCAAGGTCAGGCTACCGGGAAGCGGCGGAGCCAACGACGTGGGAAGCCTCTGCACTAGAACAATCATACTCATGCGCCACGACAAACTAAGATTCGTAAACAAATTGGACTACCTCACCACACCGGGATACCTTACTGGACCGGGGGCACGTGAAGCAGCAGGACTACCAGCCGAGACCGGGCCATACAGGGTGATCACTCAGCTAGGTGTAATGGGTTTTGATGAGGAAACCAAGGAAATGACGCTTCTACGGGTGCATCCGGGTGTAACCGTTGAGGAAGTGGTTGAGAACACGAGTTTTGAGCTTATTATACCCGATGATGTGGGCGTAACTGAGCCCCCATCTGAGGAGGAGCTACGGTTGCTTAGGGAGGAGATTGACCCCTCAGGGATTGTGATTGGGAAATGAAGTACAGGATAGGAGTAGCTGGGTTCAGCCACGAGACGGTCTCGTTCTGGCCCGGCGTAACGAGTTTGGATGATTTTGAAATGTCCTCAGCCTATGGCGCTGATATTATCGAGAAAGGAAGAGACACCAACAGCTGTATCGGTGGCTTCATCGAGATATGTGAAAAAGAAGAAGCCGAGATGGTGCCTATTGTGGTTGGTAGCGGTGGAGCTACAGCTACTGTGGCTGACGAGGTATACAACCACTATGTCCCGTTGATTGTCGAGGGTTTCAGGAAGGAAAAAGATCATCTTGATGGTATTTTGCTGAGTCTGCATGGAGCCATGGCTACTGAGAGTCGTACAGATCCCGAGACTGATGCTGTGAGAGCGGTGAGAAAAGCCGTGGGTTATGATATTCCTATAATGGTGACTCTTGACCTTCACGGCAACAAAGATGAGGCACTGCTCAAAGAAGCCACAGCGGTATTCGGGTTCCACAGCAGCCCCCATATTGATCAAGCTGAGACTGGGCGAAGAGCCGCCAACTGTATGTTTAAGACACTACGAGAGGAGGTGAAGCCTGTATCTGCCATCAAGAAACCGGGGATAGTGGTACCATCAGTATTCAGCGCCACAACCATCTCACCAGCCAAGGACCTCATCATAAAGCTCAGGGAGTGGATGACAAAGCCGGGTGTTATCGATGTTACTGTATTGTTTGGATTCGCGTGGGCTGATGTGCATAATCTCGGTATGTCAATTATCGCTGTAACTGATAAAGATCCAGTGCTAGCGAAGGAGATCGTTAATGATCTCTCGGAGCTTGCTTGGGAGCACCGCGGTATGCTAACTGGAATGGGGAACAAGTCTCTGTATAGCTTGGAGAAGGGGGTCAAGACTGCTATCGAGAGGGCGAGGACGGCATCAAAGCCCATTGTGATACTGGATCACGCGGATAGAACCAATGATACCACGTATATCATACGGGAGTTGCTCAAACAAAGAGCAGAGAACGCAGCAGTACCAATGATCTATGATCCACCTTCAGCACAGAAATGTGTGGAGGCTGGAAGGGGCGCCAAACTTGAGCTAGAGATAGGCGCAAGCACAGGTTGGAGAGATGGAGGCAAGTTCAGGGTAAGAGCAGAGGTACTCTGGGCTGGACATGCAAAATACACTGGCACTGGACCCATGACCATCAATCGTGAAGTAGACCTTGGCCCATCAGCCATCATCCAGGTAGGCGGACTATGGATTCAACTGGTCTCCAGACAGCATAGCTTGATAGACGCAGATCCAATGGAAAGATTCGGATATGACCCGCTGAGTTTCGAGATCATTGTCTCCAAGTCCAAGACTCACTTCAGGGCAGTATACGAGGAGCTTGGAGAAGAGATCATCATCGTTGATGCACCAGGACAGTGCCCAGCGGACCTAAGCCACTTCGAGTACAAACACGCCCCAGGGGGACTCTATTCCACTATGCGGAAATAGGTTCACCACTTATTTTTAATTTCCAGAAGCCTACCTTTCCCTTGTGTTTACTTTGTCGAAGATTACTGTCTCAAAGCTCTGGAAAATGAAAGAAAAAGGAGAGAAGATCACCATGACCACCGCATACGATTACCCAACCGCGTTGCTGGTGGAGAAAGCGGGACTAGAAATGATACTTGTAGGGGATAGCGTAGGCATGGTGGTGCTAGGCTATGATAATCCTGTACCGGTTACGGTTGATGACATCATACACCACACCAAAGCAGTGGTAAGAGGAGCCAAGAAACCATTTATCGTCGCTGATATGCCTTTCATGAGCTACCACATCAGCCCAGAAGAAACAAAACGAAACGCAGCACGCATCATACAAGAAGGCGGAGCAGACGCAGTTAAACTCGAAGGCGGAAAAGAGGTAGCCCCCATGGTCAAGGCAATAGCTGATGTGGGTATTCCCGTTCAGGCGCACATCGGTTTGATGCCGCAGCGCGCATCAGTAGGAGGTTCATTCAAGGTACAAGGCAAGGACGCGGAAACAGCCAAAGCCATTCTTGAGGACGCTATGGCATTGGAAGAAGCTGGTGCCTTCAGTGTAGTCATCGAGTTTGTCACAACAGAGGCAGGTAAACTGATCACCGAGGGACTGAAGATGCCTACCATCGGTATCGGCGCTGGTCCACATTGTGATGGACAAGTGGTACTCAGCCACGACCTACTAGGATACTATGAGACCCAGCCACCCTTCGTAAAGCTCTACGCTGACCTCAACGAGATCATCACTGATGCGTTTAAAGCGTTCAAAACAGATGTGCGAGCCTCAAAATACCCAGATATGGCTCACTCTGTGGCTATGGATAAAAAAGAGGCAGAGAAACTAAAGAAAAGTTAATCTCTGTATGCAGGGGGTAGGGGGAGAGACTTCCAGAGCTCGATGAAATCAACCATGAACTCTACAGCCTCCTCCATCATGGCAGCGCCTTCCTCAGCGTTACCCTTCCTAGGGTCACTGCTTGCATACTGACCATTCCGTGTAATATCCTCCGTCATGGGACCAAACGAGGCGTAGAATATCTGGCTGACAAGCTCATAATCCTCGCGGTCAGGGTCCATGAACTCCTGAAGCTCCTTAGAGAGTACCAGTCCGTTCTCCCAGTCCTCCGCCCGCCACATCTCACATAACTCAGGGAAATAGTGCAACGCGAAGCTGGTCTCACGTGGTCCACTGTGAACCTCAAGATACCTTGCCATACGTTCCTGTATTTCCTTGGCTAGCTCAGTGTTCTTTGGTCCACTGGGGGCTGCGATCATTACCTTGTATTTGCTCCGTGCCTTCTGGATGGCTAGCTGGAATGTTTGCTCGTTTCCACCGTGATAGTTCACCATGATGAACCGTTTGACGCCGTGATGCGCAAAGCTCCCAATAGTATCCATCAGAATACTCATCAGGGTCTCGCTGCTGAACGTGACGGTGCCGGGGAACGACATGTGATGGGGGCTGTATCCGGGCCAACAGGGGTGTATACAGACGCTGTTTGTGAGGCTGGCTACCTCGTGGATGAACTTGGCTACGCCGAGGCTGTCGGTGCCTAGGGGCAGATGTAGTCCATGTTGTTCGATGGCTCCGATGCCGATGATTACGACTGGTGCCTGCTCGTTTTCAAGCCAGTCTGCGAATGCGGGTCTGGTGAGTTCCTGTACCCAGAACTTGGATAATTTTCCGTTTTCAGACATGGATGAACAGGGGTTTATATGGTTTTAACGGTTTTCAGGGAAAAGATTCTTAGAAAGGCGGGGTTCATCACTTCAGTATGCTTGAGTGGGTGAATCGTAACGGAAAGATACTGCTAGCAGTTAGACCGATACAAGCATTCGCAGCTAGCTTTGTTAGCATAAGTTTCGCTATCTACCTCAAGACTCTCGGGTTATCCATTAGTCAGATTGGTTTGGTATTGACATGGGGATTGATCAGTTCCACGTTGTTCAATCTCGCAGCTGGGTTTCTTGAGGCTCGTTTCGGTAGAAGAAAAATACTGGTCTTTTTTGGTTTACTAAGTACCTTAGGTGGACTGGTCTTCACATTCACAACCAATACAAGTCTACTAATCATTGTAGCTATAGCCACATCTATGGGCTATGGGGGCGGTTTCGGCGCCG
>Ga0180431_10004205_pt1 | contig 18098 bp, 19 predicted proteins | sample SS_ome_11_FD_132459 | JGI IMG/M metagenome (GOLD analysis project Ga0180431, IMG submission 132459) | Hypersaline lake sediment archaeal communities from the Salton Sea, California, USA - SS_1_MS_1 metaG | ecosystem: Environmental > Aquatic > Non-marine Saline and Alkaline > Hypersaline >... | reverse complement strand
GTTGACCGAGCAAGACGCGTTGACGGGACGTAGATTCTTCACTCCGTTCAGAATGACACGAAGTGGGCCTCTCCATGGCGCGCTGAAAGCCGCCTATTCTCCAGGTAAGTCACAATTGCCCAAATCCGAAACAGGGGTGCGCCCTCGGTGCCAGGAAATGGATCGCGACCTACAGACATGCAACTGTGCTTCGACTCAGCGGGATTCCGGGATCGCGGTCCACGCCAACGCGGCAGAGATACTCAACGTGGTCCTGAGAAAGGTGAAACCTGTCCTTCTGCCGGGGATGGTAGTGACTCCTCAACATATTGCACTTCCTCCTCAGACCCAACCTGCGTACCCTATTGTCCCCCTCCCAGTCGCCCACGTATCTGACCCCTGTCTCACGCGGTTTGATGGCCAAGGCCGTCCAACCGAAGGGGCGTAATCCCCCCACCCCTGCTCTGGTATACTGTGACGACGGCAAAGCGAGACCCGGGCAAGCCACCGGCATTGCACCCCCGGCAACCTTCACAAGATATTGGGAGGTGCAGGAAACGCCGTCACCCTGAGCAAGGACATAGAGAACGAAGAATGACGGAGGGTCCCGTGCCCAAAGGAAGCCGACTGCTGCAAAGGCTGCAGGGCCAGGTGCTGCTGCTTGATGGTGCCATGGGGACGGAGTTGCACAAGCGGGGCCTTCGCGGCAGCACCGCCCTGGCCAACCTGCAGGCCACGGAAGCAGTGGTCGATATCCACTTGGCCTACCTCCAGGCGGGGGCCGACATTTTGGAGACCAATACCTTCTCGGCCGCCAGGTACGCGCTGAGCAGGGACGACCGCGACACCGCCTCGGCCGACCTGGTGCGGAGATACAACCTGGCAGCCGTGTCATTGGCCAGGCAGGCAAGCGCTGGCTATCCCCAGGTGTTTGTGGCAGGCTCCATGGGCCCATTGGGAAAAGTGGTAGCACCTGCCAGGAGACGAAGCTTCAGCGCGGGCCTGTACCTCAGCGGTGAGGAAGCGTACGCCATGTTCAGAGAACAGGCAGAGGCGCTCAAGGAAGGCGGCGTGGACTTCCTGGTGATAGAGACTATGGTCGACCTGAACGAAGCCATCCGGGCTGTGAAAGCAGCCAGGGAGACGGGCCTGGTGACGATGGTGTCCTTCACCCTGGAAGACGACCTCATCACCGCTTTCGGGAACTCCCTTGAAAACTGCGTGACCGAAACCGAGAGAGCCAGCGCGGAGATCATTGGAATCAACTGCAGCACCGGGGTGCTGTCCGCCCTCGAGGCCGTCCGCAGGCTGAGGGCCCTTACAGAGAGACCAATCGCGGTGTACCCCAACGCGGGGAAGCCGGACGCCAGGGGGCACTACCGGGACTCGCCGGACTACATGGCAGAATACGTCGACCGCATGATAGCTGGAGGAGCGAACATCGTCGGGGGCTGTTGCGGAACGAGCCCTGCCCACATCAGGGCATTCAGGGAGGCAGTTGACAGGCACAGATAGGAAACAGGCCAATTACTCCAGCAGCCTGTTTCCCAGGACTTTCCTCACTACTCCTACGCACTCATCGTACATCTGGTCCGCTACAAGGTCGAACTGGCGCTTGGCGGTATAGGTGAGAATCTCCATTTTCCCGGCTCTCCGGCCCGACGCCCCAAAACCCGACCTCTTCATCTCCACCTGGAAGACCTCTTCATACGGCAGCTCGAAGTTGTCCGCGTCAGCGCTCAGGAGTACCTCGGTGTCTATGGTCGGCCTTCGTTCCTTGTCAGGGGTCTCGTTCGTCTCCTCATCCCCACCCTGCGCCTCCGTGGGGACCGGCGTGGCTCCCGGGACTTTGCCGATTCTCGCCGCAACCGCCAGCAGCAGGGCGTCTTTCGGTGAGCTGGCCTTGACTGCCAGCATCCTGCCATCTGTGAGGACAAGAGCATAGGCACTGTTACGCCTGAAGCGGTGGAACTCGTTTACCGCAATGCTACCCACTATCTCTTCACTCATTGCCAGGCAACCCCCTTCTCGCAACTACTGCTGTCGCACGCAGTGCGGGTCCCGCCTCCCTTCACAATCACCCAACGTGCTTAGCACCGATAGGGATACTAGCATACATCAGGCAGTCTAGCTACATTGTACCTGGCAAGTCAAGAGTGCGTACTTGACCACAGCCCCCGGTTTGGCGCAGGTCACCTGTCCGGGACCGGGCCAACATGCTGGTCGGGTTGGAGAGGATGCTCCAGGCCAGCTACGGCAGTCCTCGGGACTCATCCCATGCACTATGCGTTGGTGATTCCTTCGAGGCTGCACGGATCAGGGTGGTTCGCTGGAAGAGAGCCGACTGTAACCAAGAGTCTGTAGGGTGGGTAGAGTCCCGAGGTCATCACCAGGCGACACAGTCGCGATAAGCCATCGGGACGAAACCCACCGTTACGCTACCCCCAATACCAGCGTTACACCACCGGGCACGACATCTTGCACCCGATGGTGCAGGTGCTTCCCGACTGGCCACGCATTCTGCATATGCTACCTTGCCTGGTGGGTCTCCAGAGGCGACTCTCTGAGTTTCGTCCCGCTGGCGTCATCACAGCTTCAGCGTCCTTTCACTGCGCGGGACTCTACCCACCCTACGAACTACGAACTCTCGGGGTTGCGTCGAGCTAAAGCATGCGCTCCATGAGCCCGACTGGGACGACAGTGATGATCCTGGGGTTGCAATCGGGAAGCCGCTGAGCTGGCGAAACTGCCCAGACCGGGCTAGCCTACGGTCGCTACAGCAGTGTCAAAGGCACTGAGCCTGCGAGTCCCTAGGTGACTTCTGCCAGGCGACGGATCGCCAGGAGGTCGTGCGCGTCTATCTTCCTGATATCCTGCTCTCTCAGGGTCAAGAGAGCTTGAGTCATACCGGAAGCCTTGACGAATTCGACCTCCACTGCGCCATGTGGATAGACCTCTACGACCGTACCCAAGTCACCTGCCCGGAGGAGATGCTCCGGAATGTCATGCGCCAGCACCACGCATTCGAGCTTGTCAAACTTCACCGCGACCCTCCTGGGTAAGCCGTAACGAATCTGGGAACGTCCTCCCCTCTGAGTATAACCCATACAGTAACGATTTGCACTGGCTCACCCCCGGGATCTATCAAGAGTCCTTCGACGACGAACTTCTGACCGTATTGTGATCCCTCGACCACTGCTGCATCCGTAGAGACAAGTAACTCTCTCAGTTGACGCTCGAAGGATTCCCAGTCCTCGGCAGAGTAGCCCAGCTTTTGGAAGAAGGCTGCTTTGAACCGGCCAATGGGATGTACAGAGGAAAGGACATAGCCATGTAGCTTGTTGGCGTCGATGATAGCCTTTTCGGCATTAGGGACTCTTGCCAAACCGTATCCTCGAATACCCTCTACTGTTGGTGGTCCGCGGAGGCCACGCTATCTGGGTGGATTCGCTGCTCCCCTGGCTCCCCACCTCGGGCTTGTCTACCGGCATCATTCCATGTGCCCCACCCAGAGCCCCACCATGCCGTCCCTGACCAAGTGAATAGTACCGGGGCTAGGATTATATCCCCGATATGCCACAGAATCAATACATTCCGGAGGGCATGAGAAGAGAGCCGGGCATAGCCAAGGGTCGTGGTATGGGGTTCTTGGGCAGCGTGAGGGGGCAGAGGCAAGGGTGGGGCTCCCCTCCTCCCTACAGGGTGGTCCCCTCCTCCAGTATCCTGTACACGGCTGGCATGTCCAGGCTGCGGCGAACGTGATCGGCCAATCTGTCGTACTGCCGGTCCCTGTCCTCTACCGGCCTGTCCCATCTCTCCGGCAGCCCGCGGCGACGGCGCAGGTTGTTCAGCAAGGCCCGCCGGAAGCCGCCGTTGTGGAACAGACCATGTATATACGTTCCCAGCACAGTGCCCTCCGCATTGACCGCCCCGTCGATGTAGTCGGCTGCACCGTTTGGCGTCTCGAATACGTGGAAGGCACCGCCATCCTGACCCAGCACGCTCCGGCCCATGTGGATCTCGTAGCCCATCACCTCCACCCCCCGCATCCCCCGCAGCATGCCAGCACTATGGACGACCTTCCCTCTGACCTGGGCGGTCGATTTATCCGGAGCGAAAGCGGTCACCATGTCCAGCAGTCCCAGGCCCAGGGCGGCCCCAGCCCCCGACTCCACCCCTTGCGCGTCGTGCAGGCTCTTGCCCAGCATCTGGTAGCCGCCGCACACGCCGACCACGGGCGTGCCCTGATTAGCCAGGCGCACGATCGCCTCCGCCAGCCCCGACCTCCACAGGTGCCTCAGGTCAGCGATCGTGCTCTTCGTCCCCGGCACGATGATGAGATCGGGCCAGTCCAGCTCGGAGGTGCCGGACACGTAGCGGACCCGGCATCCTTCCTCTTCCAGAGGGTCGAAATCGTCATAGTTGGAGATGTGCGGCAGCCTGACGACGGCTACCTCCAGATCGACCGCCGGCGGCGCTTCCGCCCTCTCGTCCAGGTAGACCGAGTCCTCCTGGGCAATGAGGATGTCCCTGAAGTAGGGCACCACGCCCAGGACGGGCTTGGACGTCAGCGCCTCCAGCGCCTGGAGTCCCGGCTTGAGCAGCTCAACATCCCCGCGGAACTTGTTGATGACGATGCCCCGCACGTAGCGGCGTTCTTCCTCGTCCAGGAGGGCCAGGGTGCCCACAACCGAGGCGAAGACCCCACCCCGGTCGATGTCCCCCACCAGCAGAACAGGCGCTCCAGCCATGCGGGCCACCCGCATGTTGGCTATCTCCCGTTCCTTCAGGTTTATCTCCGCGGGGCTCCCCGCGCCCTCTATGACCACCACATCGTAAGCGGAACGCAGACGCTCCAGCGACACCCGCACCACTTCCAGGAGAGCCGGGGTATAGTCATAGTACCTGGCGGCGGTTGCCGTCGCGGCCACCTTGCCCAGAACGATGACCTGGGACCTGGCGTCGGCCTCCGGCTTCAGCAGTACCGGGTTCATGTCCACGCTGGCCTCGACTCCGGCGGCCTCCGCTTGCACGGCCTGGGCCCGGCCGATCTCCCCACCCTCCCTGGTGACGAAGGAGTTGAGCGCCATGTTCTGTGCCTTGAAAGGGGCCACCCGGATACCGTCTTGCTTGAAGATCCGGCACAGGGCAGCCACCAGCACGCTCTTCCCTACGGTGGAGGCCGTCCCCTGTACCATTAGAGTCCTAGCTGTCAACCCGGTCCTCCTGCTGGATTTCCTCTATGGCGGCGATCAGCCTGCGGCAGGCCCCCAGAGTCCTGGGAGCGATGCGAACATAGGACGGCAGGCCGAAGGAGGTACAGTCTCTGACCAGGAACCTCTTCCTGAGGAGCTGACGCCTGAAATAGCGGGCGTCCCCCACTTCGACCAGGAAGTAGTTCGCGCTGGAGGGAACGCAGCGGAAGCCCAGACGACTCAGACTGCGCGTCAGGTATGCCTTGGCCATAGCTATCCTGGCACGGCTCGCTTCGACGAACCCTTCCTGCCGGACCGCAACGATACCTGCCCGCTGGGCCACGGAGCTCACATTCCACGGAGGGCACACCCGCCTCAAGGCATCAATAACGTCCTTGCGCCCCACGCCGTAGCCCAGACGAAGGCCCGCCAGGGTGTAGTCCTTGGTCATGGAACGCAGCACCACCATGTTGCGCTCCAGGACCATGTCCTGCCAGGGCCACGCCTCATCGACGAAGGCCACGTAGGCCTCATCCAGCACAAACAGCGAGTCAGGTGCCGCAGCCAGAAGCCGGTCGACTTCGCCCCGGCCCAGGTAACCGCCGGTAGGGTTATTGGGATTGCAGAGGAACACGACCCGCGGCCGCTCCGCCGCTATGAGGTCCACGGCCCTATCCACATCGAGCCTGAACGTTTCTTCCTCCAGTAAAGGGACCCTGATGATGTCCGCCCCGGCGATGCGGCAGGCCACTTCGTACTCGCCAAAGGTAGGTGCCAGCATTGCCGCACTGCTGCCTGAGTCCAGGTAGGCAAGAGCTGTCAGACGGATGAGCTCGGTAGACCCACTGGCTGCCAGGATGTTCTCCGGCGCTACGCCCAGACAACCGGCCAGTGCTCTGCACAGTCCGGCGGACAGGGAATCCGGGTAGGTCTCGATTCCCCGGCCATTGATGGCAGCCCTCACACCCGGCGGCGGTCCATGGGGATTGGAGCTGACGCTGAAATCGACCACCTCATCGGCAGAGATACCCAGCGTCTCCAGTTCGGCGTAGTCGAGACCCCCATGCTCGGCGATACGCAGACCCTGGATTTCCGGTCTCGGTCTCAAAGCCACGTCACACCACCTCCACACCCAGGCATACAACGGCCCAGAAGACAATCGCCGTATTCGCCAGCCCCAGGGCCAGGACTATGGTCGACGCCGTCAGCCTTTCCACCGGATCACCAAGACTGTAGCACCCTTCCTTCTCCAACTGTACCCCCAATGCCCCTGCCGCAGCGCTCATGGGCCAGCCGGCGTTGGGGCTCTCCGTCTTGCCGGAGTCCCTCGTCATGGTCCGCCAGGCCCGCCTCGGGTTCCTCCTGCATATGAAGGCAGCCACTACAATGAGAAGGGCCGTCAGCCGTGCCGGCACCAGATTGGCCAGGTCGTCCAGCCTGGCGGCGAATTTGCCCAGGTACTCGAACCGGCCATGATACCCCATCATAGAGTCGAAGGTGTTCACCACCCGGTAGGCCACCGCACCCGGCACACCGAAGATAGCAAAGTACATCAGGGGGGCCACAAAGCTGTCGCAGGCGCTTTCCGAGACCGACTCCACCGTAGCCGAGACCAGGTGCGGCTCGTCAAGCCGGCTGGTGTCCCTGCTCACCAGGTGGCTGACCCACCCCCTCGCTTCGTCCCTGTCGCCATCCTCCAGAGATGCCCTGACCCTCCGCGCAAGCCTGTTCAAGCCCCTGATACTGAAGCTCAGCTTCAACAGCATTCCTGCCACAACGATGTACAGGCCGGTGTTGATGGCTCTAGCGTCCGCATCCCTGATGTAGTCAAGGAGGAAGTACACTCCGGCAGTGACAATGCCCGTGGTCGCAATGACCATAGCCGTGCCGTAGACAACCTGGGCCACTTGGCCGCGCCGGGGCGCCAGCCTGGTTTCCAGCGATATGAGCTTCCCGAGCCAGTAGACGGGGTGGAGTGGATTGGGAGCGTCGCCCACCGCAAGGTCGACGGCTACAGCCGTGGCCAGGACCGCAACGCCTATGTGCTCCACACGTCCCCCTTCACAGCAGCATCAGGCCCGGTTCAGAACGGGCCGGCGCAGCAGCTTGGGCCCGCTGCCTGTGTCTCCGTGGCTTACGGGCCGTCCTGCCTCCTGATGGCTTCGGCGACAGCCGTTCGGGTCGCCACTCCCATGAGCTCACCCATCTTGCCATGGCCCCCGGTGTACCCCACCAGCGGTCCGTCCCCCGGGACAACGACCACACCGTCGGTGCCCGTGCCGGTGGCCTGGTGCTCGGGAGAGAAGGTACTCCTGATGTCCAGGTCCTGGAGAGAGGCGGTCTTGGCCTCCGTGGCGGTGACGATGGCCCTCACCATCGCTTCATCGGTCAGCCTGGCGTTGGTCAACAGCAGTATGTTGATGGTGCCTGGAAGGCTCTCGAAGCTGCCGTCCCTCTCGATCGAGCCGGCCCTGTCCACACCCATCCTCAGGGCGTTGTTCTTCGCGCCCGCAGTGGCAATGCAGCAGACCGCAAACTCGTCGTAGCTCTGCTCTTCGACCGCCAGGTTGTCCATGTCGGCCGCCGTGCTCAACACCACCGTCATGCCGGCTGGGAGGCCAAGCATGCCGGGGACCTGGCTCTCGAAGACCCGGTAGTCGTCGTGAATCTGCTGCCACAGCTCGCTGGGGTTGTAGTGGTTCACCAGGTACGTGGCTTCTATGAAGCCGTGGTGGGTTGACAGTACCCTGCGGGGCGGCCCCAGTGAAACGAGGAGCGACTTGATCCCGAAGCCATTATATTGATGGTAGAGCACCCTGGCCTCTATTCCCTCCAGGCCGATCGGGATGGGCTTCTGCCTCATGGTCCCTAGTGCTCGATCCCCATGCGGGACTTCACGCCCTGCTCATAGTAGTGCTTGACCTCCACCATCTCCGTCACCAGGTCAGCCGCTTCGATTACTTCCTGGGGGGCGTAGCGACCGGTGAAGACCACCTCGACACCGTCGGGCTTGGAGGCGATGACGTCCAACATCTCCTCCACGCTTATGAGGCCAAAGTAGTGGGCAGTCGTGATCTCGTCAAAGACTATGATGTCGTACTCGCCCGACAGCATTGCCTGCTTCGCCCTGGCGAGGCCGCTCTGGGCCATGTCCACATCCTCAGCCGCCGGCGGGTGCTGCACGTGAATGAAGGTGTCCTTGCCATACTGCTCGATGACTATGTAGGGCTGGACCATCCTGGCTGCTTCCAGCTCACTGTACTGCTGGCCCTTCATGAATTGCCCGATGTACGTCCTGAGTCCATGACCCATGGCACGAAAGGCCAGGCCCAGGGCAGCGGTGGTCTTGCCCTTGCAGTTCCCCGTATATACTTGGACATAACCCTTGCCCAGTGACTCGGTCCCCTTCGTCGCACCCATAGTCCCCTCCTTAGCTCTGTCCGCTGTGCTGGCGCTGGCTGCCACACCCCAGGCAGACTGCGGTCCACCCTTCGTGGCTGCATCGCCGGCCCTCTCTACTAGAGTATATCAACTCAGTGCAGGCTCCGCCTTATGCAGCAGGCCAGATGAGAGCGGTGGGCACTCGCTCAGACCTCTATGCCCCGGCGGGCCGGCACGCCCCTGCTGTAGTAGTGCTTGACTTCCTTCATCTCCGTGACCAGGTCTGCCGCAGCCGTCACCACGGGTGAAGCATTCCTGCCCGTGAGCACCAGCTCGACGCCGTCCGGTTTCGAAGATATCAGATTCAGCACATCGCCCAGCTCCAGGATGCCGAAGTGCTCGGCCGTAATGATCTCGTCACAGACTATGATGTTGTAGTCGCCGGACAGCATGGCCCTCTTAAGTTTTGCCAGGCCATCCCTGGCCAGGGCTATGTCAGCTGCGTCGCCCGGCCTCCGCTCGCCTATCGGCGAGCTCCGGCCGTACTGTTCGAGGACAATGTAAGGCTGAACCCTCCTGGCTGCCTCCAGTTCACCGCTGGGCGCGTCCTTCATAAACTGGCCCATGTAGGTCCTCAGCCCGTGCCCCATGGCCCGAAAGGCCAACCCGAGGGCCGCAGTGGTCTTGCCCTTGGAAGTGCCCGTGTATACGTGAACATAGCCTTTGCCCAACTTGCCCGAAGCGTCATCTTGCATCATGTCCCTCTCAGTGTATCCAGAGATTGGTGGCTGTCGGATCCCTGACCCGACGCTAGAGTCTTTGCTGTCGAGGTCAGGTCGGGGACCCGGCACTCACTCCAAGTTAGCGCCCATGGGGGCGTCCCCCACCTGGAAACCGATGAGGTCAAGCATGCTCCCGCCGCGCATGCCTACCTCCATTCCCATTGCCGGTAATGAGGGTAGCCGGCAACGCGTTCAAGGGATGCGGAGTAATACACACGTCGGCGTCGTAGACGCAGCGCACGTTGGCTTTCGTTATGACTTCCCTTGGTGTGCCTTCGGCGTACACGCCGCCGTCGTAGAGCATCACGATTCGACTGCAGTACTGCGCTGCCAGGTTGAGGTCGTGCACGGCGGCCATGGCCGCCAGGCCCCTCTCCCGGCATAGGGAGGAGATGAGGTCCAGTGTCTCAACCTGATAGTTTATGTCCAGGTGTGAGGTCGGCTCGTCCAGCAGGACTATTCTGGGTTCCTGGGTCAAAGCCCTGGCTATGGTCAGACGCTGCCTCTCTCCCCCGGATAGCTCACCCACCCGGCGGTCAGCAAGGTCAGCGGTCCTGGTCATCTTCATGGCCCTCATTGCTATCTCAACGTCGCTATGGCTCTCGTATCTCAGCAAGCCGAGGTGGGGCGTTCGTCCCATGATGACTACCTCGAAGGCGGTGAACGCCTCCGGCAACACCGGCGCCTGGGGTACCACTGCCACAATCCTGGCTAGCTCGGTGGAGTTCATGGTGGCAACGTCCCTTCCATGGATGAAGACGTGCCCCGATCTCAAGGGCAGGAGACGCGTTATGCCCTTGATCAGGGTCGACTTGCCACACCCGTTGGGGCCGACCAGGCCGAGTATCTCGCCGGGCCTCACTTCAAGGCTAACGTTCTGGAGGACGATCCTCTTATCATAGCCCAGCGTCACATCCCTAACCTTGAGAGTGGTCATTTTTTCTCCCTCCCATGCTAGAAAACCGCCCTCTTCCTCTGACGCAGGATGAAAAGGAAGAAGGGTCCCCCAATGAAGGCGGTTATGATGCCCAGCGGTATCTGCTCCGGCTTGTGCGCCGTCCGGGACAGCAGCTCCGCCAGGACAAGGAATATCGCCCCAGCAACAGCCGATAGCGGCAGCAGGAAACGATAGTCCGGGCCCCAGATGAGCCTCACCGCGTGAGGGACAATGATCCCGACGAAGCCGATCAGGCCGCCCACCGAGACCGCGGCCGCGGTTATTAGGGTAGCGGCGATCAGCAGAACGCGCTTTGTCTTCTCGACATCGATCCCCAGTTGCTGGGCCTGCTCCTCGTCCAACTGCATCACGTTCAGGCGCCGGCCGTAGAGGCAGATGAACAACGATCCCAGCACTATAATAGGCAGCGTCACATGAACATGCGACCACTTGGGACTGGAGAAGCCACCCAATATCCAGGACCAGATGCCGTGCAAATCTTCCTGCGTGATAATGAGATACGACTGGATTGCTGACAGGAAGGCCCCCAGGGCGACACCCGCCAGGATCAACGTGGTCATGGGCAGCGTCTTGCCCACGCGTCCGAAGAAACAGACAAGGAACACGGCGGCCAGGCCACCGGCGAAGGCAAGCATGGGAACAACTCCCATTCCCCACCCCGACCATCCGAAATCCAGGACGAAGCCCAGGACTGCCCCCAGGCCCGCCCCCTGGGCGATACTCAGCAGGTAAGGATCGGCCAGTGGATTGCGGAACAGCCCCTGGTAGGTGGCCCCTGCTGTCGACAGGGCGATCCCCCCTACCGCAGCCAGGATGGCCCGGGGCAGCCGGAGGTCGAACACGGCCGTTTCTACGTTGGCTCCCCAGGTAGGCGTATACGAAGCCAGATGGAGCTTGTTGAGGACTATCTTGGCCGTGGTGACGAAAGGTATGTGTTCGGAGCCTATGCTGACAGACAGGATCAGGACAGGTATGAGGAGGCCGGCAAGAGCGAGGAGGGCGTAGACGCGCCCCCGGCGCTGCAGGAAGCTGGACGGCAACGCCGAAGCAGCGGCCGGGTACTCTGCAGCCTTAGCCTGGGACATCTTCCAACTCAATCCGCACTTTCGTCTCGCCGCCGGATGACAATCCGGCCGTCGGATCCAACTCACATTGGCCCGCAAGCTAGCCCAAGCCAGCGCCGTGTCTGTCGCACCAATCCTCCGTGTCATAGGGTTAGGGAGGCAGAAGCCTCCCTAACCAATTCCGAAGGGGGCGAAAAGCTAGGACGGGTTGCCGAAAATCTCCGGGTGAATGAACTGGGCATACTGGCTCAAAGCCTGGACGATCCGCGGACCAGGACGCGATGCCAGATCCGAGTCTATCATGTATATCTTGCTGTTCAGGTAGCAATCACAGTTCTTGAAGGGGGAATCGGCAGCTATCATGTACTCGAAGGACGAGCTTGCAGCAGAACCATGGCCGGTGACCACGGTCATCACCTGCGGGTTCCTGAGCACGGCGGTATCGGTAGCCACCTGAACGTCACCGGTCAAATCGGCGAAGACGTTTGTCCCACCTGCCAGCTCAATCAGGCCGTTGGTGAAGGTGTCTGCACCTGCCGTCCACAGAGGATTGTGCCAGGTAACATGGAGCACGCTGGGCCTTTCAGCCGCGCTGAGCGAGGCCGTCTTCCCCTGAACATAGTTGATGGTGGCCTGCATGTCGTCCACTACCGCCTGGGCCTTGTCCTCCAGGCCCGCCAACTCGCCTACCATGAAGATGTTGCCCAGGATATCCTCAATGGTCTCCGGCATGAGGGTCACTACTTTCACGCCGTTCTCTTTCAACCACTCCGTGACACCGCCAGGGCCGGCATGAGCGCTTGTGGCTAAGACTACGTCGGGATCCTTGAGCAGTATGGCCTCCTTGTCCGGACTCCAGAAGCTGCCGATAGTCGGCACCGCGGCAGCCTCGACAGGGTAGTTGCAGAACGTTGTCCTCCCCACCAGTTTGTAACCGGCGCCAACGGCATACACTATCTCCGTGTTGCTCGGGGCGATGGAGACAATGGAGTGCACCGGTTCATCGAAGGCGTAGGTCGTCCCAAGATCGTCAGTGATGGTGAAGTGGGTCGGCTCCGGCTGCTCGGTCACCCTAACCAGGGAAGCCCACACCTTGGCATCTGATCCAGCCGAGTTGCTGACCTTGAGGGTGACCGAGTACATGCCAACGGCTTGGTAGGCATGGCTGGGGTTCTCCTCAGTCGAGGTGCTGCTGTCGCCGAAGTCCCAGTACCAGGCAGTAGGGTTGTTCAGAGAGCGGTCGGTGAACCGTATCTCCTGACCCACCAGCGGACTATCGTTGTCCAGGCCAAAATCGGCAACAGGCACCTTGGCCTGGCCCGTATTGTCATTGCAGCCTATGCCCATAAGTGGCAAGGCCGCCAGAACGAGCAGGGCTATGAATAGAGGTAGTGTTCTCCTGAGTGTCCTCATAGCAGTCACCTCCTTGGGCAATTGACTCAGCTTGTGCTGGAGCCGGTGCCTGCCGCGCAGGCTGGGCGCCGCCGCGGGCGCCCCGCGCACACCCCACGAACGTTTGCCGTGCTATCGGCAAACGACAGCGGCGTGAAGCAGGTCATACCACAGACCTCCTCCACAGCAGGCCGCAGGCCCGTCTATCAACAACCCAGGTTGTGTAGAGACAAGTAGGCTTGATTCTAGCACTGCGCGGCATGGATGTCAACCCGCCCGCCCGTGCTGCCTTGATGCATGGCTACAGCGCAGTAGAGAATCACCTGTCCCAGGAGCAGCAAGCGATCGCCGTGGACAAAGCAGAGGGGAGTATTGTTGGTTCAGAAGGTCTCACGCGGGCATAAGAGGTGACCACCCCAGTCCGGCCCCCATGGCGGTAGGGCGGATGGTGAATCGTGAATGGCTAGCACGATGCTAAGCTGCGTACCCGTTTGGTGCTTGGTGCTTTGGTATTGTTTGCGATTTGGTGCTTCGCCCGCTGTGCTTGGGATTTGATGCTTAGACGGCACTGGCGCCGCTAGACCGGCCAGCTCTCAGGACCCGCCCACATCTAGCAACTCGTACTCCAGGTTCGCCTGGCTGAGTCGAGTCAGCAGGGCAGGCGTGTAGTCGCCCGAGCATACCACGACGAAGGACAGCCCCGAGCGCGCCGCCTCTATCGCCGCATCGGCAACACCATATAGGTAGCGCGGTTCAACCCCTATCCGGCGCAAGGCGGTGATGGCCTCGATGCCGATGACCCCTATCACGTTGCCGCCGCCCAGGGCCTGCTTCAGCCTCGTCATGTCCACGCTTCGGGACCCGCCGCCTTTGATGTCCGGCACCCTGAGCACGGTCACCCTGCCGGGTACCAGTTGAACGATCCCTTCAATGAAGGACACGCCCACGTCTTCGCCTTGCCTGGCGGAGCCAACGGCTATGCCCCTGGCCCCCTTTCCAGGCTCGGTGGTGGCGACCAGCAGTCCCCCTCTCATCTCGAGACCGACTGACTGGCCCTCCGAGAGTTCCTGGTCAGCGACGGCAGCGCACACAGTTACGTTGGTGATCGCTTCGCCTACATAGGAGGAGTAGTTGCGTAACTCGCGGAAGGTTTGCAGCACCCAGTTCATGCCCTCCTGCGTGACACGGTACTTCGACCTGCCCTCGGATACCAGCCAGCCCTCCTTCACCAGTTCCTTCACGTATTCGGAGATGGCCTGGGAGGTGACCCCCAGTCTCCTGGCGATATCCTTCTGTTGCAGGTTAGGCTGGTTGGCAGCAACCTCCACCAGTATCTGAAACCTGGTGGCCAGGTTCTTGTTCCTCAGAATCTGCAGCATCCCGGAATACACCCATCGTGAACCCGGCGGCCTGCTGTGACGGCTGCGAACTCCACACCGGAGCGGCCGACCAGACACGAGCAGTCCCCCCTCCAGGCCCATTCTAAGGCCGCAGGCAACAGGTTGGCAAAAGCAGCCTCAGCCGTGGCCAACACTGCTGAAGATCTCCCTGGCTCAGTTCAGCGAGCCGAACAGGGTCAAGTACGGTGATCCTGCCCCTGCTTGAGCGCACCAACCCTTGCGAGGCAAACCGGCGCATTGTCCGTATGGCGGTCTCCGTGGTGGTGCCGGTCATGTCGGCGATTTCCTGTCGCGTGAACGGAATGGTGGGCCCGAGCTTGGAGGAAAGCATGAGCAGTATGCTGGCCAGGCGTTGCTCCACCCGCTCACCCGCCAGGTCCCGCAGGCGGTCGTGGGCACCCCGCAAGCGCTGTCCCAGCACATTGATTATGTACATGGGCACCGTGGGGTTCTCGGCCAGGAAGGAAAGGAAGTCCTGCCTGCGGATGCCCAAGGTGGAGGTGCTCTCTGCGGCCTGCGCCGAAGCGGGATACGGAGCATTGTCGAATACGGCCACCTCCCCGAACACCTCACCGGGACCGAACACCGCGATGAGGAACTCCTTGCCCAGGGAAGAGTGTTTCACCATCTTCACCTTACCGGTGGCCACGATGTAGAACCAGTCCGGGGAATCGCCCTCCCAGAAGACGAACTCACCCGGCTCAAACCATCGCTCGACCGCAAGGCGCGACAGCCTCGCCAGGTCCTCCGCCTCCAGGGTGGAGAGCAGCAGCGACTTCCTGAGCAGCCTGGTCTTCTCGTCCGTGTTCATCCCAGCACCCGGCCGGCTACGACATCAGGTAATAGTATAACACAGGAACGCCTGGGACTCTGTCTCTGGGACACTTGACATCCGTCTACTAGCGTGCCTATATTGTTCGCAACTCGTGCCTGGAGCTTGAGAACAAGCCTGACGGCACGTGCAAGACAGAGAAGGGAGGAGCGAAAGGCAGATGGCACAGGCGTATTGCGTGAAATGCAGGGGCAAGGTCGAGATCAAGAATCCCAAGAAGGTCACTCTCAAGAACAAGAGACCGGCCACCACCGGTGTCTGCCCCAAGTGCGGCACCAAGGTCTTCAGGATCGAGAAGGCGTAGCCGTAGTCATCCCTGTGGCCGCGACCGGGCGCTAAGAGCCTGGATCTGGTGGCGTGGGTGGGGTCCCGATGCAGTCGGGACGGAACCCGCTGTTCGTGAGACATTGTCATGGTGACCTCCGTTTGACTCCACCCACCCCGCCAGGGCTGTCGGGGTCAGAGACGACCCCCGACTACGCTGTCTAGGGACCCTGGTAGGCTGCCGTGACCCACTGCCTGACAACGACCCTGACTACGTGGTGTTCGGGCCTGGCTGGGCTGCAGCGCCCCATCAGAACGGATGTGACCCGGCCAGGCTGTCTTTGGTGTGGGTGTCGGGCTCGTCATCCGGCCCGGACTTCCATCTCGTAGGGTGCTGAACAGCGACACTTGAGCATGGCCCCGTCTTCAAGGAATGAAGCGGGGCGATGTGTCTCCTTTCCCTCACCAGGCTACCCGAGTACGATCTCGTCCAGAGAACGCTTGGGCACGTGGTGCACACCATCGGGGCCGCGCCAGTAACGGATGTCCCCCGAGGGACCAACAGCCTCCAGCACGACTTCCTCCCGAGGCGCACCCAGGGCTATCACCAGGAGTATTTCGTAACGAGGGGCTATGGCCAGTGCCTGTCGCAGCCCTTCCCTCTGTATCGAGGCAATCATGCAGCCAGCCAGACCCCTCTCCACCGCCCCCAGCAGTATGCTCTGCGCTGCTATGCCGTGGTCGCAGCCAAAGGAGGAGGTGATCTCTGTGTCTCCAAGCATGACGATGTAGGCAGACGGTCTCTCTCCCTGCGACGGCCCCGGCCAGTCGGTCAGGTACCCCGCCCAGGCCAGACAGGGAAACATGAGGGCATTCCTCTCTGGATCGGAGGACAGGATGTACTTGAGCGGCTGCAGGTTGCTCGCGGATGCCGAGAGCCTTGCCAGGTCCACAAGCTCCCTGAGCGTCTCCCGGCTGACCGGCACATTCTCGTCGAAACGGCGGCAACTCCGGTTCTTCTCGATCAGGTCCCGTATCATGCCAACCTCCAGGCGGTGATGGCAGAGGCAACCTCTGAAGCACCACACCAGGGGAATTCTGGCCCTGCGCCAGCCGCCTGTCAATCCGCCTGTTGCGGCGGCCACATGGATCGACGTCCGCCCGCCCGCTTAGCACGCAGATACGTATTGACTGCAACAGACCTGTGCCTTAACATGTTCTTACACTCCCCTCCCGACGGGCCGGTTACGAAGCACCAAGAGTCTTCCAAGGAGGCAACGATGGCGGACAATATCATCGACCTGCTGAATCAGGACCTCGAGGGCGAGCATGGCGCCATCATTCAGTATCTGCTGCATGCCTACTCTATGGGCGAAGGCGAGATGGCCTGCGAGATTGAGGCCATAGCCCGGGAGGAGATGCGCCACCTCGACTGGCTGGCCGAGGCCATTGTTGACCTGGGTGGCGTGCCGAGCCTGGTAAGGGGTGAGATGCGGACGGGAGGGACCGCAGTCTCGGAATGGATGGCAAACGACGTCCTCCAGGAGGACGACGCCATCGCCATGTACGAGGAGCACATCAAGGCCATAGACGCCCCGAAGATCAAGAGGTTGCTGGAGCGAATACTGTCTGACGAGAGGTCGCACCGGGGCGACTTCCAGCACTTCGTTGACAAGGCCAAGAGGGAAGACGCCGAGGACCAAAGGGGCTCCCGTGATGATGCTGTTGCCGGGACCCTCAACTGGGGTATCGAGCATGAGTACACTGTCATCCTCCAGTACCTCTTCCATTCCTACATGTCCAGGGACGAAGATGTGAAGAGAGAAATGGAGGACCAGGCCATAAATGAGATGCAGCACCTGGGGTGGCTGGCTGAGGAGATGGTGGACGGCGGCGGAAGCCCGAGGATGGAGCACACGGATGTCGACCAGTCTACCGAGCGGGCCGACATGCTACGGGCGGACATCCAGGTGGAGAAGTACGTGGCCAGCGAATACGACCGCGCTGCCAGGGAGATAGATGATCCCAAGCTGAAAGCGCTTATCACCCGGATCAGGGACCACGAGCTGTACCACGTGGACGTGTTTACCGACCTGCTCAATGAGCGTGGACAGTGACGGTCGTCGCCCCACCGTGCAGCCTTTCCCACTCTGCTCAGACACGCTGAGGGGGTTGCAGAGATGAAAGAGACCTTCGAGGCAGACCTGTGGGTGAACGGCGCTCCAATGGACATGAACCCCTTCGTCGAGGAGTTCATAAGCCGCACTGTAACCGGCGCCGTGCGGTGTCTGAAAGGCGGCGAGGACGTGACCGACCTGCGACTCCGTGTGGATGAGGGCACTGTCACCCTCGTCGTCAACGGCACCGAACTGGAGATCACGCCTTTCCCCAACGACGTCATAGCCAACACGTTCACAGCGCTGGTGTCAACGCTCAAGGGCGTCGACAAGGTGAACAGCCTCCGCATCGACGTGAAGGTGCTCTGAGACCACGGCGCTGGGGCGAGACGTGTCCCCAGGTGAGTAGGACGGGTGACGCGGAGCGAAACCAAAAGAGGTCTCCTAAAGGGGATCATAGAGTCGCCGTTGGAGACCGACCACAACGGGTGTTGCGGGGTTGGTGGGTGCCCTGTCATTTCACCCACACTGCCAACTCGCAAACGATGTCTGCTTCGCAAGAGCGACAGCCAATAGGGAGGAGGGATGTGAGCGTGACGGAAGCCAAGGATGGTTGTGTTGAAGCTGCAAAAGGGCCCATTCTGCCAGAGTCTGAACCAGGTCGATCGTCAGAAGGAACTTCGCCGGTACAGGAGATTCAGAAGATGCTAGCACGTGTTGGAGGACAGGCCATT